>Ga0306920_100011018_pt1 | contig 12164 bp, 18 predicted proteins | sample flu12Cox44000170_FD_204666 | JGI IMG/M metagenome (GOLD analysis project Ga0306920, IMG submission 204666) | Lab enrichment of tropical soil microbial communities from Luquillo Experimental Forest, Puerto Rico - flux4day.12C.oxic.44.000.170 (v2)... | ecosystem: Environmental > Terrestrial >...
CATTTCGAAGTGAATCGATACAACGCTCAAGCGCATCGCCACCGGCCAGCCCCAACACTGCATCGACACCGTGTGGCGCGAAGCGCTGGGCGGTGGCCGCGATGTCGGAAGTCTTACCGTTCACTACGGCATCGGCGCCCAATCGACTAAGGAGAGCCAAGCCTTCGTCATTTGATGCGGTCGCGAGCACTTTCAATCCACGGAGTTTGGCGAATTGAACTGCGAGGGTTCCGACCCCGCCCGCGGCACCATGAATGATCAGCGTGTCGCCAGCTTTCAGTTCCAGCACGTCGTCGATACCTTGAAGAGCCGAAAGCCCACTGATTGCAAGGATGCCTGCTTCGGTGGAGCCGATTCCCTTAGGTATATGTGCAATGTCCTCGGCTCGGACAGTCACATACTGTGCGTAGAAGGCACCGCCTGCACCGTAGACCTGGTCACCCACTTTGAAGCGGCGGACGCCGGATCCAACGGCGGCGACTGCGCCAGCGCCATCAGATCCCAGGACTAGTGGAAATTTAGCGCCGTCCCCCGGGTGCTGGCGGATTCCTGCTTCCCAAACCCCAACTCCTGCAGCGTGCACGGCTATCAGGACTTCGCCCGGGCCGAGCTTTGGAACCGGTAGTTGATGAATGGACAATACCTCTGGACCGCCGCCCCTATCGATTGCTGCAGCAACCATCGTGTTCGGCAGTGGGGGCACGTCGGCTATGGACCAGGGTGAGGCGGTGAGGCTCAGGGCAGAGAGAACTGCGATCAGCGTGACTTTCTTCATAGGCATCACCGCGGGCGTTCGGATTCGGGAAGTGCCTTGATAGGCGTTCCCGTCCCGTAATCAATGATGCGTGACAGGTTATGAACCGCCTCCTCATCCACCTTCGTCTGAGCGTGGACTGTTGACACATTGCCCAGCGATAAGGCGACCACTACAGTTGCGAAGTGCTTCATGGTTGCTTCTCCTGCTGTAGCGTGCCAAACGCTCTGCGTCGCAAACGACGAGCCGACATGGTTCGCTCTGCCCCGCGTTAGCTCGGCTTGATATTCTGATTTAGCCGCAACACATTCCTGGGTCATACTTTCTCTTGAGCTCTACGAGCCGAGTGTAGTTCGGCCCGTACGCGGACCTAACGAGCTCGTCGCTCGTTTCGCTTAATCCTTTAACGTACATACCGTGCGGCAAGGGTTTCAGTTTGTCGCAAAGCGCGGTCACCCATCGCACGGCACTCAGCTCTTCTTCTGGAGCGCTCCTGTTACCATCGCGGTGGGTCAGATCCTCGCCCGCGCCGCGCTTAAGGCGCCGTCCCAAGTCTTTTCCCAGTGCGTGCCATTGAGTGCGCGTAGGCCTTTCTCGGATATTCCGATCTCCGCGAATGCGCTGTAGTAATTGTCCTGGGCAGCATGCAAATTGACGATCGCTGTCTCCGCTTTGTCGCCATAGACTGTTCGCGCAATTCTCAGCGTTTCCGGTCGGTCAAGCAGTGAACGAGGCGCCGAGAAGGTAGTGGCGGCGAGGAGGTGCATGCCGCCGGCAAGCCCCATGCGAATCGTGGCATTCCGAGGGCGTCGCAGCCCGGCGCTTTCGACGAGCGCCCGGACGGCGAGCGTGGCGCTGGCCAGATCAACCGCCCAGAGGTCGATAAGCGCGGGATGCTGAAGACACTCCGGCCCCGCAAGCCTTGCCAGGAACCGAAAAATACTGAGTGGTTCCAGCCAGCTGTGTTCGTATACCGCTTCCGGCGGGAGAGCCCAGCGGGCCCGATTCCCGCCAAATTGGCGCGCCCAGACCTCGTGTTGGGCAGGAATCTCACAACACTCGAGAAGCGTCTCTGCGGAATAGCCGGTCTGATTGACTACGTTGTGGCGGCTCATCTTGGATGGCGCTGACGTTTCGAGAAATGAACTCCAGGCTTCGTTCAGTCCCGTCAGTAGGCGGTCCGCTTGTGCGCGGCGATAGTCGCTCGGTCGGCCAGTCAAGCGGAATTTGGTGTTGAGAACGTCGAGGGCAAAGAAGTGACGGGAGAGGCAAGTGCTCATCTCGGTCAGATCGAGGATTTCACTCGAGCGTGGCACAAGCTTCTCGGCTGCGGCGATGTGGGACGGCCTTGGGATTGCCTCTCCCTCCCACCAATGCAGCCATGTACTCTGGCTGTGAATCGGGCAGTCGGCGGCCTGGATCACCTTGTAAGTTTGGGGTTGGCAGTGGTCGTGGTCCTCTCGAAGCAAGGCTGCCTTTATCTCGTTGCACCACACGCGCATTCGCGCGCGCCAGGTCGCGTACTCCCATAGCCGGTATGTCGGGCGGTCCTTGGGGCCTCGCTGGGTTGAGAACCTTCCGCGGCAAGGAACCGTCGGCTCAATGTCCCGGGACCTGCGACGGATCTGATTCTGCTCGATTTGCCGAAGCACAGACGGTCATCCAGGAAGTCCTGTAATTGGCGTGTTCTTAGTGAATTCGCATCTCAAGCCTAGCGCGGCAGGCTTTGAGGTCCTAGTCCCGAATTAGAAAGTCCGTCATGAGGCCGCTGTACACAATCCAGGAGCTCGCCAACACGCTGCGTCTCCAGCCCGAAACCGTTCGCAACAAGCTGTCCCGGGGAGAGGACCTGCCCCGCAACGTTCGAGTTGGGCGCCGGCGGCTCTTCCCCGAAGACGCGGTGGAGGCCTGGCTGCAAGCTCAGGAAGGCCCTCGCGAGGCTGCCCCGTCTCCCGACGATCAGGCCGCCGCCGGTCCTAAGCCGGTGGGCAGGCCACGGCGTCCTTCGGCTGTTCCCGCGCCTACTCGCGGATCCCGACGCCGAAAGACTCGGAATACCGCGCACCGCGGCGATTCGCCGGCGCAGATCGCGCTCTTTGGAAAGGAGTAGAGGTGAGGAAGGCAGGATTGGCAGCCGGGCGCTGCCTTTAAAAAAGATCTCACGCATGACTGAGTTCGCCCTCATCGCCTGTCGCGTGACGTCGGAGACGAAAGCCCGCGTCCGACGACTCGCTGAACGCGACGGGATCACGGAATCGACACTGCTTCGGCAGCTGCTCGATGTCGTGCTGCGGACCGCCGGTCTCGATGACCCACCCACGATAGGGAAGTCCGACAAAGTGAACCGCAATGCGCGCCTGAACGTGCGCCTCGAGCCCGAAGACTGGCGCCTGCTCAGGGAGCGGGCGAGGGCCCGCGGGATGTCGTCGGCGACCTACCTCGCCTATCTCGCCCGGTGCCACCTGCGCGGTGCTGCGCCGCTCCCAAGGGCGGAATACACGCTTCTAAAGCAGTCCGTGGAGCAGCTCGCTGCCGTCGGGCGGAATCTCAATCAGATCGCGCGCGCGATGAATCACAGTGACCGGCCCGCTGCTCCTGGCCGCGCGGAAGTCGCTGCGATGCTGAAGGTGTCGGAGTCGTTGAGGGATCATTTCAAGGGGCTGCTGGACGCTAACGATCGATCCTGGAGGACGGGCCATGACACGACGGCTCGTTGACACTGGACCCCCTGGGTGGCTCGACATTGGAAGCTACGCGCGCCATGGACCGGCCCAGCGCGACCGGCTGTCGAGCGCTCAAGTGGCGTTCATCGCCCGCACCGTACGCCGCCCCCAGAGGTCATGGTCAAGATGCTGAATCAGGGTGGACGGGACCTGGGGTCCGTGGCCCGACACCTGAAGTACCTGGATCGGGACGGGGAGCTTCCGATCGAGACCGATGAGGGCGACCCGCTCAAAGGCAAAGGCGCTTCCAAGGCGCTGCTCGATGACTGGGACTTGGAACTCGATGCCAAGCGGCCGCCGCCGGCGGACCACAAGCCTCGGCACATGGGCAAGCAGCCGAAGTTGGTGCACAAGATGATCTTCTCGATGCCCTCCGGGACGCCCCCGAACAAGGTCTTGGCAGCCGTCAAGGACTTCGCCCGGGAGGAGTTCGGGGCGAAGCATCGCTACGCCGTGGTGCTTCACACGGATGAGCCTCACCCCGACGTGCACATGGTCGTGAAGGAAATGGGATACGACGGGACGCGGTTGAACATCCGAAAAGCGACTTTGCGGGAATGGCGACGCCAGTTTGCCCGGCACCTGCGGGAGCATGGCGTGGCGGCGAACGCGACCGAACGGGCGGCGCGCGGCGTGATCAGGCCTCAGAAGCAGGACGGGATCTACCGTGCAGGGTGTCGCCGGGACTCTACGCACTGTAGGCAGCGACTGCCGCTGTGGCACGCGAAATGACCCCCGACGGGGAGATAAAGCCTGAACCTGGAAAGACGGAGTTACTCGAGACCCGGTATCGCATCGTACGCGGCTGGAACGCAATCGCAGATGATCTGGCTCGACAGGGGCAGGCTGACCTCGCCCAAGAGGTCCGGCGGTTTGTCACCCAATTGCCGCCGGTTCGAACCGAGCGGGAATGGATCCTCGATCGGATGCTCGAGCAGGCGCAGGGAAGCGAGTGAGCGAAATTCGCCGATCGATGGAAGCAGGGCGCGTTGGCTTCATGGCAGTTGTTCCGAGCCCAGCAGCAGCAAGCGGAGCAGGCGAGGTTGCGCCAGCTGGAGCAGGCGAGGAAAAAAGATCTCGAGAAGTCACAAAGAAACTCGCGTACTCATCGCGATGACCGGGTGAGATAGGGACGAACCTTTCAAATAAGGCTGATCTATCCATGGACCAAGACAGCGTGAAACTCGGTCTCCTGATGGAGACCGCCCAGACGCATCAGAAACTCGCTGAGACAGCTATCGAGAAGTTGAGTCAGCACACTCAGTCGTTGGAGGCCGCGGTCAGAAATCAAATCCAGCGCGGGCTCGTCGACGCGCTGAAAACCGTGAACACGGAGACTCAACGCGCGGTGGAGGGCCTGCAGAAGATAAAACGCGAAGCCAATGCGCGCGTTACGCTGTGGACGCTTGGCCTTACTGTGATATCGGCTGCCATCGCGCTCTTCGTCGCCTGGTGGGTGCTGCCGACGCCGGCTGAAATCGCGCGGTTACGCACCGAGCGTGATCAGCTCGCAAGCAACGTTGCGGTCCTCAATCAACGCGGTGCACGTGCAGACTTGCGTCGCTGCGGGGCAGGGCGCGTGTGCGTGCGAGTGGACCTCAGCGCGCCGCGGTACGGCGAGAGTTCCGACTACATGGTCATCAAGGGGTATTAGGCAAGCAAGCTGAGAAGTTTGCGATAGACGATCAGCGCAAGTTCAAAGCCTAGAGAAATGCCGAGCATTAAGAAGAAGGGAAAATTCGGCGGCCCGAAGAACTTCCAGAACAGCGCCGTGAGAACGCCAAGCAGGGCCAGCGCACCCAGCACGAAGGTGACGACTGGCTCGAGGACGAGAAGGAACAGGAACAATGGCAACCGGATGGACCGCCAGACAACCCATAGGGCGCATCTGCCAAAATCGGCTGCGATAGTTGGTCTGCTGTCCGTAACAGGAATTGAGCCGGGGATGCTCATGGTCGGACCCTTCGTCATCGGCGAACCGCCTACGCGCTTGTGCGGGCTGTAGCCCGACCGCGCGGCCGCCCGCCCTTTCGTCCATTCCTCCGAGCTGCGGCCGCCTTGGCGGCCGATGATCGCCGACCGCCGACGCGGCCCAATTCGGCCATCCATTCGGGTCCCGCAAACACTGACGAGACGAGCCCAGGGACGCTGAGGTCGACGTCCAGAGCCTCCCAGTGCAGACCGCCGCCGCGGCCTAGGACTTCAACCGACCGAACTTCGCTCGGCGACGCTCGCTTGAGGGCCGGAATGAGTTTCACGGGGATACTGATCACAGCTCCGTTCGTCAATTCGATCCGCAGCACGTTCTCCTTGGCGAGATAACTGGCGCGGGCGGCTCGAGGCTCGGTCTTCGCAGCCTGTCGCCCGGCGCGGGAGGCCCGCGCGAAGTTTGTGCGCAACTCCTTCTTTATCCATTCAGGCATCGCCATGAATCTCTCTCCCTCGCCGTATCAGGAGATCGCGATTCCGCTCGATCTCCGCAAGAGCGTCGACCACATCTCGGCGGGTCAGCCCGTCGTTCGTCATTACCCAGGGCCGCTCACCCTCATCACCCAGCGCGATCCTCGCCTCGGTGCCAGGCCCAATGACGTGGACATGTGGCGGGCGATGATCGTATGAGTAGATCATCACGCGCAGTCCTCGGAACCGAAGTATGGTCGGCATAGATAGTAACCAAACGCTTGGGTTTATGCCACGACCCCTAGCCGAGCCGCGTAGCCAGATCGGTGACGCTGAGATGGGTGTAGCGCTTGAGCATCTGCAGCGTCTTGTGGCCGGTGACGGACGCGACCTCCATCACGTTCAGCCCCTTTTCGAAGAAACGGCTCGTGGCCTCATGGCGCAGGTCGTGAACTCGCAGACCGGTGATGCCAGCGCGGCGCGCGGCCCGGTTGAAGGACTGCTTGAGGGCCTCTCGCGTCAGCTCACCGAAGACGCGGCCGTTCGTGGAAGGAGGCAAGGCGCGGAGAACGTCGACCGCGCGGCTCGAGAGCGGCACTCCCCGCGAGTCACCGTTCTTAGTGAGAGGGAGGAGGGCAGTGCGCCGCTCGAGGTCCACGTTGTCCCACAATAGTCCCAGGAGCTCGCTCCGCCGCATCCCTGTTTCGATGGCAAGCGCCACGAAATGTACGAGCCATCTGTTGCGCGCTCCGCGGCACGCGGCGAGCAGGCGTTTTTCCTCATCGCCCTGCAGCCGCCTGTCCCGCGGGCGTCCCTGCGGCGGGCGGCGTACGAGAGTGCAGGGATTGGTTGGCAGGTAGACGTCCCACTCGCGCCGCGCGGTATCGATCGCGTGCGAGAGGACGCTGAATTCGCGGTTGACCGTGGCGCCCGAGACGACCTTAAGCCGCTCGTCGCGGTAGGCCGCAAGTTGGGAGCTCGTGAGCGCCGACATCCGTATCCGGGCAAACGGACGCTGCGCCATGGCCTTCAGCCGAAGGTTCTCATCGGCCGAGCCTCGCTTGGTGGGCGTCACTTCCCGGCGGTACCGCTCGAGGACCTCGGCGAGCGAGAGCCGCTGAGCGGTTCTCCGATCGACGACGATGCCCTTATCGAGGTCCGATTCGACGCTGCGCGCCCACTGCTGGGCATGCATTCGGTTATCGAAAGTTCGGGTCTGCGGAGGAAGGCTGGCGCGGCGTATCTTCACTCGCCAGAATTGGCCGCGTTTCTCGATGGTCGCCATAGGACAGTTCTCCTGAATGGCGTCTCACCCGGCTGCGCCACCGGCACTGTCCCAAAACTGTCCCAAAATGCCTTAAAAGCAACCATTCAGAAAACAACAGCGACCCAGGAAACTTCCTAGATCCTTGTTCCGCCGACGTTTCTGAATGGTGGGCGGTACTGGGATCGAACCAGTGGCCCCTGCCGTGTGAAAGCAGTGCTCTACCGCTGAGCTAACCGCCCCATTTTGAGGGATCGGAAGTTTATAGACGGCCCTCGGCCAAGGCAAATCGGCGCTGCAGCGACCGAGCCGTGAGCCCAATGGGCGGTGGCGAAAGCGCCCAGCGGCCGGCCTTGGTAACATGCGCCCCCCTTGATGGCACCGGGAATTGACCTGATGACGGTCGTTACACGATTCGCCCCGAGCCCTACCGGCATGCTGCACGTCGGCGGGGTCCGTACCGCGCTCTTCAGTTGGCTGTATGCGCGCCACACCGGCGGCAAATTTCTGCTGCGCGTCGAGGATACCGATCGCGAACGCTCGACGGAGGAAGCGGTGCGGGTGATTCTCGAGGGCATGTCCTGGCTCGGACTCGATGCGGACGAGAAAGTCGTCTTCCAGTCGCAGCGCTTCGATCGCTATCAGACGGTGCTCGAGAGCATGCTGAAGGCGGGTACCGCGTACCGTTGCTACTGCACCAAAGCCGAGCTCGACGCGTTGCGCGAGCAGCAGGTCGCGCGCAAGGAAAAGCCGCGCTACACGGGTATCTGCCGCGAGCGTACCGAGCCGCGGCCGGGGGTAGATCCGGTCGTGCGCTTCCGTAACCCGCTCGATGGAGTCGTCGTCGTCGAGGATCTGGTGCATGGAGCAGTGACCTTTCAGAACGCCGAGCTCGATGACCTCATCATCGCGCGCTCCGATGGCACCCCCACTTATAATTTTTCGGTCGTCGTCGACGATATGGATATGGGGATCACGCACGTCATCCGCGGCGACGATCACCTCAACAACACACCGCGGCAGATGAACATGCTGCGAGCTCTCGGGGCCACCGTGCCGGTCTATGCGCACGTACCGATGATTCTCGGGCCCGACGGCGCCAAGCTCTCCAAGCGCCACGGCGCTGTGAGCGTGTTGCAGTATCTGGAGGAGGGCTACCTTCCTGAGGCACTCCTTAATTATCTGGTACGTCTCGGCTGGTCACACGGTGATCAGGAGGTGTTCACACGCGCGGAGATGATCGCAACCTTCGACATACACGATGTGAACAAGGCGGCTTCGGCCTTCAATCCGGAGAAGCTCCTGTGGCTCAACCAGCAACACATGGTGCGCGCCGCACCCGCGGCGCTCGTGCCCCATCTGCGCGACCAGCTGCGCCGCATCGGGTGCGACAGCTCCGATCTGTCGCTCCTCGAGGGAGTCATCCTGGCACAGCGTGAGCGCACCAAGACGCTGAAGGAGATGGCGCACAATAGCCGCTTCTTCTTCGTCGAGCGCATCGAGATCGATCCCAAAGCGGCTGCGAAATACCTGGGCAGTGACGGCCGCGACGCGCTCATCCAGGTGCGCGGGCAACTCGATCAGCTGCCGCAGTGGAATGCCTTGGCGATACACGCTGCTCTCAACGACATTGCCACGCGCCTGCAGAGCGGTCTCGGCAAGATCGCGCAGCCCTTGCGGGTCGCGGTTACCGGCACGGCCGTATCGCCTCCCATCGACGTGACGCTCGAGCTCCTGGGCCGCACTCGCACGCTTGAACGCGTCGATGCGGCACTTTCGAGATCTGCGCCCGGCGCTGCTTGACAACACCCGGTCCGCTGCGTAGCGTGCGGCGGCTTTGCGTGGGGCCATAGCTCAGCTGGGAGAGCGCTTGCATGGCATGCAAGAGGTCGGCGGTTCGATCCCGCCTGGCTCCACCAATTTAATCAGGGAGTTGTGCGGACTCTCGATCGCACTTTGAGCTCGGTCCCCATCGTCTAGAGGCCCAGGACATCGCCCTTTCACGGCGGTAACAGGGGTTCGAATCCCCTTGGGGACGCCATACAATCAAACACTTACGATCAGCACAATCGTTAGTGTCCAATGAGTGTCCAACAAAAATTAGGGTGGCTTTCGGCAGGAGGCCATCGGAACGCGGATGAAAGGGGGGGTTTTGGAGCAGCAGGCCTGGACGTAACCCTTGCTTCTAATCACTGCGCCGCCCCCTCGTCCAGGATTTGTCCTCTCGGTCACGGGGACTTGACGCCGGTTCCTGCCGCGACTGTGGTCCAGCCCGGGGCGTCTCCGGCTTGCACGTCCTGCGTGAATGAATAGGACCGAGCTGAGGTCTTTTTGATCCTGAGCCGCACTCTCGTGGGTTTCCCGTCTACCGGTCTTCCGTCCCTGGTCCAGGTCCACGTGTCGCTGTCGGCGGTACCCAGCCAACGTTCAATCCTGCCGCCGGCACCGTAACTCGTGTGCGTAAACGCCTTTTCCTCCGCGTCGTACCCGATGACGGTAAGTTCTACCAGTCTCTCATCCGCGTACGAATGCGCGAGCAGGAAGAAACCGCCTGGCATCCACTCGAGGTGCTCGGTCGATTTGAACTTCTGACCGCCAACACCGAAAGCGCTCGCCTTCGTTTCTCCCTGCAGTGTCCAATCGCCTACAAAGAAATCCTGCTTCTTCAGCTCGGGACTTGGCGTCGGCGTGTGCGACTGGGAATGAGCCGCGAGAGCGGCAAACAACATCACGAGGCAACCCGCCGCTGAGCTCATTTTCATAGTGCTACCTCCTGGTAGGCCTTAGCCGTGGGCCGAGACGTACAAGATGAAGTGCGTGGCGAGGGTGACCGCGCAAGCCAGGATGCCCGCCGATACAATCTTCCTCTTGCGCCAAAGCAGTGCTGCGACGATGACAAAAATCGTCTCGGGCATGCCGAGTACACTCACGCATCCAACCCATGACATCCGTGCGAGGTGCCACTCGGGAACAAGAAATGTCGACAGGCGGGTGATACTCAAGATACATGCCGCGAGCACGCCGACGCAGAACGCCACGGCCAACGTCAGCCCACCCAGGATCTTGCCAACTGCTTTCAGCAGACCATCGGTGGAGTGATTACTGCGGTCGTCGCGCCAGGCGTGCTCCAGGGAGTATCTGAAGATCGCCGAGGTGCTTCCGAACGCCCAGCACAACGCCGCCCAATTGGTCGGAATGCACTCGATTTCCCGGAGCATCGCGCGACCCCAGCCACGACTGCCGGGCGGCGAATGGCGAACCACCGCCCCGAGCAGCGCCACCGCCAATTTGCGGAATCCTTTTGTCAACTCTTCGCTCCACTCAGCGCGGGACGGCGTCTCGAGCCCGTGCCAGACGCGAGGACGTGCTCGCGTGCAAAACTCAAACCAGCGGGCGTCAGGCGATAAAGATGCCGAGGTGGTGTACCGGGGGTGGAACTCTCCCAGGTCGCCTCGAGCAGCTTGCGGTCGGCGAGTCGCATCAGAATTGGATACAGCGTTCCCGACTTCAACTCGGTCTCCTGACTCACGTCGTATCCGTAGCGCCAGGTTTTCGGCGCGTCGAGAAAAATCTGCAGAACACGATGGGTTTGCCTGGAAATTCGCAACTACCACTCCTTTTCAGATAAACTCTACATATATAGACTTAAGGCGTCAATCTCGCGGGGAGTCCCGAGATGTCTGCAGCGATCTGGCACGTCTGGTTGGCCGAGACGGTAATCGTGGGATGGGTCGCGACTGCAGCTGCAGCGCAAGAGCTGTCGCCCCTGCAGACGGTTGAGCTTTTGCACAAAGCGATGACTGAAGCTGATGCCAAGACAGCGGCCGCGCTGCTGCACGCAGACTACCATGGCGTGTCGCTTCAGGGTCCCTTGGAAGAGAGGCACGTGTACGTCGAAGCGCGGGACAAAGCCGTCAGCGACATTGCCGCGCTGCACGCCCGGGAATGGCAGATCCGGTTCCTGAAGACGAGCACCCAGACCGATTCAAATGGAATGGCCCATGTGTGGGCACGATACGTCTTCTACTACAAGGGCGCGCCGAATCACTGCGGTTACGAATCCTACGGCCTGCTGCGCGAACACGGAACCTGGAAGATCGTCAGCTTCGCGGACACCGACAACGCGCTGAAAGGGCGCAGCGTCGATGAAATCTGCCCAGATGAATGAGCGAGCCTGAAATCGGGCGTCATCCGCGTCTAGGAGCTATCGGCGGGTCTGTGCCCCCGCGAGACCTCGAGAGCCCCCACAGTCCTGTTACGATGAGCAGAAACACGGCGAGATCCCAGACGCAGGCATCTCCCTTTTTGTAATAAGGCATGTAGCGCCAAAAACCGCTGCGATCGATCACAAACTCTTCGAGACACATCCACAGGGTGAAGAATGCGACTCCCGTCGCCACCTTGACGACCATCGGCAGCTCTCGAAAAGAGACCGTGCCCATGTGCTTGCCTCCTCGAGGCCTGAGAAACCGGCCCTTCATCGCGAAGCGTACGACTTAAAGTGCAGTTCAAGTCAAGCCTGAAACGTCGACTCCGGTGGCGCACCGATCGTCCCCGGTGAATTTCCGTTCCGCACGGAGGTTATAGCCTTGCCGGAGTGAGCTGTGCGGCGGCGATGCCTGGGAGCGCGAACCCACCAATGCAGCGAATCGCCAGCCTGGTGCAGTAAGCGGTCTTCGGTCGCTCCCGGTGTTGCAACTACACTGAGGATCTGCGGAGAACAGAAATGCAGAGAACTCTCACGCGGTGGCTCTTACCGCGGTTTCTGGCTGCAGTCGCGGGGTGCGCACTGCTCGCTGCACCAGTATTGGCCAGTGCCGAGCCTTCCGAGGAAGAGGCCTCAAGGGCTGTGCTAGTGACCGGTGCCAGTAGCGGCATCGGCCGCAAGATCACGGAGCGGCTCGCTGCGGACGGCTATTTCGTGTACGCCACGGCGCGCAAGGAGGAGGACCTCAAGGCGCTCGGAGCGATCAGGAACGTGCAATCCCTTCGCCTGGACGTCACGCATCCCGCAGACATTGCG
>Ga0306920_100011019_pt1 | contig 12164 bp, 9 predicted proteins | sample flu12Cox44000170_FD_204666 | JGI IMG/M metagenome (GOLD analysis project Ga0306920, IMG submission 204666) | Lab enrichment of tropical soil microbial communities from Luquillo Experimental Forest, Puerto Rico - flux4day.12C.oxic.44.000.170 (v2)... | ecosystem: Environmental > Terrestrial >...
CCGGAATTGCGCTCTTCGAGGCCGTACGGCAGCGCGCCCGAAAATGAGTACAATGAGGGGTTGTGGCCAGCCTCGGGTGTCCGGCCGGGGCGACGATCGCCCAAGCTTACAGGCACTTGCGGAGTGGCACGGGACGTGCTAAAGTTCACCTTTTGTCTTGGCTGGCGTAGCTCAGGCCGGTAGAGCAGCTGATTTGTAATCAGCAGGTCGGGGGTTCGAATCCCTTCGCCAGCTCCGTCGACGGAACTACCGGTCGCAGGTAACCGAAACAGTCGTTTCCAAACTAACAGCAAGCTGGCGAGGTAGCGAAGCGGTCAAACGCAGCAGACTGTAAATCTGTCGCCCTAGCGGCTTCGAAGGTTCGAGTCCTTCCCTCGCCACCAACCTTCGCTCGCAGAGTCGCGGGCCGGACGTGGTGCAAGACGACGAGCTTCGGTGGGCAAGCCAACCAAGCCCGTCGCGAGTCAGAACGAGTTCGGCAGATTGCCGAGAGCAAGCGTCGGGCGGCCCGTCCGGCGGAGCAGTGAACGAGAACGAGAGAGAGCACGTGAGACGCGTAGGCGGGAGTAACTCAGTGGTAGAGTCACAGCCTTCCAAGCTGTTGGTCGCGGGTTCGATCCCCGTCTCCCGCTCCATCCCTCGGCGGCTGGCTGACCAGCCTTCGCAAGAGGGTTGTAGACCGGCAATACGAACAAACGGCACTCAGGCCGACTTGTCGGCCGAAGCCCCACGGGCGAAGGCCGATGTAGCTCAGTTGGCAGAGCGCGTCCTTGGTAAGGACGAGGTCTCCAGTTCGATCCTGGACATCGGCTCCATCACACGAACGTAGCGCGAGGATCGCAGACATGGCCAAAGAAAAATTTGATCGCAGTAAACCGCACGTGAACGTCGGCACCATCGGCCACATCGATCACGGAAAGACCACGCTCACGGCCGCCCTCACGAAGGTGTCGGCTGACAAGGGCTGGGCGAAGTTCGTCTCGTACGACGAAGTCGCCAAGGCCTCGGAGTCGCAGGGCCGCCGTGACGAGTCGAAGGTCATGACGATTGCGACGAGCCACGTCGAGTACTCGACCGCCAACCGTCATTACGCGCACGTCGACTGCCCGGGTCACGCCGACTACGTCAAGAACATGATCACAGGCGCCGCGCAGATGGACGGCGGCATCCTGGTGGTCAGCGCTGTCGACGGTCCGATGCCGCAGACGCGTGAGCACGTGCTTCTCGCGCGCCAGGTCAACGTGCCCTACCTCGTCGTTGCCCTCAACAAGGTCGACGCGATTGACGATCCCGAGCTCCTCGACCTCGTCGAGCTCGAGGTGCGCGAGCTGCTCACGTCGTACGGATTCCCCGGCAACGACATCCCCGTCGTCCGCGTGTCGGCGCTCAAGGCGCTGCAGGGCGATGCCGAAGGCGTCGCCACGGTAACCAAGCTGATGGAAGCGCTCGACAGCGCCATTCCGCTGCCGCAGCGTGACGTCGACAAGCCGTTCATGATGCCGATCGAGGACGTGTTCTCGATCTCGGGCCGCGGCACCGTCGTCACGGGCCGCATCGAGCGCGGCCGGGTCAAGGTTGGAGACGAAATCGAGATCGTCGGCTTCAAGCCGACCGAGAAGAAAGTGGTCACCGGCGTCGAGATGTTCCGCAAGATTCTCGACTCGGGCGAGGCGGGCGACAACGTCGGCGTGCTGCTGCGCGGTGTGGAAAAGGAAGACGTCGAGCGCGGACAGGTGCTGGCGAAGCCTGGCAGCATCAAGCCGCACACGAAGTTCAAGGGCACGGTGTACGTGCTCTCGAAGGAAGAGGGCGGCCGTCACACGCCGTTCTTCAACGGCTACCGCCCGCAGTTCTACATCCGGACGACCGACGTCACCGGCACGCTGCACCTGCCCGAAGGGGTCGAGATGGTGATGCCGGGCGACAACACGGAGATCACCGGCGATCTGATGGCGCCGGTCGCTCTCGAAGCCGGCGCGCGTTTCGCCATCCGTGAAGGCGGCCGCACCGTCGGGTCAGGCACGGTTACCGAGATTATTGAGTAGGGCTTAGGGCGAAGGGCTCAGGCTGGGACGGTCAAGCCCTCAGCCCTGAGCCTTCAGCCCTGACAGGAATGCAGCCATGAGAGACATCATCACGCTCGCCTGCACCGAATGTAAGCGGCGCAACTACAGTTCGACGAAGAACAAGAAGAAGACGACCGAGCGGCTCGAGATGAGCAAGTTCTGCCGGTTCTGCCGGAAGCACACGTCTCACAAGGAGTCGAAATAACAGAATGCTGATTGCAGATTTCAAATTGCAAAATGGGATTTAGCAATTTGCAATCAGCAATTCGCAATTGTGAAGGCCAGTAGCTCAATTGGCAGAGCACCGGTCTCCAAAACCGGGGGTTGGGGGTTCGATTCCCTCCTGGCCTGCCAGTCCTTCGGGGTATTTATGGCAGTGAATTCGTCGCCGACGACGCTCGACACGATGAAAGACGCTGCAGGCGGCCGCTTCGAGCGCGCTCGCCTGTTCTTGAGCGAAGTGCGGAACGAGCTGAAACGCGTCACGTGGCCGTCGCAGAAAGAAGTGTACGCCACCACGGTCGTCGTGATCGCGACATCGGTGTTCTTCGGGCTCTATCTGTTTGCGCTCGATTCGGCGCTGCTGGCGCTCTTCCAGTGGATCCTGCGCAAGTTTGGTGCGGCATGACCGACGTCGAGACGAAGAACTGGTACATCGTCCACACTTACTCGGGCTTCGAGAAGAAGGTCGCTGAATCGCTGCAGGAACGCGTGAACGCCTACGGCCTGCAGAGTGACATCGGCGAGGTTCTGATTCCGACCGAGGACGTGGTGGAGATGCGCGGCGGCAAGAAGGTGGTGACCGCGAAGCGGTTCTTCCCGGGCTACATCCTTGTCGAGATGAACATGTCCGACAACGCGTGGCACGTCGTGAAGAACACGCCGAAGGTGACCGGCTTTGTCGGTGCGGGCGCGAAGCCGACGCCGCTCAGCAAGGACGAAGTCGAGCAGATTCTGACGCAGGTGAAGACGGCGGCGGAGAAGCCGAAGCCGAAGTACATGTTCGAGAAGGGCGAGCAGGTCCGGATCAACGAAGGTCCGTTCACCAGCTTCAACGGCGTGGTCGACGAGGTGAATCTCGACAAGAACACGCTCAAGGTGATGGTCACGATTTTCGGCCGCTCGACGCCCGTGGAACTCGACTTTTTGCAGGTAGAGAAGATCTAGAGCCACGAAAACACGAACACACGAAAGGCGAAATGGTTTTGATTTCGTGCTCTCGTGATTTCGTGGCCAAGACGTAAAGGTTATGGCTAAAAAAGTTCAGGCGATGGTGAAGCTCCAGATTGCAGCCGGCAAGGCGACGCCGGCTCCGCCCGTGGGAACCGCGCTCGGCCCGCAGGGCGTCAACATCATGGACTTCTGCAAGAACTTCAACGCGAAGACGGCGAAGGACGAAGGCCTCATCATCCCGGTGGTCGTCACCGTGTATGCGGACCGGTCCTACTCGTTCATCACGAAGACGCCGCCGGCTCCAGTGCTGCTCAAGCGCGCGGCGAACATCGCGAAGGGGTCGGCGGAACCGAACAAGAACAAGGTCGGCACCGTGACCGCCAAGCAGGTCGAGGACATCGCCAAGCTCAAGATGCCCGACCTGAACACTGACTCGCTGGAATCGGCGATCAAGACGGTCGCCGGCACCGCCCGCTCGATGGGCCTCGACGTCGTAGGGTAAAAACGGGAGATTCAACGTGGGAGGACCTTCGGGTCCGTTCGCACCACAGGAGGAACGATGAAGAAGCACGGCAAGAAATTCGCCGCTGCCAGCGCGCAGATTCCGGTCGATCGCGTCTACACGATCGAAGAGGCGATTCCGCTGCTGCAGAAGGTGAAGTTCGCGAAATTTGACGAGACGGTCGACATGTCGCTCCGGCTGGGCGTCGATCCGAAGCACGCCGACCAGATGGTACGCGGCACGGTCGTGCTGCCGCACGGTCTGGGCAAGAGCAAGCGCGTGCTGGCCATTGCCGGCGGCGAGAAGCAGAAGGAAGCCACTGACGCTGGAGCCGATGTCGTCGGCGGCGAAGAGCTCGTCGACAAGATCCAGGGCGGTTTCATGGACTTTGACGCGGTCGTGGCCACGCCCGACATGATGCGCGCCGTCGGCAAGCTCGGTAAGGTGCTCGGCCCGCGCGGCCTCATGCCGAACCCGAAGACCGGCACGGTCACCGTCGACATCGCCAAGGCCGTCCGCGAGATCAAGGCCGGCAAGGTGGAGTTCCGGGTCGACAAGACGGGCATCATTCACGCGCCGGTCGGCAAGACCTCGTTTGCCGTCGCCTCGCTGGTCGCCAACGCCCACGCGCTCGTCGACAGCATCGTGAAAGCCAAGCCGGCCGCAGCGAAGGGCAAGTACCTCAAGAGCGTCACGCTGTCATCGACGATGGGACCCGGCGTCCGCATCGACACGACGCACATTGACGCGGTGGTGAAACACTAATGGCGGTCACGAAAGCGGACAAGGTCGTCGAGCTCGAACAGCTCGAGAAGGCCTTCAAGGGATCCGACAGCGCGATTCTGGTCGATTACAAGGGCATGAACGTTCCCCAGGTCACCGAGCTGCGGCGCCAGCTCCGGTCGGCCAAGGCCAGCTACAAGGTCGTCAAGAACACGATCGCGAAGCGCGCGCTCAAGGGGACATCCTTCGAAGCGCTCGAGAAGTATTTCGAAGGCACCACGGCGGTCGCCTACACCAGCACCGATCCGGTGGCGCTGGCGAAAACGTTGACGACCTTCGGCAAGACGGCGCCGACGCTCCAGATCAAGGCGGCGGTGGTGCAGGGCCGGTCGATCAAGCCCGCGGAGATCACCGACCTGGCGGCGCTGCCGAGCAAGCCCGAGCTGTATGCGAAGTTGCTCGGCACACTGAACGCCCCGATGGTGCAGCTGGTGTCGGTGCTGAGCGCCGTGCCGCGCGATCTGCTGAACGTGCTGACGGCGGCGGAGAAGAAGCGCGGCGAAGGGCAGGCCTGAAGGCCTGCACTACGACTGTTGGTGAAGACGAATCGAATGTAGTGCAGACCTTCACGTCTGCGTCAGATCGGATGTAGTGCAGACCTTCAGGTCTGCGATCAGGAGAGAACAACAATGGCAGAAGTGACGTCGCAGCAGGTGGTTGACTATATCAAGGGCATCAGCGTGCTCGAGCTCTCCCAGCTCGTGAAGACGCTCGAAGCGGAGCTCGGCGTCTCGGCCGCGGCGCCGATGATGATGGCCGGCGGCGGCGGTGGCGCGGCGGCCGCGGCGGCCCCGGCGGAAGAGAAGACGGAGTTCACCGTGACGCTGACCGAAGTCGGCGGCAACAAGATCAACGTGATCAAGGTCGTCCGCGAAATCACCGCGCTCGGCCTGAAGGAAGCCAAGGACCTCGTCGAGGGCGCGCCGAAGCCGATCAAGGAAGGCGTGACGAAGGATGAGGCCGCGGCGATCAAGAAGAAGTTCGAGGAAGTCGGCGCGAAGGTTGAAGTCAAGTAAGGGCTCCGGGCGAAGGGCTCAGGGCTCACAACCCGCGGACGCATACCGCGGCGTGATGCCCTCAGCCCTCAGCCATCAGCTCTGACGGGTTTCAGCTGAGAGGTCGGGTCCGCGCGAGGCGGAATTCGACGAGCGCTCTTTTTTCCTCGAGGTCCAGAGAATGTACAGCCTTCCCAAGAATGTCTACCGCGAGCGCATCGACTTCTCGAAAATCAAGACGACCGTTCCGATCCCGAACCTGATCGAGATCCAGAAGAAATCCTACGAGCGTTTCCTGCAGATGAACCGTCTGCCGAGCGAGCGCGAGGATGCGGGTCTCCAGTCGGTGTTCAAGTCGGTCTTCCCGATCAGCGATTTCCGCGAGAACTCGTCGCTCGAGTTCATCGAGTATTCGATCGGCAACTGGGAGTGCAAGTGCGGCAAGCTGCAGGGCCTGCACCACCTGCGCAAGCCGTGCAGCGCCTGCGGCGCCACGCTCATTGCCGATCCCTACGGCGACCGCGAAGTCCTCTGCCCGCGCTGCGGGAAGGCGAACCAGGCTCGCGGCGACGTCTGTGACATCTGCGGCAACACCGTCGGCCTCAAGCTGAAGTACGACGTCGACGAGTGCCAGGAGCGCGGCATGACCTTCGCCGTGCCGCTGAAAGTCACGATTCGCCTCGTGGTCTGGAACAAGGATCCCGAGACCGGCGTGAAGACCATCCGCGACATCAAGGAGCAGGAGGTCTACTTCGGCGACATCCCGCTGATGACGGAGAACGGCACGTTCATCATCAACGGCACCGAGCGCGTCATCGTGTCGCAGCTCCACCGCTCTCCGGGCGCGTTCTTCCATTCGGAAGACAAGACGCTGTATGTCGCGCAGATCATCCCGTACCGCGGTTCGTGGGTGGAGTTCGAGTACGACTCGAAGAACCTGCTCTACGTCCGTATCGATCGCAAGCGGAAGTTCCTGGCGTCGGTGTTCCTCCGCGCGCTCGGCCTGCGCGGTGCCGACGAGATCATCCGGAGCTTCTACAGCGTCGAGAAGCTGTTCCTGAAAGGCGGTTCCATCCACTGGGGCGTGAGCGACAGCCTCGTCGGACTTCGCGCCGCCAAGGACATCGTGGTCCCCGGCGAGAACTTCACGGTTCAGCAGGGCAAGAAGATCACGAAGAACGCGATCGAGGCGCTCAAGAAGGCCAACGTCGAGGCGGTCGAGATTTCGGATGCCGAGCTCGAAGGCGCCTTCGCCGCGGCCGACGTTGTCGATCCGTCCACGGGCGAGGTGATCCTCGAGGCGAACGAGGCGCTCGAACCGCGTGTCATCTCCATGGCGCAGGAGAAGAACGTCGATCGCATCGACATCTTCTTCCCCGAGCGCGACGAGGTCGGGTCCATCATCGGCCAGACGCTGAAGAAGGATCCGATCCACACGCACGAGGAAGCGCTCATCGAGATCTACCGGCGCCTGCGGCCGGGCGATCCGCCCACCCTCGACAGCTCGCGTTCGCTGTTCGAGAACATGTTCTTCAACCCGCAGAAGTACGACTTCTCGCGCGTCGGCCGGCTCAAGCTGAACACCAAGCTCGGGCTGAACACGCCGCTGGACGAGAAAATCCTGCATCCGCAGGACTTCTACGAGGTCATCAAGTACCTGCTCAAGCTGCGCCGCAACCCGGCGAACGTGGACGACATCGATCACCTGGGCAACCGCCGCGTCCGCTCCGTGGGCGAACTCCTCGAGAACCAGTTCCGCATCGGGCTGGTCCGGATGGAGCGCGCCATCAAGGAGAAGATGTCGGTCTACCAGGAAATGGCGACGGCGATGCCGCACGACCTGATCAACGCGAAGCCGGTCATGGCCGCGATTCGCGAGTTCTTCGGGTCGTCGCAGCTGTCGCAGTTCATGGACCAGACCAACCCGCTCTCCGAGATCACGCACAAGCGGCGTCTCTCGGCGCTCGGGCCGGGCGGGTTGTCGCGCGAGCGCGCCGGCTTCGAGGTGCGCGACGTGCACCCGACGCACTACGGCCGCATCTGCCCGATTGAGACGCCTGAAGGACCGAACATCGGCCTGATCTCGTCGCTGTCGTGCTACGCGCGAATCAACGAGTTCGGCTTCATCGAGTCGCCGTACCGCAAGGTGAAGGACGGCCGGGTCACCGACTACGTCATCGTCACCAACGCCGCCGGATCGAAATACAAGGCCGGCGACATCGTCGAAGCCGACGAGATGGTGAACGAGGAGGGACGGTCGAAGAAGAAGGGCGTGGAAGTCGAGCCCTATTCCTTCTACCTCTCGGCGTGGGAAGAGGACCAGTACATCATCGCGCAGGCCAACGCCGCGGTGGACGAGAGCGGCAAGCTGACCCAGGATCGCGTCAACGCGCGCCAGGCCGGCAACTTCATTCTCGCGCCGAAGGCGAACATCCAGTTCATCGACGTCTCGCCGAAACAGCTCGTCTCGGTGGCGGCTTCGCTCATCCCGTTCCTCGAGAACGACGATGCGAACCGCGCGTTGATGGGATCGAACATGCAGCGCCAGGCGGTACCGCTGCTCCGCGCCCGGTCGCCGTTTGTCGGCACCGGCATGGAGTACATCACCGCACGCGACTCGGGCGCCGTCATCGTGGCGCGCCGCTCGGGGACCATCGACTACGTCGACAGCCAGCGCATCGTCGTGCGTGTGGAGAGTGAGACGGACGAGTCGGGCACCAAGGAGATGGGCGCCGACATCTATCCGATGACGAAGTTCAAGCGGTCCAACCAGAACACCTGCATCACCCAGAAGCCGATCGTCCGGGTCGGCCAGAAGGTGCACAAAGGACAGGTGCTGGGCGACGGGCCGTGTACCGAGCTCGGCGAGCTCGCCCTGGGACGCAACGTCCTGGTGGCGTTCATGCCGTGGCGCGGTTACAACTTCGAGGACGCGATTCTCGTGTCCGAGCGCATGGTGAAGGACGACTACTACACCTCGATTCACATCGAGGAGTTCGAGATCGAGTCGCGCGACACCAAGCTGGGACCTGAGGAAATCACGCGCGACATCCCGAACGTGTCGGAAGGGTTCCTGAAGGACCTGGACGAGAGCGGGATCATCCGGATCGGCGCCAACGTGAAGCCAGGCGACATCCTCGTGGGCAAGGTCACGCCGAAGGGCGAGACGCAGCTCACGCCGGAAGAGAAGCTGCTGCGCGCGATCTTCGGCGAGAAGGCCGGGGATGTCCGCGACGCCAGCCTCATCTGTCCGCCCGGTATCGAAGGCATCATCGTCGGCGTCAAGATCTTCTCCCGCAAGGGCATCGAGAAGGATGACCGGGCGAAAGCGATCGAGCAGGACGAGCTCGACATGATGGAGAAGAACCTGCAGGACGAGATCCGCATTCTCCACGAGGAGATCAAAAAGCGGGTCATCGTGATGCTGCGCGGGCAGCAGCTGCGGTCGGATCTGTTCGACGAGTACGGCCGCGAGCGCCTGTTGAAGAAGGGCACCGACCTCACGCAGGAAATCCTGCAGGAGATGCCGTACGACACGATGGTCCGCCTGAAGATCGCAACCGACGATTCGCGGCTCGAGGACGACCTGCGCGATCTCGAGGAGCGGACCGAGCGCCAGGTGGAAGTGATCCGGAATCTCTTCGAGGAGAAGAAGGAGAAGATCCGTCGTGGCGACGAGCTGCCGCCGGGCGTCATCAAGCTCGTGAAGGTGTACGTCGCGATGAAGCGCAAGCTGTCGGTGGGCGACAAGATGGCCGGCCGCCACGGCAACAAGGGCGTCATCGCGCGCATTCTCCCCGAGGAGGATATGCCGCACCTGCCGGATGGCACGCCGGTGGAGATCGTGCTCAACCCGCTCGGCGTACCGTCGCGTATGAACGTCGGCCAGATTCTCGAGACGCACCTCGGGTGGGCCGCGCATGCGCTCGGTCTCTACTTCGCGACCCCCGTCTTCGACGGGGCCACGGAGATGGAGATCAAGAACTGGCTCGATCGCGCCGGCCTGCCCAAGGGCGGCAAGACGCAGCTGTTCGACGGCATGACCGGCGACAAGTTCGAGCAGGACACGACCGTCGGCTACATCTACATGCTGAAGCTCTCTCACCTGGTCGACGACAAGATCCATGCGCGATCGATCGGGCCGTACTCGCTGATCACCCAGCAGCCGCTGGGCGGCAAGGCGCAGTTCGGCGGACAGCGGTTCGGCGAAATGGAGGTCTGGGCGCTCGAAGCCTATGGCTCGGCGCACATCCTCCAGGAGCTGCTCACCGCCAAGTCCGACGATGTGACCGGGCGCGCGAAGATTTACGAGGCGATCGTCAAGGGCGACGCGTCGTTCACCGCGGGCCTGCCGGAGTCCTTCAACGTGCTCATCCGCGAGCTCCAGTCGCTGTGCCTGGACGTCGAGCTGATGAAAACGAAGAAGAAGCCCGCGGACGTCACTCCTCAACCCGTTTTGGAGGAGGTTTAAATAGATGCGACCCTCATTTCATGAACGCGGTGCACTGACCAGCGACTTCGACGCGATTCGCATCAGTCTCGCCTCGCCCGAAAAGATCATGTCCTGGTCGCACGGCGAGGTGACCAAGCCGGAAACGATCAACTACCGGACGTTCAAGCCGGAACGGGACGGCCTGTTCTGCGCGAAGATCTTCGGGCCGATCACCGACTGGGAGTGCTTGTGCGGCAAGTACAAGCGCATGAAGCACCGCGGCGTCATCTGCGACAAGTGCGGCGTCGAGGTGACGCAGGCCAAGGTCCGGCGCGAGCGCCTGGGCCACATCACGCTGGCGACGCCCGTCAGCCACGTGTGGTTCTTCAAGGGGCTGCCGAGCCGCATCGGACACCTGCTCGACATCTCGCTGCGCGACCTCGAACGCGTGCTGTACTTCGAGGCCTACGTCGTCGTCGATCCTGGCGAGACCGAGCTGAAGCAGAACGGTCTCCTCAACGAGGAGCAGTACCGCAAGGCGCGTGAAGAGCACCAGCATCGCTTCAAGGCGCAGATGGGCGCCGAGGCGATCAAGGAGCTGCTCAAGCGCGTCAACATCGAGCGCCTGGCCGTGGAACTGCGCGAGAAGATGCGTGGTGAGCTGTCGGCGCAGAAGAAGCTGAAGTACGCCAAGCGCCTCAAGGTTGTTGATTCGTTCCGCAAGTCGAGCAACCGTCCCGAGTGGATGATTCTCGACGTGATCCCGGTGATTCCGCCGGAATTGCGCCCGCTCGTTCCACTCGACGGCGGCCGCTTTGCGACCTCGGACCTCAACGATCTCTATCGCCGTGTCATCAACCGGAATAACCGGTTGAAGAAGCTGATGGAGCTGAAGGCGCCCGACGTCATCATCCGCAACGAGAAGCGCATGCTCCAGGAAGCGGTGGACGCGCTGTTCGACAACGGCCGGCGCGGCCGCGTGCTGCGCGGCGCCAACAACCGGCCGCTGAAGTCGCTGTCCGATACGCTCAAGGGCAAGCAGGGCCGGTTCCGCCAGAACCTGCTCGGCAAGCGCGTCGATTACTCCGGCCGTTCGGTGATCGTCGTCGGTCCCGAGCTGAAGCTGCACCAGTGCGGTCTGCCGAAGAAGATGGCGCTCGAGCTCTTCAAGCCGTTCATCTACAACAAGCTCGAAGAGCGCGGTCTGGTTCAGACCATCAAGCAGGCGAAGGAGATGGTCGAGCTCCAGCGTCCGGAAGTGTGGGACGTGCTCGAGGAAGTCATTCGCGAGCATCCGGTCCTGCTCAACCGCGCACCGACGCTGCATCGTCTCGGCATCCAGGCGTTCGAGCCGGTGCTCGTCGAGGGCAAGGCGATCCGCATCCACCCGCTCGTCTGCACGGCGTTCAACGCGGACTTCGACGGCGACCAGATGGCCGTCCACATCCCGCTGTCGCCTGAGGCGCAGATCGAAGCGTCGGTGCTGATGCTGTCGAGCAACAACATCCTGTCGCCCGCGCACGGCGCGCCGATCGCGATTCCGTCGCAGGACATCGTGCTCGGATGCTATTACCTGACGAAGTCGAAGTCGGGTGCCAAGGGTGAAGGCCGCGCGTTCGGCAACCCGGAAGACGTCATGCTGGCGCTGGAAGCCGGGGAGCTCGAGACGCTCTCGCCGATCCGCCTGCGCTACACCGGCGACATCCAGGATCTCACGGCGTCGCGCGACGATCAGGACGTGCTCCGCACGGAAGTGCAGACGGTCAAGGGCAAGATCATCAACACGACCGTCGGGCGCGTCATCCTGAACCAGTCCATTCCGCCGGAGATGCCGTTCGTCAACGGTCTCCTGAAGAAGAAAGGGCTCCAGCAGCTCGTGCAGAGCTGCTATCTGCGCTTCGGCCTCGAGAAGACCGTCGAGATGCTCGACTCGCTCAAGAACCTTGGCTTCACGTACGCCACGAGGTCGGGGCTGTCGATCGGCATCGACGACCTGGTCATCCCGGAGAAGAAGGTCACGCTCGTGGGCGCGGCCCGCGACGAGGTCATCAAGGTCGAGTCGCAGTACCTCGAGGGCGCCATCACCAACGGCGAGCGCTACAACAAAGTGATCGCGATCTGGTCGGAAGCGACCGAAGACATCGCCAACGCGATGTTCTCCGAGATGGAGACCATCGACAAGGACGGCCGGCAGTTCAACCCGGTTTACATCA
>Ga0306920_100011020_pt1 | contig 12164 bp, 11 predicted proteins | sample flu12Cox44000170_FD_204666 | JGI IMG/M metagenome (GOLD analysis project Ga0306920, IMG submission 204666) | Lab enrichment of tropical soil microbial communities from Luquillo Experimental Forest, Puerto Rico - flux4day.12C.oxic.44.000.170 (v2)... | ecosystem: Environmental > Terrestrial >...
CTTCGAAGAGGCTGCGGGAGCCGGATGTACTGACCCCGGCGGAGTTTCAAGCCCTGGTTGACGAGCTCCCATTGCGGGAACGAGTGATGGTGCAGTTAGCCGGTACGACGGGCTTGAGAAGGTCTGAGCTGATTGCGCTGACTTGGCAGGATGTGGATTTCAGCTCGCTTCAGATTGCCGTGAACAAGTCATGCGTTCACGGTCACATTGGTGACACCAAAACCACGGCCAGCGCGAGACCCGTTCCCTTGCACCCCGGCGTCGCAGAGTCCCTAAAGGAGTGGAAGCGGGTCACGGAATTCAAAGCCGCAACGGATTTCCTCTTTCCTTCCTTGCGGAACAACGGCGATGTTCCGGTATGGCCGGACACACTTCTCAGGAAGGTCATTCGGCCAGCTGCGAAGAGTGCCGGAATCACTGGCAAGATCGTAGGCTGGCACACCTTTCGGCATTCGCTGGGAACGAATCTGAGAGCCTTGGGAGTCGATGTAAAGGTCGCTCAGGAACTGTTGCGCCATGCCAACGCCAGAATCACTTTGGATCTCTACACCCAAGCGATCTCTTCGCAAAAACGGGAAGCCAATGCGAAGGTGGTAGAGATGCTCCTGCCGCAAGGGAAGACACAGCGAAGACTCAGCACCATTGAGCACCAAAACGACGAGACCAATGAAGAGGTCGTCTCTGTAAGTGCATGATTTTGAATGGGATTGGTAGGCACGATTGGATTCGAACCAACGACCTCTTCCGTGTCAAGGAAGCGCTCTAACCAACTGAGCTACGCGCCTGTGTGCTGCGACATAATCAGTCTATCAGGATCTGGGCATCTAGGGGCGGACTGCAGTCTTTACCCGCACTCAGCAGCAGTCCTATACCCGCATTCAAATAATCCGTGGTCTCTAGACTTCCGCCGGGAACTCACTCTTGGCGCCATCGCATTCGAGGTCGCGCCCAAGAGGCTGGGCGAACCGAGCGAGACAATTAAGACTCCATGCTGTATCAAGCGAGTCAGTCTATTCTACCCATTCCTCGATGCTGTACCATCGGTGACTGGAGGATCCCGCTCCTTGGCGTGGGTGTGATTCCTCGAACGTGACATGACCGAAGGCCCGAATCATCGACTGAATCCCTTCCGGACCGCGCCAAACCTGCTCACTCTTCTTCGCATGTGCCTGGCGCCATTTCTGGTTGCCGCCCTCCTTGATGACCGCTTCAGACTCAGCTTCATTCTGTTCGTGGCGGCCGGGCTGACCGATGCCATGGACGGACTCCTGGCACGTGTTCTCAAGCAACGAACAGCCCTCGGTCAATACCTTGATCCGGTCGCCGACAAACTATTGCTCAGTACGCTTTTTCTGGTGCTGATGCACAAAGGGCTTATTCCCACAACGGTGACTGTTCTGGTCATCGGCAGGGATGTTGCAATTCTGCTTGTCGCTGCGATTCTCTACGCGGTCGTGGGCAAGCGGGAATTCGGACCCAGTTTCTTTGGCAAGGCGAACACCGCGGCGCAAGTCCTTGCCTTGGCGCTGGTACTCCTCCATCAGCTCACCACCGCAACGTGGGTGGTCGTTCTCCGGCTTGTCTCTCTCGATGCCACGATCGTCCTGACAGTCCTGTCTGGACTTCACTACGCCTGGCTTGTTTCGCGCAGCCTTGGCGCATCAACCAATGGACACAGCCCCAATCGATGAGCCTGTTCTCCGCAGCCGTCTCTCGCGCAATGCACGGATAATTCGGGCCGTTCTCTACCAACTATCTGCACCTCTATTGGCAAATTATCTGAGCGGTTCAGATTCGCAATGCCGCATGAACCCGCCTCGCCGCGCCTGGAAGCTACTCGTCTTCCAATTCCTTCTCTTGCTCGGTGGATTCCTCGATCGCCATGTCGTGAAATTCTTCGGAATCAAAGACATCGCCACACTCCAGGCACTCAACATACTCGGTATCCTCGTGTCTGGAAACAATTCGAACTCTGGGATGTTTGCAGGCGGTAGCCATGGTGACAGTCGGAAAGGGATAGATGCTCTTCCCGCAGATTGTATCGGCCTTTCTTGAGATTTCAACCTCTATTTGGTGAAACTTTTGCGCCAGGGTCGAGACAATCGGGATCGTTCCCTCACACCTTCCATGGCTTGAAACGCCGACAGAATCAGTCGTATACTAAATCCGGACCTAACAAGTCGGATATTGAATGCTCAAACTGACCAAAAAGGCCGACTACGGACTGATGGCGCTCAAGTTCCTCGCCGAGCACCCTAATTCGGCTGCGTCAAGCGCAAAGGATATTGCCGACGCCTACGGGATCCCGGCGCAGTTGTTGGCAAAGATCCTGCAACAGCTCACCAAGTCCGGTTTGCTGAAGTCGCATGCCGGCATGAACGGCGGCTATGCCCTCTCGCGAGATGCGCGGTCCATCTCTGCCTACGAGGTAATCCTTTCAATCGACGGACCGTTCTTTATCACATCATGCAATAAGGGCGCGAAGAGCTGCGAACTTACGCCCAGTTGCACCATCAAGGAACCGCTGGCACGTGTGAATGACACAATTGCGGGCGTGCTTAAGAGCATCAGTATCCAGGACCTTGCCGAGCATCCGCCCGATCGGCAAGAGGCCCGCGGGCTGGTTTCCTTAACGATCTAAAGTTTCTCCCCGTGGCGATCGGAGACGCAATCAACGATGGAGCGATCAATGAGTACAGTTGCAAGTCAAGTGGAAGTGCCCGCCGGCGTGACACTGCCGATTTACATGGACAATCACGCCAGCAGCCCGCTCGACCCCCGCGTGCTGGAAGCGATGATGCCCTACTTCACCAACAAATTCGGCAATGCGGCTAGCCGCAACCACTCGTTCGGTTGGGAAGCCGAACAGGCTGTCGAGAATGCGCGCGAACAGATTGCAAAGCTCATCGGGGCAACTGCGAAAGAGATCATCTTTACCTCTGGCGCCACTGAGTCGAACAATCTCGCCATCAAGGGCATTGCGGAAATGTATCGCGAGCGTGGCAACCACATCATCACGCAAGTCACAGAGCACAAGGCCGTCCTGGATACATGCAAACGGCTCGAGAAATACGGGTATCGCGTCACCTATCTTCCTGTTAAGGCCGACGGGCTAATCGACATTGAAGACCTGAAGCGGGCCATCGACGACAAGACCATCCTCGTCTCGATCATGGCAGCCAACAACGAAATTGGCGTGCTCCAGCCGGTTCGCGAAATCGGCAAAATTTGCCATGAGAAGGGCGTGCTCTTCCACACAGATGCAGTTCAGGCAGTTGGCAAAGTTCCGGTGAATGTCATCGCCGACAACATTGATGTCCTCTCGCTTTCAGGCCACAAGATTTACGGACCAAAGGGCGTTGGCGCTCTGTATGTGCGTCGGCGCAATCCACGCGTACAGATCGCAGCACAGATCGACGGTGGCGGACACGAGCGCGGTATGCGCTCCGGTACCCTGAACGTGCCCGGCATCGTCGGACTCGGCAAGGCTTGCGAAATTGCGCGCGAAGAGATGGAGACAGAAGCAGCTTATCTTCGCGGGCTGCGTGTCCGTTTGCAGAAAAAGCTCGAATCAGAGCTCGACTACATCCACGTAAACGGTTCGATGGAACATCGCCTGCCAGGAAACCTGAACATGAGCTTCGTGTATGTAGAGGGCGAGTCGCTTCTCATGGGCATCAATGATGTAGCGGTTTCAAGCGGCTCGGCTTGTACGTCAGCGACACTTGAACCCTCGTACGTCCTAAAGGCGCTCGGGTTGGGCGATGACGTAGCGCACAGCTCGATCCGCTTTGGTCTAGGCCGTTTCAACACGCAGGCCGAAGTGGACTACGTAGCCGCGAAAGTGATCGATATCGTAAAGAAGTTGCGCGAGCTTTCCCCGCTTTACGAGATGGTCAAGGAAGGCATTGATCTGACCAAGATTGAGTGGCAGGCACATTAATTTCGGAGAGCTTTTTCAGGATGAAAAGCATCGGCAGATTAGCCTGCCGAATCAAATACCAGGACGCGGCTTCCCGCAGGAGGAGATCGGAAGATGTCATACAGCGATAAGGTGGTAGACCACTATAACAACCCGCGCAACGTGGGTACGCTCGATAAGAACTCAAGCGAGGTTGGTACGGGGCTTGTGGGAGCGCCTGAGTGCGGTGATGTGATGCGCCTCCAGATTCGTGTGAACCCCGAAACGCAGGTTATTGAAGAAGCCAAATTCAAGACCTTTGGCTGCGGATCGGCGATTGCAAGCTCGTCACTGGCAACCGAATGGATCAAGGGACGCACCGTTGAAGATGCGCTCGCAATCAAGAACACCGATATTGTGAAAGAGCTGTCGCTACCGCCAGTGAAGATTCACTGTTCAGTGCTGGCTGAAGACGCGATTCGCGCAGCGATCGGCGACTGGAAGAAGAAGAATGGCGTCGCTGAAGCTGCTCAGACCGCAGTCGAGGCCAAGTAGTCGTCGGAAGGGTAAACATGTCGAACGTTGTGACAATCGGAAGCAAGCCTGCGGAAGAGGCTGTTGCGGCGTCTCTGCCGCAGGCCGCACCGCATGCGCAGGCGCAAGGTATTCAGGTGACGGAGCGCGCAGTAAGGCGCATTCGCGTGGCCATGGCGAAAGAAGGCATTTCGCCGGAAGAGGGCGGCCTGCGCCTTGGCGTGATGGGTGGTGGTTGCTCCGGGCTTTCCTATTCGATCAAGTTCGATACGCAGCCGCGTGAACGCGACCGCATCTATGAATTCGACGGCGTCCGCGTCTTCGTCGATCCAAAGTCTTTTGTCTATTTGCATGGCATGACGCTGGATTACGAGGAGACACTGATGCGGCAGGGCTTCAACTTCATTAATCCCAACTCCACGCGCTCCTGCGGCTGCGGCTCATCCTTTTCGTCATAGGCACATTGATCCGGTTGCGGGAGCCTGAAAATGCTGAAAGTTACAGAGTCGGCGATTCCAGTTGAGTGCTGGTCATGCAGCGTTGCGCACAACGAATCCACGCTGTTCTGTCCACATTGCAGCAAGATTCAGCCCGCTAAGGCGGGTGATTATTTTTCGGTCTTCGGACTGACGCAGCGTCTTGATCTGGATCTCGGCGTGCTTGAACACCAGTTTCATCGCTTGAGCCGCAAACTCCATCCCGACCGCTTTGCGCGCGCTTCGGAAAATGAAAAGGAATGGAGTCTCGCCGACACAGCGTTGCTCAACGACGCGTATCGTACCCTCAAGGACCCTGTTCGGCGAACCGAATACCTCCTCAAGCTTAACGGCGCCGAGATCGGCGAAGAGCACGCCGGCAAAGAGCGCCGCAGACACGAGATGGGCGCCTCGCGAGTGCCCGCCGATCTGCTCGAAGAGGCATTTGAACTGAACATGCAGCTCGAAGAGATGCGCATGGCACGAAAGATGGGCGAGACAGACGAGGAACTGCAGCGTTCCCTTGAGCAGGCGAAAACGAAGTTTGACGGACTGCTGGACGAGGTCGACAGCAACTTGCGCGCGGAGTGGCATGTCTGGGATTCAGGAGACACACAAACGCGCGCAGCATCGCAGAAGCGAATGGTGGCCTTGCTCGATCGGCGGCGTTATATCAGCAATCTGGTCCGCGACGTAACCGAGACCCTTGGAGCTTAAAAGAGACGCATGGCGGAAGGACGCGTAGTAGGAATCGATCTGGGAACAACAAACTCGCTCGTCGCATATATGGAAGGCGATGCGCCTGTCGTCATTCCCGGAGTAGACGGCTCAAACCTTGTTCCCTCAGTCGTGGCGCTGGACCCGATGCCGAACGGCGGCCGTCCCACGGTCACAGTTGGCAACAGCGCGCGCAGAGCGTTGATTGAAACGCCAGAGCGCGTCATCTACTCCGTAAAGCGTCTGATGGGCCGTGGCCTCGAAGAGGTGCAGCGCGAACTGAAGTTCTTTCCCTTCCGCCTTGCCGACGATGTTGAGGCCGGCGAAGTTCCCCGCATCCAGTTAGGTGAACTCCGGTTTACCCCGCCCGAGATCTCAGCCTATGTTCTGCGTCAGCTCAAGCGCAACGCTGAGCGCTTCTTCGGAACTCCGGTGACGCAAGCGGTAATCACGGTCCCGGCATACTTCAACGATGCGCAGCGGCAAGCTACAAAAGATGCTGGCCGCATGGCGGGGCTCGAGGTCCTGCGGCTCGTGAATGAGCCCACCGCAGCGGCACTTGCCTACGGTCTGGACCGCCAGAAAGTGGGCACCATCGCGGTCTACGATCTCGGCGGCGGGACATTTGACATCTCCATCCTGAAGCTGCGCGATGGCATTTTCGAAGTGCAGTCCACGAATGGCGACACGCACCTCGGCGGCGACGATATCGACAATCTGCTCGTGGCAATTGCTCTTGACGAGATTCACGCAGAACATGGCGTTGATTTGCGCAATCATCCCGGCGCGGTCCAGGCATTGCGAAAGGCCGCGATTGACGCTAAGATTCGCCTTTCATCAGACCTGTCCGCAAAGTTCGACATCGAGCTTCCCAACGGCGATCGATACCAGCGCGAGATTCCACGCAATGTATTTGAGCTGTTGATCGCGCCGGTGCTGCAGCGCACGGCAGGGCCATGCAAGCAGGCGCTGGCGGATGCGGGTGTAACTCCGGAACAGATTGACGAAGTGGTCCTGGTCGGCGGCTCCACGCGAATTCCGGCTGTACGCAAGCTCGTCGATGAACTCTTCCATCTCAGCGCGCGCGGGAAGAAGCCTCACACCGATCTAAACCCTGATGAAGTTGTCGCGCTGGGTGCAGCGGTCCAGGCCGACATCCTCGGGGGCGCATCAAAGGCAACCGAGGAGTTGCTCTTGCTCGATGTGACCCCGCTCTCGCTCGGCATCGAAGCTCTTGGCGGCACCGTGGCAAAGATCATCCAGCGAAACTCGACCATTCCCGCTTCCGCAACAGAGCATTTCACCACCGGCGTTGATGGCCAGACAAACGTCGCTATCCACGTCGTGCAGGGAGAGCGTGAACTGGCGGCCGATTGCCGCTCACTTGCGCGGTTTGACCTCAGGGGAATTCCGCCGATGAGCGCCGGCCTGCCGCGCATCGAGGTTCGATTCCTGATCGACGCCGATGGCATCCTGCAGGTTTCAGCACGCGAGCAACGCAGCGGAAAAGCCGCGCAGATTGAAGTCAAGCCTACCTACGGACTGACCGACGAGCAGGTCGAGAGCATGATTCTCGATTCGTTTGACCACGCGGAAGAGGACTTTGCCAAGCGTCTTCTGATTGAAGCGCGCAATGAGGCTGACTCAATTCTCGCTGCGGTAGAGCGTGCACCGGCAAACCCGGCCTGGCAGCAGCTTCGCGGCGAGGAGCGGGCCGCAATTGAGGCAGCGCGCCTGCGGCTGGCAAGCGTGAAGCAAGGCGATAATCTCGCGGCGATTCGCGAGGCCACCGCAGCCCTCGACCTCGCGACGCGGCGATTTGCAGAACTGATGATGGAAGCCGCGGTGACGACAGCAATTCGCGGAAAAACCATGGAAGCAGCGGGTGAAGAGCTGGGCGATGAAGTCACCGCCCCGCATCCGATGGCCCCCGCAGAATTCAAATGATGGTGGCGGTTGCCGCGCTTCGCGCGCGTGTTAACGGAATCAGGCATAGTCAGAAGGATCGTGAAGTTATGAGCGAAGAAGCCAAAAAGAGCATTCCGCCCGAGAAGCTGGTGCGTGTCACCTTTCAGCCCGAGGGGAAGACCGTCGACTTTGAATTCGGCACCATGCCCTATGAACATCATGGCAAACCGATGTCGTTCCTCGACGTGGCGGAGAACCACAACGTCTTCCTCGATCATGCGTGCGGCGGCGTCTGCGCCTGCACAACCTGTCACATCTGGGTGAAAGACGGTGCGCAAGGAATCAGTGAGGCCGAAGACGACGAACTCGACCGCCTTGACATGGCCGCTGACCAACAACTGAATTCGCGTCTCGGATGCCAGGCAGTGATTACCAGGCCCGGCAACTACGTTGTCGAAATCCCCAAGTGGAATCGCAACTATGTTTCAGAGGGCAAGCCTCTGACCCTTGCCCAGGGCAATTAAGAGCCGCGCCAAAAAGCAGAACAAAGAGGAGACCATGCCGCGCGAGATCTATTGGACCGACGCCGAAGAGATCGGCATCCAGTTGCAGGAAAAATATCCGGATATCGACCCCCTCACAGTGCGCTTCACTGATCTGCATCGCTACGTCACAGCACTGGACGGGTTTGCAGATGACCCATCGAAATCGAACGAGTCGCGCCTCGAAGCCATTCAGATGGCCTGGCACGAAGAATTCGAAGACGCGAAGGGGTGAAGGGCAGCTTCTAGCTTCTAGCTTCTAGCTTTCAGCCGTCAGTAATACGTTCTGCTGCCGCTGCTCTTTGCCGTAGTGCCGGCAATGTCCCCACCTCAAAATGTCAGCTATGTTGCCGGCCCCTCTACTGCCTACCCCCACCCTGTACTCTGTAGAGAAGTTCCTTGTTTTCAATCAATTAGAGATGCAGCATCACGCCAAAGTCTTCTTATCATTAGACTTAGGCGCAGAGTCTTCTGATTAAAAGACTTAGCTGGCGATTAGCTTTCTTCGCTTCAGTCTTCGGCTCACCGGAGAGGGTTAGTGACGCGCTTTTGCGTGTTTTTCGTGCGATTTTTTCTGTGTTCCTGTGGAGGGACACACCGGAAATCTTTGCAGATGATCAAGTTGCCTCTCGCCCCACAGTTTCACAGGAAAAAGCGCGTGTCTTTGAGTGATTTCGAAGCCGAGGCCCCTCTGCGCGTGGACAACCGGTTATCTCCATTGTGCGCCGGGAAGTGGAAATGATCTGCAGGCCGGAGGGAGATTCGTAGTTTCTTGCTTGCGGTTACTCGACCGTTGTCATCACAGTCCGCGCACGCTGCCGTTGAGTTCAATGAACTCCCAATCAGAGAAGATCGCTGCAACCGTGTGTTCGACATCCCATTCGGTCGTAAAGGCGACCTCAACTCTCCACTGACCCTTGAGGGGCTCAATAAGAACATGAGCGGGCTTGACGTACGACCATACGGCGCTATCGCTTGCGATCTGCGGACACGGACTGCCCGTTTGTTCCCCAGCCTCGACCGCCTCCTTGTAAGGTAGGTAGTGTTCGAAGAGCCCATCCTGAATCTGAAGCACCAGCGACGGAAAACGCTCGCGTATCTCTCTTGCAAGCTCAATCGCCCGAGGGTGCGGGGCTTGGCGGTTTCCCGCCAATGAGAGGCGAAACTGTCCTGAGGGCGCTAACACGATACTGCTCTTCCAATGCCCGCTTGACCTACGGAGCTCTCCGAGTTGAGGGTCCTGGTATGGCTCCGACTTGAACAGTCCAAACATAGGTTCCTTTCAGCCAGATGTGGAAGACAAATGGAGCCCATGTCTCAAAACTGTATCTGACTGCCACTTTGCAGCCATACGCTCTGCTGGTGAGGAGTAGACTGATTCTCGAATTCCGAGGAGATTGTTGGCAAGCCGGAATTTTCCGTGGCTGACCTTTGATATGTGGGGGGCGACGTCAGTCGCTGTGCTCCTCGTTCCAGCCGAACGAGCCTTCATAGTGTTCGAATTCCGGTTTGCGACCCGGCACAAGGTAGACGCTGACCACGTCGAAGCGAACCGGCGGAGCGGTCTTCTGCGGGAGTTGCCGCACATAACGGCGCGCGAGGCGGCGCAGGATTTCTCGCTTGTGCTCGTTCACGGCGATCTCGGCAGGCGTGATGGTACGGGCGGACCGCGTCTTCACCTCGATGAAGCAAAGCACCGGGCCATCCCAGGCGATCAGGTCCGCGTCTCCGGGCACGTCACCTGACGACCAGCGGCGAGCGACGATCGCGTATCCCTTGCGCCTGAGAAAGAAGAAAACCGCATCTTCACCCTCGATGCCGAGGGTAAGGTGCGCCGGAAGCCTGGCATCACGGCCACGCAGGCGAGCGAGCTTATTCAGATTCCCCAGCGTGCGTTCGAACCATGTGATCCGCGCCCGCCGCAATGTCTCCATGACAGACCATTCTCGCCTCACGCATTCAATGAGCGCAAGTTAACGGCGGCAACCGAGTGATACAGTTGCCTCTGGCAGCCGCATCGACTGTTTCGCCGCACGCAGAGGAGAATGTTGAGATGCCCCATCGCAGGTTGAAGCGCCGCGAATTCCTGAAAGCATTGGGCACAACCGTGGCCGCTGCGAGAATGCCGGCCCTGGCATTTGGTGATCAGCCAGCTTCAGTGGCGATTCTTGTTGATCCGGGTGACAAGATCGCGGCTTCGGAACCGGCTTTGTGGGCTATTGGTGAGTTGAAGCGAGCTTTGGCGGCTCGCTCAATCGGCGTGACGGAGAAAGCCACGCTGGAGGTTCACGGGGATAAGGCGCTTTCGATTTTCGTTGCGGGTTCTGACAACACTGCCGCGCAGCGCTACCTGAGCCAGGCGAAGATCTCAGCGCCCGCTGCACCCGAGGCACTTGCGCAAGTAGCGATGCGTGACGGTAAGACGCAGGAACTGCTTGCGTGTGGCTATGACGAGCGGGGCCTGGTGTATGCGCTGACGGATCTTGCGGACCGCGTGCGCAGCGCAGCTGATCCAATTGCGGCTCTTGCGGCAGTTCAGACCCAGGTGGAAAAGCCTGCGAACGAGGTGCGGGGCATTTCGCGCCTCTTCTGCAGCGAAGTCGAAGACAAGCCGTGGTACAACGACCGCGCCATGTGGCCGGAGTACTTCGACATGCTGGCCACGCAGCGCTTCAATCGCTTCAACCTCGCATTTGGAATCGGCTACGACTTCATTCGACAGGTCACCGATGCTTACTTCCTATTTACCTATCCGTTTCTGCTCAAGGTGCCGGGCCACAACGTTCGAGTGCCGCAACTGCCGGATCGCGAGCGCGATTCAAACCTGGAGATGCTGCGATACATCAGCGAACAGTGCGTAAAGCGCGGAATCGAATTTCATGCCGGGCTGTGGATGCACGGTTATGAGTGGATCGACAGCCCCAAGGCAAATTACACCATCGAAGGACTGAACAAAGACAATCACGGACCATACTGCCGCGACGCCGTGAGAATGTTGCTGCAACAAGTGCCGAACATCAGCGGAATCACCTTCCGCATTCACGGTGAAAGCGGAGTCGCCGAAGGCAGCTTCGACTTCTGGAAGACGGTCTTTGACGGCGTTGCGACATGCGGCCGTCGCGTGCCAATCGATATGCACCCGAAGGGCATGAGCCAGCCGATGATCGATATTGCGGTGGCCACGAAGCAGCCGCTGATGATGTCGCCCAAGTTCTGGGGCGAGCACATGGGCATGCCGTATCACCAGGCGGACATCCGCGAGTACGAAAAGCCGAAGAAAGAAAACAAGCCCGGCCTTATGGCACTCAGCGAAGGGACGCGCAGCTTCATGCGCTACGGCTACGGCGACCTGCTACGCGAAGACCGGCAGTGGAAGATCATTCACCGCATCTGGCCGGGAACGCAGCGTGTGCTGTTGTGGGGCGACCCGGTTTTCGCGGCCGCGTATTCAAGAGCTTTTCAGTTTTCGGGAAGTAACGGCGTTGAGATCATGGAGCCGCTCTCGTTCAAGGGCCGCCGCGGTTCGGGTCGTTCCGGGAGCCGCTGCGGATATGCGGATGCATCCTACGATCCGCACTGGGACTGGCAGAAGTATGAGTACGCAACACGCATCTGGGGCCGGCTTCTATACGACCCGGAGACCCCTCCGGAGGCCTGGAAGCGGTCTCTGGCCCGGGAGTTCGGCCCCGGCGCCGCGGCCATCGAATCGGCGTTGTCAAACGCGAGCCGCATTTTGCCCATCGTCACTACGGCTCATGCTCCATCGGCCGGCAACAATATGTACTGGCTCGACCTCTACTTCAACCAGTCCATGGTTGACGAAAAGCACTACGTTCCCTATGGCGATTCGCAAACACCGCACGTCTTTGGGAACGCAAGCCCGTTCGATCCGGCGCTGTTCCTTTCGCCAAATGAATACGCTGAGGAATTGCTGAATGGCGAGTGCAGCGGCAAATACAGCCCGATCGACGCGGCGCAGTGGATCGAGGATTTCGCATCAGCGGCGCGGGCCTCGCTTGCCGCCGCAGAAAGCGGTGCGCGCAATCGCAACAACGCCGCATGGAAGCGGGCTAGACTCGACATTCA
>Ga0306920_100011021_pt1 | contig 12162 bp, 9 predicted proteins | sample flu12Cox44000170_FD_204666 | JGI IMG/M metagenome (GOLD analysis project Ga0306920, IMG submission 204666) | Lab enrichment of tropical soil microbial communities from Luquillo Experimental Forest, Puerto Rico - flux4day.12C.oxic.44.000.170 (v2)... | ecosystem: Environmental > Terrestrial >...
ACGGTCCAAGCGCAGACCGCGCAACAAGCTCGATCAACAGCGATACTGGCAAGCGTGCGGCTCACCTCTCTGGACGCCTATCGCGGGTTCGTAATGCTGCTAATCATGGGCGAGTTGCTGGAGTTCTGCAAAGTGGCCAGGGCAGTTCCAGGAAATGGATTCTGGGAGTTTCTTTGTCACCACCAAAGCCATGTGCCCTGGACCGGGTGCTCGTTACACGATCTCATTCAGCCGTCGTTCTCCTTTTTGGTGGGAGTAGCTCTTCCATTCTCCCTGGCCAGTCGAGCCGCAAAAGGCGACTCGCTCGGACGTATGACGGCTCACGCCCTCTGGCGTGCGCTAGTGCTCATTTTGCTCGGAGTGTTCCTGCGGTCCACCAGCCATTCTCAGACATACTGGACCTTCGAAGACACCTTGTCACAAATTGGATTGGGATACCCTTTCCTGTTTTTCCTTGGATTACGCCCGACCAGGGATCGTTGGATCGCTTTTGGATTGCTGCTCTTCGGGTACTGGCTGGCATTTGCAATTTATCCGTTGCCGGGGACGTCGTTTGACTATTCGACTGTTGGCGTACCGAAAGATTGGCCGTACCTGCACACTGGTTTTGCTGCTCACTGGAATAAAAACAGCAATTTCGCCTGGGCGTTCGACACATGGTTTCTGAACCTTTTCCCCCGAGAACACAGGTTTCTTTTTAACGACGGCGGTTACTCCACCCTCAGTTTCATTCCGACGCTTGGCACCATGGTGCTGGGATTGATTGTTGGCGATATGCTCCGAGGTCAGCGTGCTCCTTGGGCAAAGGTGCGCTGGTTAGCCGTTGCCGGGGTCATTGGATTGCTGACTGGAGCCGCATTGGGATGGCTTGGAATATGTCCGGTCGTCAAACGCATCTGGACACCGAGCTGGACTCTTTACAGCGGAGGCTGGTGCTGTCTGCTAATGGCCGGGTTCTACTTGGTGATCGATCTCTGGGGAAAAAAGGCGTGGTGCTTCCCGCTTGTGGTTGTGGGCATGAACTCCATCGCCGCGTACTGCAGCGACCATTTGTTCGATGACTTTTTCTACAAGAACCTCACCACAAATCTCGGTTCAAGTATCTTCAATATAATCGGCCCGGCATACGAACCTTTACTGCATGGTGCCGCTACTCTAGTGGTCGGCTGGTTGCTTCTCTACTGGATGTACCGACGCAAAATCTTTTTGCGCATTTGAATGCGACCGCGGATTTTGCGGATAAGAAGAAAAAATCCGCGTTGTCCGCACCATCCGCTTTTAAAGCAGCCGTTCCGTTCCCTCCAAAAAACGCTCAAAATGCCTATGGCCATACTCTTCATAATCGAAATCCAATTTCGAGATCCGCGTTTGCAGGAATCCCCACATGGACTCGCGCATGTCTGAAGCGAGTCGCATTAGCCGCAGCCGACGAAGGTCATCCGGGCGGGCCTTGCCAAAATAGAATTCGAGAAGACGGTTTTCGCCCTCTACATCAAAGAAGTTGTTAGCTGCCAGATTACCCAGGTCGAAGAACAAATCCCCCGCGCCTCCATATTCCCAGTCCAAAATCCAGACTTTACGCCGGTCATCAACCAGGTTGCCCGACAACAAATCGTTATGACAATGGCAGACGCGCTCAGGAATGCCTCGCTCTTTCTCTACGCGTTGCAGAATTCCCAACGCGCGCGTGATGTTTTTCGGAAAAGTGACCTTGCGTTTACAACCCTCCGCGTAATATCGGCGAACCGTTTTGAAGGCATTGAAGGTTCCCGCGCCATTTGAGCGATCGTGATACCGACGCAACGCAACGACGACTCGCCGCAGGATCGCCGGTTTCTGCACCTCCTCGGGCGACAATACGTGGCCCACGACGAACCGGGTTATCAATGCTCCTTTAGCCGGAAAGAAAGCAACCACTTCCGCCCCGACTCCGACTGCATGCGCGGCCTGCAGGCAGGCATGTTCAGCCCTGCGGTCTATGCCCAGCAATCGCGAGTTGTCCCCCATGACTCGCAAAACGAATCGCTCCCCTTCACAATCGATGCGGTAATTGCGATTGGTAAGGCCGCCCTTCAACGGACGCATCTTCGCTCGCCTACTCCGCAACGTCGGCACCAACGCAATGATCGCTCTTGCCTCAGCCTCCAGATCTTTAGCAGAGAACTTTTTTGCGTTCGGGATCAAAGGGTGCCTTTAAATGTGGAGTCGCCGGATAGCGTTTGCCGGAAATATTGATTTCATAGCGCCCTTCTCGGATGAATTCGGATGTCACACCCTCCTGGCTTTTCACATAGCCCATTCCGATTGCCGCCCCTAGGGAATGGGCGTAGGAGCCGGAAGTCGTATAGCCCGCCGCCAGACCATTGCGATAAATCGGTTCGCTGCCCCAGAGCACCGGCCCGGGATCTTGCAGAACAAAAGTCACGAGCAACCGTTTTAACCCAGCCTGTTTCTGGTCTAGCAGCGCGGCCTTTCCGAGAAAATCACCGTCTTTTTTCCAACCAATGGCAAATCCAAGGCCCGCCTCCAATGCAGTGTCATCCGGAGAAATATCCGCGCCCCAGGCGCGATAACTTTTTTCAAGCCGCAGCGAGTTGATTGCGTAGTGCCCCGCATTGACGACCCCGAAACGCCGGCCGGCTCCCATCAGCAATTCATAAACCATCACGGCCTGACTCGCCGGAACGTGCAGTTCCCAGCCGAGTTCGCCCACGTAGGTAATGCGAACTGCCCGAACCGTAGACATCCCGACTTCAAGCGTCTGCGCCGTTCCAATTGGGAAGGCCTCGTTGGACAGATCGTTGTCACAAACACGGCCGAGCAGCGTGCGCGAGTTTGGCCCCATAATCCCAATGACGCTGCAAGCCTCAGTCATGTCGGTCAAATCCGCTCGCTCGCCGCTCCGCAGGTTCCGGCGTATCCAATCCAGGTCCCGAACGGTTTGGGATGTCCCGCTGACCAGGTAAAATTCTTCGATGCCAGTTCGAATCACTGTCAGATCACCCTCAAAGGTGCCGCGGGCGTTGAACATGCCGGTGTAAACAGCTTTGCCGACCGGCACGTCGATCTCGCCTCCGCACAGGCGCTGCAACACGTTCAGACCGTCAGGTCCTTTGAATAAGTATTTTGAAAAGCCGCTCTGGTCGAAAACGGCTACATTCTCACGGCAGGCGCGATGCTCGCGCGCATGGCAATCAAACCAGTTTTGGCGGCCAAAAGAGTATTCCGGGACTGGCTTAACGCCGCCAGTGGCAAACCAATTTGGCCGTTCCCAACCGTTCTTGCTCCCAAAGCAGGCGTTTTGACGCGCAAGCACGTCATGCAGCGGTGTCTTGCGCGCACCGCGACTGGACTCGAACTCGCGATTCGGCCAGGCCATCTGGTAATGCAATCCGAGCACTTCGGTCACTCGTTCGCGCAGGAATTTTCGGTTGTTAGCCCATGGTCCGAACCGGCGGATATCCACCGACCAAAGATCCAATGTTGGTTCACCCGCTTGCATCCATTCGGCCAGGTATTTCCCCGCGCCGCCTGCGCTCGCGATGCCGACGGAGTTAAACCCGGCCGCTACAAACAAATTCCGCATTTCAGGGGCTTCGCCCATTATGAAATTGTTATCCGGAGTGAAACTTTCCGGACCGTTAACAAATTTGGCGAATTTGCATTTCGCCAACGCCGGGATCCGGTGCTTACCATTGGCCAGCGGCGCTGAAAATTTCTCCCAATCCGGCTCCAGCAACTGAAACGAAAACTTTTCAGGCACTCGATCCACCATCCATGGCTTGGAGGATTCCTGGAAAGCGCCAAGCATTACACCCTCGCCTTCACCGCGAAAATAGATACACAAATCCGGGTCACGGCCAACGGGCAATTCATCGCATGCGCCGGCAATCGGTTCAGTCACTACGTAATGATGCTCTACCGGATAAAGCGGAATCGTAACGCCGCAACTTAGGCCCAGTTCGCGCGTCCACATACCGCCGCATAGCACTACATATTCCGCATTGATCGCGCCTCGATGGGTTTTGACTGCTGTCACGCGCCCATTCCTGCTTTCGATTCCAAGGACACGAACATTCTCAAAGATTTGCGCGCCACGCGCCCTGGCACCGTGCCCCAACGCAACGGGCACCTCTTTCGGGATCACTTTCCCATCGTGCGGAAGCCATGCTGCGCCCAAAACATCATCGACCCGCAACAAAGGCCACTTTGCCAGCGCCGCTTGCGGACTAATTAAATGCGCCTCGACACCGAACAACTCGGCCATGGCCATCGTTCGGCGCAGTTGAATCATGCGATCTTCGGACTTTGCCACGATCAGGCTGCCGACCTGTTTCCAACCTATGGAATGCCCGGTTTCCTGTTGCAATTGCGAGTAAAGCTCGACCGTGTATTTGTTGATTCGGGTCATGCTGTTGCTCGTTCGCAACCGTCCAACCAACCCGGCCGCGTGCCACGAGGTCCCTCCGCCCAACTGTCCCTGCTCGAGCAGCACAACGTCTTTCCAACCCAGTTTGGTCAGGTGGTATGCAACGCTTGTCCCTATTACGCCTCCTCCGACAATCACGACGTTCGACTCCGTCGGCAAGGTGCCAGTCTCGTTTAAGCGCGTATGCCCCTTGGGACTAGACTCCATAGTAAGTCTCGTACACTCGCGCGGCGTCCCGGCACGCATCATTCCAGTTCCACGGGCTTTCCGTGAAACGATCCGGGCTAAGGCTCTTAACGTATTCCGACGGCTTGCGCTCGAAGATCGATTCGTAAACCAGCCGGCCGATACCGGCCGAACCGCTGATGCCATGCGCGTTGCAGCCTCCAGCCATCACAAAGCCGGGAACTCGACGACTTTCGCCGATGATGAAGCGGCCGTCAGGTGTGAAAGTCGGCCAACCGCGGCCAACCCGGCTCTTCTCAACACCGCGAGTTTGAGGCAAAAGCAGCGCGAATTGGTCCTCAAAGCTATCCAACACTTCCCAGTCCGGCACCACCGGAGGCGGTTGCGCGTTCAAATCATACTCGCGCGGATCTGTTTGCAGCGACTGCGCCTCCCAGCCACCAAGCAAGAGTCCGCCGTCGCAGGGACGCCCGTACAGTGTCATTTCCGGCACGCGAAAACATGGCAGGTCCGTGACCATGCCCTTCAGCGGGATTGAAACGAAATACTCGTGGCGCACCGGCACAATCGGCAATTCTAAACCTACCAATTTGGCAACGTGATAGGCGTTAGCGCCCGCCGCATTGATGACACAGCGGCACGAAACAGTCCCTCGATTGGTTCGCACACCGGATACACGCCCATTGCTGACAAGAATCTCTTCAACGGTTGTGCTCGTAGCGATCCGAACGCCGAGTTTTCGGCTTTGGTAAGCATAAGAACTGGCCACGGCATAGGGGCGCATATAGCCGTCCGAAGGACACCAAAGCACTGCTTTCACGTCGGTGAACTCCATCTGCGGCCAAAGTTGTTTCGCGGTGGCATTGTCGATCAATTCCGTCTCGAGGTTCGCCTGATCGGAAACCTTTTTAAGCTGATGCATCTCGGCGACGCGCTTTTCGCTTAGAGCAATCCGCAGCGAACCGACCTCATGCCATTCGGGCTGCACCTTGGGATCTCTCTGCAGTTCGCGGAAAGTTGCAACTGAATGCATTGCCAGAAGAGTGCGTTCAAGAGTCGAGCGGGGTTGACCGCACAAGCCCGCTCCTTGAGCGGTGGTGACTTGCGCAACGTCTGGCGCCCGCTCTATCAGCAGAATGTCCTTAACACCACCGCGTGCCAGCATATAGGCTACCCCGCAGCCGATCGCTCCTCCACCAATGATCACAAATTCGGCGTCGGAGATCTCAGTCATGCTTTGGCCTGGAGTTGCTTGAGGTACCAACGCACAAACGCGTCCACATTGTATTCCTTGAAAGTGGAATAAGGACCCGGAACGTAAGCATGAGAATTCACCCCCCGCTGCTGCCGTTCGCAGATTTCCCAATCTTGTTCGGAGGTCAGTTGCCAGAAAGGCATCAGCTTGCTCAAATCGTAGTCGCGGCCTTCAACGGACCTTTGGTCCACCAACCACCAAACACGGATGGCCGTCAACTGCGGTCCCTTGGGCAGCAACCGTGTGCTCACACCATGATCGCAACTCGAATGGTTCCAAAAGTTGGGCAAAGCGCGCATGCGCACCGTTCCAACGTCGTTATCGGCATAATTTCCCATGAGCGGGGCTACCTGTTCACCATCCATCGATTCGCTAACAAAGCCATCGACCAGGACCGTTCGGTTGGCCGAATACCAAATATTGCGCTCCGGATCAGGAAACGTCGTCATGCCGGTTTGTTTGTGGCTCACAGCAAGACCCGCCGCTGCCCATTTGGCTTCGCTGCGCCGCACAGCCGCGGAAATCTGCTCTCGAACTCGCGGCGTTGTGTCATCGGCGTTGTAATGATCAAAGTTCGCCTTGATATATTGCGGGTGATTGGCGTTGCAATGGAAGCATTCGCGATTGTTCTCCCAAACCAATTTCCAGTTTGCTTTGACAAGATAATCAACTTCTTTGGCGACTTTGGCGCGGTCGAGCCCTTGAGGTTTTGCTACGGTCTCTATGATTTCATTCGCGGGGTCAAAGTCCGGAGGCTCACTGGCCAGTGAAATGAAAATTAGACCGGCGACTTCGCGGATGTGAACCTGCCGCAGGCCCAACCCCGACTTGTCCAGGTCCTCCTGCATACCCGGGGCATGAACCAGTCGGCCATCGAGGTCGTAAGTCCAGCGATGGTACGGGCAGACCAGCCTCTTGAGCTGCCCTTCGGTTTTGTCGCAAATCAGCGACCCGCGATGGCGACAGACATTGTGAAACGCGTGCGCCTGGCCATTGGGATCACGCGCGATAATGATCGAATCACCATCGACTTCCAGCGTGAAGTAATCTCCCGGTTTTGAAATCTCACAGGTGTGTCCGGCAAACAACCAACCCCTTCGCCATACCGTTTCACAATCAAGCCGATACACCTCCTCATCGGAATAAAACTCCCGCAGCATGCTGTGCCCGGCAGGCTGGCGCGCGATCAGGTCCCGGGTGCGTGGTTGGAGCAAAATATCGTTCGGTCGCTCCATCTTCGAAAATTAGTTTTGCAACAGATTATCATTAACGCAACCCTCAATTGGGAATCGGAAATCACGGGGCACTGGCTACCAAAGGGTGGCGCAGAATTGATTCTACTGTATAGCCGATTTTAATTGGCAGGTGTTGGATAATCCGGCGTGGCGAGAAACTCGAGCACGCTCGCAGAATAAATTCTGTCATACAGCAGCAATCCACTCCCAAAAGCTGCGGTACGCGCCCAAGCTCAACGGTTTGGTAATTGGCATTTCTCAGAGCGGCGCAAAGCTCGCTGTGTCTACCGACCGGCCACAAGCCAGCCTAGGATGGATTTCTGCACGTGCAGACGGTTCTCAGCCTGATCGAAAATCGTCTCAGCGTTTCGTTCGAAAGTCTCTTCGTCAATTTCCTTGCCGCGGTAGGCAGGGAGGCAATGCATGACCAGGGCGCCTGGCTTTGCCAGCCCAACCAGCCTGGCGTTTATTTGGTAACCGCTCATTTGTTGGATGCGCTCGGTCGATTCTGATTCCTTGCCCATCGAGACCCACACATCGGTATAAAGCAAGTCAGCCCCGGCGGCAGCGGCGGCGATATCTTCAGTGAGAATAACTTTGGCTCCGGCACGCCGGAGTACCTGCGGGTCGGGCTGGAAAGCCTTGGGCGCGGCAACTCGCAATTCGAATCCAAGTTTTGGAGCGGCAAAAATCCAGGAATTTACCACGTTACATGCGCCATCACCCAGGAACGTCACCACCTTTCCTTTAATGGAACCCTGCCTTTCCTGGTACGTAAAGATATCCGCCAGGATCTGGCAGGGATGTTCCTCGTCCGTGAGGGCGTTGATAGTGGGGATTTTGGAGTAACGTGCGAACTCCTCGACATCGGCTTGAGCAAAGGTACGAAATACAGCTCCGTGGACCATACGCCCAAGGACGCGTGCCGTATCTTTGATCGGCTCGCCGCGTCCGGTCTGGATCTCATTGCCAGGCAAAAACACAACCTGTCCGCCCAACTCCCGGATGCCCACTTCGAACGAAACCCGTGTGCGAGTAGAAGCCTTGGCGAAGATCATCGCCCAGGCCTGTCCGGCCAGTGGCTGCGAAGGTGGGTTCTTTCGCCGTCGTTTCACCTCAACCGCATTGGAAAGGATCGTCTCGATCTCCGATGTGGTTAATTTTTCGATGCCTAACAAATGCCTCATCGTAGGTGCAGAATTTCCGGTAGTATTAAAGCGCAATCCTGGCGGTGACGGTTTCGAGCACCGACAAACCTTCCTGGGCCTCGTTTTGCCGCAAATTCAGGGGCGGGAGTAAACGCAGGACCTGAGCACCGGCGGGAATGGCCAGGACGCCGGCAGCGTGCAAAAGCTGCGCGAAACGAACCGCTTGAGTCCGGTTGGAATCGCCTGGAAGGTTAGGAATGTTGGGTGTCAATTCTATGCCTAGCATCAGTCCGAGTCCTCGAGTGTTACGAATCACTTGAGGATATGCCTTTGCCAGGCGAGTGAGACCGGTTTTGAGAAAATCCCCCACTTGCCGGGCGTTATTGGCAAGCTTCTCTCGTTGGATCACTTCCAGGACTTTCAGGCCCACAGCGCAGGATAGGGGTGAACCACCGTAGGTGGTGCCATGAGTGCCTGCACTCAACAAATCCGCATACGGATCACGCACCCAAAACGCACCCATAGGGAAACCCGCGCCCAAGGATTTCGCCATTGAAATACCATCGGGCAAAAAGCCGTGCGGGCTGGTATCGCCATCGCTACCGTTGGAGGTGGCAGGCTCTAAAATCCGTTGAAAACTTTGGAAGCGTCCAGTACGAAAGTGGCCGTCCTGCACGGCGTCCATCAAAAGCAATAAGCGCTTTTCATCACACAACCGCCGCAAACCCAGCAGATATTCCGGAGTGGCCGGAGACACGCCGCCTTCTCCCTGGATCCCTTCGATCAGGACGGCGGCAGTGGCGGGTGAAATGGCATTTCGAACCGCTTCCAAATCATTGAAGGGAACCTGGCGAAAGCCTGGCACCATTGGTTCAAACCCTTTTTTAACTTTGTCCTGGCCCGTGGCTGAAATTCCCGCCAGGGTGCGGCCATGAAATGAGTTCAAGGCGCTGATCACCTCAAAGCGGCCTTCATCGTGCCCAAACTTTCGCGCCAGCTTAAACAGTCCCTCGTTGGCTTCCCCGCCACTGTTGCAGAAGAAGCATTTGCCCCCGCCCAAGAAACTCGTCAAGGCCTGGGCCAAGCGGCCCTGAGGCTCATGGTAGTAGAAGTTGGAAGTGTGAACGAGTTTTCGAGATTGCTCAATCAGCGCCTCGGTAATAGCTGGATGAGCATGGCCCAGGGCACTAACGGCAATCCCGCCACCCAAATCGAGGTAGCGTTTGCCCGTCACGTCATATACGTAACTCCCCGAGCCATGGCTTAGAACGATCTCGAAGCGGCCATAACTGGGCACGACGTGCTGCTGAAACAGCTTTTGCACCGCGGCGACATCGTTACGCACGATGGGCGGCGGTGCCGGAATAATTTCTTTCATAGGCTACCTGTTGAACCGAAACGGAAGAGCACTTTATCGCCAAACGAAGCCGCTGTGAAAAGCGCAATCTTGTAACCTTCTCCCATGGGATTACTTCCAATCCTTGAGGATGTCCCTAACAGGCGGCCAATCAGCAGCGTTCCGAATCTTTGCTTTTCCCCAGGTAGTGCAAAGATAGCCTTGAACTGATGGTTTCTGACTGATCACAAAGTCGCTCAACGCTTTAGCTGCTTCGAACGGCTGCCAACCGGAAGGCCAGACGCGAAATCCTTTCTCGTGCAGGTACCGAATGGAAGGGTAATCGGCGCGTTTCTCATAGTGCCAATCACACATTACGATGTCTTTGGCAACCAGATCCGCCGCCCCTTGCGTTCCATTCTTGGAGGCTTCCCATTCCGAATAGCCCTGGGCGTTAGCGTCCAGCAGACGGTCGGCCCACATGAACATCTCCTTCTTTCGCTCATCCACGATATGCCGATGCAGATCATTAACAGCATTGGCAAAGAGTTTAGCCGGATCACCGCCCCGGCAACGTGGACAATACTCGGACGCTATCAGGAAGACCTCGTCCATACCCACATGAAAAGCATCTGCCTCAAATCCATCAATCAACTCGTCAATCAACGAGAAAACAAAAGGGTTGAGATCGGGGTTTTGCGGGCACCAACTGCGGCAATAAATGCCCTTGTTCAGTGGGAATTGGCCCGGGGTCTCATCGAATTCCGGGTGTTTAGTCAAAAGCGGCAGGGTATTGGAGCTCCACGACTGGTGGCCAAGGCAATTAATCTGCGGGATCAGACGAATTCCCTGGGAGCGAGCGGTAGTGGCGATTTCCCTGGCCTGGTCTTTGGTAACGAATCGCGACCCGCGCACCTCAGGATGGGACTGGAACTCAAAGCTGTAATCCACCTCAGCGATGACAATGTTGACGCCCACGCCAGCCAACTTGGGCAAGGACTCCACCAGGGCGCGGGCCTGGTCTTCGTTCTGAACGGATAGATGAACACCCCGCCAGACGGGATTGGCAGCCTTCCATTGCTTAGAATAACTGGACTGGGGCTCCTCTTTGACAGAAGCGCCAACGGCGCTGGGCCCAACCATGAGAAGCGCAGCCAGAGCGCAACAAGCTGATTTGAACCCAGGCAGCGGCTCGCGGGTTCCCACACTAGGAGAAGGGGTCAAAGCCCAGCCCGGTTTACCAACCCACCAGATGCTTGACATAGGAAAGAATTGTCAGGTTAAGATGCCGGGTTCAATCCTTTTGCGCACCGGCAGGGGGTCATTTCACGACAGGGTTTGTAGTTAATTTTACTGATATTCAAAAGCAATCAAACCGTTGACATTTGCGTCAAAAGAGCTCATGATGCTGTTGTCAAGCCAGCCTTTTCCCGGGGCGCGGCCGGTCATGAATGGTTATGAAAAAACTCAACTCGATACGTATAGCAGCCTCTCCCAGTCCGCGTCGGTCATCCGGAGCTTTTACGCTCATTGAACTGTTGGTCGTCATCGCAATAATTGCGATTTTGGCGGCCATGATCTTGCCAGCCTTAAGCAAGGCCAAACAAAAGACGCAGGGTGTTTATTGCATGAACAACACCCGCCAGCTGATGATCGCCTGGTCAATGTATGCCCACGATGCGGGTGATAAACTTGTGCCCTCTTTCCACGGTGGCGACGCCCAGGGCGGCAACTTTGATCCCACTATCGGTCCGGGCTGGGTTGAAGGCTGGGAAGACTGGACCACCAGCACTGATAACACCAACCTCAACTTTCTAATCAGCGATAAATATTCCCGCTTGGCGCAATATATCGCCAAGCAAAAGAATATCTTTAAATGTCCGGCTGATACCTACCTGGCCGGACCGCAACGGTCATTAGGTTGGAAGGAACGATGTCGCAGTGTTTCCGGCAACATCGGCGTTGGTGAAGGAAACGCCGAAGGCGGCCCTTGGGACACAGCTTATCGCCACATCAAGAAGTTTTCACAGTTCACCTATCCCGGACCCGATGGGACCTGGGTTTACACGGATGAACATCCGGACAGCATCAACGACGCCGGGTTGTTCAATCCACATGCCTGGTCCTGGATCGATATGCCCGCGACTTACCACAACGGAGCTTGTGGTTTTGCCTTTGCCGACGGACATTCCGAAATCCACAAATGGAAACAATCGATGGCCACCCCTCGCGCGTTGGCGGTCAAATACACCAACGGGAGTGACATGCCGGGGCTGATGGCCCCCAAGACGGGTGATATCGACATTCGTTGGATGAATTTCCACGGCGGGAGGAATACTCCTAATACTTTCTGAGGCTGGATCTGTCCCGGAATTAGCCCCAACTCCTTTCGGCTGGAGTATCGAACTTCAGCCACGGCTCAGTCAGGCGCGGAGCTGATAGCTCCGCGCCTGTATTTTTGAGCGACTACCTTCTCAGCAACCCGCCGGGCCCGCCCCCCATGCGCGCCATCATCTTCTGCAATTTTCCCATCTTCTTCATCATCTGCTGCATCTGGGAAAATTTATTCAGCA
>Ga0306920_100011023_pt1 | contig 12162 bp, 13 predicted proteins | sample flu12Cox44000170_FD_204666 | JGI IMG/M metagenome (GOLD analysis project Ga0306920, IMG submission 204666) | Lab enrichment of tropical soil microbial communities from Luquillo Experimental Forest, Puerto Rico - flux4day.12C.oxic.44.000.170 (v2)... | ecosystem: Environmental > Terrestrial >...
GCGATTTTGGGCCTCGGGGCCGCGCTTCCGTCTCCTTGGGCGCCCGCCGCCCTACAACGGCGGGCAGTTGCCTTCGGATCCGTGCAGCGAGCTCCTCGCAGCCAGGTCGTAGTGCCTGGCGGGCGACGTCCCGGGCCTCCCGGGGCGAGCGGTCACGAGCCGCCTGCCGCAGGACGCCACTCCCCGCTCCGCCTTCAGGATCGTCTCCGGAGACGCCCCTCGATGAGCGAGGATGCGAATCCTGTAGCATGAACTCGATCTGTAGTCAAGAGCGTAGTTGAAATGTAGTCATAGCGCAGTCGCGGCCGCGTTCGGGCATTTCCGAGCAGCGCAAAACGTAAGGGTCGATGCGGCGCGTGCGGGCGGCTGGCGCGAGACAGCCACCTCGCCGCGTACACCAACCCGAAATTTTAGTGACGGCTTTAACTGATCCAGGTCGCCGCCGCGAGCACGACAATCCCCGTGACGAACGCGGCCATGCATGAATACAGCAAGATTTCATTGAGAACTCTAACCATCGTACTCTCCACACGCGGCTTTGCTTGGGCGCCGCGTTTTTAGGGCGCTGGAAATACATTGGACGGCGAAGTGTTACGAATTGGCTAATAAAGAGGCCGCGGCATGGCATGAAAACCGCGCCGTAACCATATGCGCCGCGTTGCCGGCGGCGGCCCTAAGAGAGAGGCAATCAGACTATGGCGAAGACTTACCGCGACGTCGCGATCGAACAAATGATAGCAACCGTCGAAGAGGCAATGAGTGGCGTTATTGATTGGTGGGGCGAATTGCCAACACCGATGAATGAGGCGATTGAGAAGTTTCGTGTCCAACTCGGGGCGGCAATCGATTCCGTTGAATTTGTCAAAAGGGCGCTCGACAGGCCAGCATCGGAGACGCCCCCAAGAGCGGACCGCTGATGCGGGCTCGATAGGGCCTACGCAGGCCGTGCATTGTTTGCTCCTGCCCATCTATTCGCCGAGTCGATTACTAAAACCGACGCGGGCATGCGGGATTGGAAATAGCCCCGTGAGTTGTGGCCCGAAGTCGAGTATGCTCGGACCGCCATGGCCGAGTGGCTGACCGAGTGGTTGATCCTCTTGCTTCTCGTGCCGGCGATAGTAGTGCCGGTCGTGCTGCTCGTTGGCTTCGCCGGTTGCGACCGCGTGTTCGGGCTACAATCGTTTCCGCCACCACAGACGCCCATCATCGAGTCGGCAGTCGGCAAGAGCGTCAGCGTCATCACTCTGACTTGGACCTGGACTGGCGCCCCGCAAAAATTCGAGTTCGAGCGAACCAATCCGGATAGCACCACGACGCCTTTTGAGGTCCCGAATGATGTCCCTCGCTCCCCATTCGACGACACCGGCCTCACAGCGGCAACGAGCTTTCAGTATCGCGTGCGCAGCGTTTTCAGTGATGGATCGACCACCGATTGGTCCGCTAGTGTAACCGGCACGACACTCTCATTCGAACCGACGTTTACACAGACGCTGACCAGCGATGGTGTCAACTGGCAGGGCTTCACCCTCGTACAGCGAATCGAGCCGGGCCGGCTGTTCAGGAGCGGCACGCAAGTCCTACTGACCCTGCACGCCTCCTCCACGCGTGAGGCGCTTGTAGACAGAATCTATATCTCGAAGCCCGATCCGGCGGCAGCAGATCCTTACCAACCCGACACTGATCTAACGGCGGTGTACGACAACTCCAGCTCGCCGCTTGTGGTGCCCAAGAACACGCCGCAAACCCCGCCCCTGGTCGTTGGGCCGGTCAACTATAACCTCGACCGCACGCAACCGCTGCTCATAGCCTTTGATTTTCATGCCTCTCCTGAATCCGACGTCGCGTTGGCGACCGTGGCGACGGGTGAGGCCTCCGCCTACTTCATTCAGGGGTCCGAAGCGTCATCGCACCCGCGATCCACCGGCTACACCCTGGCGGGCAGCAGGGTTTATCTCATCGAAAAGATCGAACTCGGATAAACTCATGGCCAATTCTCTAACTGGCGACTACGAAGCAGTCCTGCAGATCGCCATCCGGCAGATCAACGGAGTGCTCGGCACGTTGCATCAGAATGGAGCGATAAAGGACGCCGCGCTCAAACTGCCCCACAGCACGATTGGACGCATTGGAGATCCTCGACGCACTCCTCCCGATGGCGGCGTCAACGCGTTCGGGGATTGGGTGGCCGAATTCCAGCGGGCGAGCCCCAGTCGCGGCCTGCGTGACATTCAGGCCCAACTGACCGCCACGGCTCCCCCGGGCGCAGCTCTGATGCTGACGGACGCGTTTGCGGCCCTCCGCGCGAGCCGGTCGAACGGACATCCGCCGCCGCCACCGCCGCCGCCGGAGGTGGTGCGCGGCTTGGCCAAGCTCCAGGTGGCCTCCCCTACGATCACGGTGCCGGCAGGCTCGTCGTCCGAAATCACCGTGAACGCGGGCATCCGCGCGCAATACTATCCAGATTCCGGCACGACGGATTTACCTGCGCCGATCCACGGCGATGTGCATGCCGCCTACGAGGTGCGCAGGATTCAGACCGGCTCGGGAACCAGGCTGCTGATCTCGCCGTCGTCCCAGGATGCCAAAATTCAGTTCACCGCGGCACCCGGAAGCGGATTGAGCGCCTTCGACGAGAACGCGCTCGCCGTGCAGGTGCGAAAGGTTCTTCGCGAGGATATGGTGCTGCTCCCGGTAGACTTGCCGCCGAATTTTCCATTCACTGTCTTCAAAGGTCTCGGAACCGGTTTGAGCCAAGCCATCGCGCTGCCGTTCCAGTTGTCGGGCGCGGGCGCGCCCGCGAGCGGCGTTCAACCTTTGACCCAGTTGTTCATCGGTTCGAGTGGATTTGCCGTCGCCGTCAGCAAGGACTATGTGAGCGGCCTCATCGATCTCGACGCGATTCGTGCGGCGATCAACAGCTTCAGCGGAACGATCACGGTAAGTGGTCCATTCGGAATCGGATCCGTGTCGGTAACGTTCCGCCTGCGTGTCACCTCCGGCCCCACGCTGACGTTCAAGAGTGGAGGGATCGAGATTTCCGGCCAGGTCGCGGTGGACACAAACGTCCCGCTGATCAATGGGTCCCTGAGCTTCACGCAACTGATCACCTTGGTGCTGGACACATCGACCCAGACGGTCACTCCCTTACGCGCCGGCGACCCCACCGTCCACGAACCGTGGTTCCTACCGCACGCTATGGCCGTTAATATCGTCAGATCCCAAATCGACAATGCCCTATCGGCGAACACGGCTTCCGTCAGGCGCGCTTTTTCCGACGCGAGCAGCACCCTTGGCAAAGGGTTGGATACCTTCGATCCCTCCGCGCTCGTGTCGTACACGGGCGTCGAAATCACGGCTGACGGCGTCATCGTCCGCGGCGAGATCAGCAGCGTGGCGCGGCGCGCGCCTGTGGTGGACATCGCCGAGACGCATCAATCAACGGCATTCACAGCGTTCGAGAGTTGGATGCCCGCCGGACGCATCGAACGCTTCATCTGGTCGTGGGTGGAGCACTCGCGCTTCAATGTGTGGGAGGGCGTCGAAAAGTCCTTCACCGACGAGCATCGCTTCATTTTTCCCAAGCCGGCGGGCGCCACGCAGCTGGGTCAGATCTGTCTGCGGATCGAGGGCACCCAAACGTTCCTGAGCGGGCAGGAGATCAGCGTTGCGGCCGGAACGACCTGTCACTTGCCGGAGCCCGTGTTCGAGATGGATGTTCCATCGTGGTGGCAGCCCGTCACTCTACCGATCTGGCGGCCGGGCCTGACGGATACGACCGTCCTGAGGAACGCGATCGCCGCGCACGTCAGCGTTCAGGTCAACGTTCCGGGCAAGCAGCCGCTGTCGCGAAACGTGTTGGTGTATTTTGCGAATTGGGACTCGGAGAAGCCCTTGGGTTCGCTCAATGCTGCCCTTCCCAAGGTAAGAAACAGCTCCGCGCTGATGGTGATCGTCGTTCTGCCGGCGGGAGCATTCGACGCGTCCCGCCGCGACGTCGAGAGCAAAATCGGTTCGAGCGGCGAGCACCAGGCGCTGGTGCAATTCACCGAGGATGATGAGGGCGGCTGGACCCGCATGTTTGCTGTCGCGAAGAGGCCATCGGCCTATCTCATCAATGCCGGACGCGAATTCGTCTGGAAGCACGAGGGCGAGCCGAATCCGGCGGAACTGGCGGCTGCCCTCAATCAGCGCCTCATTGCGACTTCCGCGCCGCGGTTTCGTCCGCTGCGGCTGGCCATTTCACACGGCGATCCGGCGCCGGACGCATTCTTTGAGACGCATGCTCGAGAGCGGTTTGCCCTGCATCGTTTTCGCGGACGCGAGGTCCTGCTGAATTTCTGGCAATCCTGGTCAGCGCCGTGTCTGAGCGAACTCAGTCGCTTGCAACGGCTATATCAAGCTGGGAAAGGAACACCATTCATCGTCGCGTTTCACGGCGGCAAGAACCGCGAGGCGCTCGATGAAGTTCGCAAGCGCCTGGGGCTGTCATTCGCCTTGGTGCAGGATTCGCAGCAGCAGATTGCGAGACAATACGGCGTGGGATGTTGGCCGACGACCGTCTCGGTCGATGCCGACGGACACGCGGAGCACATCCAATTTGGCATCGCTCACGAACAGATTCGCCCCACCGAGGGCGTTCGGCCAGCATGAGCGCGTTGTTGCAATCTTTGGGACGATCATTGAGTTGGCCAACCCGTCGCCCGACGATCGGTGGCGCGCATTCTTATAAGTGATGGGAATTCAAAATAGCCCATAACCGAAATGACCGGTGAGTTCCCGGTTGAAGTCGGCTAGGCTCTCAGTGCCATGGCCGAGTGGCTGATCCTCTTGCTTCTCGTTCCGGCGATCGTAGTGCCGGTCGTGCTGCTCGCTGGCTTCGCCGGTTGTCAATTTGTGCCCTGTCCCGGGGCCCGCGTCGACTCGGCAGTCGGCCAGGACGTCAGTACCATCACTGTGACTTGGCGCCCCCCAAGTGATACCAGCAATGTGCGCAGCTCCGTGTTCGTGCGAACCAATCTGTCAGATAACACCACGTTTTCTTTTCCCACCCCCTGCCTCCCCAACATTCGACGACACCGGCCACTTCCCAGGCGACACCGGCCTCGAACCGACAACGCTCTATCAGTATGCCGTGCACATCGTTTGTAGTAATGGACAGAACACGTCCGATCCTGTAACCGGCACAACACTCGGGTTCGAAACGACGTTTGATGAGACCGGCGCGTTTAGCGCCGATTCGACCGGCTGGGAGAGCTTCACTCTCGTACAGCGGATCGCGGCGGCCGCACTGACGCCCATCAGCCGCACGCAAGTCAAGCAAGTCAGGATTACCCTTTACGCCTCCTCGACGAGCGCCGCTCACATAGACAGAATCTTTATCTCGGCGCCCGCTCCGCCATCGGCAACAAACCCAAATCCAAACCCATACGATTCCGCGCCTGATCTGACGGCCGTGCCCCTCCCCAACACGCCGCTCGTCATACCCGCGAACACGTTCGTGACTCTTCCCGTCACTCTTCACGGGCGCGGGGTCGACTACGTTGTCCAGCCACAATCTCAACCGCTGCTCATAGCCGTTGATTTCACGGCCCCTCCTACTGCATCCGCGGTCAGGGAAGCGGTCAACGTGCCGCCTACGAGAGCGGTCGCGTACTGGCGCAAGGGGGCTCCCGAAGCCATGCTCCAAATGCGATCCGCCGGTTACCAGCCGGGTCCGGCGGGGGCTCCGGCGGTTTATCTCATTGGTAAGGTCGAAATCGGATAGCTCATGGCCAATTCGCTTACCGGCGACTACGAAGCAGTCCTGGAGATCGCCATCAGGCAGATCAACGGAGTGCTCGGCACGTTGCACCAGAATGGAGCGACACAGGACGCCGCCCTGCAGACGCCCCACAGCATCACGGCGCGCATTTTAGATCAACGACCCCCTCCTGCCGATGGCGGCGCATTCGAGGTTTGGGCGATCGAATTCCAGCGGGAGAGTCCCGGACGCGGCCTGCGTGACATTCAGACTCAGCTCACCGCCACGGCGCCTCCGGGCGCAGCGCGAATGCTCATTGACGCATTTGCGGCCCTCCGTGAGGACTGGGGGAACGTATTTCCTCCTCCTCCTCCGGGCACGGTGCGCGGATTGGTCGAGCTCCAGGTGGCGTCCGCCACGATTACGGTGCCGGAAGGTTCGTCGTCCGAAATCACCGTGAATGCCGGCATCCGCGCGGCCTACTATCCGGATACAGGCACCACCGATTTGCCGGCACCTATCCACGGCGACGTGCAAGCCGCCTTTGAGGTGCGCACGCTCCTGACCAGCGTGGGAACCCGGCTGTTTATAACGCCGTCATCGCAGGATGCCGCAATTCAGTTCCACGCGGCGCCCGGAAGCGGGCTGAGTGCGGGCGACGAGAGCACGCTTGCCGTGCAGGTCCGCAACTTTCTCCGCCAAGGCATGACCTTCCTCCCGATAGATCTGCCGAGTGGTTTTCCATTCTCCGCGTTCAAGGGTCTCGGATCCGGTCAGGTCATCGCGCTGCCGTTCCAGTTGTCGGGCGCTGCCGCGCCGCCGAGCGGCGTGCAGCCTTTGACCCAGTCGTTCATCGATTCGAGCGGATTCGCCGTCGCTGTCAGCAAGGAATATGTGACCGGGCTGATCCCTATGGATCGCATTCGTGCGGCCATCAATGGCGCCCCTCCTTTCAAGATCTCGGGGGTGACGATTCACCTGAGTGTCACCTCACTCCCCACGCCGTTGTTCCAGAGTGGAGGGATCGAGATTTCCGGTGAGGTTGCGGCGCTGGCAGGCAACGTGCAGGTCGGCTTCATCAGTTTCAAGCAATTGGTCACCTTGTTTTTCACGTCGCCCCAGACCGTCAGTCTCGTGCGCCGCGGCGATCCCATCGTCGACCAATCGTGGTTCATATCGCACGATAGCGCTGTCAGCATCGTCAGGACTCAGTTCGACAACTCTGGCAATCTTGGTCAGCGCCATGTCTCACTGAGCTCGGGCGCTTGCAACACTTGCATGAGGCTGGAGGAAAAGCCCCCTTCATCGTCGCCTTCCATGGTGGCAACAACAGGGATGCGCTCGAGGAAATTCGCAGGCGCCTGGGGCTGTCATTCGCCCTGGTACAGGATTCGCGACAGCGGATAGCGCAACAGTTTGGCGTGCGATGCTGGCCGACCACCATCACGGTCGATGCCGACGGGCGCGCGGGTCACATCCAATTCGGCACTGTTCACGAACAGCTTCGCACCGCTGAGGGCGTTCGGCTAGCATGAGCGCGTTGTGCGTGACATTACTCGTCGTGCTGGTGAGCGACCGGGCGCTCAAGCTGCTGCTTCGTCGGCGCATGGGATCGGATGCGCTTGCGCTTGGGCCATTCGGGAGCGTGCGGGTGGTGGCAGGGCGCTTGTGGCTGCGCCGACTCGGCGGACCATCCGGCGGTGCAGTGATATGGTGCTTGTGGTCGGCGGCGGCCGTTCCTCTGCTCATCGTCAGCGCATTGCTTCCCTCGTCCGCGGTGTTCGTAGGTCTGCTTCTTGGCGGTTCACTCAGCCATGCGGTCGAAAGCTCGCTGCGAGGCGGCGTAACCGACTACATTTGCCTGCGCTTTTGGCCGGCATTCAATCTCGCTGATCTGGCGCTCGTCGCGGGAGCTATCGGACTCGTCGGGAAATTCCTGATCATCATACCCGCAACGGTGTTCTGACAGTGCACGCACACCCCACCAGCGACGCGGTGAACACGGGCTTTCCCCGTTTCTTCACGTTTTCGGGGTATTCGATCAACTCATACAAGTTCTTCTTATGCGTGGGCATCTATGTCGGGACACTGGCGACCGCGGCGTTGGCGGGCGCGTCGGGCCTCTCTCCGTTACATATCGGCTTGGCAGCGATGGCCTGTGCGCTCGTGGGAATGATCGGGGCGCGTGCGCATTACCTGCTCGTGCACGCCCCCAACTATCTTTTCCATCGCCCTTTGAGTGCACTATGGAATTCGAAGCATGGAGGTGCGAGCGGATTCGGCGCATTACTCACATTCGTCCCGGCTTTCTTCGCTGCAGCAGCCTGGATCGATGTCCCGCCAACCATCCTGGGGGATCACATGGCTGTCGGCGTGCTGACGGCCGGGTTCTGGATTAGGCTTGGGTGCGTGTTCAACGGCTGTTGCGGGGGACGGGCATCCAGTGGGCCGCTGAGCGTACGTCTCCACGACACGCGTGGCGTGAACACGCCTCGCCTGCCGGTGCAGTTTCTGGAAATGGGTTGGTGGCTCGTTGGCCTTACACTGTTCTTCATGCTTTGGCCCGGCGCACTTCCGCCCGGCAGCTACGCCTTAGCTGTCCTGGCGTGGTACGGAGTGGGACGCTTTTCTCTCGAACCGCTGCGCGAACGTCCGGCCATCGTGTTCGGGCAAGTACGCATCAACCAAGTCGTGGCGGCGCTGCTCGCACTCGCAGCCGGCGGTGCGCTAATGCTCCGGGGCTGGGCTGATTGACGCAGCGTCCATTGGTGAAGACCCATTCCACTCCGATCGCGTCGCCACGGCAGGTCACAGAGATGGCCGCTGTTAGCGCGGCCTTCGGACAAAGCATCATGCACGAGATCGCAGAGCTCATGGTGGCTCGCAGGCAGGCAAATGAAAATCAACATGGGCAAAATTGAACGCTTCGTGGAAAAGCTCGAGGCTGAGTGGCGGCCGATGCGCCGGCTCGTTTGGTGTGAGAGGCATGAGCGGCCCATGTGATGATAGATCGACGAAAAAAGCGACCGAGACATTGAATTACGACCTCATCATCGTAGGCGGCGGACCAGCAGGGGCGGTGACCGCGCTTTATGCTGCACGGCGCGGTTTGAGGATTCTGCTGCTCGATAAGAGCCGCTTTCCACGCGACAAGATCTGCGGAGACGCGATTACTGGTAAGGCGCTCTCCATCCTGCGCGATCTGCAGCTCGCAGACGCAATTGTCGATCTTCCCGGTGTTCGTTTTCGCAAGATCCTGTTTGGCAGCGCAAAGCACATTGAGGCCGAAATCGGTCTCGATCGCGCGCGCAAGCGAGATGTGGTGTTTGGATGCGTGATCCGACGGCGAGTGTTCGACGAGTTTTTGTTTAACCGCGCGCGAGCCGCGGTGACGACATGCGTGGAAGGTTTCACGGTGGATGATCTTATTTGGGAGAACGATAAGGTTTGCGGCGTGGTCGGCCACGACAACGCCTCCGAGCTTCGACGCGAATTCCGCGCGTGCATTGTGGTCGGTGCCGACGGCTATCGCTCGACCGTAGCGCGCAAGGTAGGCAGCTACGCGATCGATCCGTCACACCAGCTGGTCGCAATACGCCGGTACTACCGCAACGTCGCTAGACTCTCCGATGGCATCGAGCTGCATTACGTCTCGACGGTGACGCCAGGGTATTTCTGGATTTTTCCATTGGACGACGGGTTTGCCAACGTCGGCATCGGCATGCTGTCGTCGACTATGAAAAAGAAACACGTGAATCTTGCCGAAGCTCTGGATGTCACGATACGCGACCCCTTTTTTGCGCCACGTTTTGCCGATGCGATGCCGGTCGAAAAGCCGGTCGGATGGCATCTACCGGTCGGCAGCATGCACCGGTCGTGTTGCGGTCCCGGATACCTGTTGGTCGGCGATGCAGCCGGGCTCATCGACCCATTTACTGGCGAAGGCATTGCGAACGCGATGTATTCAGGACGGGTCGCTGCAGAGACAGCGGCTGCCGCGCTGAAGATAGGCGACGTAGGGGCGGAAAATCTCTGGCGTTTCGACCACGACCTTTGGGGCAAAATTGGGCATGAGCTCAAGGTCAGCGCTAAACTGCAAAAGATTGCCGGTCTCGAATGGCTGCTGAATTTCACCATTCGCAGGGCTGCGCACAGCCCAGAAGTGAGGGACACCCTGTGTGCGATGATCGCGCGCGAGGTTCCGCGTGAGCAAATGACCAGTCCGCTGTTCTATCTAAAACTTTGGACCATGTAGTTACCACCACCGGGGAAATCGCCGCTGTGAGCGAGCAGGTCTTTGAGCGACGAACCCTTACCGTTTCGGAGCACCGTGGGACTTCTCTCGACGGAGGGCTGTTGCAGTGCGCCGCGCAGCGACGCGCCGGCGCTGGCTTGTTCCTGCGGGTTGCGACTGTCGCTCGGTTGGTGAGGCTCAATTCCGCTATCACGTCTGCGGCCGCGGCGATTCTTACCGCATCAATGGTCGTCCCCCCGATCCAGGTGACGCAGATGGCGCTGATCGCCGCTGTCGTCGTCACGCTTTCGAACGGCGGCTACGCATTGAATGACGTCTGCGATCGCGCCATCGACAAGATCAATCAGCCTGGCCGACCGATCCCCGCAGGCCGGATTAGCGTGCCGCATGCGCTCGTTATCGGATCGGGCAACCTTGTCGCGGCTGTCGTGCTCGCAATGCCGCTCTCGCGATGGTGCATCGCTTTGACATTAACTGATGCCGCCCTGCTGGGAGCGTATGCGGTTTGGTCTAAGCGCCTCGGCCCGCTGAAGAACATCCTTATAGGCTATCTCGTGGCATCCGGCTTTCTGATTGGGGCCTATAATTGGGATCGGATTGATCCGGCGATTGCCGCTCTCACCGCGTGTGCATTCTTTGGGACCATTGCCCGCGAGATGGTCAAGGATGTTCAGGATATTGAAGGCGATCGCTACCACGGTGCGCGCACCCTGCCAATCATGTTTGGCCTGCACATTGCGTACGTCGCGACGTCCGCTTGCCTTGCGCTTTGCCTGATTCTGGCGGGGGTCCCCTACGTCATGGGTCTGGTCAACGACGCCTACATGGGGCTGCTCCTCGTCGCCGTTGGCGTGTTTCTGATCGGCTGGCGGTTGCGGCACGCCTCCGCACGCCTATACCAATACATGATTATGGCCGGCTCGATCGTAGTCCTCGTCGCATTTGCGATCGGGTATGTTTGATCGATATGACAGGCGAGGGACGGTGATTCCATTGATCGCGACGCGATCACATCTCTGACGCTCGGGTCTTGCGCCAACCCCAGGCGCGCGGCGCGTTCGTGTTGCTATTTCAGCGCATGACGACGCCGGCGCGCCGTACTTGCGTCGTCGATCTAGCTCGTTGCGTGATTGCGCAGGCGCAGCGAAAGCCAGATCTCGAGAATGCCGTAGAGGATCGCGTAGATGCCGATGACGTAGAGCAACGCCAACGCGCCGGTCCCGGGCTGGGCCACCAGAATCAATCCGAAGATGACCGATAGCACGCCGCTCGCGATCAGCAGCCACTCGTTCTCGATCTCCTTGCGCAGCCTGATCGCGCCCACGATTTGCAGGATCCCGGTCGCGATCGCCCAGCCGGCGATGAACAGCAGCAGCACCAGCGCAGTGATGCCCGGCCAGGCAAAGGTCAGGATTCCGACCGCGATGCCCAAGAGCCCGACGAGCGCGAGCCACCAGCGCGGCGCCGGGGCGCCGCCCATGACGGCCTCCGCGAGAGCCAGCACGCCGTCAGCGAGCGCGTAGGCGCCATAGAGAAGCACCAGCGTGAGTAGCGTTATTCCGGGCCAGACGAAGGTGAGCACCCCGAACAGGATGGCGCAGATGCCGCGCAGCAGCAGCACCCACCAGTGCTTTGCGAGTGCGTGCAACATCAGACCCGGGACTGGTGGGCTGGCAACGTGTGTCATGACAGACCTCCATCAGTGGTGCGCCGAGGAGCCGCGGCGATCGGGCCGACGCGGAAGGCGCTGGCCAAACGTGCGAAGATGTTGGGCAATGCGCCATTGCGAGACCCGATCCGGCAGGCGCACGCGAGCACCGGGCGGACACGTTGCGCACGCGCCGCCGCCGAGCGTGATGAACTCGCGCCGTTGCAACTGGTCGAATGGCATTCGGCGCCCCGTCACTCGGAGACCGCTTGTAGAATATCGCATTGGCGAGGATCGGTCAGGAGGGGGCGGAACGATTTTCCAACCTATCAGCGGTTGGCGCGCACGGCCGATGTCAGACGTTGAGTTCCATGCCGATCACCCTTCGCGTTCATCTCGCTGTCAAGGTCGCAGCCTAACGTGCCCAGCCCGACAACCGGCGATAAGGGAGATCACCATGCGGCCAACCACATCATTGGTCCGTGCGGCCTTGAGCGCGTCTTTGCTCTCGATCCTGCC
>Ga0306920_100011026_pt1 | contig 12161 bp, 11 predicted proteins | sample flu12Cox44000170_FD_204666 | JGI IMG/M metagenome (GOLD analysis project Ga0306920, IMG submission 204666) | Lab enrichment of tropical soil microbial communities from Luquillo Experimental Forest, Puerto Rico - flux4day.12C.oxic.44.000.170 (v2)... | ecosystem: Environmental > Terrestrial >...
GGGGGAGGGTTGCGGCCTTTGAGTTCCACGAAGATTTGGCCCTGAGAGCACGCCTCAATCTTCAAACCCTGGACAACGTCTGCGTTACTGCGGGTGATGCCACCGCGCTTCGGCTGCCCGAGGCTGATGTAATCTACGTAAATGCTGGAATCATCAGCCCGCCCGCCCACTGGTTGTCGGCCTTGGGTCCTGGGGGGAGAATGTTCCTGCCATGGCGACCCGCTGGAGATATCGGTATCGCTGTGTTCATTAGCCGGACGGCGAGGGGCTTCAGCGTCACTCCCGCGATGCCTGCTTGGTTCATTCCCTGCATCGGTGCCTCCAGCAGTTCCTCGGGAGATAAGCCACCGGATGTCAGGAGCGCCTGGGCCAGTCGGGCCCTATACCTGAAGGCACAGCGAAAGCCTGACGCCACCGCCACCGCCATCTACGATGAGGTGTGGTTCTCCTCTGAGCGGCCCTCATAGGCAATTCCAACCAGCACAGGTCGTTTAGCTCTGAGCAGGGTCGTGAAGTGCCTCGCCCGCTGTGTCGGCGGCAGGGCAGAGGGAATCGCTGCAGTGTCGAAGACTTTTGCGTCGTGGTCAGCAAGAGAGCCATGTGCCGCAGCTACATGCAGCTCTATTCGCTCATCGCATCAACGCTGGCCAGCGTAGCGAACACGGTCAGATCAAGCACCTTTACAGTTTACAGCCTTGAGATACCTCGAATTTGGTCGGTTGCTGTAAGGAAATGCCGGCGGGGCACTTGAGGATCGAATCTGCTTGGTGACTCATCTTTCGCAGCGTATGCGGGTTGTGGCCGTCCCGCCGGCGCTCGATCAGCTTGCATATCGTACGGCGAGGGTGTCAGGTGGGATTTTGAGGACAACGAGCCCCGTCATCGCGCGCCAGCGAATGGCCAGCTCTGAGCTGGCGCTGGCGCCATTGCAGCGGGCTTCTGCGAGAAGCTGACCCCCTCCGAGCAGCTCCGCAATCCCATCGAGCGCGGCGTTCACCCTGGCCGAGAAGGTCAGCTACGCATCTGTTGTCAGGACCACTTCCCACGCCACCGTCTAGGGGTGAGTGGGCGCCGCCTCGCGCAAGAAGGGTGCGGCGGCGCCCGAGCTGGGCTGCCCAGCACCAGCGAACTTGCCGCTCAGTGTCGCGCTTCATGGTTGATGATCGATAAACGCAATCGTGACTTTCCTTTGCTCGGACGCCTCTCGCGGCGCGTAAAAGGATGACGCACCAGCGCTTCGCTCGCTATTGCAAGTTCCAGGCGTAACAAAGGGGGGCTCAAAGGCTGTTAGCCATTGGGAAGGGAAGGAGATGCCGATGGCCGTGATCAGACACGCGTGGCTCGCTGGTTCGGGTACGAAGTGTTCGGTGCCATCGCGCTTGGTTTGTTCGTCGCCTTGCTGGGGCTCCTCGTCGCCCTGATTGGCGCCCATGTGATCTCGTGACGTGACGATCGAGTAGGCGGCCGCCTCACCACCGTGTTCGACTTCAGTCGCCGACTGATTTCGATATCGGCACCGGGCGCACGCCTGGCCATGGCTAAGCGCAGTTAGCGGTATCTTCGCTTGCAAGCGTGTGCGAACCGGAGCCTGGCGTGACCCCGTGATGCCGCACGAACCCCAGGAGCTGTGCTGGCAGACAGACGGCGATACGACAATCCGATTGAGAGCTGCCGGCAAATCACGGCTGCTGTAAATCAGGCGACCAATCTCCGCGAGACTTGGGAACTTGCGGACGTCAGACTCCCAGACCGCCGCATGGGATGCCGGGCCTGCCGTCTTGAGATTGCCAATTTGCGTTGCGACCCGAAAACCAGGTAAAGCCGTCCGACACTTCATATGACAAGTCGCACATTCCTTCCTAACATTCACACGACGACAGTTCAGACTACATTGGCTAGCGTAGCTGTCAGCCAGGGCCGGCGGATGCTCACAGGTAAGCATGCAGCCTTCACCCGAGACTGGACGTGGCGTCAGTGGTCGGTACCGGTTGGTGCCAGGTCCTTCTTTCCATATGTGCGCCAACTGCGGGCGATGACTGTACCGGAGGATTTAGAAGTGAAGTTTTCCATCTCGGTTAGCCTGGAGCGCTTCGATCCTAGGTCGGACATGCGACGGGTCGCCGCGCAGGCGCTGGAGCTCGTTCAGATAGCGGAGCAAGGCGGGTTTGAGATCGCGTGGACACCCGAGCACCACACGATCGAGTTTACCATAGCGCCCAACCCGTTCACGATCCTGACCCACTGGGCCGCACACACGAGAACCATTCGTCTCGGTACTGCCGTAGTTGTGGCTCCCTACTGGCATCCGATACGGGTCGCAGGTGAGGCAGCGCTCTGTGATGTGTTGAGCAATGGGCGGCTGGAGTTCGGGATCGGCCGCGGCGCCTATCAGTTTGAGTTCGATCGCATGGCGGGCGGCATTCCGCAGACAGAAGGTGGTGCCTTCATGCGTGAGATGCTTCCCGTGCTGAAGTCGTTGTGGGAGGGAGACCACGAGCACCGGGGTCGGTACTGGAGTTTTCCCCTGGCTACGGCCGTGCCCAAGCCGGTGCAGAAGCCACACCCCCCGATCTGGGTTGCCGCGCGCGATGCGGCCACGTTCGATTGGGCGATTAAGCAGGGTGCTAATATTCAGGCGACTCCGCTATCACGACCAAACAGCGAGGTGACGGTGCTCGGCAAGCGGTTTGGCGAAGCCCTCGCCGCTAATCCCGGTCAAGCGCGACCGCACTTTCTCATGCTTCGGCGCACCTGCGTCTACGAAGATCCGGATGAGTGGGTCACTCCCGTCCGGACCTCGAAGGGTTACTGCGATTCTTTCGCTGCCAAGACCGGAGCCACGGTGATCCAGGACGGACCAGTGGACTATGCCAAGCTGCGCACCATGATCCAGAACGGCTCTCCCACTTGGGACGTGGTCGATGTTACCATCGATTTTCTCTACAATGCCGCCAAGGATGGACTATTCGAGAAGATCGACGCGAGCATTGTCGACACCAACCTTTTGCCACCGAAGTACGTGCATGAGTACGGCATCGCCAACATCGTCTGGTCGTATAATATCGCCTTCAACACCCAGACTTTTACCGATGGGAAGCACCCGAAGACGTGGTCCGAGTTCCTCGACGTGGAAAAGTTTCCGGGTCGGCGTGCACTGCGCGATCGCGTTAACCCGATGTTGGAGATTGCGCTTCTTGCCGACGGGGTGCCATTTGAAAAGCTTTACCCCCTCGATGTTGATCGGGCACTGAAGAGGCTCGAACCGATGAAGAAGAACGCGGTGTGGTGGACGACAAACTCCCAGTCGCAGCAACTGATGATCGATGGCGAATGCAGCCTTGGGATTCTGAACAACGGGCGCATCTACGACGCCGTGCAAAAAGGCGCTAAGATAGGTATCGAATGGGCTCAGAATCTTCAATCGGTTGACTATCTCGTCGTTCCCAAGGGCTCGAAGGTCAAGGATGCGGCGATGGGGCTTATCGCGGAGATGATGCTGCCCAACAACCAGGCAACGGTATCCAACATCATGCCTTTGGCCCCCACCAATCCTGAGGCCTTCAAGCTGATTAAGAAAGAGATCGCGCCTTGGCTCTCGACCGAACCGGCCAACATCGCCCAGGGCTTTCCGATCAACGAGGAGTACTGGCGCGATAACTACAAGGCGCTCGCCGAGCGTTGGGTAGCCTGGAAACTTGCTTGATCGACGAAGTAGCCAGCTGACGAACGGGTCGCAAGCCTGTCGGGATCCCACAAGCGATCTGAGGCGATGATCGACAGGATCGATGCGCGCGGCTGGCTCGTAGTTCCCGCGGTCCTCCTTGTCGGGGTGCTGTTTGCATATCCGGTGTCCTGGCTGCTGGTGCTGAGCGCAACCGATCCCGAACCAGGTCTTCGCAATTTCACAACACTGCTCGAGTCTCCGGTTTACCTCAAGGCGCTCTGGAACACGATCCTCATCAGCGGCTCGGTGACGCTGCTCTGTGTGCTTCTTGGCTATCCAATCGCGTATGCGATGGCGCACGCGGGAGAGAGGCTCCGACGCCTTCTGATCTTTATTGTACTCATTCCGTTTTGGTCCAGCATCCTTGTTCGCACATTCGCCTGGATGGTTCTGCTGCAGCAAAAGGGGCTGATCAACAGGACGCTCATCGAGTACCTCGGTCTCATCGAAACGCCACTGACACTGATTTACAATCGCACCGGCGTGCTGATTGGCATGAGCCATATCCTGCTTCCCTTCATGATCCTGCCCCTTTACTCAGTCTTGAACCGTATCGAGCCTAGCCTCAGCCAGGCGGCCGCGAGTCTCGGTGCGCCACCGGTCAGAAACTTCGCGCGCGTCTATCTGCCGCTGAGTTTGCCCGGCTTGATCGCTGGCAGCGTTCTCGTGTTCGTGATGGGACTTGGGTACTACATTACCCCTGCATTGCTCGGCGGGCCAGGCGACGTGATGATCGCACAGCTAATCGAGATGCAGATCGCCGATTTCGGCAACTGGGGTCTTGCCGGCGCGCTAGCGCTCGTTCTGCTGCTCGGCACGACGACGACCTTCCTGCTCGTCAGCAGCTCGCTAATCGAGGGCGTTCGATGACGGGGCTCAATTCAGAACGCCTCTGGCGGTTGCTGTGCAGTGCCCTTTGCCTAGGGATCATTGTCTTTCTCATTTCCCCAATGGTCATCGTCGTCATCGTTTCGTTCAGCTCTGCGCCGTTCCTCACCTTCCCCCCGCCAGGCCTGTCTTTGCAGTGGTACCGCAAGCTTTTTGGCGCTTCGGTCTGGCTCGATGCCATCGCGACCAGCGCCATGATCATGTTGCCGAGTGCGCTTATTGCCACCACCGCCGGAACGGCTGCAGCGGTCGGTCTTGCGCGCGGCCGCATCCCCGGGGCAGGACTAATCGCGAGCCTGATCATGGCGCCGATGGTCGTGCCTGTAATCATTACAGCTGCCGCCATGCTCGGCGTATTCCGCGTTTGGCGCCTACAAGGTACACTTCTCGGACTCGTTCTCGCTCACGCTACGCTCGCTATCCCCTACGTCGTATTCACGGTGCTCGCGGCGATGCGGCTCGTCGACGATCACCTTGAGAGTGCGGCACTAACGCTAGGGGCTACGCGATGGCGAGCTTTCTGGCGGGTCACGTTCCCATTGATCCTCCCGGCAGTGCTGTCAGGCATGTTGCTTGCGATGGTGATTTCGTTTGACGAGCTCGTGGTCTCGATCTTCCTTAGCTCGCCGGCGGTACGGCCAGTGACTGTGCAAATGTGGTCAGACGTGAGAGGTGATGTCGACCCGACAATTGCCGCGATTGGGGCACTGCTCCTCGCCTTCTCGGTCAGTGCCCTGCTGCTCGAGACCGTGCTCAATCGACAGCGTGTGAGACCGTTTGCGGCGCAGGCCGACGGGACAGTCACGCAAGGGGCGGCGAGATGACCGGGGGCCTGCTCCAACTCAACAGCGTGTCGAAGACATTTGGTGACGTCGTAGCCGTCGACCGCATCTCTTTCACCCTCGCAGAGGGCGAGTTCCTGAGCCTCCTCGGCCCTTCAGGTTCCGGCAAGACAACGACGCTTCAGATGATTGCTGGACTCGCACACCCTACCTCCGGCGAAATTCTGCTTGCCGGACGGCCCATCGGCCCGCTGCCGCCCTACAAGCGCGACATCGGCATGGTGTTTCAGAACTATGCGCTCTTCCCGCACATGACGGTCGAACGCAATGTCGCATTCCCGCTGGAGATGCGCGACATGTCCCGCCCCGAGATCAGCCGCCGCGTCGCCGCGGTTCTCAAGCTCGTCGATCTCCCTGGATTTGAGGATCGTTATCCACGACAGCTCTCTGGAGGTCAACAACAGCGCGTTGCGCTCGCGCGCGCGATCGTATTCGAACCGAAGCTACTCCTAATGGATGAGCCGCTAGGCGCGCTGGATAAAAGGCTGCGAGAGCAGATGCAGCTGGAGATCAAGCATCTGCACCAGCGCCTTGGGGTGTCGATCATCTATGTAACGCATGACCAGGACGAGGCACTGGTGATGAGCGATCGCATCGGCGTCTTCAATCAAGGGCGCCTCGTGCAGATCGGCACTGTCGAGCAGCTCTACGAGCAACCGATGACGCGCTTCGTGGCAGAATTCGTTGGTGAGTCCAATATGGTTCGCGGCGCGGTCCGCGAGGCGGCCAATGGTTGTTACACGCTCGACACTGATGACGGGCCATTGCGCGGTTGCGCCAAGCAAGCCTTCAAGATCGGCAGCGCTGCCCTGATCTCGGTCCGGCCCGAGCGCCTGAGGCTTGAACTCGCGGCGGTGCCCGACGGCGATAGGGATTGCATCCGCGGCCATATTTGCGAGGTGATTTATATGGGGCGCCTGCGCAAATACGTGATTGAGACAGCAGGCGGCCATAAGTTGATTGTCGCCCGGCAAGCTTCCGGGGTCGAGGCCAAGTCATTCACAGTCGGTGACACGGTCATGGCCACGTTCGCACCCGATGATGCGGTCGTGCTCCAAGATACCCCCTAGGGTAGGCGATCAACCGACGGCAACAGAAGGGCCCGTTGGCAACACGCTATCTGATCGATTGAGGGGGACATGGTCGTGATCCATGGCGTTGGAGCGCGATTAGAAAACTGGTTGATTGCGGTCGTTTGAACCCAAGAAGACCGAGCGGATCGTGGTGCGGAGCTGCTTTTCCGATGCCTTCATCGTTGCCAACCAGGAGCTGATCGCCGCCTAGGCTGCACGTAATGCAGAAGCGGTTCCACTCGGTGACCCAATGACGCAGTAGCGCGAGAAGGTACAAAGGAAGCGAAGAAGCAGGTGCTTGGGGGCCCAATATCGGTCGCGGCCGGATGCTATCGCTGGCAAAGGCCGTTCGTGCGGGAGACTTCGTATTTCTCACGGGTGTCGTGCCGCGTGTTGGCGACGAGCCCACCGGTTCGATCGAAGATCAGACGCGGGTCGTGTGCGAGACAAAGAAGGCGGCACTAACCGAAGCTGGCTGCACGCTCGATGATGTCGTTAAACCCATGATGTGGCTGCGCATCTTCAGCTCTATGGGTGGAGGCCATCGGTCATCGTCCCTACTATTTTCGGCCCGGCACATTTTCCGCCACGCGTCGTGCCGACGCCGGCAGTGCAAAGGGAAGCTGCACAGACCAGCAACTAGAGCGCATCAGCTGCCGCCGAGGCCTCTGCTTCAGCGTCGTAGTTCCAGACCCAGGCGCGTGCTTGCGGCACCCCGGCAAGCTGCCCGTCACGCACGCTGAGGTCGCCGCTGACGGCCTCATATAGGGCGCCGTTGAAGCGCGACATGCGCTGCACACCGGCGGTGCGGTCACGCCGCAGCTGCTCATAAATCGCTAAAGCTCGCGGGGCTGATTCACGGCTGGCGCGTCTCAACAGGGTTGCGAGCGCGAGGCCATCCTCGATAGCCAGATTGGCCCCTTGCCCGGCGTGCGGGAGCATCGGGTGGGCGGCGTCACCCAGCAATGTCAGGCGCCCCCGCGTCCAGGTCGAGAGCGGCTCGCGATCGAACAGACCCCACCTGAATGTCATCCTCACCTGGGCAATGATGGCCCCCACCAACGGGTCCCAATCGGCAAATTCCCGAGCGATAGCGGCAGGATCGCCAACGGCAGACCAGGATTCCTTCAATGGGTCATCGCTCGTGACGAAGCCTACGTAGTTGACAAGCTCGTTGGCGCGCACTGGAAAGACGAGAAAATGCTTGCCGGCCCCCAGCCAGTTGCGCATAGCGCCGTTCGGCCAGGAGATGCTGGCAGCCGGAATCACGCCGCGGTAGGCGACGGATCCCGAATAGAGCGGCGCGGACGGGGTCGCGACGTACCGCTGCAGGACTGAATGGATACCGTCGGCTCCGATTACGACGTCAGCCTTGGCACGCACACCGTTCGCGAAAATGACCGTTGCCTCGTCGTCATCCTGCTCGAAGCCAATGCACCTGTGGTCGGTGATGATGGTCTCGGGCGGTAGCATGCCAACGAACATGGAGAGCAAATCTGCCCGATGCATGCCGTAGAACTCAATCTTGCTCGCGAGTTCGGACGGCCACATGGCCGCGGCATAGGCCCCGTCGAAGCGGCGGAACTGAGGATCGACCCATCTGGCGCCAAAACGGAGAAGCTCGTCGCCGAGCCCCAGCCGCCGCAGGACTCGCGCGCCGTTGGGCTGGATGGCGACGCCGGCTCCAACTTCGGTGAGTGCCGGGGCCTGTTCGTAAAGGCGGACATCCATTCCGCGCAGAACGAGAGCCGCTGCCGCAGCAGCACCGCCGATGCCTCCACCGATGACCGCGACGCGAAGTGGGTGCTTGGTCATGGCAACTCATCCATGCCTGGGATTGCCAGCTAATGCGGGGCTTTGAGCCTCGCCCTGGCGATGACGCCGGCCCACAGCGAGCGCTCCCCAACCAGGAGGGAGGCCATCTCTGGGGGCGCGTCGCCGATGGGTCGGCGCCCTGGTCCAGAAATTGCTGTGCACATCGTCGGTCCTGGGCACGCCATCACTTCCTTGTCGACCTTCTCGACCATATCATTCAGCATTTCGGGCGACGCGGCCAGCTGAACCATGCGAACGCAAGGCCCGAACGCCCCGCCTCCGACATGGTCCGCACATCCGGAAGGTGGGGCAAGCGATCGGGCTTACGCACGGCTATGATCCTAGCAGAGCAGATCACCTTTCGGACGAAGAAGGCGTTCCACCAACGCCCGCCGCGGTGAGCGCCACGCCAATCATAATAGCAATGATACCGATTGCTCGGAGCGCGGAGACTTGCTCTCCGAAGATGAGCCACGCGCCGATGCAGACAGGCACGTAGACGATCGCCGTGATCAGATAGGCACGCGACAGAGAAACGCGCTGCAGAATGTTGATCCACAGCACGAACATGGCTGTGTATCCCACGATCGCTACCCACACGCTAGGTTTGGCCACCGCGCGGGTCAGAAAAACCAACCCAAAGTCCTGCTCTCCCAGCTCCGATCCAGCCCACTTGAACGCCAGCTGAGTTGCCGTCGCGAGGGTCACGAAGATGGCCCACAACAGCGCCTCCGAGCGAGGTTGCAGCGCTTGCGGTGCTGCGCCGGGCGTGAGAGAGGACATGTCAACCTCCCGTCAAAGCGACCGCGATGACGCCCAGCATTACGAGTGCCGAGCCCGCCCACTGACGCGGGGCGATGTGTTCGCGGAACAAGCAACGGCCGGCTAGCATGACGCCGATGTAGTTGAGGCTGGCGATCGGAGCGGCGAGGGTCAGCGGCGCAATCGCGAGTACGCGCAACCATACGAAAATCTCCACCACATAGACGACGAGGCCCGCGAGCACCCAGAGCATGGATGTGCGGGAGCGCTGGGTGCCGCCTGCGATACCCATCGCACCCAGTTTGAAAAAAGTCTGACCGAACACGTCGCAGGCGACGGAGGCGGTGAGAAGGATCAGCAGCTCCGGGTTCATGCAGTTTAGTGCCGGGATAGATTTTTGAGGTTAGGGCTGACATCGATCGGTGCCGCACAGCTGTACGGTGCACCATGGCGAATGACAACTATGAGACTGGAGCACCCAGACCGGGCCACAGTATGATGCGTTGACGGCCTTTCTTCAAACCGGTTTACCGAGTATTTGCGCAAGCGCACACCTCAAGTCCTCTGCCGGAGTTGAGCTCGCGGACTTCCTACGCCAGCCAATATGGCCGTCAGGACGGACGAGCACGGCTCCGCCATCGTCGACACCATAAGCCCTACTCCAAACCCCTTCGGCATCGGCAACCTGCGTGCCGCCGATGATGTGAGCCTTGAGCGCCAGATTGAGCTTCAGTGCAACTCTTCCAACCGCCTCTGCCCAAGGCTGGCCAGCACGACCCGTCATCAGCGTGAAGCCGTCCACAAGGTCAATTGTTGATTGAGGGTTCCCTCCGCGCTCCAGCCACACGTGCGGCGCTCTCCCACCCGGCCGTCCCGTGGGAACGTACTGCGTGATTGGATCGGACACGACCAACGGTTCGCTGTCATCGGGAACAACGGCGCGGGACGCGTACGAGGCGCCGAAGATCAGGCCTTGCTCATTGAGATATTCGGGACGCGCCGTAATGGGGCTGGGTGCCCGTCCGCCGACGCGACCCATCGACAGAGTATTGGCGAGGCTTTGCTCTGTGATCAGACAGCCAATAGGATGGCGCTCCTCATGGTACGTTTCGAGGAGCTCATCACTCGCTGCGCCCGCCAGCACTGCGGAAAGTTTCCAAGCCAGATTGTGGACGTCTTGGACGCCGGTGTTCAGCCCGAAACCGCCGGTGGGCGGCATCTCGTGGGCGGCGTCACCGGCAAGAAAGATGCGGCCGCTGCGGTACGTGGAGGCAACGTGGGCGGATGCGGTCCATGGAACGACGCCGAGAATCTTGACCTCGAGATCTGGAATGCCGGTCGCAATCCGAATGAGATCGGCCGAACGCTCGGGCGTGAAAGCCTCCATATGATACCCGTACCCAGATAAGTTATTGACTAGAAAGCCCCATCGGTCCACGCCATTGATCGTCAGGAATGTTGCCCTGATCTTCGGGTGCTCAACGAAATAGAGGGCAGCGGGCCGATGCGCCGTCCACGGCCTGAGATCCGCATTGAAAAGAATGTTCACGCTCTCGTAGACGTTCTCTCGACCGACCATTGGCACCCCCAGCTGTCGGCGGACGCGGCTTTGAGCGCCGTCTGCCGCAATCACGTACTGAGCGCGCACGTTCATTTCGCAGCCATCGCGGCGATCGACGATTTTCGCCGTGACGCCCGTGGAGTCTTGTTCGCATGCCGTAACCTCGGCATTGAAGCGAAGCGCACCCAAAACTTGCGCTTCTGCGAAAGCTCGCAACGCGGGCTCAAGATCGTCTTGGGCGCACACACAGTTGCGAGCGGGGCTCAATGCAGCACTCGCGCCGCTTGAGCGAGTCGGCACCCGCCGTTCGATCTCCTCGCCAGCGAGCGTTCGCACCCATACGATCAAGCCCGCCCGTTCTGGGGGAAGACCAGCCTTGCGAACTGCGCTCTCGACGCCGCATTGGCGGAAGACCTCCATCGTGCGCGCGTTGATGCCGCGCGCTTTGGGGTGAATGGAGGTGCCGGGATGGCGTTCGGCGAGCAACGATTGCACGCCTAGTCGCGACAGCAGCATTGAAGCGGTCAACCCCACGGGACCGCCGCCGACGATCAATACGGGAACCTCTTGCATGACGCCTCTGGGAGGGAGCGACCGCACCTAGGCCTACTGGGTATTGGCAATGCCGTGACGAGATCAGTTATCGAGCCAGATGTCCACTGTGCGCCAACCATTGTACAGCGCTGTTCATGATGATGGTGAGGCCTTCGACCGCCGCCACCAGCTCCTTGCCGGCTCCAGTGATAGATGATGGGCCGGGTCATCTTAGCGCACGCACAGGTTGGACCTTCTGGGGTCACGGCATCGTTGCCGGGTTCATCGCATCGCTGGTGCTCGCCTGCGCGATGAGAGTAGCCCATCGCAGGTGTGTAGCATCACGGCATCTCGCGCGCCTTCACGTCATTGCCGGCAATCTGCACCAGAAGCGATCACTCGCCCCACTTGCGGGTTCCTTCTTGCTCCCGGCGGCACTCCGCTTGTGCAATGATTGAGACTCAGTCCGCATAAGCGCCCATTCCGGCTTACCGGGCGGCGTCGGTGCTGGTGGTCGGTCTTGCGAGCCCATCAACTTGCCTCCCCTCAAGCCCGGGCCCGTTTGCCAAAGACGACGGCAGCAGGCCCCGCAGGAAGGCCGCCGTGAATTGGGCAACAGATCTCTGGAAAGAGCGCAACTGAGGGTAGCTAGGGATGCTTATTGAGCCACCATCTGACCACACGGCTTTGTGAACGAGCAGCGGCAGGCGCTCGGGCGTTCTGGCGCTGAGCCGGCTTGGAGCGGATGCTGGCATTTTGTTCGAGGTATCGGGGCGGGTAGAAGTGTGCGATGCCTGTCACATGATGAGCCGATCAGGCTCCAATTGCGATCGAGACGACGTCACACCTCAGTCGCGGCGCACCAGACGACTCCGAACACGCGCATAAATGTCGGGCGGCAGGCGAGGAGCGCGACAGGAATGACCATAGCCGATCTCGGTCATGTCGACGTGCTGGTGATC
>Ga0306920_100011027_pt1 | contig 12161 bp, 19 predicted proteins | sample flu12Cox44000170_FD_204666 | JGI IMG/M metagenome (GOLD analysis project Ga0306920, IMG submission 204666) | Lab enrichment of tropical soil microbial communities from Luquillo Experimental Forest, Puerto Rico - flux4day.12C.oxic.44.000.170 (v2)... | ecosystem: Environmental > Terrestrial >...
CTCGAGCGCACCGTCGCCGATGTCAACGATCCGACGTTCCATGGCGGAGGTCGTGAGTGATGCGGTGTATGTCGCATTTGACACCGGCGGCGACGATTCGGCCTGCTACATGTCAGCAATCGGGTCCTACTTTCGGGGTCGCATGAAGCAGCCGCCTGCCTATTTCCGGTGCGAAGAATGTTTGCGGATCGCCCGAGCGCTCAAATCTGCGTGGCGCGCCGACAAGAGCGCGCTCCGTGAGAAGCTCCAATCCGTCGCCGCATCGTCCGGCCGCGACCCTGATCAACTCCGCCTCGGCTGGGTCTCCTCTATCGCGGCGATGTCGGATGACGAGATGAGGACCTTACTCGACGCGCACTACCCGACCGTCGCTCGCGTCAACCGAGACCGTGCCAGTCACGAAGCAGCGACCGGGCACGTCGTACCGCTGCACGCGGGCTGGGTGCTGGCGGCGTATGGTGGGGACGTGGAGTAGAACGACCGACAGCCGCGGCTGTGAGTTGCAGATCGATGGCCTGCGTCCTCGGGCGTCTCACTGCCGCGTAAATGTCAACGTCAGTCCGTCCGCCGATCCGCCCCGCGTGATCAACCTCAACGCTGACGCGTTGCACGGTGATGCAGCGGGCGACCGATTGTCTCGTGTGAAGACGGGGCTCAGTTCAACCTCAGACGAATACCGAATCCGGCATGCACAATCTGGCTCCCGACGCCGAGTTGTTGCAGGTGCTGACTGCGAGCCACAAAGGAATACCTCACCGTCCCTACAAGCGCCACGCGGCTCGATGCATTCGTTGACAGATCGACGCCCCCCGTCAATCCGATGTGCCCCGCGTCTGGGTCGCTTCCCGCGACGCCGTTGAGCGCGGCCGTGCTTCCCAGCCAACTGATCCCGATCAGAGCGATCAGCCGCTGAGACTCCGTCGCAATCCCCACAAGGCCGGACGCCATCGTGTCCCTCAGCGTCGAGTCGGACGTGCCGCCCACAAGCCGGCCCTGCTGCGTCGCCGCCACCGAACCGGTACTCAGCTCGCCCGCAGCGGCAAGTCTGCCCTGGATGATGAGCATCCCCGCTGCCGCGCCGAACCCCACGCCGCTCAGACCGCGATCCAGATACGGTCCACCTGGGCCGACGTAAGTGTTGTCTGCAGGCTGCACCGAAGCGAGGGCCGCGCCGGTGAGGGCCACGATCGGCCTGTTGCTCGATGGCGCTGGCTGCGCGTGGACTGACGTCGCGGCGATCAATACAAGCACGAAGGCCAACGCTCGGTCGCGTCGTCCGATCACCGCGTCGACAACCGTGCGGGCGCTTCGAGCGTGGTTGGCACCACCCACTCCCCGTTCATACGGATCACGAGCACGCCAACTGGGCGGTTGCCATTGCGCCCCTCAACGCGGAACCCGATGTCGTTCCCTGATAGGACGATCGGTGACGGTAGGGGCGTCATCCACGGATTCTGAAGCCGTGGCTGGGCAAGCGCCGCGACACTGACCAGCGATGCGATCCACAGGGCAGCGACCACGAGACGAAGGCGAAGGGACATGACTCCTCCTCTGAGCAATGGTAATGCTTGTCCCGCGACGGTCACATCGGAAGTGACCGTGTCGATCACCGGCTCCGAAGGCGCTACAATCTGCACCCGCACCGATGCGCTGGGGGTGCCTGGAATGAGAATCCTTCTCCTGACGGTCGACATCGTTCTGGCCGCGGTCGGTGCCGCGGCGCAACCAACACAGCAACCGGCGCCCTCACCGCAACAGCAGGCAGTGGCCCACAAGGCGCATGTCGAGCTGTGGACCGGCATCGGTTTCGTCGTGGCAGGTGCCTGGATCGCTCCCGCTACGTCGGCTGGCGATTCACACAATCCTCCACGCTCTGTGTGGGGCGGCTGTGGTCTCATCGGCGTCGGCGGAACCCTCATCGGCTTGGGTCTGCGCGATCGGCTACGAGCCGAACATCCGAGCATGAACGTCGGCGTCGAGATCGGCCCGCGCGTCGCGGTTCAAGTTCAGCGCCGTTGGTAGCGCAGCAGTCGCTTCCCAATCGGCCGATCTGGTCACGGCGCTCTCCCGCTACCCGATCAACGCCCACCGACATGCGCCAGCGGCTCTCAGAACTCAGCACGTATCCCGACTATGTCACCTGCGTCGCGTGTGCCGCCGACCAAGTTGTCGGCCTTACCAGCGCGCTGTCGGACGGAGCTGAGCTGTAGCCATATTGATGAGGCAGCTACTGCTCAGCTTTTTTGATCAAAACGGCGATCTTCGATCAACCTCTACCGGCCCCCGGCCGCCCGCGACAAAGGCTGAGCTTGGCGTACTCACCGCCAAGGTCGCTACTACCGGGTAATCCTGTGCTACCAGCGGAGGGTCCGCACGAAGGGGTTGGTTAACCGGTATGGTCTGCTGATGAGTTGTCTGGAACAGACTGAAGACCAGAGACTTACAGCGATAACTCGGCCATGCTTTCATAGCATCCGGCATCACAAAGAACGATCTGAAAATCGCGTCTCAGAAACATCTGATTGTCCCAAGTCGCGGGATGCTCGTCGCGGTCCTTATCGCACAAGGATTTACAGCCGCGGATCGCGATAGGTTTGTCCCACACAGGTTTTGTCCCTGATCGAGGACACCGAACCGCATCAGACCTCTTAGTCCTGACCTACGACCTCCGACCAAACCGAACGCCTCGAGAGCGGCCCTGGCAGTCAGCGAGCTGCGTGCGCCGTCACAGAGGCAACCCGCAGGTTGCGGATCGACGTCGCGCGTCGGTCACACTCCGCCCGCCACCTCTGGATTAAAACACGTGTTTTATTTTCACGTGCTACAATCCACCAACCCTGCCAGCGAAACTCCGCAAACCGCGCCGCGGCCGCCCCGCCCACAGCGACGATCCGCCCGTCTTGCTCTCGACCACGATTCCACAGAGTGTCGATAGGCTATTGCGCGAGCTGTCTGACCGCCTCGGGCGACCCCGATCCGAGCTGCTGACCGATGCGATCGTCGCGCTGGCGCGGCGATTTGGCGTCGACAGACATATGTTTTAATCGACCACTGTGCGCCGCATTTCGACACGGCGATCGAAATCGGGACAGTGATTGAGCGGCGCGGCACTGGGTGCAGTAAGAAAACAGGCCGAAATCTGCGCGACGAATATCGGCACGAAATCAGCAGAGGTGTGAGCAACTGAAACCGGAGCGCCCGGCGTGGACAAGACGCCGAACGCCCCTAACCCGATCAACCGGCATAGTCGGTCGCGCGGGCTGCCCACGATTCTAAAGCGGGAGCCTTGCCGCCCGGCCGCACGCCCAGAGCGTGCAGAAACGAGGCTCCGATGATTTCCACCCAGTCAGCGACAGCGCAGTACTCCACCCGTCCGATCGATGAACGCTTCGGCAGTCTCGAGGAACTCCACGCAGCCGCGTATGGCGATGCAAAAGCGTGTAAGCGTTCCGATGTCTCTCTGTCCGCGATCGAGGCGATCCCAAACGGCGCCGATGTCGCGATCCGCGGTAAGTCCTCCGGGCTGACTGCGAACCTGACACATTGGAGCTTCTCGCAGCTCGCCGGGCTGATCCACGCGCCCGCCGGATACCTCAGGACGCTTCCCGCGGATCTCGCCGCCCAGAACATGAACCACGGGCTAAAGACCGCCGGGTCCGATCCGCATCAACTTTACCTTCGACAGTCCGCGGACGGTCTGACGCTCCGCGCCGTCACAACGCCGATGTACTCCCGGTATCACGATGCGACGTTCGTTGATCGCCTGATGCGCCTGCGCGACCAACGACCCGGCCTCGATTTGCCGCCGGTCTGGGGTCAGGGTGGCTTCGGCAGCAATGACGGCGCCCGTGGTGGCGCGTACCGTGGCGATCGGGATTGTTTCGTCATCATGACCGATGGCGGCTCGATTGTGGACGATCCGACCGTCGGCGGCTTCGGTGGCGGCAACGGCACGATGTACCGCGGCATCATCGCGCGCAACTCCGAGGTGGGCGGATCGAAGCTCGAGATCCTGACCTTCTACTTCAGGGGGATCTGCGGCAATCACTGCATCTGGGGTGTGGAGAACCAGACCATCACCCAGCGTCGGCACGTTGGCGATGTCGCGGAAGCCATGGACGCGATGATCCGCAGCGCACTCCAGTTCTTCGGCACGTCCGCCCAGGACGACCAAGCGCGCATCCGACAGCTCAACTCCATCGAGCTCGGAAAGGACCGGGACACGACGATCACCGCCGGACGTGGCTTCGGACTGACGGAGGACCAGGCCACCAGCGCGTACGCCGTCGCGGAGCAATTCGAGTCCAATCCGCGATCGGTGTGGGGCTACTCGAACGGTGTGACGCGGATCTCACAGCTCTCGAGCTTTCAGGATGACCGGTTCGCGCTGGATCTGATCGCCGCCAAGATGCTCCGCCGTAAAGTCGCGGCGTAGTCGGGGGGAGAGTCATGAGCCACCCGATGATCGTCCCGTTCACAACAACAGCAACGTCTGGACTGGGGCGGGGCGCCGATGCGCTCCGCTTCGTTATCGCGCACGGTCACACCGTCACTGTTCCGACCGCGGATCTGCACTTCGCCGAAAAGGTCGGAGTCTTGAGTATCGCGCGACGGGAGGGCGAATCCGCCGCTGTCGTGGCGGAGGTGAACCGCGCGCTCGACGTGATCGCCGCCACTGTGCGGATCCGTGCGCGCTTGGATGCGGAGGACGCGACCGAGCCGATTCAAGTTACTCCGCTTCCGGCTGATGTCTCTGGAGGGCACGCGGTCAGAGTTGTGCCACCAGCTCCGACGCAACCGCCAGCGGGATCAGCGTTGGTGCCGCGCGTCGACGCTGACGCGGCGATCACGTTCTGACTTGAGGTGAAGCCATGGGCGAGATCGATCCGGCGGAGCTTCGGACATTCGTCGACCAGCTGGTCAATGCGCTCCAAGCCACGATCCTGGTGGCGGAGAGCCTCGAACGCGACACAGTCGCGAGCTTGCACGATGCACGCACGATCGCACGCGGGCTCGCGCGAGCGACCGATGTCCTCAAGAGGCTACACGCCAACATCGGAACGAGGGAGCAGAAGTGAGCATTCGTGCGAAGGACAACGCCTCCGGAACCGAATGTCCGTGTGCGTACCGGAGGACATTGCAGGAGACCGCGGAGGTGGCGACGTGAGAGCCGCGATCTATGCGCGTGTCAGTACGCCCGATCAGGCACCAGAAAACCAGCTCGCCGAGTTGCGCCGCTACGTCGACGCACGTGGATGGACCGCCACGGAGTACGTGGATCGCGGCGTCTCTGGTGCGAAGGATCGCCGACCGGCCCTCGATGCGCTGCTTCGGGACGCGAAGCGGCGCCGATTCGACGTGCTCGTGTGCTGGCGGCTCGATCGGCTGGGGCGCAATCTCCGACATTTGATCCTGCTGCTAGATGAGCTCACAGCGGTCGGAGTTGGGTTCGTCACGCTCGGGGAGGGGATCGACACTACCAGCCCGACCGGTCGACTCGTGCTGCATGTGCTCGGGGCCATCAGTGAGTTTGAAAGGTCGAGAATCGCGGAGCGTGTGAGGGCAGGGTTACAACGAGCGCGGGCGCAAGGACGGCAACTTGGGAGGCCGCGGAAGTCCCCCCCGGCGATCGAGGTACCAGGGGGGACTGTGCGCGAAGCTGCAAGGGTGTGGGGAGTGTCGAGAAGTACGGCGGCGAGGTGGATCGCGGCGGGGAGGGCTGGGGGACCGAGCGCATCGAGCTAATTGATATCGCGGCCAGCACTGCGATCGCGCAACTTTGTAATCAGTCTGCATCACAAGTGACTCGATCGAAACCCGGTAATCGATTGAGCATGGGTCTTGCTGTCGACACACAGTGGAGACTGATCGTGACTGATAGTAAACAATCGCCCACATCTTCGACATGGAGAAGCGACATGAGTGATCAAGATCTGAATGCCATCCAATATCACGGTATGCGGCCGCGGTGCGGCGTAGTGGCAGTACGGCGGAACGATATCGATGGCCACGAGGTGTGTGTCATCGACAAGACGCCCGATCCTCTAACTTCGGAAAACCTCGTGCTGGATAAGCAGGGCGACACGTGGGTGCTGACGTACAAGCCAAAGCACAAACCCGTGGTGCTTCGCCTGAAGATTCGGCACTGCTGCGTCTGGGACCGGGATGACTTCATCGCTGAGGTTCTGAACCAGAGCGACGACAGATTTCGCTGGATCCACGAGTTCTCGGTCGACAGCGCCTACGTCGTGGCGGATGACACCGTTTCGGACAAGGACGTCGCCGGCCGAGTGGCAGATGCTGCCTGATATCTGGACTGAGGAGTTCGCCGCGATGATCGGCGCCTGGGATCGAATGAAGGGCCTGACCGAATTCGGTGCCACTCACGAGAGACCATTCCTCGGGCTGCGCGGTCGGCCGACGTGCTGCGATCGCAGCGTGGCGTAAGCGTGCGCGAAGCGGCGCGAGTTCTGGCAGTGTCGCGATAGTTGCTACTCGTGCAGGTGACGCATTCATCGAGGCGGTACGGGGGTTGCTGATGCTTGGTGCGTGCGGCGCGCGATGTTGATTACCGATTGAAGGAGTGGGCCATGGGCGATGAAGACCTTTATTCGCTGGACCCTGATTACTACGACATTCATTTGCGTATGCCGGATGATCTCCCGGAGCCCGATTACGATTATTTCCGGTTGCGCCAACCCGATCCGTCGTCTCTCGGTGACTGCGAGCGCGCTGCGAAGGCGTATCCGCTGAATGCAGACTACCTTGACCGCGGGCGTGGCATCGAGCCGGCGGTCACGAACCGCGATAACGAGCACCTCGGTGCGTGCCCACTGCCGGAAGTAAGTGGGCCAGGTGCACGGGAAGTCTCAGCGTTCGTGCCTACTCAACACGAACTCACGATCCTCGTCAAATATTGGATGAAGGAAGTAATCCGCGTCGCTTACCTCGAGTTCGCCAGCGGGTGCGGAGACAGCACCAACTGGGACTGGCAACTATTTGGTCAGCGCCGCATCAGGCGAATCGCGTCGTGCATTTGTCAAACAGCCGTTCGAGAGATCATCGCCGACGTTTATCACGAATGGGGCGAACAGAACGGTCACAGCCGTATGTGGCAGGCCTTTTTAACCGGCAACAAAAGCGAGCAACGGGCGGCTCAAGAAGAACGGTGGGTCAAAACTCGAATCAGCGCACCCGGCGGAACCGCGCAGGATGCCGAACGTCCAGGAAATGATCGACTTATACGATGACTTCATGCTGTTCCTAGCGGGTAGACCCCACGGTCTTCGAAGTCCGCACGTTGATATGGCCTGGATCGAGGAACTCCGTCTTCGGTGTGTTCGAGAGGAGCCATCGCTGCTGCAGCCACATAGGCGACGAGCGCTGCTGTCGACGCTTCTGGCGGGTTGGTGTCCATCGACGGCAATCGATCAGTATGTGGCGCAACATGTGACCGCATCAGGTGAATTCATCGTTCCGGCGGAACGCGTCCCTCCACAGGGCGGCGATTCGACGGGACCACTGGAGGACGCGAGCACCTCGGAGGCAGCGTAAACAATGCGTGTGCAACCCTGGTGGCTTCCGAGGTGCCGCGTCCACTGGACACAGATAGGCGAACAGTCGATTGGAAAAGGGGCATGGGGGTTGCTGTGGAAGATACTCGGTCGCGACGCTCCTCGTTTGTGACGGTCGAAAGCAACTCGCGGTAAAGGGGAGATAAATGGACGAACAGACTGAGAATGAAGCAGCGGATCAGGTCAGAGCGTGGGCGTTAAACCTTCCAGTCCCCAATCCGGACGACATCGAGGTCGACAAGATCCCGGGCGCGTGGGTCGTAACGTACTGGCTGCCGGACGGCGTCACACTGCGGCTGAAGATCGAGCACGTGAACAGGATCGATCCAATCGACGTCGTGTTCCAAGTGAGACACAAGGGCGCGCTGGAATTTGAGTCGCTCGGCAAATGCATGGCGGCACCATTTGTGTTCGAGGACTCAGTCGGGTTCGAGGACATCCTGCAACAAGACGTCGACGCGCTGCCCAATCCCTGGAAGCTCGAGTTTGCGACGATGCTCAAGACGTGGAGTCGGCTGACCGGTATCGTCGAATTCGGAAGCACGCACGAAGCACGGTACGGGCGCGAGCCTGAGTCGTCTGTCGATTGCTACACGCTGGAGGAGTCAAGCGGCAAGCCGGCGTAAGCAAGAAAGGTGGTTAGAGTGGCGCTCATCAGCGGTCTTATGCTTTCAAGCCGACCTGCACGCCGGCCGGCGACGCTCGCTAAGCCCGAGCGAGTTCGGATCGCGCTCACGGGGGCACTCGGAAGCATTCCGTGCCGTGGAGTCGTCGAATCGGGCGAGGCGCTACAAAGCTCGATTATTCGGCATGCCGTGGCGGCAGCGTCGGGGAAAGGCAACGTGCCGGACGAGCCGGGGTACCCGTCGGAAAGTGAATTTCGCCCCGCGAATGACATCCAACGAGTAATCGGCACGTTCAGAGAATTTGACCGGACGGAGCGCAGGCGTTCTCGCCGCCGCCGCCACCGATGAACGACCTGCCGGTTGGCCCGGTTGCCGAGCCGAACGAATTGAGCCGTGCGCCGGTCGTACTGCGCCACGTCGTCCGATCAGGCGCGGCGCCCCTGAGTGCGCCGGCAATCGAGCATCTGGCCCGGTACTTCCGGATTCTGCTCGAATGGGACCAGCGGGCCCGCATGGAGATCCCCGATCGCAAAGCCGCGTGATTCGTGCTCTGATATCCGGATGCCGACCAGCACCTGCGTCGCGTACTGCCGCGTCTCCTCCAAGGACCAGGAGCGGGAGGGCTTCTCGATCCCGGCCCAGCAAAAGCTCCTGCGTGAGTACGCCCGCGAGCATCAGCTCCAGATCGCCCGCGAGTTCACTGACGTCGAGACCGCCAAGCAGGCCGGCCGCGCGCAGTTCGGCGCAATGCTGGCGTTCCTGAAGGCGACGCCCTCCTGCCGGATCGTCCTGGTCGAGAAGACTGATCGCTTGTACCGCAACATTCGCGACTGGATTACCGTAGACGATCTCGGCGTGGCAGTACATTTCGTCAAGGAGGGCCAGGTCGTCTCGAAGACCTCACGCTCGTCTGACAAGTTCATGCACGGCATCAAGGTGCTGATGGCCAAGAACTACGTCGACAACCTCGGCGAGGAGGTCAAGAAGGGGATGCGCGAGAAGGCCGAGCAGGGCCACTGGCCGTCAATGGCCCCCATCGGCTACATCAACAATCCGACCACTCACCGCATCGAGGCCGATCCCGTGAGGGCCCCACTCATCGGCGAGCTGTTCCGACTGTACGCGACCGGGGCGCACTCACTGAAATCCATCCGCAAGGAGGCTCATCGGATCGGGCTGACGCATCCGCGGACCGGCCGCCAGCTATTCAAGTCCGAGGTCCATCGCCTTCTGCGCAATCCGATCTACCACGGCGACTTCCTGTGGGACGGCAAGCAGTATCGCGGCGTCCACGAACCGATCATCACAAAGGAAGTGTTCGACGAGGCCCAAGCCATCTTTCGCGCTCGCCCGCGCACTCGCTACCCAAAGCAGCGCTATTCATTCATGGGCTTGCTGACGTGCGCGCAGTGCGGCTGCGCCATCACGGCCGAGCGCAAAAAGGGCAAGTACGTGTATTACCACTGCACCGACCACCACGGCGGCTGCGAGAACACCTACATCCTGGAGGAGAAGCTCAGCTCATTGCTCGCCGATGTGATCAAGCCGATCCAGATCACATCCGAGATTGCCGCGAGCATCGCCGACGCGATTAGCGCCTCTGAGAGCGCCGCGGAACGCACCCGCAGCGAGGCCCTCCGCCAGGTCGATCAGCGCCGCAGCGCCGTCCTAACGAAGCAGGACCGGGCGTACGAAGACTTCCTCGAGGGCCGCGTCTCCGAGGAGTTCTGGTCGCGCAAATCGCGAGCGTGGGAAGCAGAGCTGAATGCGATCGAGACCGAGCGTCTCCGGATCGATACGCCGCGTGAGGCGATCACTGTTACCGCCCACAAAATTCTAGAACTCGCAAAACAGGCCGAATTTCTCTACAAATCGCAAAATCCGCGCGAACAGCGTCGACTGCTCGAAACGGTGCTATCGAACTGCACCTTCGATCGCGGAACTCTGTGTCCCACTTACAGTAAGCCCTTCGATCTGTTGGTGCAGGGGAACAAAACTGGAGATTGGCTCCGCAGGCTGGACTCGAACCTGCGCCCTTGCAGTTAACAGCACGACGCCTACGCCTGTGCGCCGCTGGCGGTTCAGCAGCAGCGGCGCCCCCCGGCTCTGCAACGACGCGCTCGCGCGAGTGGAGCAGTGCCATCGCATCTCTGAGTTCCTGTTCGGTGACGCGCTCCACTTCGTCCAGCAGGTGACGAATGGCAGGACACCGTTGTGTGACCGCGAGGCAACGCCGCGAATGAGCGCCGTGTCTCGCATCGGAGGGTACACCAGACCGACCGATGGCAACTGTTCGGCGATCTTTACACCGATGGTCGCAATGTCGACCGGGATGTCGGCATTTTCGGCATCGTGCAGAAAGAAGGCGCTCCATGCGGCGTAGTCGCGGGACGATAGCCGGGACGAAAGGCGTGTCCCCGGGCACAGTTGGCCGGGCCTCAACGTGACGTCCGTTCTGAGACCTTGCTTCCCTTCAGCGACAGCGCACAGAGCCTTACGTCGAGCGTCCGCCTGCGGTGGGAATACACCGGCGGTTCTGAGCTGTTCATCGTCTACAGCGACGGCCGAGATGCGCTAGCGCCTGGCGTGCCCGATGTTCTGAATCGCACGTTCGCGGTAAAGATCACGCGATTGCTCAGGTTGTGATGAGTTGGGTCGCTCCAACAGGTGACCGGTTCGCCGTAAGAATCCGTGTAACGCTCTGATCCAGAGCGGTGGTCACAGCAGCGAAGTGATGATTCACACCTTGAGACAGCGGCCAACCGTCGTGTTGTGGTGCGTGAGCCTTCGGCACGACGCTGATCTTGTGAGTCACAGCCGTTCGCTCCTCACTCCTCCCGAGTGCGCCCGCGCGGACGCGTTTGGATTCCAGGAATTGCGCGACAACTTCGTCCTATGTCGCGGCGCGTTGCGCGTCCTCCTTTCTCGGTTCGGCTGCGGCGCCGCAGCGGATCTCCGCTTCACTGCGGGTTCTCACGGCAAGCCTGAGCTCGCCGGCGCAGCGGAACGCCGCGTCGAGTTCAATGTGTCGCATTCGGGCGGCATGCTCGCATGCGCGTTTGCGAACAAGCGCGAGCTTGGCGTCGACATCGAGCGCCACCGCCCCATCGACGACTACGCTGAGGTCGCTCGTCGCTTCTTCTCTGCACCTGAAGTGGAGGATCTCATGAGCGTGGAGGAATCGGGCCGACAGGCGGCGTTCTACGATTGCTGGGTGCGCAAGGAGGCTGTCATCAAGGCGCTCGGTGCCGGTTTGTCGGTTGCTCTGGACAGCTTTCGCGTCTCGCTGGCGCCCGGCGATGCCCCAGCACTCCTCGACGTGCGCGATCGCCCGGAGGAAGCGCGGTCGTGGACGCTTGCCGCCTTCTCACCGGCGCCGCACTTCAGCGGCGCGGTCGCCTGCCGGGATCCGCACGTGCGCCTTGAATTCCATAGGGCAGACGTCGTTGACGTCTTCGCGCAGAGCTAGTCGGGTGCCCGCGAATCTCGACTTCGACCGGTGTGCTTCAAGCAGCTTGATGCTCGATCGCGTATTGTCCGGAAACTCGATCGACCGACCGGATCTGCGCCTGCCCGGCCTAAATGATGCCACGAGACCAATTTGATAGGCTGCGCGGCCGTGGTTCCTGTTTCACACCCGTTCCGGTTTCTCCTTGTCGCTCTGGCCGGCCGGATTAACTAGCAGCAGCGCGAGGTGATCGACTATCTCCAGGCCGAAAATGTGTCCTTCGAGAGCAGCTCGGCCCGCGCCGTCTCCGGTTCACGACCAGCGGAGCTGTCTTCACGGACATTCTGCTCTTTTCCGCGCGAGTTGTCGTCAGGGCGGCGAATTCTCCGCATCGGTCCTTGAGAAGTTTGAGCGGGGTGACGGAACATCCTTTCCATGCCGACCGCGGCTCGCACGCAACAGCGGTACGATCACCGGCTTCGGAATCTCGTCCAACGCACCGGGGACGTGACC
>Ga0306920_100011028_pt1 | contig 12161 bp, 9 predicted proteins | sample flu12Cox44000170_FD_204666 | JGI IMG/M metagenome (GOLD analysis project Ga0306920, IMG submission 204666) | Lab enrichment of tropical soil microbial communities from Luquillo Experimental Forest, Puerto Rico - flux4day.12C.oxic.44.000.170 (v2)... | ecosystem: Environmental > Terrestrial >...
GCAAAGCCGCCGAAGTTCATCAGGTGCGCGTCGCCACACGCCTGCACGCGCAATCCGCTCGTGGGCGTCGTGGCAAGATCGGCCGCCATCACGGCGGCCGCGCCTCGATAGAACGCAAACGGCGAGGCCGACATGCGACCGAAGCGTATGGGGATCAGGCGCGGCAAGCGGCCTGCGTTGGACTCATCGAGCAGTTCGATCACATCGCGGCGCTGGTCGGGCAGTTTCCAGCCCGCCTGGGACGACCGGGGTACCTTGTCGCGAGCGAGCCGCCCCTGGGCCGCCCTTTCATCCGGCGTGCGGTACGGTGCCGGCGCTGCGTTGGCAGCGTGTGCGGTCTTGCGTGAAACGGCCTTGTCCATGACGTCTGCTCCTCTCCTGTCTCATGCCTGCGTTTTCATGTTCGCGCTCTGCGCCGGAAGTTCGATATGGAAGGTCATGCCGCGATCGGGGTTGCGCTCGGCCCACAACCGGCCACCGTGCGCCATGACAATGGTACGGCTAATCGAAAGACCGAGCCCCAGCCCCTCGGGCTTCGAGGTCACGAAGGGCTTGAACAGCGTGGCGAACTGGACGGCATCGACACCGGACCCGTGGTCGCGAATGGCGATGCGGACCTTGCCCCGATCAGCCGACGCCCTCACGACGACGCAAACCCTGCGGTCTGCGGCATCGCAGTCGTGCACGGCGTCGAGCGCATTCAACAGAAGATTGACGAGAACCTGCTGCAGACGAACGGCATCCCCCTGCAACTGCGGCAGGTGGTCCTCGATGCGTGCGGTAATGGCCGCGCCAACCGCTTCCGTCTCGCGGCGCAGCAGGCGCACCACTTCGCGCACGAGGCCGCCCGCGTCGATCACGCTGGTCTCGGGCGGCTCGCATCGCGCCGACTGACGCATCTTTCGAACGATCGCGTGCGCGCGCGTGCTGTCGGCGACGACCTCGGCGAGCAACTCTTGCAGGTCGCCCAGAGCGGGTGGGTTTTGGGCAAGGAAGCGCTGCGCGGCCTGGGCATTGCTGAGAATGGCCGTGAGCGGCTGGTCGACTTCGTGAGCGAGCGCCGCCGCCATCTCGCTGACTTCCGATGCCCTTTCCCGACGCAAACGTCGCTGCTCGCGCTCGCCGGCCTGCGCGCCTGGCGCGGCAGTCCGTTTCAACCACGAGACAATGCTGGTTACAGCCTGCGTTGCCATGCCGTGGTCGAGATTGAGCTTTCCGTTAGCCGTGTTTGCCTTGATCACCGCTTGCTCCGCATCGGTTGAAATGCTCCAGCCTGACCTCGTTCGGCACGCCCCAGCACAGGATAGTCGTGCACGCGCGATCCTTTCCCTGCGTAGACTGTAGCGAAGAGAAGTCCTTATTGATTGACCTGGATCACAGGTCACCGGCAGGATTTTTCTACGCCCGCTTCATTCAGCGGCCTTTGGTGCTGTCACGGGCCACGCGACCTCTGGTCAAGATCCCGCGCTCACATGGCGTTGCTTGCCACGTCCACGGCTTGACCTATGTCAATCTGATAATTATCGGCCGCCATAGCCTTCACGCAGGCTCATCGAGTTCAGAGGCAGGTCGGTGGGTTATCGGCCAGCCGACACGATGTGTTTTCGTGGACGCGTCATGGATCGGCACCGGCCCTCAGGAGGATCACCATGACCGATCAACCCAGAAAGATGAACGTCGTGCAACTGACGTTCATCGTCACCGTGAACATGATGGGATCGGGCATCATCATGCTGCCCGCCAACATGGCGCAAGTCGGCGCGATTTCGCTGCTGTCGTGGGTCGTCACGGCAATCGGATCGCTTGCCATTGCCTATGGCTTTGCGGAAGCCGGCCTGCTCAATCAGCGCGCCGGCGGCATGGCCGCCTATGCCGAGGACGCTTACGGAAAGGACGGCTATTTCCAGGTCTTTTTCCTCTACTTCCTGTCCATCGCCATTGCCAACGTGGCGGTCGCGAGTTCCGCGCTCGGCTATCTCGCGGCATTCTTCCCGGTGCTGACGTCTTCGCCCCTGGCGACCTGTCTTGGCGTGATCGGCCTCCTGTGGCTGACCACGCTGGCGAATTTCGGCGGCCCGAAAATAACAGGACGTATCGGCACGGTCACGGTTTGGGGCGTCATCCTGCCCGTAGGCTTCATTTCGGTCGCGGGCTGGTTCTGGTTTCACGGCGCCACCTTCGCGGCCGCATGGAATCCGAAAGGGCTGCGCCTCGTCGAGGGCATGGGTTCGAGCATCTCGCTCACGCTTTGGGCGTTCCTCGGCATGGAATCGGCGGTACAGAACTCGTCCGCCGTCGAGAACCCCAAGCGCGATGTCCCGTTGGCCTGCATGTTCGGCACCCTGGGCGCGGCGGTGATCTATATTCTCTCCACGGCCGTGATCCAGGGCATCGTGCCGAACGCGGAACTCGCCAGATCGACCGGACCGTTCGGCCTCGCCTTTGCGCAGATGTTCAACCCGGCCGTTGGCTCCATCGTCATGGGCCTTGCCGCCATGGCGTGCGTCGGCTCCTTGCTGGGCTGGCAGTTCACGCTGGCGCAAACGGCCAGGGACGCTTCCGATAGCCAGATGTTCCCCGCCGTCTTCGGCAAGGCGAACCGCATGGGTGCGCCTATTGCTGGCATGGTGATCATGGGGATCGTCCAGTCGCTGATGGCCTTGTCCACGATCTCGCCGAATCTGAGCGAGCAGTTCGCGGCCCTCGTCAATCTTGCCGTTGTCACCAATGTGATTCCGTACGTCATTTCGCTGTCGGCGCTCTTTCTGATGATGCGCAACGCGGGCACCCAGGCGGCAAAGTACCGCCTCAATACGGCGGTGACGATAGTGGCGCTGGCGTATTCCGTTTACGCAATCTATGCGTCGGGCAAGGATGCGGTAATGGGCGGGATGCTGGTCATGGCGATCGGCTACGCGATTTATGGCTTCGCGGTCAATCGCACCGGGTCGTCGGCTTCCGCGCGACGCACCGCTGCGGGCTCAGCCGCCGCGGCGATGCTGATCGGCATACTCGCGCTTTCGGCTTTCGTGCCGCATCCGGTGCACGCGCAGGAACAGACGACGAGCGAGACGCTCCTGCGAATCAGGCAGTCCGGGAATATTCGCATGGGCTATCCCGGCGAGGCGCGCCCCTATGCCTATAAGGACGCCGCCGGGCAGGTGACCGGTTATACGGTGGCGCTGTGCCAGAAAATCGCGGAGCAGATCAGGCGCGACACGGGGCTCGCCACGCTAAAGACGCAGTGGGTTCCGCTCTCACCCGGCGATGACGCGCGCGCGCTGCGTGAACGGCGGGTCGATCTCGTATGCGGGGCGCCCGATACGCTCGCGAACAGGCAGGGCATGTCGCTCTCCATCCCGGTCTATTCTGGCGGTATCGGGGCGCTGCTCCGCACGGACGCGCCTGCGGGGCTTCGCGAGATTCTGTCTGGCGAGCGCGCGTCTCACCCGATGTGGCGCGCGTCGCCTGCGGAGCTGCTGTCCCGGGAGACGGTTTCGGTCGTCGCGGACTCCCCGGCGCAGCGCTGGCTTGCCGGCAAGCTCGACGAGTTCGCGATTTCAGCGACGGTCGTTCCCGTCACCTCGATACAGGCCGGCTTGCAGAAGGTCATTGACCGCCAGTCGAACGTCTTCTTCGCGGACCGCGCACTGCTCTCTGCCGTGGCGCGCGATAGTCCCGCCGCAAACGACCTGATCGTTCTCGACCGCCATTTCACCAGGGTTTCCGTGGCGATCGGCATGGCGCGCGGAGACGACGACCTGCGTCTGCTGGTAGACCGCACGCTCAGCCGCCTGTACGGGTCACGGGAGTTCGCCGCCGTGTACGAAAAGTGGTTTGGGAGACTCGATGCGGATTCGAGCACGTTCTTTCACTGGGCCGCGTTACCGGAATGAATATTTCGTGATCCGAATGATCGATCGTTCGGCATCGAGACTTGCTGCCTCGTGACGTGACCTTCGGGAACCGATTTGCGCAGACGTTTGGCTGTGGCTGGAGATCCACGATGACCTACAAGACCGTCATGGTCCACCTCGACACTAGCAAAGGCGCGCAGACGCGGCTTGCGCTCGCGCTGAAGCTCGCCCGGAAATTCGACGCGCATCTGGACGGCGTATTTGCGATGTGCGATCCGCATCCGGTCAGCTTCTACGCCATGACGGCCACAGCCGACTTTTACGACGCTCACCGCAAATTCCTCGCACAAAAGCGCGATGAGGTCGAACGACTGTTTCGCGCAGAACTGGCTCGCGCGCAGGTGCCGGGTGAGTGGATTGCGCCGGAGGCTTATCCGGTTACCTCGGTCATGCAACGCGCCCGATCCGCCGACCTCGTGATCCTCGGGCAATCCAGGCCGAAGGACCCGGAGTCGTATGTGGCCGACAATTTTCTCGAGACCGTTCTGCTAGGCGCCGGCGGCCCCGTACTGCTGATACCGGAAACGGGCGGTTGCGAAGCCGTCGGCGAACGCGTGCTGGTCGCCTGGAACGGCAGCCGCGAGGCGGCTCGTGCCATTCACGATGCGCTTCCCTTTCTCGCTCGCGCGGCGCACGTCACTATCGCGGTTGTCTCCACAGCGCTCACGCCGGGCCCGACCGAGGCATCGTGCGCCGACGTTGCGGCAATGCTCAGGCGACACGTCACGACCCCCGTGGATGTCGCCCGCTTCGGCCATCCGGCGACCGTGTCGACGGGCGATGCGCTCCTCAAATATGCGGCCGATGGCAACTATGACCTGCTCGTCGCGGGTGCTTACGGCCACGCGAGATTTCAGGAGTTCGTATTGGGCGGTGTCACACGCAAGATTCTTTCTTTGCTGCCACTGCCCGTATTGATGTCCCATTGAGCGACTGCACACAAGCGAGCCTTCACCGGAGACACGAGCGTGCGAGACCCCCCAGCCATGCCGAAGATCACGGCTGGCACCAGCGCTGACGGCCCGACGATATTCTGCTTTCGCTACCGCGGCGGCCGGCGTCACCGGCGGCTCTACGATGTGCTCATGACGCTGAACGAACCGGGCGGCGTCTGCCATATCGAGATTTGTCACGCGCTGCCGGCAGGCGCGGATCTCCCGCCGTTCGCAGCAGGGCGTCTCAATGCTGCACGCCTGAAACGCGCGGTCGACCTGATCGGACTCGTGAAGCAGGTCACTTCACGCGACCGCACGACGTTGCAGCCGGGCCGTCTCGTGTTCGACGCGCACATGGAGCTGCCCTGGCGGCCCGTCGTTGTTCGGGCAAGCACGCGAACGCAGCGAATGGCAGGCTCGAGCGCTGCGCGCCATGCGCTGTCGGCCTTCGGCGCCCTGCGGGTGCCGGTGCGGTCTACGGCAGCGAGTTCTGAGCAGCCGCTTGTGCATCTTCGGGTACGTTACCCGCTGCACGGGTTGGGGCGCGGCGCCCAACTGAAGCGACATGTCAGGGCTGCTTGACGCCCAGTGAACTCGTGCTGCAATCACGAGCGCCAGGGGCAATCGCCGCCGCCAACCGACTCGTTGCGAGAGGAGCCAGGCGGCGTGGAAGCGAACCTTCACCATCGCAGCGTGAAAGAGTTCGTGCGTTCATCACGTTCCACGTCCACGCCATAGCGGGTGCTTTCGCGCGAAAGGGTCGCCTGCAGCCACGATACGCCCTCGTCCGGCGCATGCCTTGCACGCATATGCCGGATCTGCATCGGCACGGCCGTGAATTCCACGAGGGTGCCGCTTGCAGGATTCACGACCGGAAAATACATGAGCGTGAGATCGGGCCGGTAATTCTCGTGACCCCGAATGCCCTCGTAGTCATTCAAAAAATCGCCGCAGCCGTAGAGCACCGGCTTGCCCTGATGGATTTCGATGCCCCGGATATGGTGCGACGAATGCCCGTGAATGACGTCGGCCGCACCCGCGTCAATGAGCCGCCGCGCAAACGCACGCGCCGCGCTCGATACGTCGAAGCCCCAGTTGCCACCCCAATGCAGCGAGATCACGACGACGTCGCCCGCGCGGCGCCCCCCTGCGACATGGCGTGCGATCGAGTCGGCGCGCTCCATCGAATAATCGGGAAGGTAATTGACGCCGTTTCGTCGCGCACTTGCCTCCCACTCTTGCGGCACGCCGGCCGTCTCACAGCCGTATGCGTAGACGAGCAGCCTGCCGCGCGCGGCCATCTCGACGATGGCGGGCGCGGCCGCCTGCGCTGCATCGCGTCCGGCGCCTGCGGTGCGGATTCCTGCGTCGTGCAGCGACCTCAGCGTCTCGTCGAGCCCTGCTCGCCCCCAGTCCAGCACGTGATTGTTCGCCAGCACGCAGCAGTCGATACCCGCTTCGGACAGGCAGGGCAGATTGGCAGGATGCATGCGATAGTGAATGGCCTTGTCGGGCCAGTGCGCATCGCTGGTCGTCACTGCCGTCTCGAGATTGATGATGCGCGCATGCGGCCGACGCTGTGCCAGCACGTCGAGCGCGTCGCCCCATGGGTACGCGTAGCTGGCTGCTGAAGGCAGCTTTCCCGTCGCGCGCTCCGCTAGCGTCACATAGTCCTTTGCCGAGCGGACATAGGGTTCGAATAGTTGCGGCCTTCCCGGATGCGGCAGGATCTGGTCGATGCCGCGCCCTAACATGACGTCGCCACACAAGAAGAGGCACAGGGGCGGCGTGCGAGCCGCAGCGCCATCCCCGGAGTCTTCGCCCATGGACTGGACCTCCGGCCTTCGGCCTGCCCGCGCTGGCTGGGCCGATCATGCTGCTGCGCCGATTTCGGCTATGTGCGCGAGCGTTGCTCTTCGATTCGTTGCAGCTTGCTGACTTGCGCAATTCCGCCGAGCAATGAGGCGAGGTAGTCGACGATATCGTCGAGTGTGACGATGCCGGTGAGGCGTCCCGAATCGTCGACGACCGGCAGGCGCCGTATGCCCGAACGACGCATTTCGTCGAGCGCCACACTGATCTCGTCAGTCTCCGACACCACGATCAGGCCGCGCGACATGATCTGGCCGGCCGTAAACTGGTCAGGATCCTCGCCGCTCGCCATCACGCCGACAACGAGATCGCGGTCCGTCACCAGTCCAACGGGCACGGCCTCACCATCGCGATATTCGACTACCACGATGTCGCCTACGTGGGCGTGGCGCATCCGTTCGGCCAACACCAGCGCGCTGCAATCGCCAGTGCAGGTTTCGACGGGCTGGGTGCTGATTCTTCCGATGTGCATGATCGTCCTCCTGTTCCACGGCCGGGAGCGGTGGTATCTCGCAGGGCGCTATGCGGGAACGTCAGGCAATTGCCGCGATGATCGCGCGAAAGTCCTTTCGGGGGACCGCCGGCCACACCTCGGAGTAGGACCGCCCCAATGTTCGCATCAATGCCGACACCCGCATTGCGGTTTCCGTGTCCGGCGCCGAGAATATGTCCAGGAAATCGTACTGTCCAAGCATTGCATAGCTATGCTTCCACTCGACGCCGGGGCACACCCTCGCAATCCGCTCGAGTGCGCGTTCCTCGAGCGTTTCTGCGTTCCCTCCAGACCGGAGCACGTCCGCCGAAAGCCGCGTCATCAGGATGAATTCAGGCATGATCGTTCCTCAACAGGAAATGGACCAGAAGTCCTTAGACGCACTCTCGTACGCGTGCCGTCGCGGCAACTTGATGCTCGTCAATAATTTATAGGCGACGCATCGGGGCCTGTGCACTTCGTATTTGACCTGCCTCAAATCTTCCGACCGATTGAGGGATAGCGTCGTGGAACGATTCTGCGGAACGAGCAGCTTCCGCTAGTACCGGGAACCTTTGATGCCGGAGACACTCATGCCCACTTCACCCTTGCCAACGCCTTCCAATGTCCCAACGCCGCAAGCCATGGCGGGCACATGGATGGCCCTCGCAAATGTACAAGCGCACGCGTACGCCGACTGGCTCGCGCTTTGTATGGAAACCTCGGCGCGCTGTGCGCTCACACGCAGCGTGCCCGAGTACATGGCAATCGGCAGCTTGATGCTGCCCGCCTGTCTCTCGCATGCGATGCATTACAGTAGAACCCTGTCGGAGGTCGTGCAGGCGGGCTTCCCCGCCAGCCCGTTCGCTGCTGGCGCGCAAGGTGGTGTCGTCAGTCCGGGCGGCAACGCGCAACACGCTACAGCCGACGTGAGCCCCGTGCAGGCACACACCGTCGCCCGCGCCGCGGAATAAGGCTACGCGAGCGCTTCGCCCGTCAGTTTTTCAAGCCGTACCGCAGTCACCTTGTACTCTGGCGCATGGACCAGGCGGTCGCGCACCGGCGATGTCAAACGGTTCACGAACAGCTCGGGGCGGTGAAAGGTGCAGAACAACTGTCCGGCTTGCATGGCGGGGCTGATGCAGACCGGCAGAATCGCCGTGCCATAGCGGCTCGACACACGGACCATTTCGCCTTCGACCACGCCCCAACACGCGGCATCGGCAGGGGCCATGTCGAGTGTGTCCGACGGGCGCAGCGCCGCGCTGCTGGTGCGGTAACTCATCGTTCCGGCGTTGAAATGATGCAGCGTGCGGCCTGTAGTGAGCAGCATCGGGTACACCGCATCAGGCTGCTCGGTCGTAGGGGCGTACTCGATCGCGGCCAGCGCGGCGGTCTTTGCGCCAACGAAGTGCTCCCGATGCAACACCGGGGTACCCGGATGACTCTCATCGGGGCATGGCCAGTGCAGGTCTTCGTGCTCCAGCCGCGAATACGTGAGACCGGCGCCGGCCGGCCAAAGCGCGCGCACTTCGTCCCAGATTGCCTGCGCTCCGGCGAACTCGAAGCCATGCGGCTTGCCCAGACGGGCCGCCAGCGCCTGAATGATGCACCAGTCCGGCCGTGCTTCACCCGGGGCGGGCACGACAGCCCGGATGCGCTGTACGCGCCGGTCGGAATTCATGAACGTGCCCTCCTTCTCGAAGAACGAGGCGGCCGGGAGGAAGACCGTGCCAAATGCTTCGGCCGTCTGGTTGAGGAACAGGTCCTGCACGATCACCAGATCCAGTGCGGCCAGTGCCGCGGCTGTGGCGTTTGCATTCGCCAGGGAATGGTAGATGTCGTAGCCGATCGCCCAAAGGGCTTTGAGCCGACCGGCTCTCGCCGCGTCGATCATCTGGAGCAGGTCGAGACCCCGGCCGGGCGGCAGCCTTGCGCCCCAAACCTGCTCGAAGCGCGCGCCAGCCTTGTCGATAGCCTGTGCGCCCGTCAGCGACGCCGGGTCGCAACCCATCTGCGCCGCACCCTGCACGTTGTTCTGGCCACGCAGCGGATTGATTCCCGCGCCGGGCCTGCCGAGGTTGCCGGTCAGCAGCGCCAGATTGATGAGTGCCATCACGCCCTCGCTGCCCTGCAGGTGCTCTGTCACGCCGAGGCCATGAAAGCACATGGATGGCTTGCCCCCAGCGTAGATCCGTGCGGCCGCGCGGATCGCCTCAGCGGGCACGCCACACGCGCCGGCAACGGTCTCCGGCATATAGCGGGTGACATGCGTGGCAAAAGCATCGAAACCGGTGACCCGTTCGGCCAGGAAATCGCGGTCGACGAGTCCCTCCTCGATCAGGGTCGCAGCCAGTGCATTGAAGAGCGGTACATTCCCGCCGGGGCGCACCGCCAGATGGACATCGGCAAGGGCCGCCAGCTCGGTGCGGCGCGGATCGACGACCACCAGCCTTGCACCGCGCAGTACGGCCTGCCTGATGCGGGCGCCGACCACGGGGTGGTTCCCGGTCGGGTTCGCCCCGCAGACCAGAAAGGCATTCGCCTGCTCGATGTCGTCAAAGCTGTTCGTGGCCGCACCGATGCCCAGCATGGTCTTGAGCGCCTTGGCGCTGGGTGTGTGGCACACCCGCGCGCAGCAGTCGATGTTGTGGGTGCCGAGCACAACGCGGGCGAACTTCTGGGCGAGGTAGTTTTCCTCATTGGTCGCGCGCGCCGAGCCGAGCATGCCGACCGCGTCCGGTCCGTCACGCGCGATGATCGCCTGCAACCGCGCAGCGGTAAAGTCGATCGCCTCGTCCCAGCTCACCGTGTGCCATCCGCCGCCGCGCCGGATCATCGGTCGCGAGATGCGATCGGCAGCGTGGTTGAACTCGAACGCGTAGCGCCCCTTCACACACAAGTGCCCGCGGTTGACCGGACTGTCGGCCGGGTGCACTGCCACCACGCGGCCATTGGCAGTCCCAACGTTCATCTGGCATCCGACTCCGCAGTACACGCAGGTCGTACGCGTCCACGCGGTCGGCTCGTCACGAACCCGCTTGTCGTACAACGCACCGCTGGGGCAACTGTCCACGCACGCACCACAACTCACACAGCCTCCAGTGAGCAGCGTCGGCCCTTTGCCTGTCGCGATGCGCGTGGCGTCGCCTCGTCCCCACGCCTCCCAGACGAACTGGCCCTGGACCTCCTCGCAGATGCGGATGCAGCATTCGCAATAAATGCAGCGCTCCATCGCTACGCCGAGCCAGGGGTGCGTGTCGTCCTGAAACCGCCCGTCCTCCCGCACGTCCCCCGGCTGTACCCCGTACGCTGCGAGCAGACGATGAAATGGATGGTGCGGCTGCGCAACGCAAGCGGCCAACGGGTAGTGCGCGACCATCAGCTCGAGGTTCGTACGGCGCAAGGCGTCGAGCGCCTCGCTGCGAGTGCGCACGATCATGCCTTCACTCACCGGGAAAGCGCAGCTCGGCACAGGCCGGGCCTGTCCGTTCACTTCCACCACGCACAGGCGGCAGGACCCGGACGGCGTCAGGCGCCTGTCGTGGCACAGATGCGGCACATCCGCGCCGGCGGCAGCCAGTGCGTCGATCAACGGCGCACCATCCGCCGCTTCATGAGGGGTGCCGTCGATGGTCAGCCAAACCATGTCTGCAGCTCCGCTCGATAGTGTCGCTGGACCGACAGGGCGAATTCCGCCAACCCGCGCCCATGGCCGCACAAGCTGGTCGCTGCAAGCGCATTGATCAGTTGCTGAAAGCGGGCAGCGTCGATTGACTTGCCGGTCACTGCCGCGTCGGCCATTGCCGCCAACACCGGCGCGCCGAAGTGACACGGTGTGCACTCGCCGCAGGACTCGCGCGCGCCAAAGCGAAACACCTCGGCAATGATGTCGATGATCGGCGTGTCATCAGCAAACGCGATGACACCGCCATGGCCAACCGCGCAGTCGATGGCCTGCATTTCCTCGTAGCCAAGCCGGGTGGCCAGCAGTTCCGGCGGCACGATGCCGGCAAGCGGCCCACCGATCATCAGTCCCCTGAGCTTGCCACGGCTCAAGCCCTGACCGAGCTGGTCGACGATATCCGCCAAGGGAATGCCGAACTCCACCTCGTAGAGCCCAGGACGGCGAAACAGCGAATTGAGCGACAGCAGCTTGGTGCCGCGGCTGCGGGAAAATCCCAGATCGGCGTGCGCCGCTGCGCCTTGAGTCACGATCCATGGCACCGAGCACAGGGTTTCCACGTTGTGCACCAGCGTGGGTGCACCGTAGAGCCCCCGCTGCGTGATCTGGGGCGGGCGCTGCCGCACTTCCGGGCGACGGCCCTCCAATGCATTGAGCAGCGCCGTCTCCTCGCCACAGATATAGGCGCCTTGGCCCACCACCAGCTCCAGTTCGAATGACGGCCCCGGCCACCTTGCAGCTCGCGCCTGCTGCAACGCCTGGGAAACCACTTGCGCAGCAAACGGATATTCCCCGCGCACATAGATGCGACCGTAATGTGCGCCCACGGCATACGCTGCGATTGCCGCCCCTTCAATCACCCGGAATGGATCGTCTTCGAGCAGGAAACGATCGGAAAACGCACCGGGATCGCCCTCGTCGGCGTTCACGACGAGATACTTGATCGAGGCGGGCTCGTTCGCGACCGCCTCCCATTTGATACCCGCCGGAAAGCCTGCTCCGCCGCGTCCGCGCAGTCCGGCATCTTGCATCATGCGAACGAGTTCGTCTGGTGTCAGGGTTTGAGCCCTGGCGAGCGCCTCGCCACCCCCGCGTTCACGATACGCGGCCAGGTCGCGGACACCGCCCGCCAGCACATTGCCCAGCAGGACCGTGCGCCGCGCGTGACTGCCGATGTGTGGCCGAATGTCGTGCTCGCCGTCGCTCGGGCCGCCGTAGCATTTGCCGAGGCAATACACGGTCGGCGTTTGATCGATGGCCGTCTGCCAGCGCTCCGGCCG
>Ga0306920_100011030_pt1 | contig 12160 bp, 10 predicted proteins | sample flu12Cox44000170_FD_204666 | JGI IMG/M metagenome (GOLD analysis project Ga0306920, IMG submission 204666) | Lab enrichment of tropical soil microbial communities from Luquillo Experimental Forest, Puerto Rico - flux4day.12C.oxic.44.000.170 (v2)... | ecosystem: Environmental > Terrestrial >...
CAAGCGCATCGCCGCCGGGCATAGCCGCGACGAGAAGCTCGCGCTCTTCGGCGGCGCCGCCCGCAAGGCCTATCGCCTCGCGGCGTAGGTACAGAAAGGCGGAACAACAGGTAGGGTGGGCAAAGCGCGGCCACCGCACCGTAAATTAGGTACACCCGTGTGATCCGCGCGTGCCCACTAGCGACCGCGGCGTGTGCACGCGCGGATCGCCTTCGACGATGTCCTGGCCCTTGATGTGGGCGCGGTGAAGTTCGCGACAAACGACATCGCGAATTCCGGATGACGATTGCGGATCGCCCGCCACTATTCGGTTGGAAGCGGCTTTTTTCGGTAGACGCGCTCTAGGTAAATTACTACCCTTGTGTCGCGCTAGTAACCTCGGCACTGGCCTGAGGAAGAGGGGGGCCGAATGCGAAAGTTGCGTATTGAGGCGATAACGCTGTTTGCGCTTGCGGCGACGGGATCGACCTTCGCTGCCGATATGAAGGTCAAGGCTCCCTCTAGGCCGGCTGCCGTCGTGGCTCCATTTGGCTGGAGCGGCTGCTACATTGGAGCGGAGGGCGGCGGAGCCTGGGGCCGCAGTAGTCAAGTGGCGCGATCCGGCGTACCAGGTGCGCCGATCACCGGTACTTTTGACCTGCGCGGCGGCCTGGTAGGAGGCACCATCGGGTGTAACTATCAAGTCAATGGCTTCGTCCTTGGAATCGAGGATGACTATTCCTGGACCGATAAGACGGGTAGCCATAACTCCATGCCGCCTTTCAATGTGGCGGGGGTAGACACGGTGCGCGAAAAATGGCTCGACACCTTGCGCGGCCGCTCCGGTTTCGCCTGGGATCGGTTCTTCCTCTACGGAACCGGGGGCGTCGCCTGGGCCGGAACTGAGGTGAACTTCACCCTCGCTGGGCTTGCCAACGTCACGGACTCCCAGACCCGGACCGGCTGGGTAGCCGGTGTGGGTGGCGAGTGGGCGGCTTGGAGCGGGCCGTCAGGCACTTTGAGCTTCAAGCTCGAGTACCTTCACGCCGACTTTGGCACCGCAACCTATATCAATCCACCTGCTGCCACCGCGGCCGGAGCGGTCGTGACGCGGGATGTCACTCTCGCTGACGATATTTTTCGGGCCGGCATGAGCTGGAAATTTGGAGGGTAGAACGCGCTTGGAAAATGCGGCGGCGTTCTGCCGGACGCGACGACCTCGAAGTGTAGAGGAGGGCGGGGCCTCGCACTCGACCGTCGCCTGTGGGCTGGAGAGCGGGCTCATCCCTTCACAAGAGACGCTCCTGCTACGTCGTCGTGTCGACGCTCTCGACCGCCCCGAGCTCGGCTTGGGCGATATCCTGGCCTTTGACCACGGCCTGCGCGGTCTGTGCCTGCTCGTAAGCGCGCCGGCGCAGGAGCGCCTGGGTCGGCACCTGCTCGATGACATGCCCCTGCGCGTCGATGGATTGGTAGACGATCACGTCGGTTTGCGGATCGACGATCTCGCGGGCGGTGGCGGAGGCCTTGTCGGGCTTGCGCTGGTCGTTACGCACCGCCGGAATGTTCGCAGCGGCGTTGAGCGCCTGCGAAACGGGCAGGTCGGTGGGTACCGCCGGCGTGGTGGCGACCGCAGGCGGCTGCGCGCGGAAATCGATCGCGCCCGTGGCCGGATTTGGTAGCGCTCCTACATTCACGGTCGTATCCTACGCGCATCGCCGTTCGGCTCGCCCCGGGAAAATGCAGCTTCTGGCCCGGACCTTCGGCGCGCGGCTGACTCTCGCATTCTCGCAAATCGCTTTACGCCTCCCGGCTTGCAAATTCGTGAGTCGGTTCGGTCAAAGTCGAGTCAAATCTTAAGCGTGTTGAGGGTGAAACAATTTACCAAGCGCCAAACCCGAGCGAGCCTGCGCCTCGTTCGATAGGCGCCAAAACAAAAGTATGACAACCGTCTTTTATGTTTGTGTATTTAGCCTCGGATAATGAAATTTGCGCCGACTATCCTCATGCAAGAAAAATGGAGCTGCGAGTGACCAAACCCGCTCGACACGCGCACCCCATCGCGTTTTCCGTTGACACGGGTGTCGCCGTTGCCAACATCAATGGCTCAGCTCAAATGGTGGGCCGCCGCGTAAGTCGCGACCGGAAGCTCCGCAAGCGGCGTGTCAGCCTCCCCGATCGGTTGCTATTGCTGTTCTCGACGTCGAGGCACTTCGATGGATTGTGGATCGGGACCGAAGAGTCGAGCGAATCCGAGGCAGTCCTGAGCCGCGTAGTTGACGCGCTTCGCCTCATCAAAACGTATGATCCGCATAGGTTCAATCGCGTTCGACATGATCTCGATCGGGTGTGGGTGCGCCTCGTTCCGGGGGCAAACGGACAATTCAACGCCGCACTTCGTACGTGCGCGCTTGACAGACGCTTCGTACTGGCATCATGCCCTGAGCTTATTGCTGCGACAATCGTGCATGAAGCCACCCATGCCAGACTATGGCACTGCGGTATTGGTTATGAGGAAAAGGTGCGGGCGAGGGTGGAAAAGATCTGCGTCCGACGTGAGAGTGCCTTTGCAGCCAAATTGCCGAGCGGAGAGGCGGTGCGCGCTCGAGCCGAACAAAAGCTGGCAATCCCCCGCGAATTTTGGAGCGACGTAGAAGTCAAGGAGCGGTACGTCCGCGATCAGGTTCAAGCTCTGCGTGATCTTGGTGCCCCGGCGTGGCTATTGCGCGCCATGCTGGCCCTGCGCGCCCTGCACGTGGCTCTGACACGCGGCTATGCTGATGCGGCGCGGAGTCTTGATGACCTCGCACAGTTGCATGAGGCTCAGGGTGATTTTAGGCGGGCGCGGCGCGACTTCGAGCGCGCCCTCCCGATTCGCGAGCAAACGTTTGGGGGGGATCACGCCGATACGGCCAGAAGCCTGACCTCGCTCGCACGCCTGTTTCGGACCCAAGGCGACGTCGCGGGCGCGCGGCCGCTCCTTGAGCGCGCTCTTGCGATCCGCGAGAAAGCGCTCGGCTGCGACCATCCGGATACGATGAAGAGCGTGGACGACCTCGCGCGGCTGCATAAGGCTCAGGGTGACCTTCCGGGGGCGCGGCTCATGTTCGAGCGCGCCCTGGCGACGCGGGAGAAGGTATTCGGGCCTCAACATCTCAGCGTGGCGACGAGTCTCAACAGTCTTGGTGCTGCTCTTCGGGCCCAGGGGGACCTTGGCGGGGCGCGCCTGCGCTTCGAGCGCGCGCTGGCGATCATCGAGAAGACGCTTGGGCCCGAGGATCCCAACACGGCAGCGATCCTCATCCACCTTGCCGACGTGGTTCAGGCCCAGGGTGACCTTGCCACGGCGCGCCCGTTGTTCGAGCGCGCGCTGGCAATCAGGGAGAAAGTGCTTGCGCCTGAGGATCCCAACACGGCATCGACCCTCATCCGCCTTGCCGGCGTGGTTGAGGCCCAGGGTGACCTTGCCACGGCGCGCCCGCTGTTCGAGCGTGCGCTGGCAATCAGGGAAAAGGTGCTTGGTCCCGACCATCCCGATACGGCGAAAAGCCTCACCTACCTCGCCAATCTGCTTCACGCCCAAGGCGATCTCGCGGGCACGCGGCCCCTCCTCGAGCGCGCGCTGGCAATCGACGAAAAAGCGCTCGGCCCCCACCATCCCAGAATCGCGATATACCTCAGCAACCTTGGCGGCCTGCTGCGCGAACAAGGCGACTTTGCGGCGGCGCGTCCTTTGCTGGAGCGCGCACTGAAAATCGACGAGAAGGCGCTCGGCCCCGACCATCCCGACACCGCGACAGACCTCAGCAAACTTGGCGGCCTGCTGCGCGAACAAGGCGACTTTGCAGCGGCGCGTCCTTTGCTTGAGCGTGCGCTGAAAATCGATGAGAAGGCGCTCGGCCCGGAGCATCCCGAAACGGCCATCGACCTTAGTAATCTGGCCCGCCTACTGAACGAAACTGGCCAGTGGAACGAAGCGGAATCCCACTTCCGCAGGGCGATTGCCATCGCTGAAAAAGTACACGGCCCGGGACATCCGGACACACATCGCTATCAAAGCCACTATGCGCGCCTGCTTCTCAACACCGGACGCGCCGCGGAGGCTTTGGCGCTCGCCGAGGCTGCACTCGCGACACATCAAGCGTCGTTTGGCGCGAAGCATCCGTGGACCAAGGATTCTGCCGTGTCAGGGCCGACTCGCTCGATGCCCTCGGTCGGACGGAGGAAGCCGCAGCTCCGCGCGATCGGGGAGGGCTTCCTGTCAATACGTGCCAACCAGCATAAGGCCTCCGACACCTTCTAGTCGCGGGGCCGTGGTGCGCTCTAACGTCTGCCGCCCTTGCTTAGAACCACGATGCGGGTGGCGACGAATTTCGCGCGCCGTCGATTGATCCAACCAACCTTGACCTTCATGGCGACGGCGATGAGGGAAAGGCCATCGTCCAGCGCGTCGGCGATCCAGCGCTGCCGTTTGGGGACGTAGCCGAGGCGGACTCCGCGGTGGCAATACGCCACGCTCCCCCCGTCGCCCCGATTGGCGAGCTCGCGCACGAGCTCGAGTGGCTCGCCCGGTCCGATATGCTCATAGACGTAGCGGCGCCGGTCTACTCCATCGCGCGATTTGCGTGTGAGATCCTCTATCCAGCTCGGGTATGACCGCACACTGCTTTCCTCCAGCAGACTGAGCGCCGCCGCCCGGCGCTCCTCTTGCGGGGACGGTTTGGGAGGCGGATCGCGCCGGCGCACGAGGAGTGCGTGGAGCGTCGGCAGCGCGAGCAGCGGCCACGCCACCAGGGTGCAAAGGGCGCCGTAGAGGTACCAGCGTATCACCCCGCGCCGTTTGTACGCGGCAATCAGCGCTGGCAGAAATCCACCGGCCAGGGCGATCCAGAGTTGTTCGGGCGAGGGTCCCACCGTGTATCCATTCGTACGGCAAGCCTCGCTTGCTTTCCAGCGAGAACCGCGCCGTCCGGGCGCTCGAGGCCTGAGCTGCCAGTCGCTTCAGGAGGACGCGTAACGCTCGAGCCGCGTTAATGCATGTTCCGGAAAAGTGGATGCCGGTTTTCCGATAAGAACACGCGCCAACGCAAAAGAAGGAGAGCATATTCCGATCCATTCGATCGGATATGCTCTAACGAGTGCCGCGGCTGTCGGTCCTTGGCGCAGTCCGAGACGCTATTGGCGTTCGATCGTGACCGGCGCCACCCCGGACATGCCAAGTTGCCGGGCTGCGGCTGGCGTCACATCGATGATCCGGCCGCTGACGAATGGTCCGCGGTCGTTGATCGTAACCACAACCGAGCGGCCATTTTTGTGATTGGTGATGCGCACGCGCGTCCCGAAGGGCAGCGTGCGGTGAGCGGCGGTCAACTCGTTGGCATCGAACTTTTCGCCGCTCGCGGTCTCCGACCCCTCGCCGTAGCTGCTGGCTATACCGGAGGATGCGGTCTCCTTTGCATGCTCATGGACCGCGGATGAAGCTTGCTCCTTCGCCAAACCCTGCCCGACACCTCGAGCGGAGATTGATGGCTTGACATACGATTCCGCCGCCGTTCGGCTGGTGCTCGATGACGCGAATTTTCCGGTGGTGACCGGCGTCTGCGCGCACGCCGCGAGCGTGGCCGCCACCATGGCGATCGCGACCCGCTGAAGAGCCTTGCCCGCAAGAGAACCCGAGCGCCCGGCGCAAAGATCAATCTGGATTTTAGCGAAGTGGAAAGAACCGCGAAGGCTCACGGAAGACATGGCCAGCCCCCCAAAAATCTTGCCCCCCAAAAAAACCAACCGCCGACACGGAACATCGATGCCAACGGGAGCCAAATCGTGGCCGGTTCGTCTGCCACCCGACAAACGTTTGCGAAAATTTCAGCCGCGTGGCGATTTTGCAACATGCGGCGACGATGCACGCTTGCGGCGCCGGTGCAGCGATCAGCTTAGGTATCTGCGGAGGGTTGGCGACCGCCGCCGCGCGGCCAGGAGCAAACTCGCACCTAGCAAACTCGCACCCGATGCGAATCCTCAGACCTCATTCTGAGGGCCCCCTCCCTTACCCTCGCGGGGAGGGGTAAGGGAGGGGACTTCTCGAAGGATGGCCAAGAGCGATGTCGGTGGCGGTCGCCATTCTCGAGACGGCCGTGCCAAGAGGCCCGACCTCCTCCGGATGAGGGCCGTTGTGGGTTTCATCCGCAGCGGATCGGCGTGGCGGTATCGGAGGAGGTCCTGCCGCGGCGGAGCGAATCCACCCGATTGCGAGGCCTACGGCTCGTGCACGACCTCGCAAACTTCGGGCTTCGGGGTCAGTCGCAAGCCGAGATCCATCTTCAGCTTGAGCGCCTTTGCCAAATAGTCCTCAGCGGCTCCCCGCAATCGATCGGCGAGCTTGGGATCACAGGAGTTTGCTGAGATTGAAAGCAGGACCTTGGCTTGGCGCGCATAGTAGCGCGCATCGGGCATCGGATACTCCTACACACTATTCCGAACGCGGCTAGCGCATGTCCCGGAAAAGTGGACACCGGTTTCCGATAAGGACATGCGCCACTTCAAAATGAAGTAGAGCGTATCTCGATTCCATTGGAACGGGATACGCTCTGTAGGATACTAACACTGGACTTCGTACTCCATCGGGTGATTGCCCGAGACTTTGGATGACAACCAGCGGCGTGATGCATCATGGCCAGGGAAGAGTACGCGGAGATGGAGCGTTTCATCGCCGAGGTGGACATCATTCTTGGCGTGTTTCCTGATCGGACGAGCCCGGACGGCATCGGATACACCGTCATCAAGGGTATCGAGCTGTTGCGCCGCACCAGCGAGGCTGGGGCGCTCGCGACCCACAAGCAGCTGACGATCCCATGCGAGGATCGCGCGGAGGCGGACGCGTATCGCTGCGTATTCGGCGATGCAAAAGGGGATGCCTCTTCACGCCCCGGCTGAGCCGGCCGCCGACAGCGCGGGGTTGGCCCGATCCCAGCGCGGATTCCGCTCGGATTGATCCATCACCGGTCATTGCCGGATCACAAGGGTTTACGCCCGTCTTCGACGGGCTATGCCCGCGGGTGATCGATACGGTGAATGAAAACGACCGCAACATGCGCTAGCTCGGCTCGGCACGCGGGCGCTGCGCCGGCCGCGAGCCCGGACGGTCGATGCGCCAAAGCACGACGATGATCGGCGGTGCGCCGCCAGGCCCCCCTGGCCGCGAAGCCGCCGGGACCGAACCGGCTATCGGGCGATCCCGATCCGAGGGTCAGCGCGGTGCTCGCGGCACCGATGCCGCGCGCATAGACGGCCCGAGCCCTCGCCGCCATCGCGCGGGGCGAGTGCTTCCCGCTGGAACAGCAGGTGCCCGCTCGCCCGGTCGAGCTCGTCATCCAAACCTGTACAATCAACATATCCGCTTCGATAATGATCAATCAATTGTCGAACTCGGGCTAGGGCCTTTGCCCAATAGGCGCTTCGCCTGGCTGCTCGCTCGAGGCAAACTATGACAGTCACCATTTGTGGTTTATGACAATCATCATTTATGTTGGTGAAGGCAGCTTGCGACATTGATAATTGTGCGGGCGCGACGGTAGTATTTGCAAAAAATGGGGGCATTCCGAATGCGCTGACCAACCCACTTGGCAAACAGATTCAATAAATGGTTTACGTAGACATAGACGTTTCCCTTCCCGACACTAATGGCTCCGACACCAACGGCTCGGACACCAACGGCTCGGATCAAACACTGGGCCGCCGCGTAAGTCGTAACCGGAAGCTCCGCAAGCGCCGTGTGAGTCTCCTCGATCGGTTGTTATTGCTGTTCTCGACCTCGAGGCGCGTCGATAAACTGTGGATTGTGACCGAAGAGTCAAGCAAATCCGGCCTAGTTCTAAGCCGCGTAATTGACGCGCTTTGCCTCATCAAAACGCATGATCCGCATCGATTTAATCGCATTCTGCGTGATCTCGACCGGATGTGGGAGCTCGTCGTTCCCGGGGCTGACGCAAGATACTACGTCGCGCTTCGTACCTGCGAGTGCAATCGCCGCTTCGTGCTGGATGACGCATCATCCCCTGAGCTGATCGCTGCAACGATCGTGCACGAAGCCACGCATGCCAGATTATGGCACTGCGGCATCGGGTACGAGGAAGAGGTCCGGGCCAGGGTGGAGAAGGTCTGTATCCGGCGTGAGCTTGCCTTTGCGGCCAAATTACCGAGCGGGCAGGCGGTGCGGGCGCGAGCCGAGCAAAAGCTCGCGCTTCCCCACGAATTTTGTAGCGACGCGCATGCCGAGGATCGGCACGTCGGTGATCGGGTCGCGGCTCTGCGTGATTTTGGTACCCCGGCGTGGCTAATGCGAGCCCTGTCGGCGGTCCGCGTCCGGCGCGTAGCTCCGACAAGCGGCGGCGCACATCCTGATACGGCAAGGACCCCTGATGACGTCGCGCGCCTGCAGGAGGCTCAGCGTGAGCTTGAGCGGGCGCGCTGCGGCGTCGAGCCCACCGTCGCGATCGGTCAGCCAACGCCTGGGTGCGATCACGCCGAGCCGACGCTCGGCCCTGAGCATTTCGACACAGCGACAATCCTCGTCAACCTTGCCGACTTGGTTCAGGCGCAGGGCAACCTTGCCATGGCGCGCTCGCTATTCGAGCGCGCGCTGGCAATCAGGGAGAAAGTGCTTGGCCCGGACCATCCCGATACGGCGACAACGCTGAGCTACCTCGCCGATCTGCTTCACGCTCAAGGCGATCTCGCGGGCATGCGGCCGCTCCTTGAGCGCGCGCTGGCAATCGACGAAAAAGCGCTCGGTCCCGATCATCCCAGTACCGCGATAGACCTCAGCAACCTTGGCGGCTTGCTTCGGAAGCAGGGCAATTTTGCAGCGGCGCGGCCTCTGCTCGAGCGCGCATTGAAAATCGACCAGAAGGCGCTCGGCCCGGAGCATCCGGATACGGCACGCGACCTCAGCAATCTAGCACGCCTATTGAGCGAATCTGGCCAACGCAAGGAAGCCGAAGCATATTTCCTTGGCGCGATCGCCATCGCCGAAAAGGCACTCGGCCCCGAACATCCGGACACCGGTCGCTATCAAAGTCACTATGCGCGCCTACTTCTCGACGCCGGCCGCGCCGCGAAGGCCCTGGCGCTCGCCGAGACTGCACTCACGACACATGAAGCATCGTTTGGTGTGGATCATCCTTGGACCAAGGCCTCCGTGCGTGTCACGGCCGATGTGCTCGCTGTCCTCGGTCGGATGGAGGAAGCTGCATTTTTGCGCGCCCGTGTAGGGCTCATGGCCAACCTGGGGCCCTCTCCGGGGCCGTGAAATCCGGGGCCGAAGCGGAACGCCAAGCCGCCATCGTGGATCGTGCACGATACCCTTGGCTTGCCGCCACTTCTGATAGTACTAAAGGGCCGTCGAAGGCGAACGGCCTCAGCTGAGGGAGCCGGTTGTGAGCCAGAGATCGTCCGGTCGCGAGTCGAAGCGGAAAGTTGATAAGCAGATTGCTCTCGCTCTTCAGGGCGGCGGCGCGCTAGGATCTTATCAGGCCGGTGTCTACGAGGCATTGGCGGAGCACGATTATCGACCTGACTGGGTCGCGGGCGTCTCGATCGGCGCCATCAACTGCGCGATCATCGCCGGAAATGCATCGCAAGAGCGAGTGGCAAGACTTAGGGAATTCTGGGAGAAGGTCTCCTCGCCGTCGGCAGATTGGCTCGACCTGCCGCTCGATATCTGGCGCAATGCGATGGAGCGGACGGCGGCGATCTCCGCGCTTGTCTTCGGCCAACCCGGATTTTTTCGTCCCAATGACTTGCGATGCTGGGTGGCCGGAAGCGCGCCCACGAGCTATTACGACACCTCTGATTTGAAGGGAACGCTCGAACGGCTGGTCGATTTCGACCGTATCAACGCTCGGGAAACGCGATTGAGCGTTGGAGCCGTCAACGTGCGTACAGGCAACTACGCGTATTTCGACAATTTCCAACAAGCGATCGGGCCTGAGCACGTCATGGCAAGCGGCGCTCTGCCGCCTGGCTTTCCGGCGATCGAGATCGACGGCGAGCTCTATTGGGACGGCGGCCTGGTGTCGAACACGCCGCTGCAGCACATCATGGAGACCATGCCGCGGCACGATACGCTGGCATTCCAGGTCGACCTGTTCTCTGCCCGCGGGATTGCCCCCAAGGATCTCGATGCAGTTTCCGAACGCGACAAGGATATTCGGTATTCGAGTCGCACCCGCATGGGCGTGGAAACGTTTCGTTACGCCCACAATCTGCGCCGAAACATCAGCCTGCTTCTGGCCAAGCTTCCCGATGCGTTGAAGGGCGAGCCGGAGGTCGAGTTCCTCAAGCTCGCGGCCTGCCAGACGACGATGGACATCGTCGAATTGATCTATCGGCCGCAGACTACGCAGGGGCCCGCGAAAGACTACGAATTTTCGCGGGCAACCATGGAGCGCCGCTGGCAACATGGCTTGGACGACGCCCGCGCCACCCTTGCGAGTTCCCCCTGGCTGGAGCCGGCGCCAGCCGAGATCGCGGTACGCACGTTCGATGTCGTATCGGATCGGTCGGCCACGAGAATGAGCAGGGTGGGCGCCGATCGGTGATCCGCGAACGGCGATGAAATTCTAGAGCATGATCCCGAAAAGTGGATCCCGGTTTTCGGAAAAGATCATGCTCCACCAATAATGTAGAGTGGGATGATGATTGGAAGATAAGTCATCCCGCTCTTGCGGCCGCTGGCGCAAAGCCGAATTGCGGAGGGCGATCCTAGCTCGGTTCGGCACGCGGGCGCTGCGCCGGGCGCGAGCCCGGACGGTCGATGCGCCAAAGCACGGCGATGATCGGCAGTGAAAGCGCCGCCAGGCCCGCCATGGCGGCGAAGCCGCCGGGACCGAACCGGCCATAGAGCGATCCCGACCAGAGAGTGAGCGTCGTACTCGCGGCGCCGATGCCGAGCGCATAGACGGTCTGAGCCGTCGCCGCCATCGTGTTAGGCACTACCGCGACCAGGACGCGCATGCAGGACAGGTGCAGGAGCGCAAAGGTGAGCCCGTGCAGCGGCTCGATGAGCGCAAATGCTGCCGGACTGGTGAGGTGCGCCGTCAGCATCCATCGCAGCATGGCGGCGACCGCCGCCAGGCCCATCCCGGCCTCGGGCCGCACGTGCCGCAGCAGCAACGGACCCAGCCAGAAAAACACCACAACCTCGGCCGCGACCGACTGTGCCCACAGCACGCTTCCCAGTCCGGCGCCGATCCCGATCTGGTTCCAAAGGATCATCACGAACGAATCATGCATGGCGTGACTGCCGAGGATCAGCGCGGCGAGCAGCACGACCAGGCGAAATTCGCGGATGCGAAGCAGAGCCCGCATGCCGCCTCCCGGCTGCGCCGCGCGCGGCAACACCGGACTTGGCGCGGCAAGCGCGGGAACCCACAGCGCGGCGCCCGCGGCCATTATCAGAAAGGTTGCTTGCAGAGCGAGACCGGCTCCTGGCCCCAGCCGATTGATGGCCTGTCCCCCGATTATCGAGCCGAGAATGAAGGCGGCCGATCCGGCCCCGCGCACCCATCCATACTCGAAACCGGCTTCGCGCCTGCCGGCTTCGACAGCGGCTTGGCGCGGGCTATCGCCGGCGCTTCCGGCGGCCGCTCGCAGCGCCAGCGCGTCGGCGAGGCTCGTGGTCGGGGCGAGCATCGCGGCGTAGCAGAGGCCGATGAGCAGGAGCGGCGAGAAGCCGTAAGCCGCCAGGAACGCGAAGGCGGCGAGTGCCGCCAACAGGCAGCATGATGCGAGCACGGCTCGCAGGGCATGCAGGCGGTCGGCCAACCGGCCCGCGACCGGTCCGGCGGCCAATCGACACGCACTGCCGAGCGCCAGTACGAGGCCGATCTCATCCGCCGTCAGACCGCGCGCGGAAAGAAATGCCGGAAAGAACGGCGAAGCAGCCCCAAACGCCACGTAAAGCCCCGAGAAGAGCAATCCGAAGCGGATCAGTGCAATGCGTGGGGACATTGAATATGGTGCGGGTCAGGCGCGTTCGGAGTCGTCACGGCGCAATCGGATCAGCGCTTCGATTGGCAATGAGCTTGGAGAGCGCAGCCGCTGAGCTGTGCGCGTATGACGAGCTTCGCCCGATTTAACGGGCCGATCTTTGCCGAGTTCCAGGTGGCTTGCGAGAATTGTC
>Ga0306920_100011031_pt1 | contig 12160 bp, 8 predicted proteins | sample flu12Cox44000170_FD_204666 | JGI IMG/M metagenome (GOLD analysis project Ga0306920, IMG submission 204666) | Lab enrichment of tropical soil microbial communities from Luquillo Experimental Forest, Puerto Rico - flux4day.12C.oxic.44.000.170 (v2)... | ecosystem: Environmental > Terrestrial >...
CGAGCGAGTACATCGCATCGAAGATCAGCACATCGGCGTTCCGGTAGAATGCGAGAAATGGGTAAGATTCGTCGAGAGCGGAATACTTGTGCTCGCCATCAGTCGAGTAGACTATCGACTTCCCACCCCGAGAAAAGCGGTAGCCGTAGGAATGGTCGGTGTGAAGCTGCCTTATGCAGGTTACCGAGAGACCGGCGATCTCGTAGGTGCGCTCGGGCTCGAGCGTGATGAACTCGATGGTCGAGGCGAGCTCGCGAAAATCGACGGGAAACCATGGGGCAGAATGCTGCGCGTGCAACGCCTCGCTGAGCGCATTGTGGCAGCCGTAAATCCGGATCCGGTTGCCGGGAATATAGGCGGGCGCAAAAAACGGGAACCCCATGATGTGGTCCCAGTGGGAGTGCGACAGGAACACATTGAAACAGTGCTTGCGCCCCGGGCCATGCTGCCGCAGCACGTGGTTGCCGAGCTCGCGCACGCCGGTCCCGAGGTCGCAGATCACATATTCGTCGCCGCCGGTAATAATCTCTACACAGCTCGTATTACCGCCGTAAGTGCCGCGTACTGAAAATGGCAGCTTGCCGTCGATAAAGGCATCGATCGCCTGCTCGGTATCGAGTGCATGCCCGCGAGCGGCGAGCAGCGCATCGCGGATCTTGGCACGGACCGCCAGCTCCCGCAGCGGTGCCGGCAGTGAGCCGCGGGTGCCCCAAAAGCGTGCACGCAGCGGTCCAGCCGGTTCGGCCTCGGCATGGAGCACCGCCGTCTCGGTCCGCGGCGGGGCCAGCCAGGCAGCGCTCGCTTCCTCGACTGTAGAAAAGACCGGGACGACATGAGAGAACCGGCTGATCGCGAAGATCTCGCGCACGACCGTTTGAAGACACGCGACGGCGAGCCGCCGCTCTTTCGGCTTTTGGCGCGACGCGGCCATCAACGCCCGCAACCCGGCGCTCGAGATATACTCGACGCCCGATAAGTCAACGACGACATCCGCGGAGCCGGAGGTGACAGCGGCGAGCAGACGCGCCTGAAACCCGGCGCTGGTAAGGTTGTCTATGCGGCCGACCGGAGCCAACACCAGGATGTTGGCGCGGCGGCTCTCGCCGATATTCACGGGTTACCGGTCGCGCAGTTTAGGGTCGAGGGCGTCGCGCAAGGCGTCGCCGAAGAGGCTGAAGCCGAAGACGGTGAGCGCGATCGCCAGGCCCGGGAAGACCGCGATCCATGGTGCGGTCGAGGCGTATTCCTCGGCGCCGCCCTGCAGCATCAGGCCCCAGGCCGGTACCGGCTCCTGCACACCGAGGCCGAGATAGGAGAGTGAAGCCTCGGCAAGGATCGCCTGCCCGACAAATGCGGTCAGCAGGATCAGAAACGGCGCCACCACATTTGGCACCATATGGCGCAGGATGATCCGTCGATGGCCGAAGCCACAGGCGCGCGCGGCGTCGATATACGGTACCTCGCGGATCGCCAAGGCGCTCGAGCGCAGGACCCGGGCGCAGCGCGGGATCAGCGGAATTGTGATCGCAAAGATGACATTGTGGACGCCGGTGCCGAAGATCGCGACGACGGCGAGCGCCATGATGATCAGCGGGAAGGCCATCACCACGTCGAGCACGCCCTGCAGGTACAGGTCGAGCCGGCCGCCGAAATAAGCGCTGCCGACACCGAGCACCATTCCGGCGAGGCTGGCGATGATCGCGCAAGAAAAGCCGACGATCAGCGCCGTGCGCGCGCCGTAGATGATGCGCGAGAGCTGGTCCCGCCCGAATTGATCGGTGCCGAGCCAGTGGGCCCAGCTCGGCGGCTCGGTCATCGCCGAAAAATCGTTGGCGGTCGGGCTGTATGGCGCAATCCATTCGGCGGAGAGCCCGGCGATCGCCATGATTATGACGATGACCATGCCTATCGTGCCGAGGGGCTGCCGGCGGCAGAATATCCAGGCTCTGCGCCAGACCGAGCGGCGCACCTCCAGCCCATCGTCGGCTATCGCAGGAATCGTGTAGGAGGTCGGAGCGGCGATCGTCATCGGATTTCACCCGTAGCGAATGCGCGGGTCGAGCCAGGCATACAGGAGGTCGACCACGGTGTTGGTCAGCACGAAGGCGGCGACGACCAGCATCACTAGCGCCTGGGTCATCGTGTAATCCTGGTTCTGAACGGATTGGACGAATAGCCGGCCGATGCCGTTCAGGTTGAACACCTGCTCGGTTACGACGAGACCGCCGATCAGAAAGGCGGCCTCGATGCCGATCAGGGTCACGACCGGCAACAAAGCGTTCTTCAACGCGTGCCGGTTGATGATCAGGTGCTCGACGAGGCCCTTGGCGCGGGCCGTGCGGATGTAATCCTCTCGCAACACCTCGAGCATCGCCGAGCGGGTCATCCGCATGGTTACTGCGGAGGTTCGGTAGCCGACGGTCAGTGCCGGAAAGATCACCATCGACAGATTGCGCAGCGGGTCCTGCCAGATCGGCACATAGTCGATCGGCGGCATCCACGGCGCGCCGAAGGCCGACTGCGAGATGTTGAGAATGGCCAGGATAAACAGAATGCCGAGCCAGAACGACGGGGTCGCCAGACCCGCGATCGAGACCACGCGGATGACAAAGTCGGTTGGGCTGTTTTGCTTCAGCGCCGAGAGCGTCCCGAGCGGGATGGCGATGATGGTGGCGACGACAACCGCCATGATGGCGATTTCGAGCGACACCGGAAACCGCGCGGCGATCTCGGTCAAAACCGGCTTTCCCGACCACATCGAAATGCCAAAGTCGCCGCGGAAAAAGCCCCAGACGAAATCCACGAACTGCACGAACATCGGGCGATCGAGACCGAGCTGGGCATGACAGGCCTGGACTGCGCGTTCGTCGAAGGTGCCGCCGCCCGAACCGAGCCGCACGACGCAGATGTCGCCCGGAATGAGGCGCATCAATAGGAACACGAGGGCCGCCGCCCCGAGCAAGGTCGGGATCACCAGCAGCAGCCGCCTTATGATGTATCGGTACATCGTTTTCCTCCCTGCGGCCCCGCCCGTTGTCCTCTTGTTCCCTCTTGCGCGATCAAATTAGCATCTTACAACCGAACCTCGCCGCAGGCGACCCAATGGTTGGGCCGCACCTCGCGCAGCTCCGGCGGAGCCTGTTTGCAGCCCGCGACCGCGATCGGGCAGCGCGGATGAAACACGCAACCCGGCGGCGGGTTGATCGGGCTCGGCACTTCGCCTTGGACCGGCCGGAAATTTCGCGTCGCCTCAACATTCGGGTCCGGCACCGGCACCGCGGCGAGGAGCACCTGGGTGTAGGGGTGGAGCGGGTGGTCGAACAGCTCGTCGCACCCTGCCAGCTCGACGATGTGGCCGAGATACATGACCGCGACGCGCTGGCACAAATGCCGCACGACCGAGAGGTCGTGGGCGATGAACAGGTAAGTCAGGCCAAAGCGCTCGCGCAAATCCTCCAGCAGGTTGACGATCTGCGCCTGGATCGACACGTCGAGGGCAGAGACGGCCTCGTCGCAGACAATGAACTCGGGCTCGAGCGCCAGCGCTCGTGCGATCCCGACACGCTGACGCTGGCCGCCCGACATCTCGTGCGGATAGCGGTCGGCGAATTTCGGGTCGAGACCGCAAACCGACAGCAGCTCGCGCACGCGGGCGGTGCGGCGCGCGGCATCGCGTTCGATTCCGTGGACCATGATCGGCTCGGCGATGATCTCGCCAACCTTCATGCGCGGATTTAGCGAGCTGTAAGGGTCCTGGAAGATGACCTGGATCCGGCGGCGCAACGCCAGCAGCTGCTTGCCCTCGACCTTGGCGATGTCGACGCCGTCATAGAGGATTTCGCCGGCGGTCGGGCGCTCGAGCCGCAGGATGCAGCGCCCCGTGGTGGTCTTACCGCAGCCGCTCTCGCCGACGAGCCCCAGCGTCTCGCCGCGGCGCACCCAGAAGTCGATGCCGTCGACGGCTTTCACCTCGCCGATCTTGCGGTGCACGACAATCCCTTCGGTGACTGGGAAATGCATCCGCAGCCCTCTGACTTCGAGGAGCGGTGGTCCGTCGATCGCCGCTACGGTCATTTTCGGTTACCTGTCGAGCCAGATGGTCGCCAAATCCTGATTGACATAAAAGCTCGAGCTTATCTTCCACCCCTTTACATAGGAACGGTAGGGAACGATCCGATGCTGCCATAGCAAGAACAGCTCATGAGCCTGGTTGTCGAGCACGTATTTCTCGAAATCGCGCGTCAACGTCCGCTGTTTCGCCAGGTCGGTCTCGCGCAGCATCTTGTCGTAGAGATCGACCTCCTCGGGGTCGTCGAAGTTTCCATAGTTTGCCGTATAGACCGAGCCCGGCAGGTACCGTTGCACATCGATGAGCGGGTTGACCACGCTCTGGCAGTTGCCGTTCACGCCGACCTGAAAATTGCCGTTGCGCAGTGCTTCAAACCATGGACCGACCGGCAGCACCCGCTGGGTCACCGTGAGACCGATCTTGCTCCATTGATCCACGAGCCAGGTCCCGAGATATTTGAACGGCTGATCGAGATCCCGGTTCAGCAGCTCAAAGGAGAGCCCCTCGGCCCGCGCCTCTTTCAATAATCGTTGCGCCTCAGCCCGCGACTTGCCGATGTCGGGCCAGAACCCGGCGATGCCCTCCAGCTCCTCCTTTGTCGCCGCCAGCGGCGATCCCGGGAAGACGATGCCGCCGACGGTGCGCGAAACCGCGATCTTGGCCAGCGCCGGCGCGCCGCTCCAGCGGTCGATGGCGAGGGTCAATGCGCGGCGCACCCGAACGTCGTCGAAGGGCCTTTTCTTGTGGTTCGGGGTGACCAGGTTTCCGCAGTTCAGATCGCTCTCCTGCACGACGATCTTCTCGCCGAGAGCGCCGACGAGCTCGTCGCGTGCCACCGGCGGCAGGTTGCGGAAATCGATCGCGGCCCGATCGCTGCGCATGGCATCGACCCGCACGGCCTGCTTGGGGGCATAGATACCGGTGAAGCCGTCGAGATAGGGCAGCCCCTGGTGATAATAGTCGGGGTTGCGCTCACCCTTGATCATCGCGCCGACCTCATAGCCGACGAATTTAAAGGGCCCCGAGCCGAGGATGTTCTTCTCGTACCAGCGCGGATCCCGGTCGAGAATTTCCTTCTTGTATATCCAGCCATAAGGGTCGGCGAGCGCGGGCAGGAAGGCGCTGGTCGCGAATTTCAGATGAAACACGACAGTCGTCGAGTCGGGCGCCTCGATCTTGTCGACCATCATATAATGGCTCTCCCGCGGGCTCAGAATGCCTTCGGGGGGATGGACGATGTGCTCCCAGCTCGCCGCCACGTCGGCGGCGGTCAGCGGCGAGCCGTCGTGCCAACTGACGCCCTCGCGGATCTTGAAGGTGTAGGTCTTGCCGTCCTCGGCGGGCCGCGGCATCGCGATGCAAAGGTCGCAGACGAAGTCGCCGGCCGCGCCGGGATTGTCCGGATTTGCGCGAATCAGCACGCTGTAGAACGGAGCGGCGGAGTAGACGGTCGCGAAGGTTTGCTCGCGATGCGCATCAAAGCTCGGCGGCGCATCGGCTGCGATCAGATAGGTCAGCGTGCCGCCGCGTTTCGGCTCCTCGTCGGCAGCAGCCGGCCCAGCGAGAGCGGCTGCCATTAGCGTCATCCCGGCGAAGGCCGGGAGCCATGGCTGAAATCGGCACCAGCTTTCGCTGGTGTGACAAGATGGTGTGGTCGGCCTCGACGTCATTTATCGAGCCAGATCGTCGCCAAGTCCTGATTGACGAAATGGCTCGGACTGATCTTCCAGCCTTTGACATACGATCGATACGAGACGATTCGATACCACCACAGTGTCATGATTTCGTGCGTTTGCTCGTCGAGCACGTATTTCTCGAACTGCCGCATCAGCACACGCTGCTTGGCGGGATCGGTCTCGTGCAGCATCGCCGTGCACAGATCGCAGACGAAATCGTTCGCGGAGCCGGGATTGTCCGGATTGATCCGGATCAAGACGCTGTAATACGGGGCCGCGGAGTGAACCGTGGCACAGGTCGCCTCGCGGTGGCCGTCAAAGCTCGGCGGTCCGTCGGCGGGGATCATGTAAGTCAAGGTGCCGCGGCGTTTCGGCTCCTCGCCGGCCAGCGCCGGTGCAGTGAGTCCGATCGCGCCGACCAAAATTGCCAACAGCGCCGATTTTCTGGAACCGCAGCGCCCTTTCGTCACACCGGCCCACGGGTCCGCGCTGGGCGCGGCCCGAGGATTAACTCCGGCCGGTGTCCATTTTCGACATGGATCCCGGCCTTCGCCGGGATGACTGGAAAAGAGAGTACACACGACCTTTCGCTTCCGGTTTACTTGTCGAGCCAGACCGTGCCGAGGTCCTGATTGAGGTAATGGCTCGGGCCGATCCTCCAGCCTTTGACATAGGACCGGTGCGGCACGATCCGGTACCACCACAGCAGGAACACAGCGTGCGCCTGGTCATCAAGAACGTATTTCTCAAACTCGCGCATCAGCGCGCGCTGCCTTGCAGGATCGGTCTCGCGCAGCATCTTCTGGTAGAGATCGATCTCGCGCTGATCCTCGAAGTTTCCGTAATTCTCGGTAAACACCGAGCGCGGCAGATACCTTTGAACGTCAAGCGGCGGGTTTGGCACATTGTTGCAATTGCCAACGAGGGTGACCTCGAAATCACCCTTGCGCATTGCGTCGAACCAAGGTCCGGTCGGGACCACCCGCTGCGTGACCTTTAGCCCGATCTTGCTCCACTCGTCGAGCACCCAGGTGCCGTTGTATTTGTAGGGTTGGTCGACATTGCGGTTCAGCAGCTCGAAGCTCAACCCTTCCGCTCCCGCCTCCTTCAACAGCCGCCTCGCCTCAGCCCGCGATTTTTCGATGTCGGGCCAATAACCGGCGATTTGCTCGAGTTCCTCTTTGGTCGCCGCCAACGGGGAAGCCGGAAAGGCGATGCCGCCGACGGTATGCACGATCGCGATCTTTGAGAGCTCGGGCGCGCCGTGCCAGCGGTCGATCGCCAGGGTCAGCGCCCGCCGCACTCGAACATCATCGAAGGGCTTTTTCTTATGGTTGGGCTCCACCAGGGCTCCGCAATTCCAGTCGTTTGCCTGTACGGTAATCTTGTCGCCGAGCGCCTTGAGAAGCTCGTCGCGGGCCGCCGGCGGAAACCCGCGGAATTCGATCGCCGCACGGTCACCGCGGATCGCCTCGACCCGCACCGCTTGCTTCTCGGCGTAGATACCCGCAAAGCCGTCGAGATAAGGCAGCCCCTCGTGGTAATAATCGGTGTTCTTTAACCCTTTGATCGATTGGCCGGTCTCGAGAGAAGCGAACTTGAACGGGCCGGAGCCCATAAAGTTTTTCTCGTACCAGTGGGGATCTTTATCGAGGATTTCTTTCTTGTAGATCCAATTGTAGGGGTCGGCGAGCGCCGGCAGAAACGCGGTCGTTGCAAATTTCAGGTGGAACACGACGGTGCTCGGGTCCGGTGCCTCGACCCGGTCGACCATCATGAAGAAGCTCTGCCGCGCGCTGGTGACCCCTTCGGGGGGATCGATAATTTTGCGCCAGCTGGCTACCACGTCGTCGGCGGTCAAGGGCGAGCCGTCATGCCACTTGACGCGATCACGGATCTTGAACGTGTATGTCTTGCCGTCGTCGGTCGGCTTTGGCATCGCGGTGCACAGGTCGCAGACAAAGTCGGTGGTCGATGACGGGTTGTAGGGATTGATCCGGATCAGCGTGCTGTAGAACGGTGCTGCCGAATGAATCGTCGCATAGGTCGCCTCGCGGTGCGCGTCGAAGCTCGGCGGCGCATCGGCCGGAATCATATAGGTGAGGGTCCCGCCGTTTTTCGGCGTCTCCTCGGCCGCCGCCGGTGCGGCCGAGACAGCCGCTCCCAGGGCGGACGCCACCGCCACCGATCTGATGTTCACCCTCGTCTCCCGGTCTTTACTTGTCGAGCCAGATCGTTGCCAAGTCTTGGTTAAGGTAATGGCTCGGGCTGATCTTCCAGCCCTTCACGTATGATCGATAGGGCACGGTCCGGTACCACCATAACAGAAATATCTCGTGCGCCTGGGTATCGAGCACGTACTTCTCGAAATCGCGCATCAGACCGCGTTGCTTGGTGGCGTCGGTCTCGCGCAGCATACTGTCGTAAAGAGCGAGTTCCGGCTGATCGTCGAACTGCCCGTAATTCGCGGCATAATTCGGCAGGTACCGTTGCACATCCATCAGCGGGTCGACCACGCTCTGACAATTGCCGGCCAGCACGACGTCGAAATTGCCCTGCCGCATCGCCTCGAACCACGGACCGGTCGGCACCACACGCTGGGTGACGTGCAGCCCGATCTTGCTCCATTCGTCGATGACCCAGGTCGCATTGTATTTGTAGGGCTGGTCGACATTGCGGTTCAACAGCTCGAAGCTGAGCCCCTCGGCCCCGGCCTCCTTCAGCAGCCGCCGCGCCTCGGCCCGCGACTTTTCGATGTCGAGCGAAAACCCGGCGACGTCCTGCAGCTCCTCCTTGTCAGCCGCCAGCGGCGAGCCCGGGAAGACGATGCCGCCGACGGTATGCACATTGGCGATCTTGGCGAGCTGCGGGGCGCCGTGCCAGCGGTCGATCGCCAGTGTCAATGCCCGGCGCACGCGGGCATCGTCAAACGGCTTTTTCTTGTGGTTGGGCTCGATAAAGCTGCCACAGTTCCAGTCGCTGGTCTGCACCGTGATCTTGTCACCCAGTGCGCCAACCAGCTCGTCGCGCACCGAGGGCGGAAAGCCGCGGAACTCGATCGCGGCGCGGTCGCTGCGGATCGCATCGACGCGCACCGCCTGCTTGTCGGCATAGATCGCGGTGAAGCCGTCGAGATAAGGCAGTCCCTTGTGGTAATAATCGGGGTTCTTGATCCCTTTGATCGACTGGCCGATTTCGTAGCCGGCGAATTTGAACGGACCCGAGCCCAGGATATTCTTTTCGTACCAGCGCGGATCCTGGTCGAGGGTCGCCTTTTTGTAGATCCAGCTGTACGGGTCGGCGAGTGCCGGTAGAAAGGCGCTGGTTGCAAATTTCAGGTGGAACACGACAGTTGTCGGGTCGGGTGCCTCGACCGTGTCGACCATTACGTAATGGCTCTCGCGCGGGCTCAACACACCCTTGGGCGGGTGGATGATGTGCTGCCAGCTCGCCCCGACGTCGGCGGCCGTCAGCGGCGTCCCGTCGTGGAACTTGACACCTTCGCGAATTTTAAAGGTGTAGGTCTTGCCGCCGTCGGTCGGCTGCGGCATCGCCGTGCACAAATCGCAGACGAAATCGGTTGTCGAGGACGGGTTGTTCGGATCAACGCGGATCAGCACGCTGTAAAAGGGTGCCGCCGACTGAATCGTCGCAAAGGTGGTCTCGCGATGGGCGTCGAAGCTCGGCGGAGCGTCCGCCGGGATCACATAGGTCAGGATACCCCCGCTTTTTGGTGTTTCCGCTGCCGGCGCGACGAGCGGCGCCGCTACCGCGGCAGCGCCGGCCAGTGCCGCTGCGAGCTGTGGTCGGATCCCCATTACTTCCTCCTGTCCATAGTGATTATCGGTCGAGCCACACGGTCGCCAAATCCTGGTTGAGATAATGGCTGGGGCTGATCTTCCAGCCCTTTACATAGGATCGATAGAGCACCGTGCGATAATACCACAGCAGAAATATCTCATGGGCTTGATCGTCGAGCACGTGCTTCTCGAAGTCGCGCATCAGGCCCCGTTGTTTGGCAAATTCGGTTTCGCGCAGCATTCTATCGTACAAATCGACTTCCTGTTGATCCTCGAACTGGCCGTAGCTAGCTACATAGACCGAGCGCGGCAGGTATCGTTGCACATCGATGAGCGGGTTGACCACACTATTGCAGTTGCCGTTCACGACCGTGTCGAAGTTGCCGCTGCGCATCGCTTCGAGCCAGGGACCCGTCGGCAGGACCCGCTGCGTGACGTGAAGCCCGATCTTGCTCCACTGGTCGATCACCCAGGTCGCGTTGTACTTGTAGGGCTGGTCGACATTGCGGTTCAGCAATTCGAAGCTGAGCCCCTCGGCCCCTGCTTCCTGCAACAGGCGCCTTGCTTCTGCCCGCGACTTTTCGATGTCGGGCCAGAACCCGGCGATGTCCTGCAATTCCTCCTTGTCCGCCGCCAGCGGCGAGCCCGGAAATACGATGCCGCCGACGGTGCGCACATTGGCGATCTTGGCCAGCTCCGGCGCGCCGTGCCAGCGGTCTATCGCCAAGGTCAATGCCCGGCGCACCCGGGCGTCGTCGAACGGCTTGCGCTGGTGGTTGGGGGTCACTATTTGGCCGCAGTTCCAGTCGCTGCCTTGCACCGAGATCTTGTCCCCGAGCGCTCCGACCAGCTCGTCGCGGACCGAGGGCGGAAGCCCGCGAAACTCGATCGCGGCCCGGTCGCTGCGCAGCGCCGCGACGCGCACGGCCTGCTTATCGGCATAAATGCCGGTGAAGCCGTCGAGATAGGGCAGCCCGGGGTGGTAATAATCGGGGTTCTTCACGCCCCTGATCGACTGGCCGATTTCCAACCCGGCGAATTTGAATGGACCCGAGCCCAGAATGTTCTTTTCGTACCAGCGCGGATCCCTATCGAGGATCGCTTTTTGATAAATAAAGCTGAAAGGGTCGGCGAGCGCCGGCAAAAAAGCCGCGGTTGCGAATTTCAGATGGAACACGACGGTGCTCGGGTCGGGGGCCTCGACCCGGTCGACCATCATGTAATGGCTCTCACGCGGGCTGAGGACCCCCTCGGGCGGATGTATGATGTGCTCCCAGCTCGCCGCCACGTCAGCTGCAGTCAGCGATGTTCCGTCGTGAAACTTGACGCCCTCGCGGATCTTGAAGCTGTAGGTCTTGCCGTCATCGGTCGGCTGCGGCATCTGCGTGCACAGATCGCAGACGAAATCGGTCGAAGACGGGTTGCTGGGATCGACCCGGATCAGCACGCTGTAGAAGGGTGCCGCCGAATGCACGGTCGCGAAAGTGCCCTCGCGGTGGGCATCGAAGCTCGGCGGCGCATCGGCAGGGATTGCATAGGTCAGGATGCCGCCGTATTTCGGCGCCTCGCCGGCAGCGGCCGGCACCACGCCGACCACCGTGGCCAGGCTCGCCGCCAATAACCCCGATCGAATCGCCATCCCGTCCTCCTGTTCACCGGTATTTTTACCGATAGAATTATTTATCGAGCCACACCGTCGCCAAGTCCTGGTTGATGAAGTGCGTCGGACTGATCTTCCAGCCTTTCACATATGACCGGTAGGGCACGATGCGGTGCCACCACAAGACCCAGATCATATGGCTCTGTTCGTCGAGCACGTGTTTCTCGAACCCGCGCATCAGAGCGCGCTGCTGCGCCGTGTCGGTCTCGTGCAGCAGTTTTTGATACAGCTCGACCTCGGTCGCGTCTTCGAAACCGCCGTAATTCTCGGCGTCGACCGAAGCCGGCAACACCTTCTGGATGTCGAGCAGCGGATTGACAAAACCGTGGCCCGGAGCTTCGAGGACGACATCGAAATCGCCCTTGCGCATCGCCTCGAACCACGGGCCGCTCGGCAGCACTCGCTGCCTCACGTGCAGCCCGATCTTGCTCCATTCGTCGATCAGCCAAGTCGCGACATATTTGTAGGGCTGGTCGACATTGCGGTTGAGAAGCTCGAAGGACAGTCCCTCGGCGCCGGCCTCCTCGAGCAGCCGTCTGGCTTCGGCCCGCGATTTCTCGATGTCGGGCCAATACCCGGCGATCTGTTCCAGCTCCTCGCGGGTCGCCGCCAATGGCGAGCCGGGAAAGACGATACCGCCGACAGTCTTGACGATCGCGATCTTGGACACAGCGGGTGCTCCGTGCCAGCGGTCGATCGCCAAGCTCAAGGCGCGGCGAACCCTGACGTCGTCGAACGGCTTTTTTTTGTGGTTCGGCGTCACCGCGCTGGCGACGTTCCAGTCGCTCTCCTGCACCGTGATCTTGTCGCCGAGCGCCTTGACGAGCTCGTCGCGCGCCGCCGGCGGCATGCTGCGAAATTCGATCGCGGCGCGGTCGCTGCGGATCGCCTCGACTCGTACCGCCTGCTTGTCTGCGTAAATGCCGGTGAAGCCGTCGAGATAAGGGAGCCCGCG
>Ga0306920_100011032_pt1 | contig 12160 bp, 10 predicted proteins | sample flu12Cox44000170_FD_204666 | JGI IMG/M metagenome (GOLD analysis project Ga0306920, IMG submission 204666) | Lab enrichment of tropical soil microbial communities from Luquillo Experimental Forest, Puerto Rico - flux4day.12C.oxic.44.000.170 (v2)... | ecosystem: Environmental > Terrestrial >...
CCAGCGCGCCTTTGTCCTTGTGGAAGTTGACCATCGCGGTCAGGTCCATGTCGGTCAGCGCGTCGCCGGAGATGACCAGGAACGGCTCGTCGCGCAACGCGTCCTCGGCATTCCTGACGCTGCCCGCGGTGCCCAGTGGCATCTCCTCTGTGGCGTACTGCAGGCTCATCCCGAACTCCTCGCCGTCCCCGAAGTAGTTCCGGACGAGCGCGGCGAGGAACTGGACGGTCACGATGGTCTCGTCGAACCCATGCCGCTTGAGCAGCCGCAGGACGTGTTCCATGATCGGCCGGTTGGCCACCGGAAGCATGGGCTTGGGCTGGTTAGCGGTCATCGGCCGCAACCGGGTCCCTTCCCCACCTGCCATGACGACGGCCTTCACAGGTTCCGTTGCTCCTTCCGGACTTCCGCGCTCGGGTTCATCCCCTCACCGACGACCACACGGTCTCGCACTGCCCACATTACGGGACTAGCGCCGGGGACATCACGGGCGAGCATCGGCGCTCACGAGCTTGTGCTGGCACTGGCCAAGCTTCTTACCTGGGCGAGGTACAGCATCGCGGCCCACCAGTACAGGAAGGTGCCCCAGATCGCGAAGGCCCAGCCTATGACCCGGGCCAGCGTCCCGGCCCAGCCGGGATGATCGCCCAGGAACAGCAGCGGGAAGGCGTAGAGGAGGCACAGGGTGGCGGCCTTGCCGACCAGGCTCACGTGCAGGGTGCCGAAGCCGACCCGGCGCTTCAGCACGGCCAGCGCCACGCCGACCACCAGTTCGCGCAGCGCGAGGATCGCGACCAGCCACCAGGGGATGATCTCCCGCACCGCGAGCGCGATGATGGTCGCCGCGATGTACAGCCGGTCCGCGACCGGGTCGAGCACCTCACCGAGACGGCTGCCCTGATTCAGCGCACGGGCGAGCTTGCCGTCCAGCCAGTCGGACACGCCCGCGAGGATCAGCAGGGCGACCGCCCAGTAATCCGCGGTAGGCGTCCGCGGTCCGAGCACCAGCCACAGGAAAACCGGTACCCCGGCCAGCCGGGCGGCACTGATCGCATTCGGGATGGTCCAGACGCGGTCCACGGACCCAGTATCCTCAGGTAAGTGACCATGGCGGATACGGGGGCGCCTCCGCGTGCGGCCGATGCAAGGATGCCCGACTCCAAGGTGCCTGACTCCAAGGTGCCTGACTCCAAGGTGCCTGACTCGAAAGTAGCGGCCGAAGCGGGTAAGCGCCGGGCGTTCGCGGTCATCAGCCACCCAGACGCGGGCAAATCGACCCTGACCGAAGCCCTGGCCCTGCACGCGTCGGCGATCACGCAGGCGGGCGCGGTACACGGCAAGGCCGGCCGGCGCGGCGTGACCTCGGACTGGATGGCGATGGAGCGCGCCCGCGGCATCTCGATCACCTCCGCGGCGCTCCGCTTCGACTACCGGGACATGGTGCTGAACCTGCTGGACACCCCGGGTCACGCGGACTTCTCCGAAGACACCTACCGGGTGCTATCCGCGGTCGACGGCGCGGTCATGCTGCTCGACTCGGCCAAGGGACTCGAGCCGCAGACGCTGAAGCTGTTCGACGTCTGCCAGAGCCGGGGCGTCCCGGTGATCACATTCGTGAACAAGTGGGACCGGCCGGGCCGCGAACCGCTGGAACTGCTCGACGAGATCGAACAGCGGATCGGGCTCCGCCCCGCCCCGGTGAACTGGCCGGTCGGGGTGGCCGGCGACTTCCGCGGGCTGATCGAGCGGGCCAGCGGCCAGTACACCACGTTCACCAGGACCCCGGGCGGGGCCGGGCGCGCCCTGGAGACGCGGCTCGACGCCGGGGCCGCCGCCGAGCGGGACGGCGAAGCCTACGCGGCGGCGCAGGAGGAACTGGCGCTGCTCGACGAGATCTACGGCCTGGGTGTCGACATGGCGTCATTCCTGGCCGGGGTGTCGAGCCCGGTGCTGTTCGGGGCGGCGCTGCCGAACTTCGGCGTCCGGCGCCTGCTCGACGCGGTGGCCGAACTTGCCCCGCCGCCGGCCGCGCGGGAGGACATCAAAGGCGAGGCACGCCCGGTCGACGCCCCGTTCTCCGGCCTGGTGTTCAAGGTGCAGGCCAATATGGACCCGGCGCACCGGGACCGGATGGCCTTCGTGCGGGTGTGCTCGGGCCGGTTCGAGCGCGGCATGGTGCTCACTCACGCCGCCACCGGGCGCCCGTTCGCCACCAAGTACGCCCAGTCGATGTTCGGCCAGGACCGGGAGACCGTCGAGCAGGCCTTCCCGGGCGACGTGATCGGCCTGGTCAACGCGACCGCGCTCCGCCCGGGCGACACGCTGTACGCGGGCGAGGTCCCGGTCGAGTTCCCGCCCATCCCGAGCTTCGCGCCCGAACACTTCGCGGTGGTGCGCGGCAAGGAAGCGAGCAAGGCCAAGCAGTTCCGGCGCGGGATCGAGCAGCTGGACACCGAGGGCGTCGTCCAGGTCCTCTCCTCCGACCTGCGCGGCGACCAGGCCCCGGTGCTGGCCGCGGTGGGCCCGCTGCAGTTCGACGTGGTGCTGCACCGGCTCGAGTATGAGTTCGGCGCCCGCGCGGACCTCGACCACCTCGACTACACGCTGGCCAGGCGGACCGACGCCGAAGGCGCTCGGGCCCTGTCCGGCCAGCGCGCCACCGAGGTGCTGACCCGGCGCCACGACGGCGCCCTGCTCGCGCTGTTCAGCGACAAGTGGCGGCTCGGCCAGCTGCAGCGGGAGCACCCAGAGATCATGCTGGAGCCCCTGATCGCCGACGAAGGCTGACCCGCCGCGTTCCCCGCGCTCCCAACGTAATGAAACTGGACACTCACTCTTATGACTGTTCAGCCCGGCTGCCGGTTGGGGGCCAGGCCTTCACGCTGCCGACGGGCACGGCCGGCGGACATCCGCCAAATGACCAGGATCCGGGTCACGCCCGGCGCGGGACGGGCAGGCCGAGACCGGGCAGGGCGCCGGGGTCGTGCAGCACGGCGGCACCCAGTTCGTTGACCCGGACCGCAGCCAGGCCGTCGTAGCGGGACAGGCAGCTGAGCTGGTCGGCGCCCCAGAGGGCACGGTAATCGTCGCGCGCGCCGCGGGGGTCGGTGTAGGCCACGTCGATGAGGCCGACGGTGGCCGCGTACTCGAAGAGCACGCACAGCGCGTACCTGCCCTCGACGAGGTCCCAGGCTCGCGAGCCGGCGTGGCCGAGCGATCCGTAGTAGGAGTCGAGGACATACAGCCGCCACAGGGCCCGCAGGCTCCTGGCCGCCACCAGCGGCGGCCGCTGGGCCCGCAGGATCCCGAGCAGCTTGCCGACGCCCGTCCACGCGCCGGGTTCCAGCCCGGCCAGGGCCGCGGCCACGGCGGCGCGCCGGGTGACGGCCGAGGTCAGGGTGCCGGACTTGCGCTGCCCCTTGACGGCCTCGACCCGGGCCATCTCATCGGTCGACACGCCCCCGAGCCACCTGGCCCACAGCGCGGCGAGCGCCTCGTAGGACGGGCCGGCCAGCGTCGCGCCGCCGCGCGCGGACAGCTCGAGCCGGGTGCCCGAGAGCCGGGCCAGGCCGCCGACCTGGATCAGCAGCGGCCAGGCGAACGCCGCGATGGGCTCGCCGGAGTCGTAGAAGTCCCCGGCCACCAAGCCGTCCTCGATCAGAGCAACGGTGGCGGCGGACGGCTGCCTGCTGGTGGCGTTGCATCGCACCCGCCCGTCGGCGACCAGCTCGAGGACGGCGACGAGGTTGGACAGGGCGTCCGGCGCGGTCCACCGGACCAGGACCGGGCCGACGGCGGCCGCGCGTTCCGGGGTGAGGCTGACTGTCCCCTCGGCCACCAGGCAACCTTAACGGTTCGGTGGCCCGCGAGATGGTAGCCTCGCCGGACATTTGCCGGAGAAACGAGCCGGAGAGAGCGCGGGTGGGTCACCGTAGCGGTATGCGCGTGACGGGTGTGGACGCATGCCGAGGCGGCTGGGTCGCGGTGTCCCTGGCGGCGGTGCCGGTGGCGGCGGTGTCTGTGGCGGCGGGCTCGCCCGCCGCCACGGTCAGGGTCGGCGCGTCCCTGGACGTGCTGCTCGCGCCGGACCTGGATCCGGCGGGCATCACGATCGTCGGGATCGACATGCCGCTCGGGCTGCTGGAGACGGGCTGGCGCGAGGCGGACCGGGCCGCCCGCGGCCTGCTCGGCCCCCGGCGCAGTTCGGTCTTCGCGATCCCGCCCCGGGCGGTGTGGGCGGAGGCCAGCTACCCGGCCGCGAACCGGCGCTGCCGCGAACTGACCGGCCAGGGCTTCAGCGCGCAGGCCTGGGGCCTGCGGGCCAAGCTGCTCGAGGCCAACCAGTACCGCCAGACGTGCGGGCATCCGCTCTATGAGGTCCACCCGGAACTGGCGTTCGCGGCGATGGCGGGAGCACCGCTCGCGGCCAGCAAGCACACCGGTCCCGGCCGCGACGAGCGGCGCCGGCTGCTGGCCCGGGCCGGCATCGAGATCCCGGCCGGGACTCTGGCGGCCCTCATCGGCGACGTCCTCGACGCGGCCGCCGTGGCCTGGAGCACCCGGCGCATCGCGGCGGGCCAGGCGGTCACCGTCCCGGTCGTGCCGCAGTACGACGGCCAGGGCGCCGAGATCGCGATCCGCTTCTGAGCCAGGGTCAGCCGATGAGCGGCAGCCGGTTGTCGTCGGAGGGGGCGCGACCCGATGCGGCCAGGATCCAGTCCAGGTCGTCCGCCAGCGCGGCGGGCCTGCGGCCCGTCGTCCGCCGGGCCAGCAGGTCATCGAGGATGGCGGCGGTCGCGGCGATGCCGTCGGCGGTCGCGAAGTACGGTGTCCCCAGCGCCTGGGCCAGGTCGATGCCGTGGACCACGGCCTCGACGATGCGGCTGGCCACGAACTCATCGGCCCGCATCGGCGCGAAGTAGCCGGGTCCGACCAGGCTGGGCGGGACGGCCCGGGCCTCGGAAATGGTCTTGGTAAAGGTCTCGGCCAGGACCCCGGGCATGTCAGCGGGCGTCTTACCTTCGACCATGGTGTAGGCGTACGAGTACACCACCGGGCCGGTCTCCGAGCGCGCGTTGATGAAGAAGCTGGTCCGGTCCCGGGCCGGCTGGGCGTCCTGTGGCCCGGCGATCAGCGTGCGGGTCAGCCCGATGGCGATGTCGAAGTGGCCGGCCAGCTCGAACACGGTCCACTTGGGCAGGTCGGGGTCCACCGGCACCAGGAGCGTCGACCGCCGCCACTGATCAGGTGCCAGGCCGGCGAACACGTCGGCCGCGGCGGTCAGTTCGGCCTCCAGGGTGCCGATCACGGACTCGTACGACGTCATCGCTGACCTCCCGCGACATGGCGGATAGGGTGATCACAGTTTCAGCACGAGCCTAACGCGGCAACCCCGGGACGGGCGGGTGCGTCAAAAAGCCAGTCATCGCGACGAGGGGGAGATCATGAGCCAGCTGCGAGCCCGCGCCTGCCTGCTGGGGGCACTGCTGCTGACCGGGTGACCGTCACCGCCCGGCATACCGCTACCATCGCGGTCGTCTGCATCGTCCCCTGAGCTCAGAGGTCAGGAGAGGTCGGCCGCGGCCAGGGCGTCAGCCAGGCCGGCCAGGCCGATCGGGCCGAGGCTCAGCGCGGCGGTGTGCCAGCGCTTCAGGTCGAAACCCGGACGCCGCATCGCCTCGGCCCGGGCCGCCAGCCAGCCACGCTCGCCGAGCTTGTAGGAGATGGCCTGGCCGGGCCAGCCGAAGTAGCGCACCACCTCGGCCTGGATCCGGTGCGGCTCGCCGCGGCCGGCCTGGCCCAGCACCTCGCAGGCCCGCTCGAAGCCCCACCGGGAGCCGTCGGGCAGGGGCAGGTCCAGGTGCACGCCGATGTCGATGACCACCCGCGCGGCGCGGAACGCCGATCCGCCGAGCATGCCCAGCCGCGTGCCCGGCTCGGTGAACCAGCCCAGCTCATCGGCGAGGCGCTCGGCGTACAGGGCCCAGCCTTCTCCGTGTCCGCTGACGAAGGTGGACTTCGCGAACCGCGACAGGTTGTCTCCGGCGGTCTTGGCCGCACCGATCTGCAGGTGGTGGCCGGGCACACCCTCGTGGAAGACCGTGGACAGTTCGGACCAGGTCTCGAACCGGCCTTGGGGCTCCCGTCCGCCCAGCGGCCACCAGGTACGTCCGGGCCTGGTCAGGTCTTCGCTGGGTCCGGTGTAGTAGGCCGCTCCGGAGGTCGAGCCGCGGGCCAGGACCACGTCGATCCGGCGGAGCGGGGCGGGGATGTCGAAGTGCACGCCGTCAAGCTGCTCGATGGCCCAGTCGTGCCGGTCCTGGAGCCAGGCCAGGTACGCGTCCTCTCCGGTCACGTAGGCGGAGCGGTTGAGGATGGCGGTCGCTTCCTCCACGGTCGCGCCGGGGTTGATGGCGTCCGCTTCGGCCGTCATCTCGGCTTCGATCCGGGCCAGCTCGGCCCAGCCCCACTCGTAGGCCTCCTTGAGGTCGATGTCCGCACCCAGGTAGAGCCGGGCCGCGACGGCGTACCGCTCGGCGCCGACGCCGTCCATGTCGGTGGCCCGCGGCGCGTAGTTCTCACGCAGGTAGCGCGCGATTTCGGTGTACCCCCGGTAGGCCTGCGCGGTGGCCGCCGCGAGCTCGGCCGCGAGCGGGCCCTCGCCATAGGAGGCGACCAGGGCGTCGTGGCTTCCCACGCAGTGATCGGCGGCCACGGCGGCCTGCACCGCCTGCCTGCGCGCCGCGGGCAGGCCCTGGGCGAGCCCGGCGTCCAGGCTGGCCCGCCAGCTGGCGAACATGACCGGGATCGCGGCCAGGCGCGCCGCGATGTTCCGCCAGGCGTCGTCGCCGTCGCGCGGTAGCAGGTCCACGCTGTCCCGGACCGCGCTGATCAGGCCGATCGGGGCCCGCACCATACGGAACGGCTCGTTCAGCTGGTACCAGGCCAGCTGAGCCTCGAGGCGCTCGCGCAGGAACCCGGCGGCCAGCCGGTCGGCATCGGAGGTAATGCCCATCGGCCCGAGCGCGGCGAGCGTCGCGGCGATGAGATCGGCGCGCGCGGCGAAGCCATCCGGGCTGTAGTCGGTGGCCGCGCCGAACACGCCGGTGAGACCTTGCATTCCCGCGGCGACCGGATCCAGCGCCGCCCACCGCGTCACGTAGTCATCGCAGAGCCCGAATACCGGAGTCATCCCGCTTACACTACGGCACCGCTGGCCGGCTCCCCGGGACGGGTCAGAGGTGGAACCGGGTGCCGGTGACCTTTTCCGCGATGCCGCTGCGATCCAGGTAGGGAGTGATCCCGCCGAGATGGAACGGCCAGCCGGCGCCGAGGATCAGGCACAGGTCGATGTCCTCCGTGGCGGCGACCACCGCCTCGTCGAGCATCAGCCTGATCTCCTCGGCCAGCGCCTCCAGGGCCCGCTCGCGCACCTGCTCGGGGGTGGACGGGCGGTCGCCGGCGACCATGGCCTCGCGGGGGGGACTGGGCCCGCCGCCACCGGCGGCCGGGGCAGCAGGGTCGACCCCCCGGGCCAGCAGAGCCGCCACCGCGGGCACCACCGAGAAGTCGGGCCCGTAGACCGCCGTCTGACCCGCCGCGACCAGGGCGCGGAGCTTCGGCGACACGCCGAACCGGTCGGGGTAGGCCGCGTGCAGCGTCTCGCCCACGTGCAGGGCCACGGCCGGGCCGACCAGCTGGAGCAGCAGGAACGGACTCGTGGGCAGGCCCAGTGGGTCGAGGGCATGCTCGGCCACCTCGAACGGAGTGCCCTCGTCCACGGTGGCGATGACCTCGCCCAGGAACCTGGTCAGCAGGCGGTTGACCACGAACGCGGGCGAGTCCTTGACCAGCACGCAGTTCTTCTTCAGCGCCTTGCCCGCGGCCAGCGCGGTGGCCAGCGTCGCGTCGTCGGTGGATGCAGAGCCGTGCTGGCCGATAGCGGCGACCTCGACCAGCGGCATCATGGCCACCGGGTTGAAGAAGTGGAACCCCACCACCCGGGACGGATGCGCGAGCCCGGCCGCCATCTCGGTCACCGAGAGCGAGGAGGTGTTGGTGGCGAGCACGCAGTCCGGCCGGACCACGGCCTCGACCTCGGCGAACACCTTCTGCTTGACTGCGATCTCCTCGAACACGGCCTCGATTACGAAGTCGGCGTCGGCGAACGCGTCCTTGGTCAGCGATCCGGTCACCAGGCTGGTCAGCTTCGCGGCTGCGTCGGCGCTGATCCGGCCGCGGCTGGCGAGCTTGGCGATCTCGCCGTGCACGTGGCCGACCCCGGCCTCCAGCCGGGCCTGGTCCAGGTCGGTCAGCACCACCGGCACCTCGAGCCGCCGCGCAAATAGCAGGGCGATCTGCGCGGCCATCAGGCCCGCGCCCACCACGCCGACCTTGGTCACCGGCCGGGCCAGCGACGCGTCCGGCGCGCCCGCCGCGTGCCGGGCCCGCTTCTGGGTCAGGTCGAACGCGTACAGGCTGGCCCGCAGCTCGTCGCTGAGCAGCAGGTCGGCCAGTCCTTCATCCTCGGCGGCGAAGCCCTCGTCCCGGGTCCGGTCCCGGGCCGCCGCCACCAGCTCCAGCGCACGGTACGGGGCGGGCGCGGCCCCGTGCAGCTTGCCGTCCGCGAAGAACTGTGCGCCAGCGACCGCCGCGTCCCAGTCCTCCGACGGGACCGCCCGGGGCGCCGTGACCGAGCCGTTCACCACCCGGGCCGCCCAGCGCAGCGACTCGGCCAGGAAATCGGCGGGCTCGAACAGGGCGTCGGCGATGCCGAGCGAGAAGGCCTCGGGCCCGGCCACCATGCGGTTCTGGCTGAGCGGGTTCTCGATGATGAGCTTGAGCGCCTTGGCCGGGCCGATCAGGCGCGGCAGCAGATAGGTGCCGCCCCAGCCGGGCAGCAGGCCGAGGAAGCACTCGGGGAACGCCACCGCGGTCACGCCTGAGGAGATCGTCCGGTACGAGCAGTGCAGCGCGAGCTCCAGGCCGCCGCCGAGGGCCGCGCCGTTGAGGAACGCGAACGACGGCACGCCCAGCTCGCCGAACCGCCGGAACACCTCGTGCCCCAGCCGCCCCACGGCCAGCGCCTCGTCGCGGGCCCGGATCAGCGCGGCTACGCTCAGGTCCGCGCCTGCTGCGAAGATGAACGGCTTGCCGGTCACGCCCACCGCGGCGACGTCGGTCCGGCCGGCCACCGAATCGAGCGCGTCGCGCAGCGCGAGCAGGCCCGCCGGGCCGAAGGTGTTCGGCCGGGTGTGGTCGTGCCCGTTGTCCAGGGTGATCAGGGCCATGGTCCCGGCCCCGTACGGCAGCTGCACGTCGCGGACCAGCGCCCGGGTGACCACTTCCTCCGGGAACAGGGAGGTGATGACGGAATCGTCAAGCATTGAGGTTCTCCCACAGGACGGTGCCGCCCATGCCCAGCCCGACGCACATGGTGGTCAGGCCGAAGCGGGCGCTGTGTCCGCCCGGGGGGTCGACCCTGCTGCCCTGGCCGCCGGTGGCGGCGGGCCCAGACCCGCCCGCGGGGGCGTGCTCGGCGAACTGGCGGGCGAGCTGGATCATCAGCCGGACGCCGGAGCTGGCCAGCGGGTGGCCTAGCGCGATCGCGCCGCCCCACGGGTTCACCCGTGGGTCGTCGTCGTCGATCTTGAAGTGGTCGAGGAAGGCCAGCACCTGGACCGCGAACGCCTCGTTGATCTCGATCAGGGAGATGTCGTCGATGGTCAGGTCGTTGCGGGCCAGCACCGTCTCGGTGGCGGGCACCGGCCCGATGCCCATCACCTCGGGGTCCACCCCGGCGTAGCTGAAGTCGACGAGCCGCATCCGGGCGTCCAGGCCCAGCTCGGCGGCCACGTCCTGGGCCGCGATGACGCAGCCGGTGGCGCCGTCGTTCAGCCCGGCGGAGTTCCCCGCGGTGACCCGGCCGTGCGGCCGGAACGGCGTCTTGAGCCCGGCCAGCGCCTCGAGCGTGGTGTCGGGGCGCGGCGGCTCGTCCGTGGTGGCCAGTCCCCAGCCGCGCTCCGCGCTGCGGATCGCGACCGGCACCAGGTCGGGCTGGATCTTGCCCGCGGCGTAGGCCGCGGCCACCTTGCGCTGGCTGCCCAGCGCGTACGCGTCGGCGCGGCCGCGGGTGATCTCGGGGAATCTGTCGTGCAGGTTCTCCGCCGTCGACCCCATCACCAGCGCGGACGGGTCGACCAGGCGCTCGGAGATGAACCGGGGGTTCGGGTCCACGCCGGATCCCATCGGATGATGGCCCATGTGCTCCACGCCGCCCGCGATCGCGGTGTCGGTCGCGCCGAAGGCGATGGAGGAGGCCGCCGTGGTCACCGCGGTCATCGCGCCCGCGCACATCCGGTCGATGGCGTATCCCGGCACGGATTTCGGCAGCCCGGCCAGGACCGCGGCGCTGCGGCCGATGGTCAGCCCCTGGTCGCCGGTCTGGGTGGTGGCGGCGATGGCCACGTCGCCGATCCGTTCCGGCGGGAGCGCGGGATTGCGCCGCAGCAGTTCGCGGATCACGCTGACGACCATGTCGTCGGCCCTGGTCTCGGCGTACAGGCCGTTCGGCCCGGCCTTCCCGAACGGCGTCCGGACGCCGTCCACGAACACGACATCGCGTGCGATACGGGGCATGTCACCCTCCCGGGGTCGAATGCTACTCGCCGGTAACAACATTAGGCCATGGCCCGCGTGTTCCTGTCCGCGGGTCACCAGGGTGCGGTGAACCCCCGGGTTTCAGCACGCTAGAGGGCGGTGAACCCCGGGGTTCATCTCGTCATCCGGGAGCCACCGGGCTGCGGCCGAGGTAAGCGACTAGCTGGTCGCCCGGGCTGGCCTGGGCCGGGACCCGCACCGGGGCGGCGAACAGTCCCTCGCGCCCGGTGACCAGCAGCGGGCTCAGGCGGAGCATCCGGGTGGCCAGCGCGGGCGGGATCGGGCTGCCGCGGCCGCGCGCGGCCGACACGTCCCAGCCGTGCACGGCGATCTCGACCGCTCCGGTGCAGGCCACCACCCCGGCGGGCAGCGGCAGGCCGCCCACCAGGACGAAACGGTCAGGGCCGTGGTGGGCGTAGCACGCGAACAGCAGGTTCGCGGCCCGGTCGCGGAGCACTTCGACCGGATCGTCGTCGACGTCCTGGGCAGCGGCCTGGCCGGGGTCCAGGTCGAGGTGCCCGGTGCGGATGGCCGCTTCCAGGTCGGCCATGGACGCGGCCAGGTGCGCGAGCAGCGCCTCAAGGTCCCAGTCCGCGCAGGGCGTGGGCAGCGCCATCTCCCCCGGCGCGACCTGCACGCACGCGCTCAGCGCGTAGCTGATCGCGCCGGCCAGGAGCGCGGTCGCACCCGACGGCGCGCATGCCGCGCCGGCCTGCCCTGCCATGTGTCCTCCCGCGGCCCGCCGGCCGCCTAACCGTATAGACCGGCCGGCGCGCCGTTTCTCACCGGTGCAGGACCTGATTGGGGTCGTGCAGCACCACGGTGCCGGCGAAGACGTCGCCCACCGAGTTCAGGTCCCTGCTCCCCAGCCAGATCAGCGGGCCGGTCAGCAGCTCGCCGCTGAGGAACAGCCCGGTGACCTGGCGGAGCGCCAGCGGCCACTGGGCCCTTGCTCGCCCGCCGGACACCCGGCGGCAGGATGAGCCACGTATCGTGGTCGAACCACATCCCCGGCGGCACGCGCGGCGGGACGAACTGCTCGTAGCCGACCTTGATCGTCACCGCAACCTCGCCGTGTACCGCGGGCCCCTGGGCAGAATCCTAACGGCCCTTGCGCAGGAAGGCGCGGAGCCGGCCCAGGGGCCAGGTGTTGATCACGTCGTCGGGGGTGAGCCAGCCGCGCTGGGCGGTGCCGACGCCGTACGGCATGTTGCCCTGGTCGGCGACCGAGTGCGCGTCGCTGTCGATGGCGAACACCACGCCCGCGTCGCGGGCCGCGCGGATGTGGTCAGACGGCAGGTCGAGCCGCTGCGGCGAGGCGTTGATCTCCAGCGCGGTCCCGGTCCGGGCGCAGGCCCGGAACAACTCGCCGAAGTCCACGTCGACCGGCGGACGCCGCCCGATCCGCCGGGTCAGGGGGTGCCCGATGATGTTGACGCGCGGGTTCTCGCACGCGGTGACGAACCGCCGGGTCATCTCGGCCCGCGGCAGGTCGAAGTTG
>Ga0306920_100011033_pt1 | contig 12159 bp, 14 predicted proteins | sample flu12Cox44000170_FD_204666 | JGI IMG/M metagenome (GOLD analysis project Ga0306920, IMG submission 204666) | Lab enrichment of tropical soil microbial communities from Luquillo Experimental Forest, Puerto Rico - flux4day.12C.oxic.44.000.170 (v2)... | ecosystem: Environmental > Terrestrial >...
ACTCACTCGGTCTTCCCCGACTCCACGTCTCCGCCCAAGCTTAACCCAGTCGAACCGCCGTGGTACGGACCCGTATGCCCGGTGGTGGGGGAGGGGTGGCATCGCGAGGTGTCCCCCTATCCCAATTAGAAACTGATCGACCGAACCTGGCAGGCTGACCTCGACATAGCCATTGGCTGCTTACCGTAGATGGTGGCAGTCTTGCCATCGAAGGTTATTTCGACGTCGGCGTATCCGCCAGTGCGGCTTCCGTGGAACTTGTCAGGACGGCTTATCTCCAATTGGCCCGAACTAGCGAATTGGATCTTCTCAACCTGGGGTGTGTCGGACTACTTAGGAAGCCAGAAGAATCTCGCAGCTTGGTTCGATACCGACATCGAGGCGATCATCGCCTTGAGGATCTCGTTAGCATCATCCGCTTGAGCAGGTGTAGGACCGGCCGCGAACGCCGTGACGAACAGCGCCATCATACAGGTGCGGGCAGCTATTCTCGTGACCATCGGTCATTCTCCTCCGTTGGACACGCAGCATTCTTCCTCCCTTTCGACCGAGTTCACAACCAGTTCGGCCCCCGCTTTCGGCAAACGGCCTCCGGCCGCGCCGAGGCCCGCCCGTGCGCCATCTCTTCCTGGCAGACACCTCGATGCACAGACGCGCGTCTCCGCCGGTTTCTGCCGGCACCATGGGGTCCTTTTCGGCGCCGATGCGGCCGCGGCGGCGTTGGGCGGTGCTCGACGACCCGAGGCCGCGACGTCGGTCTACCACTCACGCAACACCGCGTCGAGCCCGCTTGCCAGCGCCCCGGAGTCGACACCGTTCCAGGCGGGTGCAGTCTACATCGATGGTCAGGGCATTACCGCAGTCCAGGACAACGCCGCTCCCGCACCACCAGGTTTCGCCGACGCTGCCATCGTCAGCTCTTCCTGCGCGGTAAGACCCTCCCGCCAGAGTGACATCTGACAGAGAAGTAGACGTGGCCTTGACGCTGGCTCCGCGGATTGATGAAGTGCCGCAGTACCCTCGCGTTGTCTACCGAAGCCGTCACTGCCGTTCCCGGCCACAGCGCCGCGGCGAGCCGGGTATTCGCTAGCGAGTGGACGACGTTTGAGAAGGAGAGGCTCACGCAAACTCGGCTGCCACGCCGCTTTGCGGCTGCGTTCATGGTCTGCATCCTCCTGCCCGTGGTGGCACCAGCACAGGTCAGCTTATTCACCCAGGGTCCAGGCCTCTCGCCGGAGGACAACCTGCTGCTATTCGAGAGCATAGCGCGGCTGAATGCGGCCAAGCCTGCTCGGGTTGGGAACTCTGAAGCGTGGAGCAACCCGCAGACGAACGACTCCGGCACCAACACTGTGCTGCGAGTGTTTCGATCAGGCGGCATGGCCTGCCACCTGGTGCAGCATCACATCGTTGCCGGCGGAGCAGGCCGCGACTGCCGCCTCACTTGGTGCCTTACGCCGAGCGGCGAATGGAAGATCAAAGCCTGACCCGCTTTTCGAAGCTGGATCGCGTGCGACGAATCGTCGAACCTTACATGGCGGAGGTGTGGCCGACCCGGCTGCGCACGAGCGGCATGGGCCTCGGTTACGGCGTCGGCAACATGGGCGAAATCATCGGACCGCTTGGTTTAGCATTGATCGCCGGCTCATCAAACTACATCAGCCCGAAGGCGACGCTCGACGCGCTAGGACCCGCCTTCCTCTATTTTGGTTCCTGGTGGATCCTCGACGCTATCGCCTTCTGGTTCATCGGGTTCGAGACCATGGGCCGTAGCTTTGAGGAGATGGATCGCACCCTTACCAAGCCGACGGGACGACTCGGAAGGGCGCCGGCCGCCTAGCGTTGAGTTGCGTCTCGTGAGCAGATAGTCGCCCAGCCTCACATACACGGCTGAGGCTACGGGCGGGGTCTGTCTGATAGAGACTCCCGTCGGAGCGGAGCCCCTTGAGGCACGGCCACCACCCTCCCGCCAGTGAGTGCGAATAATGGCGGCCGGTCCGCGGCGATGATGCCGAAGGTCGCACCTTCAATCATTTCCACGAGCTCGTCGCCGTTCGGATGGCGCTCCGAAGGGGTTTCGCCCGCAACGCCTTCCACGCGACCCCGGCCGACGGTTGGAAAGCCCGTGTAACGTCGTCTTGGCGAACTTTGTCTTGAGGGCGATAATGGCGATCTCTTGCCTCTCCAATCGCTGATTAGCTTGTCCTAAACTGCGACCGACCTGACCCGATCTGCGACGACAGCCACGCGACGCCCCGGTCTTCCACCTGGTGCTTGTCAAGCCGACTCATTACGATGACGACGGCTATCGAATCCGGTGGATCAAGGCGGCGATCCCGGCGAACACTCTCGCCTGCCTCAACGGTCTCGCCGAAGATGCGAGCCGGCGCCGGCTGCTTGGCCCTAATGTGGCGATCCGCGTCCACACCTATGACGAGACCAACTCCCGCGTCAGGCCCGACCGGATCGTCCGCATGGTTCACCGACCCTGTGGCCCGGCCCTCGTCGGATGGTCGGGTGCAGTCGAACCAATTCCAGCGCGCCGTCGACCTGGCGAGGCGATTTCTGCATGCCGGTCTACCGGTGTGCATCGGCGGGTTTCATGTCTCCGGCTCAATCGCGATGCTGGCGACAATGCCGGCGGAGATGCGCGAGGGGGCGGCCCTTGGCATTTCTTTCTTTGCCGGCGCGGCCGAGCATGGCCGCCTTGATCCGATCATCCGCGACGCTTGGGACGGATCGCTTCTGCCGCTTTATAACTACATAAGCGATCTCCCTTCATTGGAGGGAGAGCCCGCGCCAATTCTGCCGCGCAAACACGTCCGGCGAGTTTCCGGCCAATTGTCGAGCCTGGGTCTCGGTCGCGGCTGCCCTTACCAGTGTTCGTTCTGCACGATCATCAACGTCCAGGGCCGAAAGAGCCGATTTCGCACCCCGGACGATCTCGAACAAGCGATCCGCGAAAACTATCGACAGGGCAACCGACGGTTCTTCATCACCGATGATAAGTTTGCGCGCAATCGCCATTGGGAGCCGCTCTTTGATCGGATGATCCAGCTGCGGGTCGGCGGAAGGATTAAAGATCGCCTTCACGATCCAGGTCGACACGTTGTGCCACCGGATCCTGAACTTCATCGAGAAGCCGCGCAGGCCGGCGTCCGCCGCGTCTTTATCGGTCTGGAGAACATCAACCCCGACAATCTCGCCGCGGCCAAGAAGCGCCAGAAGAAGATCACCGAATATCGCGCGATGGGTGGCGAGGCGGCGTTGGCCCGCAAGCGTCGGGAGGACCGGCTGCGAGTTCGCGAGGGATGTACTCGTCTGGTCGTTCCGGCTACGTGATGTCCGAAATGGGTCAAACAGAGAAGGATCAGGACGGCCGCGACACGGCCGGTCAACCTCGAACAACGGAACTGTTTGGCGAGAAGCCGACAAAGCCGGTTTGTCGCTATCTGTCCCTTTATGAGCACAGCCATGGCCGCTATGTGACTTTCCAAATGCCGAGGTCGCGGTTTCGCGGCGGATGTTCGCCGAAATCCTTTCTCTGATCTCACGGCTGCGGGCCAAGCGGCTGACACGACAAGGGGTGTAACCGGCTATCGCGAAGCGCGGCAGCCCGTCGGTGATGCCGAACCATGGAGCCTTGAAGTCCACGAATATGTGACGCTGCGGTCGAAGTGCGGGATCATCGTCGAGTGTTCCTGCTGGGATACGGATCACGCCCCGGTCCCCGGTAGGCAGCGGCCCACCACACACCCCGCAGAATGTCCGTGGATACCCCGGAGATTTGGCGTGTACTGGCGCCAGCGCAGAGCCGGGCCGCAACATTGCACACGATGCCGATCAACTGCCGACCCGAAGTTCCGATGCCGGCGGGGACCTCCGGCGTCGTATCCGCTGATACGGAATGGTCAAAATCCACCTGAAAGCTTTTCCCGGTCCTCCTCTACTGCCGTGGGGGAATCACTCCGGTTTTGGGCATCACGTCTCCGAAAATCGACGCTGAAATCGGGTGGAGGTTTCCAGCGGACCCGCCGCAACGTCACTGTGGCACTCTCGTGGTAGGTCCAGCGGGCCAGTTCGCGCAGCGAGTGCCAGGTGATGCAGCCTTTTATACCGGCCTGCCGGATCTCGACCGGCTGATCGGGCACCCCAGCAGAAACCAGCACACGCGCTAGTTCATTGGCTGCTCCGTGACGCGACCTGGCTGAATTGCGCCGGCCATCAACCTCGCATTCGGCTTCGTAAACGCACGATCGCTCTGGTGTCCGCGTCTCTTCAAGTGACCGTTGCAACATTACGATCAACCTGGGCCTCCTGCTCTCTCTTGCAAAACTCATCGGGCAACGTCGACCGCCGGCATCGGCCGCGCCGGACTCTGATTGCTCAGATGGCCTCCATTGAGGCTCGGCCAGCGCGTCGTCTTGCTGACATACCCAGCGTGCCCAGCCAGGCAGCGCGTAATCCTGTCGAGCACTCATCCGCGGCGACGGCACCAGCTGGTGAGGAGAGTGATGAAGCGCGGTAGCGCCTTATGAGCACTTGCCAGGCAAGGCAGCGGCGGCCGGCAGCGGCCGAAGTCGATCGGCTCGCTCCCTGACTCCGAGCGTCGTCGCCACTGGGGACGTTATCGCGTGATCGGAGAACTGGGGCTGCGCCAAGATCGTCAAGCGGAGCGAAGCCCCGCTCCAACCAGGTCTAACCGTTTCGTCATTCCCGATTCTGGCGCTGCTCAGCGTACTGATCTGCGTCTCATGCGCGCACACCCTGTCCGGGCGAGACACATCGACACGCCGATTGGGTCGAGGTATGGCGTGGTTCGCGCTAGCGCACCGAATGGCCTAGGCTGGGAAGAGGCACCGCGGCTGCGCCCGACAATTGGGCGCCGGGCCTGGCCGCTCCGCATCCTCCCTTGGGCGAGTTCAGTCCCTATCGGGATACCAACCCCTCGGTCTGCATCCGACCGTCCTGCAATGCCGCGCGAATATATTTGACCCGGCCACGTGGGAGGCCGGTGCGGGCAACAATCTCGATAATCGGTTGCCCCTCCTGCAGTAACACCACCGCCTGTGCGACCTCCGGCGGCGGTGGTGAGTTGCATTTATCGGCCCAATATTCCGCTGGAAAATAATCGTCCCGGATGTAGTCCTTCGGAGGCTTGGCTTCGCTTTTGGCCGCGGCGATCTCGTCGGTCAGTGTCGGAGGGTTCTGTAATGCCAGCGACGGCTCGTGCCGGGCATGTCGCTGCAGAAACCGACGGATCTGCTGGCGTTCCGGCTCGGACTCGATCCCAAGTTCAGAATAAATTTCCAGCCCGGTCTTTCCTTGCCGGCGCAAGGCGAGGATCACGGCCCGGCGATCCTCGGCGAGACGCGCCACACGTCTGCGAGTAGGTTTGACCTGCCACTGCGCAACCCCGATCAGCCGACGTACCTGTCGGATCTTGAGACCGAGACCACGAGCAATCGTTCGCGCCCCTTCGCCAGCGGCGTGGCGAGCGAGCACCTGCTCGACCACCGTCGGGTCGTCGATCTCCCAACGAGGATACCGACGGAGGACCGCCCTGACGCCTGCGCGGCTGACGCACAGCACGCGGGCGATATCATCGGTGGTTGCGCCCCGATCACGCATAAACAGCATATCGGGGGTGGCTTTTTGCCCGCGGTTTGCCATGCAATCCGTAAAGACGGCGAACGGCGAGGCGCTCAGAACGATTTGGCCGCACTGGCAGTCCCTCCACACCGGGTTGCTGGTCGCGAGCCGGCGTGCCGAGCAGACTCATGAACGTCACACCCGTCGTTGCCATCGCATTCTTGACGCTTGTCGGATGCCAGCCTTTGTTCCTGGGGGTCTCGACCTCGAGGTAATTGAGCGCATCGGCAACCTGCCGATAGCTTGAGCAACCCTTGTGCGAGACCAGATGCGCGATTATCGGCAGGACCCGCTCGGCGTCGCGGATCTTCTGCTGCAACACCGCGGCGACACCCGAGGACGAGTCCGCACCAATTGTCGGATTGCCCCTCGGCTTGGCCCTGTCCGACTTGACCCACCCTGGTGCCTGGTCTTGGGTTCGACGATGCCGGATTTCCGCATTTGTGCATAGACGGCGGAATATTCGAACTTCTCGCCGCGACGATTGCGGTACCCGGCATCGTTCAACGCTGCGGTAACCTGAGGCGCGGAGGCGCCGCGCTGATCGTCGCATCAGAGCGAGAACCTTCTGCTCGTTATCGTCCAACACCAGTTTCCACGCGAAACCGTCATGTTCCCTCTTATAGCCGTAGGGTGCCACGGCCCATGGCCAATAGCCGCGCTGCACCAGTGCGCGCCGGCCTGCTTCGGTCCGAGCGACGAGCAGATCGCGCTCAAATTGCGCGAGAACGATGCCTTGCAGCGGGTTGAACTCGTCTATAGGGTCGAGCTTGCTGCCGGCGGGCGGGATCCAGCGATGATCCGCGGCAATCAACAGCCCCACGCCGCGCTGTCGTAATTCGTTGATGTCGGCGAGCCCCAACTCCGTATTCCGCGAAAGCCGGTCGAGGTGGAAGACGACGACGATCTGGCCGGCCTTGACCTCCGCCAACAACTCGCGGCCGACCGGGCGATCCCCGAGGCGCGAGACGCCGCTAAAACCTTCGTCCCGCCATCTCCCGACGATCGGAATGTCGGTGCCAACGAGCGCCTTCTCTTCGAGGCGGATCTGCTCGTCGATGGAGGTTCGCCCGGGCCCGGCCTGTTCCTCGTCGGAGACGCGAGCGTAGAGATGGGCGCCATCGCCCTTGGGAAGATGCCGCCCTGCGTCGGGTTCGCGATAGCGCTCCCAGGCACGCCGCATCGGCGGCGGCAAGCTTTCCGGGTCGATAGTATCGGGTGCCCCGGCCTGCGAAGGGTGACTGGCTGACGATTCTTTGATGCGGACATCCTCTCTCCTATACAAGTAACGCTTTTGTACGTAATCAGCGCTCTTTGTACGAGGATGTATCATATGTCCGTGTAGTCAACAATAGTGGAGTGTATTCCACTAAAACCCGGACGATTTATACACCCTCATATTTGAACATGATTTGTCTTTTGCTGTCAGAGCATTACACTCGTCGTGAGCCGGGCCTTGTGGCTCTAATCAGGGAAGCGGCGGCGGTCTTGTCACCGTTGAGACCAGGGTTTTGTACATGGAATCTCTCCATCACATTGATTTGGCACGGTGTTCCCGTAGTGTACGCCCAGCTCGTTCGACGACATCAGGATGAAAGACGATCTTGCGGCCAAACCGGCGACAACCGAGCGTGCCGCGAGCGACGGCGTAGTAGATTTGCTTGTTATTGACGCCGAGCTTGCGGGCGAGTTCGGGCACTGTCATATAGCGCCGCCGGGGACGGTCGAGCTTGGCGAGCAGATTGGGCGCTTCCTTCCGCAGCATCTCGACGACGATTTTTCGCTGCCAGCCTTTGTTCCCCTCCATTTGCGGGACGGCGCGACGATTGAGCTCGACAGCGACTTGATTGAGATTGGCGACGATGCCCCCACGAACCCAGCTTCTAATCAGCGCGACGATCGACCGGCGGAACCTCCTGCACTGCGCGGTGTAGCGCGCTTGTGCCTTTCTTAGACCAGCGCCCAGCTTGGATCGGGCGTCCCCCTGGTATCTCGGGTAGCTCATCGGGTTCTTACTGCGTCCCCTTGTTTTGCTGACTGCAGCGTGTCACGCATCGATGTCCTCGCCGGCTCCTTCGTCATCCGCCTGCGGGCCATCAACGTCGCAGCGCTGCGAGCTGGGCTCAGGTCGATCCTCGCCCTGTAGCGCCGGCAGGTTCGCGATGTCGTATGCTTCCATCTGCGCGACGACATCCTCTGGAATGATCCAACGGTCACTGTTGGGGAGCTTTCTTGCCGGGATCTGGCGCTTGCGAGCCGCCTCGTACCCCGAGCTCCGGCTGAGGCCCAATAACGAGGCCACCTCCTCAACCCTGACGCCACTCAGCCTGCGCAGTTCCTCGACGCTGTACTGCGGCCGGCGCTCTGGCGGCCAGATCTCGTAGGCACTCGCCAGTAGCTGTCCCACGACGAGCTTGGCGATCTTGCGCCGTCCGTTGAAGCTCTGGTTCGGGATGACGCCGCTATCGATCAGACAAAGCAGCAGCGGAACCCCGATGGTCAGCCGGCGCGCGGCCTGGCGGACACTGTCGTAGAGCGGATCGCCGCTGGCGCGCTGCCGTTGGTTGTTGACCATAGGGCGCCTCGCTAGCGGGGTGACACAGCGCCAACTTTGGTCTCGGTCTCCCGCTGACGCAGCAGCCAGTCTCGAAGATCATTCACATAAATCAGCCGGCGGCGGCGCCCGTTCGGACTGAAGCTTTTGATCTCCCCGCTGCGCAGAAGTTCCCACATCAAGCTGCGCGAGATCCCCGCGCTAGCCGCAGCCTCGCTGACGCTATATGCTAACTTCTGGATTACAACGCTGCCGAAGGCCTCGCCGGGTGGCTTTCTACCGCTGTGGCCAAGTGTCGGGAGCAGGGGGGTTCCCTGCGCCTTTGCGGCTCGGTCGGCATCGCTCTTACCCATGTGGACGCGCCTGGGTTACCGAGGGCGTCCGTCCTAATACTCTCTCTCATGCCAACATGGACAACGGTTCCGTCGGCGTAAATTACCCGCCGGCCGTCGGGTAATTTACGCCATATGTGATTTTCCTGGTTGCCGTACCATCTCGGTAGCCTTCCGAAGTACGTAATCGATCTGCCCGCTATCGAGCGCACCTTCAGTAATATGATTTAGACCCAATTCGAGGAATTGTCTTACTCGGTTCTCCCTTTTTGTGGATCGCTCGCCACTGACGCGTTGTCCAGTAAAATCCTCATACGCCCCGATTATATATTTTGCTTGTCGTATCTCTATACCCAGGAGGCTTTTGCCTGAGGTATTCAGATGAGATTCAGCAAACGTTACCGCTTCGGCAAGTCTCCGGATCGCCGCGATATCTCTGTCACGTTGACTATAAGCTTCGGAGCTTATCCTATCGGGGTGCGCCGTGAATACGGGCGCATCCTTCGCATAGCCGGCAGCTATGTCTTCGTTCGATCCAATCTAGTTCATCAGTGAATTTGATGATCTGTTCCAATAATCTTTTCAAACCCTTCAATGCGGTTCGCTGATTGGCAGCCGGCACTCCCTCCTTCTTCACATAGGCCGCCAGATGCGCAAAGCTTCCCGCGTTGTTCAAAATTTCACGGAGTCGCGTGATCTCGTCTGCTTCAGTAATGCCCAACGCGCGCACCATATGCGCGCAAATCTGCATCGGAAACAGTTCGGTCTCGTTCGGTCGAAACGGAGCCGCTTTCTGGTCGGATACGCGCTTATACGACTTTGTCGGCATCTCGATACTCCTGCCGCATTGTTCGAAGTATCGTTTACGCTGACGCTTTCTCCACTTTCCGATTTAGGCCCCGCACATTCGATGGGGTCACGATTCCCAATGGGCTGAAGGCCGCCCGCACCGTCTCGGCGATATAGCTGGGTGCCAGGTGTCCATAGTGTTTTTCGACCATTCGGGTATCGGCATGCCCGAGCTGAGCGGCAACTACGCTAAGCGGCACCCTGCGCATGACAAGCCGCGACGCGTAGCTGTGCCGCAGCGAATGAAAGTTAACCGCCGGATCAATTTGTGCCACCGCACAGGCCGCAGTGAGCGGCCGTTGCTGCTCGGATTTCGCCCAGGGTTTGCCGTTGTCGCGAAGGTACAAACGCGCGCTTACCGGGCGTCCCGCGGCAAGTGCAGCGACGAAATCGCGGCCCTCTTGTGCCAATACTACATAGCGCGGTTTGCCGCCCCTTGCTCGTGCGCACCTGGAGCGTGCCGGCATCGGGGTTGAAATCCCGAACGGTCATCGAAGCCAGCTCGCTGTAGCGGCAACCGCTCACGAGAGCGCCAGTGACAAGCGCGCGAAAGTCGGCCGCGCAGGCATTGGTCAGCCGCCGTGCCTCCTCATCCGACAGGTAACGCAGCCGTGCTGCATCAACCTCGCGGAATGCCCGCACGCTGCGCCACGCATCGTCGCTCGAGAACCTGCCTTCACGATATGCATGGTTGAGCGCGGCTTTTAGGATCGTCAGCACACGGTTCGCGGTCGAGCGGCGGCGCCGGACACCTTCCGGGCTGATATCGACTTCCTGGTGCTTCTGGGCGGCGAGGATCGCCACCGCTCGCCCCGGCTGATGAGCTTCTGCGCCTGGTTTGGTACGCAATCGAGGCGGCGTCTCTGCCATTTTCAGATGCCAAGCGACAACACGCCCCTTCGTCAGTTTGTCGAGCGGTACCGGGCCAAGCTCGGGACGGATCCACGCCCCCGCCGAGGCATCGAGACGGTCGGTCGCCTTGCCGCTGCGATGCTGGTAGTCGGCGCGGTACTCAACCAGCGCATCGGCTATTGTGTAGGTGCGACCGAGCGGAACAAAGTCGCCTGACCGCTCCCGAGCCTTGCGCTCGAACCAGGACCGCGCGCGCTCTTGTGCTTGCGCAAAGCTAAACACGCTGAGCCCATCGGCATCGCGGGCATCGTCGGCGGCGCCGAGCGCCTCGAGGTGCCGCTTACCCGAATCGTCACGGAACTTGGCTATCCACGTACCGCCCTTGACGCCGCGGCGATAGCCGAGCGCGTTCCCGGCTGAGATGACCGTCCAATAGGGCTCACGCCGCTCCGCAAGGTGAAAGCGTACGGCAAATATACGGCACGGATGTAGGAGGGCAAGGCCGGATCGAAGTGGACAGACTTTCGCCATGACAATGGGTTAGCATAGTCCACCGCCGTCCATGCTGTACCACAAGCTTCTCACTTTTGCCCCTCTCTCACGGCGGCAACGCCGGTTCGAATCCGGTAGGGACGCCAATCTTGATACTGAATGAAAAATCAACGGCTTATGTCGAAGCGATTCGCTCCCGCTGTATAGGAGAATGTATATTTCTTGTATAGGAGCCAGCGGCGTGTTCGATCGAATGCTGCGGCTCTCGGCGGATTGTCCGCGAACCAACTTTCATCGATCGGAATCACCGTGCCGGTCGCGTCGGACAGGTCGGCTGCAAGGAACTCGACGACCTTAGCGCGGTGCCCGGCCCGCCCCGATGTGGGACGGTTGCCTTGTCGGTACAGGCGTGCCTGCAACTCGAAAAACCATCGTCGGTCCGTCCAATATCTAGGGCGTGCGTCTACGACGTCTCCCCCGACCGGCCGACCGGGCGGGGGAGTTTGCGGCTCGAAATAGTATCGAGATCGAGCCGAGGACAAGCCCGAGCGGTGCGCTCCGCGATGTCGATATTGTCGTGACCGCGACCTGGCCAACGAGGCGTTCTTGCATTCCGGTATGAACCCATATAACTGCGTTGGGGCAGATCAGCCCGGCAAGGCTGAACTGAGCACCGACCTTCTCCGGTTGTCGTTATTCGTCTGCGATGACCTCGACCTCGCCATCAGATGGCGCGGGTGTGTCGGAGCAGAGGTTTTCGACGCGGAACTTGGTGAAGTCATCGCCAGGGTGTATCCGGGCCGCGTAGCACCGAATCAGTCCACGATTTGGATTGGCGTTTTAGGGTCTCGTCGTCGTTTGGCTGGTGTCAAAGAGCGTTGAAACGCGCCATCGGGCATCGCGTAGAGTTTCATCGGCGAGAGTAAGTCGGGCGTCCCAAAATACGTAATCCGAACCCTTGACCCGGCTGCACTTCAGGACTGTTCGACCTGCGTCCTTTGACCCGGCTGGCGAAGGATGCACACCGCGAGTGATCCCGAGAGAGGTATGAAAACTGCCGACGTCCGAAAGATCGCTACGGCTCTGTTCAAAGCTCCGATCCTTCTCCACCGGAGTCTTTCGGAACAGTAAATCTTAAAGCGCGAAGGTAAGCTTTATAATCGTCTGCGTACAACTGCCGATCTTTCTCAGTCAATTGACTAGAATGGCGGCTTTTGCGTTTGAATCCGACTGCATCGAGATAGCGATCTATTGGTGTAACAATCGGTGTTGGCACCGTACTTCGTAACATCTCGAGACCCGGAGGCTTATGCCTCTGTTTCAGGTAGCGCGATTAGTGGTGGCACAGCGAGCGAATATGGGGTAGAACAAATATCGAACATGAGCCGCTTCGGGAGGCTACCGTGAGCGATTTTCCCCGCTCGTTGA
>Ga0306920_100011034_pt1 | contig 12159 bp, 8 predicted proteins | sample flu12Cox44000170_FD_204666 | JGI IMG/M metagenome (GOLD analysis project Ga0306920, IMG submission 204666) | Lab enrichment of tropical soil microbial communities from Luquillo Experimental Forest, Puerto Rico - flux4day.12C.oxic.44.000.170 (v2)... | ecosystem: Environmental > Terrestrial >...
CTGGGACGTGTCCACCGCGAAGAACTCCCCGCCGGGCTGCCGGAACTTGACCTCGCCGTTAGTCCCGAGGCCCGCGTAGTAGTTCTGGTCCTGCCAGGTGTAGCAGGCTACTGCCATGTCACCCTCCGTCCCGGACGGCGTTCCGCCTCCGGCTAGTATCTCCCTGGCCCATTCCAGGACCTTGTCCATGGGGTATCCCTCGCCGCAGTCGCCGTGACCGCAGCCGGGCTGCCCGAAGTTCGCGTGCTGGGTGAATCCCTTGGTCCAGGAATCCTGTGACTGGCTGTTGTTCAGCGCGACGAGCGGGAGCTGGTACTTGTCCGCGACGTAGGCGAACAGCCGTGCCGTGTTGTGCAGCAGCAGCCCCTGGTTGCTCAGCCAGGTGTCCCGGGACCAGCCGTATGCGGCCCCGCTGGGCGTGCACTGCTCCACGGACAGGCACGCCCAGTTCATCTGGCACTGGGTCCATGCCCCGTCAGCCTCATCGACGTAGGCGCCGAAGATGTCCTTGTGCTTGTTGTCGGCGCCCCAGTGTGATGACGCGCCGACGTCTCCCTGGAAGTAGGGCCCCAGGTCGTAGAGGTCCTGGATTCCCTCGGTGGTATGGGCCGCCATCTTGATCGGCGCGTTGCTCCGGGGGGTGTAGTTGCCGGTCGGGCACCACCATTCATTGATGTCAATCGCCATGGCGCAGCCTCCGGAGCCAGTCCCTCACCGGGTGCTTCGCCGGCAGGTCCGCGAGCCGCGCCCACGGTTCGGTCCCGCCGCCCGGTGGTTCCGGCCTGGGATCCGGCTTCTCCAGCTCGATCTCGCCGCGGTTCAGCTCGCCGCTGGTGAACTTCTCGCCAGTGCGGACGAGCCGCCGGCGCGGCCCGGGGTCTTCCCTGCTCACGGGCATGGTTATCTCCTCTCGTTGCGGTTCACGGCCGTGCGGCCGGGCAGCCGGCCAGCGGGGTCCGGTCCGCGGTCCCGCCCAGCCGCACCGTGTTGACATTGACGTCCCTGCTGATCCGGCAGACGTCGGTCTGGACGTTGTTGAGCAGCCGCGCGGTCTCCAGGGACCAGTAGGCCGCCCCGCCGATGGCGATCCCGAGCACCATCCCGATGAGGGCGAACAGGATCAGATCACGAACTCGAAAAGAGCCGCGAGGCCCGCGCCGAGGATCGGCAGGACCACCCCGCTCAGGATCACCAGGGCTAGTCTCCACGTATGCTCCCTCCTCTCCCTGAACTCGCCTTTCAGCTCGCTGATGTCATGCCGCACCTGATCTATGCCGTTCCCGGACACCTGGGCCCGGAGTGCTTCGGTGTCCCGCAGCAGCCCGGCCACGGCGTCGTCCAGCCGCTGCTGCCACCGGCCGAACGCGGGGGTGCCGGGGTCGGGGCCGGCCATCAGCGGAACCCCGGGTACATCGCGGAGATGACCGTGGCCAGGTCCCGCCGGGCGCCCTGCAGCGGGGTCAGCGTCCCGGTACCGGTGTCGTCATCGAACTCGTACGTCCCGGTCATGAAGATCAGCGGCGCGGCGGCTATCTCCCCGCCGTACGGCGCGTCGGTCACCATCAGCTGGACGATCGTGCCGGCCTTCTCGCAGCCCAGGTCGACCGGGCTCCCGCCGGCGTTGAGCAGCTGCCCGGGACCGACCGTGAACGGCCCGGCGAAGCTGGCCCGTACGTATTTCGACAGGACATTCTGACCGATCGCAACTGCCTGCGCCGCGGTGATGACCCCGGCCGAGGACAGGTCGACGTAGTACTCCATCGGCCCGTGGCGGCGCACCGAGCCGGCCTGGGCCGTGGTGACCGTGGCGTAGGTGGCGGGCTTGGCCTGCGCGGTGGAGGTGGCCTGCACGTCGGCGGTCTTCTGATACCGCAGGATCATCGTGTTGACATCCGCCGTGATCGTCCGCGGCACCGGGGTGTGCGAGATGAGCAGCCGGCCGGGCGGGTACTGCGGGGTGCCGTACACGTCGGCGGGCAGGCCGAACACGGCCAGCTGCCAGGGCAGCGCCGGGATCCCCGAGACGCCGGGCGGGATCACCATCCAGGTCAGCGCGCCGCCGGAGCAGAGCAGGTTCAGGAACGCGGTGATCGTCTGCGCGCCCGAGTCGACCTGCTGGGACAGGTAGATGCCCAGCGGCGTGCCGATCCCCGGGTTGGCCCAGCGCAGCCCGCGGCCGATCGCCTTGTTCACCGGGTCGTCGGCGTTCCACGTGCTCCAGATCGCGGTGAAGTCCGCGCCGTACGTGCCGGCCCCGTGCGCGCCGATCGTCCAGCCTTCCGTGGCCGGCTGCGGCTCGTCCAGCTTGCCCTCCCAGACGCAGTTGGCGCCGCGGAAGACCTGCACGACCCGGCCCGGGTCGATCGCGTCGGTCCGGTAATCCGGCGGCAGCCGCAGCAGGCAGCTCATGTGATCCGGCCCGCCGGGGCAGGTGAAACTGTATTTCAGCGCGGACACGTGCCCGATCGAGCCCAGCCACTTCGCCGGACCCGGAGACGGGATGTTCACCGCGGTATCCGAGCCAGTCGGCTGGACGAGCGGGGACGGGGTGAAGAACACGTTGGCGAACCCGCCGAACGGGGCCGACACGGCCTGCACCGTGAACAGCGTGGGCTCTTTCAGCGTGCCGCCGGCCCAGAGCTGGAAGTCGTCCCCCGGCGCCACGGAGGCGGCCTGGTTCTGGGCCAGGATGATGTAGCTGAACCCCGCGTACGTCCCGGTCAGCGACAGGTTCCCGCCGGACAGGGCGAACGACCACGCGGGCCGCTGCGGCGAGAAGGTTGCGACTTGCGAGGCAGAAGCTCTTTCTAGTGCCATGTGTCACCTCCTGTCACCCGGTCGCGCCCCCGATCACGGGCCGGGTCGACTGGCCGAAGTTGTACGTGCCGGTTATCCCGTACGTCGGCGGGGCCGGCTGCCCGTTATAGAGCAGGTACAGCGCATCCAGGTCAGCGAAACAGGACCGCAGCAGGGACACGTCGCCCGCGGCGAACCCGATGCCTTGCAGCTCGGTGTCGGACTGGGCGCTGACCCAGGTCTGGAAGCCGTGCGCCGAGGTGAGTGCGTCCCGGACACGCTGGGCCAGCTGCTGCGCGTTGGACGCGGTCATGCCAGCGTTCTGGCTGAAAAACATTGGCATCTTACGTATCTTCTTTCACATAGTTAACAGAAGGAGCCGGGAAGGTATCCTGGGGATACGACAGCCCGGCCGAGCTGTGCTAGAGCGCGACCGGGCCTGACCGCAGTAGGAGTGCGGCTTGTGAATGAGGATACCGAGCGCTGGCTGCCTGTTGCCGGGTACGTGAACTGGTATGAGGTATCGGATCTGGGCCGGGTACGCAGCCTTAACCGCCTGGTGCGTTACAGGCATGGCATGCGGCTTATCCCCGGCCAGGTGCTTAAACCCTGGCTCCAGAACGGCGGGTATCCCATGGTGTCGCTGTACCGGAACGGCGACCGGGAAGCCCGCACCGTGCACTCCCTGGTGCTGGAGGCATTCATCGGCGAGTGCCCGTCCGGCCAGGAAGCCCGGCACGGTCTGGCAGGCAAGTCCGTGGTGACCTTGGCAAACCTCAGTTACGGGACAAAGGCTGAAAACGAGGCCGACAAAATCCGGGACGGAACTCTTACATATGGCGAGCGGAACGGCATGGTGAAGCTTACTGAAGCCGACGTGCACGCGATCCGGGCGGCGGCAGGCGTCTCGCAGCAGGTCCTCGCTAGGCAATTCGGTGTGTCCCGGTCGAACATCAGCATGATTGTCAGCCGCAAGAACTGGGCGCATATCACATGAGAACATGGGCACGGTAAATCACTCCTAACTCTGGATGAGGCCGCCGGAATCCAGCGGGTAACGCCCGTAGATCCCGATGACGTTGCTGCCCATCCCGGTCGGCGGCAGGTTGTGGAATTGCAGGTTCCCGGCGGTGTCGACCTGCAGGACCGGCGTGAAGACGGTGCCGGAGGTCTGCCCGGTCGGGTTGGTGGACAGGGTGACCGGCCATTTGTGCCCGGCATCCGCAGCCGGGCGGTAGGCGGCCGGCATCGTGAAGATGGTCAGGCTGTTGTAGTTAGAGGTGGTCCCGGCGGGGGTCTGCACGTAGCCGGCGACCTCCACGAACCCGTCTGGCGCTAGCCGGTACTGCGGCGGGTACTGGCCGCTGATGGTGCCGACGAAGCTGCTGCCCAGCGGGCGCATGTCGTGCCAGGTCTCCACGACGGACGGGTTCGACCCCGGCTGGACCGCGGAGACCGGGCCGGTATACCCGGCGGCGAACGCGTTCCCGGAGGCGTCGGCGCCGGCCGCGGGCTGCAGCGCGGCGGACAGCGCGGAGCTGACCGCGTAGGTGATCTTCACCTGGCCGTCACGGCCGGCGCCCGCCTGGACCGGCGCGGACCCGGTGTGCCAGGTGACCACGATGAGCGGGTTCTGGTTGTTGTCGCCGCCGGCGCCGTAGACCAGGGTGTAGTTGTACAGGTTGAAGCCGGGAGTCCCCGGTCCGAGGGAGACCGACTGGGCCGCGCCGCTCTGCATCGCGTTGCCGAGGCCGAACCCGGTCAGGTCGGTGGTCCGGGAGCCGCCGCCCTGGTCGGTCGCGGGACCTTGCCACCAGGTCTTGACCGCGGTGACGGACCCGCCGCCCCAGCTGGAGCCGAACGAGGTGAACGGGGTGTACCCGAGGATGATGTAGGCGCCGGAGTTGTACCAGCAGTGCGTCTGCTCCAGCCGGATGCTCACCGTGTCGATCGTCTTGCCGGACAGGTCGGACTGCGGGTTCCCGCCGATGATGCCCAGTGCCTTCTGGGTGCCGTTGTACGACCCGCCCGACGCGGTCGTGCCGCCCTGGTGCATGGCCCCGTTCCCGGTCTGCGAGCTGTTGCGCAGCTGGTTGGCGTTGCCCCCGGTCGCGTCAGATCCGTAATAGGTGGCCGAGCTGTTCAGCCGGTAGGAATTCGACCCGGAGGTGGCCGAGGTGGACGCCCCGGCCCCGCCGCCCCCGCCACCGGGAGGCTGCCCGGCACTGCCGCCGGCCGCGTTGTTCCCGCCCCCTCCGCCGGCCGCCCCGCCACCCGCCCCGGCCGGCCCGGCCGCGCCGCCCGTGGCGGAGCTGGTGTTCCCGCCGTCCCCGCCGTCCCCGGACGCCCCGGCTGAGCCGCCGCCGCCCCCGCCGCCGGTTGATGACGGCTGACCGCCCGCTCCGCCCGAGTGCGCGATCGTGTTCCCGCCGGCCTGGCCGCCGCCGGACCCGGAGTGCGCGCTGCCGCCGGCCGCGAACACGCCGCCGTTGTCGAACGAGGTATCTCCGCCGTCTATCCCCGCGTTTCCGGTCGTGCCTCCGGACCCTCCGTTGCCGACCAGGTACGTGTACTGCTGGCCCGGCACCACCGGGTACGCGGGCTCGGCGGCATACGCGCCGCCCCCGCCGCCGAACCCGCCCTGGGACGAGCCGCCCCCGCCCCCGCCCGCGCCGGCGCCCCAGCACTCGACCTTCGCCTGGGTGACCCCGGCCGGGCAGGTCCAGGTATAGGAGCCGTTGGCACTCTGCGTGACGACGGTCGTGCTGGACCCGTAGACCAGCGACGGCGGCGCGGCCGGGTGGCCCGCAATGTGCTGGTTGAACCGGGCCTCCACATCGCTGGCCTTGGCGTGCGCGGTCGACGGGAGCAGGCGGGGATCCTGGCCTGGGCTGGTCACGTCAAGAGATCCTGTCGCTAAACCAGCGAGGCAAGAATTGTGCACCAAGATTAGGGGCACCTGTTGGGGAGTACGCGAGCAGAGTATTGTCCCCGGGCAGAAGGTACAGGGGACCGCCGCTGATAATACAGGAGTCCAGGACGCTGATGGCTTGCGAGCGGTCCAGGTTGCTTCCCATGATCCGCCCGAGGTCCCTGTCACTGGTGGGTTCATCGACAAAGAATGATGTGTACGGGTTCCCGGGAGGGATGTTGATGATTACCGTCTGGCCCTGGGTATCGAGGAACAAAACGTCAAGGTACTGGTCATTCTGGTTGGTGTCGTTGACCGAGACGGCGTAGTACGCACTGGTGTTGGAGGGGTCCATGTCCTTGACGGGAAGGGTGAGTTCACCCATCACGATCAGCCCGTTGGTGATGTCGGTGGCGGGCGTCATCGAGCGGGTCAGCTGCGCGGTCCAGACCGGGCCGTTCGCGTACTCGTACTGGTAGACGGTGAGGATAAGCTGCCGTGCTGCCGTGGGGCTGTCCCAGGTGTAGTTCATCAGGATGACCGAGTAGGTGCCGCGGTACAGGGAGTTGACCCCGGAGATCACCTGCGGCACGGTGTACTGGCGGCCATCCGGGTTGTCCGCGGGGTAGACGGGCACGCACGGGTTCAGGTTCTCCGGCGCTCCCGGGCCGGGCCGGTGCGCGACCAGCGTGCTGAACGGGGCCAGCGGCGGGGTCCAGGTGAGGAAGACCGCGCCGGCTCCCCCGCTGCCGCCGAGCTGGCTGGCGGTGCTCATGTCCGCGCCGCCGCCCCCGCCGCCGGGCGGGGAGTTGGATCCGCCGGCCTGGTCGGCCGCGGCGGCCCCGTTGGCGCCCTTGCCGCCGCCGGTCACCGCCGGCGCGCCGAGCTGGGAGGTGGCCGCGGTACCCGCACTGGAGAACCCGCCTGAGCCGCCTCCGCCGCCGCCCAGCGCGCTCGTGGTCCATCCCGCGCCCCCGGAAAAGTGCACTGCGTTGGTGCTCCCGGACCCCCCGGCTGCGCCGGTGGCGGAGTTGAGCGCGGCGCTGGCCCCGCCGTTGGCCCGGACCACGGTGCCGGTCGTGACGGCCGATCCGAACGTGGTCTGCCCGCCGGCCACCGGGCTGCCGGCCGCGACGATGTAGGTGAGCCGGACCTGGCCGATCCCGCCGTTCCCGCCGCCGCCGTTGTAGGTCGTGCTGAAGCCCCCGCCCCCGCCCCCGCCCGGCCCGGCCCCGGCCGCGGGCCAGCCGCTGACCGGGGCACCCGCCCCGCCGGGACCGCCACCGGACACCGCGCTGGCCCCCGTTCCGCCGGTGCCGCCGGATGCGTTGCCGCCCGCGTTTCCGGCGGCTGCCGTGCCGCCGGAGCCGCCGCCGCCGCCGCCGCCCGTGTTCGGCGCGGTGCCCCCGCTGCCCCCGTTATTATGGGTGCCGTTGGTGCTTCCGGTGCCCCCGGCGCCGCCCGTGGTGCCGCCGAGCAGGCCGGTCAGGCCGCCGTTCGCGGTGACCACGGTCGTGGTGGTGGCCGCCGAGCCGAACGTGGTCTTGTTCCCGTTGCGCTGCTGGACCGACCCGTAAGAGCCGGCCGCGACGGCCGAGGTGGAACCGCCCGCGCCGATGATGAACGGGATCCGGGTGCCCGCGGTCACGGCCAGGGACGGCTCCATGGCGTACTCGCCCCCGCCGCCGCCCCCGCCGCCGGGCGCGCCCCCGGCCCCGGATCCCCAGCATTCGGCCTTGACACCGGTGACCCCGGCCGGGACGATCCAGCTGCCCGCGCCGGCCGAGGTGAACGTCACGACATGCTGGGTGTCGCCGGACGACCCGGATGCGCCGCAGGCGTACGGGACCGGCGTGCCGGCCGTCACGGCCAGCGAGTTCTCCCGGGCGTACTCGCCGCCGCCCCCGCCCCCGCCCAGGCCCGCGGTGGTCCGGGTAGCGCCCGCGCCCCCGGCGCCGATGCACTCGGCCTGGACGGTGCTGACTCCCAGGGGCGGCCACCAGACCCCGGACCCGGTCAGCTCGGTCTGCACGTTGCCGGACTGCGGCTGCTGGAACTGGGCGCTGAACGGGGTCCGGGCGGTGCCGGCCGCGCCCATGATCGTGTACACGACGCCGCGCTGGGAGGCGGGCTGGGACAGCGACGGCGGGTTGGCGATGATGTCGTCCAGCCAGGCGTGCAGCCGGATGAGCACGGTGCTGCCCTTGTAGATGTAGTTGGAGATCCGCACGCTGTAGGCGGTGATGCCGGCGTAGTTGAACCCAGCCTGGCCCTGCGGGATGTTCGCGGTGTGCCGGACCCAGGCCGGGCTGCCGGCGCTGTTGCTCCACCGCTGCTTGTTGTAGGTGCGGGAGAATTTCAGCGTGCGGCTGGCGTTGTCGGTCAGCGTCCAGGAAAGGGTTAGGTTGACGGTCATCGCCGGCCACGGCCCGAAATGGGCGGTGTCGTAGGACAGCCCGGTCCAGGCGGACAGGACCGGCAGCCCGGTGATGTTGAGCGTCGGCAGCCCGGTCTTGGTATAGGTGCAGACCGATCCCCAGGCCGCGGCGGGCGGGATCCAGTGCGCCGAGGTGGGGCCGCTGACGTACTGGGTGGAGCTGGACGACCAGTTCGTGCCCGATACCGTGCTGAAGTTGTCCAGCACGACGGGGGCGGGGGGTGCCGCGACCCCTCCCAGGAGCGGGGAGGAGAACGCGACCTGGACCAGCCCGTCCGTGTCGGACCGGCCGTACGGGAGGGCCTGGAAGTGCAGCGTGACCACCGCGACCGGCTGCCGGTTCATCAGGAACCCGTAGGTGATGATCGTCGGCAGCGCGCGGAAGCAGTCGAAGACCAGCGGCAGCCCGGAGGACACCGGGGTCCAGGTCAGCTGCCAGGTCTGGGCGTCGACGGTGGCCAGCAGCAGCTCGCGGGCCGCGGCCAGGGTGTTCATGTCCGGTGCGGTGATCTTGACCGGCAGGTGGATCTCGCGGTTAGACGCCCGGTACCCGAACGGCCGCTCCCCGTCCAGCAGCAGGCTCTGGACGATGTCCGTGGTGGGCTGCGGCGCACCCAGATCGTACGACATGCCATAGGACAGCCCGGACCCGCCGCCCTGGGGAGGGGCGAGCAGTTGAAAGACGGCGGCCTGCCCGGCGGCGTTGACCAGCTCGGGGATGAGAGACGGGATACCGCCGGTCGCGCCCAATAGCTCGATCGCGGTGCCGATGGTGAGCGAGTCGTTGATGCCGGGTGTGGTCAAGAGCTGCAGGGTCCTTCCTCAGTGGACCCGGCTCCGTGAACCGTCCGACTGGTCGGACGATCCGGCCGCGGGATTTACGCTGCTGGTTAACTGCTGATTAAGTGCGCTCACCTCACCCCGCTATAGAAGCCGCGTGATGCCGCCTGCCCGGCGACGCCGTTCAGCGCCTGGGAATATGCGGCCGGCGCGGCACCCATCATCGCGATCAATTTATCGAGGCGGTTGATGACCTGCATCTCCCCGGGGGTCATGCCGCCCGGGCCGATGACGCCGCCGGGCGGGACGGGAGAGACGACCTCTCCGCGTCCTGTCCCGTTCCAGGCCATCGTAAGTCCCGGGGGTAGTATTCCGCCTCTGTCGTACCATCCGTAGATTGATGCCAGGGTGATGTACGCCGGGGTGCCGGGCTTGGGCAGTGAGGGCGGGGTGAACCAGGTGGCCGGCTTCGTCGGGTCGCCGACCGCGCGGCCGGCCAGCGCGTGGATTCCCCCCAGCTGCTGGTAGAGCGCGAACAGGTGGTCCGGCCAGCCGCCGGGGACGTGGTTCAGGTCCTTGTCCTTGACCGTGCCGGCCTCGCGCAGCGCGGCTGCGGCCAGCGCGTTCATCGCCGCCTTGGCGGGCTGGCCGGGACTGGCCTTCGCCAGCGCGGTCCAGGCCGACAGTTCCTGGTTCTGGTGCAGCGCCAGGGTCTTCAGCTCGCCGGTGAGGGCGGCCCGGTGCACGTCGTCCCACGAGCCGTGCTTGGCGTGCGCGAGGGAGTCCTTGAATTTGGCGGTGACGGCGGCGTAGGCGGCCTTCTCGGCGGCCTCGGTGGCGGTGGCCTGGGTCCAGAAATCCTGCTGCGAGATCCGCCCGCCGGCCGGCTTGAAGTCGTAGTACCGGCTGGCCGCGTTGGCGGCGGCGGACAGGTCCGGTTCCTGCTGCGCCCGGGTCTCCATCTTCGCCAGCAGGTTCCGCAGCGAGATCAGGGTGCCGCCGGGCAGGTGGCCGAGCGCGACGTCCCTGCTGGTGCCGATCTCGGCCCTGAGCGCCGCGATGAGGTGGCTGATCTCCGTCTTGGTCAGGGTCCCGGTCTGCACGTCCTTGTACGCGCCGGCCTCGGACGCCTGCCGCCTGGCCAGGGTGCCCATCTCGCCCAGGATGCTCTTATGGTGGCTGGCCGCGTAGCTGCCGGGAACGGCGTGCGCGAGGGCGTGCGTGGCCGCGGCGCGGAACGCGTTATAGGCCAGGATTTCCGCGGCCTGGTCGGCGGACAGGGCCTGCTGGTACCCGGCGATGCCGCCGCCCGCGAACTTCATGATGCGCGCGGCCTCGTGCGGCGGCATCGGGAGGATCGTCTCGTCCTGCCCGGTGGTGTTGACGGCCATGGTCACGCCGGGCCGCAGCGCGCCGCCGTTGTCGTACCAGTTGCCGCGGGCCGCGTACCCGCCCCACGCGTTGGCCGGGGAGCCCCACTTCCCGCTGATGTACGCCAGGCCCCAGCGAACCTGGTTGGCGTAGTCGCCCAGGTTGAACGGGTGATCCCAGGCGGACGGGAGCGCCTGCGGGATACCATAGGCGCCAGAGGTGGGGTTGACCGCCATATCGTTCCAGCCACTCTCACGATCCCAGAGTGACAGGAGTGGCGGCCACTGGTTAGCGCCCCATCCGTAGGCCCACAGGATCGACCGGGCCAGCGCCTGCGCCGCCGCCGCGGACCCGGAGGCGGCCGGGCCGGGGGCGAACCCGATCCCGCCGGGCAGGCCGCGCATCTGGGCCGCCCACTGCGGCGGGATACCGTACCCGGAGTTCCCGGCCAGCGATGATTCGATGGTGCCCCACTGACGGCCCAGCGCGGACAGCATGGTCTTGCCGTCCTTGACGAACCCGACGTGGTGAGCTGGCAACCCGAAGAACACCAGCCCGCCCGGTGTCGCCCCGGAACTCTTGGCCCAGTTCTGGAGTCCTGCCGCGTCAGTCCGTCCCTTGTAAATGCCGAACTTGTCATACACCCAGCTCACGAAGCCACTGCAGTCCCATCCTGTAACAGGAGATGACCCACCCCACACGTATGGGACCTTGCCCTTGAACGTCTCCGCGTAGGCGAGCACGCTCTGCCCGGCAGCCGGCCCGGCCAGCAGGGATACCGCCCGGTTCGCCGAGTTCACTCCGGCGGCGATGTAGTCTTCCATGCTCTTGGCCATGATGGAGGTGAAGCTGCCGTAGATCTTGCTCACGTAGTCCGGGGTCAGGCCCCAGCCGACCTTGCCGCCGTCGGCGAACCCGGGGACACCGACGGCGAACAGGCCGGCCGCGCCGTGCGGGGTGACCTCGGCGCCGCCGTAGCGGGGGACGACGCCGTACAGGGCGGCGTGCAGCCGCGGGTCCGGGATCGGCGGCGGCATGTTCCCGACCGTGCCGCCGGCGGCGAACCCGGGTAGCCGGCCGCGCAGGTGATCCACCTCGCCGGCGGCGACCATCGCGGTGGGCACGACCACCTCGCCGGGCATCAGCAGGGCGCCGACGCTGTCCCGGCCGGGGGTGCCGCCGGAGATGAACCCGCCCTGCGCGTGCGGGGACAGGAAGCCGCCGGGGCTGATCGAGTAGGTCTTGCCATCGCTGCCGGTGATCTTGAATGTGCCGTCGCCACTCATGGTGACCTTGAGATCCGTATTCGCCGGCAGGTTGTGCAGCGCGGTGAACAGGTTGTCGGCGTTGGTGGTGCTGATGCCGATCTGCTTGGCCATGTTCTCGAACGAGGTCATGGTCGTGTCGGCCTTGCGCCCGGCCTCGGTCAGCTTCTCCTGGCCCAGTTCCTGCCACAGCGCAGCGGCCTTGTCCTTGGACAGTCCCAGGCCGTTCATGGCGAAGTCGTAGAACTTGGCCTTGGCGTCCTTGGCGGTCAGGCTGAAGTTGGCCAGGCCCGGGCCGTACTTGGCGGTGATCTCCTTCCACAGGATGTCTGCCTTGTCCTTGGAGGCGCCCAGGCCGTTCTTCGCCCAGTCCTCGAACGCCGTTTTCGCGTCTTTCGCCGTGCCCGTGACCTCGTTCATGGCCGGCTTCAGGCTGTGCGAGATCGAGTCCCACAGCGCCTTGGCCTGGTCGCTGGTCAGGTGCAGGGCCGTCTGCGCGAAGGTCATGAACTGGTCGTGCGCGTCCTTGGTGCTGCCGGTGAGGTTGACCAGGCTCTGCGCCAGCTGCAGCGCCGTGTCGTGGGTCCTGTCCGAGTACA
>Ga0306920_100011035_pt1 | contig 12159 bp, 13 predicted proteins | sample flu12Cox44000170_FD_204666 | JGI IMG/M metagenome (GOLD analysis project Ga0306920, IMG submission 204666) | Lab enrichment of tropical soil microbial communities from Luquillo Experimental Forest, Puerto Rico - flux4day.12C.oxic.44.000.170 (v2)... | ecosystem: Environmental > Terrestrial >...
CGACTCAACACTGGGCGCGACATCTCGTTATTCGAGTACCGACCACTTCGTTTTCGGCGACATGATGTGGAAGCCATATAAACGTGTGACCGTGACCTTGGGATTCGGAGGAAACTTCACCCGCGGTTCTTCGAACTTCTTTAATCAGCCGCAATTCGGTTCCTCCGCGGGCGGGCCCGCTCCCGAACTCGCGCCTGTGATACTCAACGCGAACACTCCGAGCGGCACGCTGAATTTCAACTATCTCAGGCCCTATGGCTCAATTGCGGTGGATATATATAAAGGACTGAGCTACAAAGCTGCCTGGAACTATTATGGATTCAATGAAAAAGGCCCCCCAGACCCGGCAACGCTCTCGGCGATCGGTGCTCGCGACTTCAACGGCAACACGGCTACTTTCTCGTTCCGGTACTCCTTCTGAGCCGGGCGATAAGCACGCGATCGCTCGGCCAACTAAGACCATTTTCTGCTCATTTCTGCTGATTCCCTTATGACCTGCGTAAACGGGAGGTTGTGAGCGCGAATACGCAGGGCAGACCACTCCCGCAGCATGACACGTAAGTTGTAAGCAGGGTCACGCGGAGTTGTGATCTACGTCATAGCCAAGCTCTGGTTCGTTGTGCAGGATTCAACGTTCGGTCAAGTTGTCCAGAAGTGCAGAGTACGGAGGCAACCAGCCATCACATCAGGAGCTGGTTTGTTTTGATCTTCTTGCATCGCCGTGGACGGAATATCGGCTCGAGATGCAGGATGACTTTGTCATGACTGCAAACGCCGACAGGGAGGTGCGCTATGCATCGTGCTGGAATTCCCAGGCGAGTGCGATTTCAGATCTGGATTTTGGTGGGATTGTTTTCAGCTCTTGGTAGTTCGGGCCTCGCCCAGGACAAACAGGTTAAGGAGCAACCGATTGAGCATAGGGAGCCCCTTTCGGGCGCTCGCATGTTCAAGGAGTACTGCGCGGTGTGCCACGGCAAGGGCGGGAAGGGAGACGGGCCCGCAGCCTCGGCGTTGAAACAGGTTCCCCCGGACTTGACTACGCTGGCGAAGCGGCACGGGGGAGAATTTCCGGACCATTATGTGGAAGACGTGCTGAGGAACGGCGTAAAGACTCCGGCACACGGCGATGCGGAAATGCCGGTGTGGGGCCCACTGTTTAGGTCGATGAATCCGGATGAATTGTTCATGTATATTCGGGTTGCGAGTGTGATGAGCTATATCAAGTCGCTGCAAGTCAAATAGCCAAGTTGCAAGTCTCAAGTCGCATCCCACTTGCAACGAGATCTGTAGCTCGTCAAGAGCCAATGCCTGAAAACAGGCCGTAGTCTTCGCGGTTAGCGTTCCAAAAACCTTTGTTCTTACCAGTACGTAAGGTCCTGTCTGTGCAACGCCGCGCAGGATGCAATTGATGCGTTCCCAAAACGGATGTTTTGCGATCGCAGAAAATGCAATCTTGGCGACCTTACGTGGTTTCGGCTTTGTCCGGCAACGCCGTTTACCAGGACTTAGCCGATTAGTTCCGAGTAGCTGACGACTCGCTCAGCAATCGGAAGCATCCGTGGGGGTCTCGCTTCAGTGAGTGCATTGGGCTGCAAGCGCTAGTTGAGATTCCCTCCAACGTCAGATTTTTGCTGGCCGAATTCCCAGGCAGGGTGCACGCTGTACCGCGGGCAGGCGGCGGCAAGATCTCTGGCGTCGGAAACGGGCTTGGTGGATATATTACAGCCGTTTCCTGCCGAGTGCTCCCCAGACCAGTCGACCCCACTGGGTTCTTCGTCAGGCAAACCGTCCTTCTCAGTCTGTGTGCGAACAACGTTCTAACCCAAACCTGAAACCAGATTTCCGTAAAGCTTGTTTTTACTTGCGTGATGCTCGACACACAAACCTGTGCTTCGTGTCACAGCCTCTTTGTACGCCGTGTGCTGAAATATCGGTTTAGTTAGGACTAAATCTGGAAGCGGAGGCTTTTCATGAAAGCGAATGGTGCTGTAATGCTGTTTATTCTTGTAGCGATTATGACCGCGTGCGGAGGTGGTTCTTCGATTACAAACCCTACAAATCCGCCTCTGCCAATGCCGCAGGGATCTGCTCTGGGAAGTCTCACCCTCCATGATATGCCTCCCGTAGGTGTCACTGTCCTATCTTTCCATGCGACGATTACGGGCATGAGCTTGCAGCCCGGGGGCGTTTCGATCCTGGATTCCCCAATGACCCTGGAGATGACTCAACTTCAGGGAACGTCTGCCTATATGGGGACCGTGTCTGTTCCGGCTGGCGCCTACAATGGGATGACAATCACACTGTCCAATCCAGTGATGACCTTCCTGAACAATACAGGTGGAATGATGGGCGGGGGCGGAATGATGGGCGAAGCGGGCTGCGCGAAAGATCAGATCTGTCAAATTAACCCGACCATGATGGCGCTAAGCATATCAATTACCGGCCCCCCCTTCCCGATAAACCTCCAGGCGAATACTTCATTCAACCTTCAAATGGATTTCGACCTCATGGATTCCATGCAATCAAACATGAGTGTGAATCCAATGATGAGTTCGATGATGCAGGAAAGTCCGCTGGGGTCGGATGTATTTGACGACATGGACGACATGATTGGTCAGGTGAGTGCAGTCAACTCCGGCAGCAATCAATTAACAATGTCTTTTGTGCAGGGGATGCCGTCGATGACCATTACGGCGGATGCGAACACCAGCTTCGAGGGGTTTGACGGGATTGGCAAACCTAATAGCTTCGCAGGGCTTGCCCAGGGGCAGATTGTGCTTGCAAGAGTGCAGCTTCTTGCCGGAGGGTCGTTGCACGCGAAGAAAATCCGCTTTGAAACTAGCAATCCGCAGGTCCTGGATGGAATGATTGTGGCCGTCAATAATTCAACACAGTTTGACATGGTGATCACGAATGAAGCACCGGCATTCGCGAGCATGAATGTCGGAAGCCTACTTCGCGTGAACGTGCAGGCAGGCTCGGTGTTCGACATGGATGACGTGGATATGCCAGTGAGTGGAATGAGATTTACCAGTCCTTCCGATCTGATGGTTTGCCAGGTCGTGCAAATCGAACCAACCTCGGAGCTCGTGAATGGAACTCCGCCTGAGCTCAACACGAATCACGTACGACTCATGAAGACCTGGATGACCGCCAAGGTGGCCTCGAAGATCGACCCCAACACCTTTTCGGTGAATAGTCTGCCGGGCATGTTCGGAAATGTCGGCATTGCGACAATAAAAATCAGCGGGTCTGCGCAAACTTCGTTCGAAAATGTCTCCGGTATTTCGGCCTTGAACGCAGGTGACACCGTCTCAGTCCGGGGACCGATGTTTTTGACGACTGGGATGCCGACACTTATCGCCAGCAAAATTCAGAAGCGGTAGGGATTCTAATCGCACCACGGGCTCACACACTCGGCGGAAGGCCCTTAAGTCCGCATACTACTCGCGCATAACCTGCCGCGGATCCTCCGTTTCAAGAAGCGATGAGCATTCTACTTGTGCGGCTACCCCGTAAATCGGGCGCCACTCCGAGTTGGCGCACCTGCTTTGCAAATCATGCAGATTCGTTGACTTGCCCGCACACCGCACCTAATATCAGCGCAGATGCAACAAACCCCGTCCTTAATTGGCCAGATAATTTCGCACTATCGCATTCTGGACAGGCTCGGTGGCGGTGGGATGGGTGTGGTGTACAAGGCAGGATTTCTTTTGGAAAGGGTGGTGAAGCACAGCGAATACCCCGTACGCTGTATGCGTATCCTACGAAACTCGCTGGGAGCGAAGCTGTTGGCTGTGATAGTCGACAATTTCGAATGTGACCGAAGCCAGCTGGTCTAGTCTTAGGTAGACACTGCTCACTGGGGAGAAACGAATGAGCCCGCGCTTGATTCTTTTCTTGGCGGTGTTTTTGCTCAACGTTATCCCTGCATTTGCACCGCCTACCTGGATGCTTTTCTCCTTCTTGGGATTCCGGTTCCCGTCGCACATAGATTGGTCATTTGCACTCATAGGGGCGATCGCTGCGGCGACAGGGAGGTCGGTGCTCGCAAAATTGTCTCGCACGATCGTTCGCAAACATTGGCTCAACGAGGCGGCAAGGAACAATGTCGATTCTCTCAAACTGAAGTTGGAGAAACGGCCGACACTGACATTTGGACTTTTTCTGTTTTACGCCTTCACGCCTCTGCCTTCGAATTTCCTTTTCATCGCTTACGGATTGACGACTATGCCGCTCATCCGCCTTACAGCGCCTTTTCTAATCGGCCGTTTCGTCAGCTACTCCTTCTGGACCATGAGCTCAACGGCCGTGTCGCGAAAACTAGAACTCGAAGACACCGATGCGATGGCTTACTTCAGCGTTTACTTTGTTTTGACACAACTCGCGCTTTTGGCTCTTGTCTATGCCTTTACTCGGGTCGACTGGAACCTCCTTCTGCGGGAAAGAAGATGGAGGTGGCTGTCGAAGTCGACTGCGAATTGACAGACATAGTACCTGATAAGACGCGCATTCGAAATGCGAAGGCAGGGAACGTGAACGGAAGAGATTGAGCGACTTAAGAGGGGTGTCTGATAAGCCTGTTGACGTCCCGGGGCGAACCATGAAAGAACGAGTGGAGCTCGGCAACATCTTGTTCGCGACTGATCTTTCCGAACAATCAGCCCGCGCCATCGAGTGGCTTCGGTGGTTCTGCGGCCACTACCATTCGACTGCTTACGTCCTGTATGTTCTGGATGTGCTAGCAATTGGTTTGAGTGCTGAAGAAAAGGAGCAGCTGCGGAGCACGGCAGAGCGGCGATTCGACCGCTTCATTCGAAGAAACAGGTTAAAACGCACGCCGTTCACGTCAGTGCTGGCGACCGGCGATGCTGCCGATGTGGTCAGGGAGTTTGTGGACGACTGTCGCATCGCGCTCGTCATTCTCGGCAGCCGAGCCGTCGGGCTCAAGCGCCTCCTTCACGGCTCGATTTCAGAGGAGGTGGCCCGAAGCGCGGATTGCCCTGTAATTACCGTTGGGCCGCGAGCGAGATCTCCCCGCTCTCTCGGGATTAGACATGTATTGTTCGCCACCAATTTGGCGAAAGAAGCCACATCGGTGTTGAGTCGCTTGCGATTCTTATTCAGGGGGAATTTGGGCGCCGAACTCGCACTCGCTCATTTTCTCCCCAGGGAGAGCAAGTCGCTTGTTGAGCGCCATGAAATCCGCAAGAGATCGCATGCGAAACTCATCGAGATCGTGCCTCTCGAAATGCGTAACCGGATCAGTAACGTCGTGGTGGAATCTTCTTCGCCTGTGAAGGGAATTCTTGAATTTTCAAAGGAACAGAATGTGGATCTAATCGTTCTCGCTGCCCGAGAGGCCGGGCCATTCACCCGAGCAGCGACGCACCGTCCGTTGTCAATTGTTCATCAGATCGTTCGATCCGCAAATTGCCCCGTGCTTACAATTCGAATATGAACGAGTCAAAGGTTGCGCGTCTTCAGGCTCAGTCAATTCGACCTTGAAAAAAAACAAAACAAGTATTGGGAAAATTTAGTTTTCGACCTAACTGTCTTATCTCGTTTTGAGACTGGTGCGAAGAGGATTTCCCAGCCCATTGGTACTTTGTTTTTATTGCTCGCGGCGGCGCTTGGGATTGCTGGCACAGGCTGGCTCCGACGACGGAAGTGGGCATGGCAGTTAGCTGTGATTATCATCGCCACTCAGGTTTTGAAAGAACTTGCCAACACTTTGCGTGGACAGGTCGTTCAGGGTTCCGTAGGCGTCATGGTAGCAGGTGCTTTCCTTCTGTATATGACTCGACCCTACGTTCGCAGCGTGTTTGCCACAAGACCGAAATAGATTGTTCACCCCCAAAGAACCGTGAGAGCATTTCGACGTCATGAAAACTCTCGCGTTTATAGTTGCTGCGACGATATTTGAAGCGGTAGGCGATGCAGTGATGAGAATTGCCCTCCACTACCACGCCATGCCAACCCGCATTTATTTGTTCGCACTGGCGACCCTTCTCCTCACAATGTATGGTGCGTCCCTGAATCTTGCGCCAGTCGAATTTGCCGAGGCGACTGGAATCTACATTGCGTCGCTGTTTATCGCGTTTCAGGTAGCCAACTATCTGTTCTTCCACAAGGGACCCTCGCCCGCAGTGCTGCTCGGCGGAGTATCCATCGTCACTGGTGCCGTTATAGTTTCCGTTTGGAAGTAGAACGTGAAGGCTTAAATATGGGCGCGCCACTAGGACTGAACTACGAGAACTCGTGCTACCGGCAAGGGTGATGAGTGGACTGTAGAGGTGGAAGGACTGCATTTGGGTACGCTTACGCTGCGCCTGACCTAGACCTGACAGCAAAACTCCGCCGAAGAAACCTCAAAAATAGTACGATTAGGGGCTTGCGAGTGCCCACTCCCGCCAAATTCGACTTCGAAGTAATCCGCAAAGGGAAAGTCTATGAAGAAGTTGCCAAGCAAATCGAACGCCTGATTCTAAAAAGATTAAAACCCGGGGATAAGCTACCATCGGAGCGCGACCTGGCCGAAACGTTGCAAGTGAGCCGCAGTTCCATCCGAGATGCGATTCGGGGCTTGGAGCTGGTCGGGATGGTAGAGCCGCGGCAGGGCGCTGGGACGATCGTGAAGCAGCTGGCGGCAGATTCAGTGACGAATGCTTTCGCTGACGCGCTGGAGCGCCGGAAGAAAATGGTGGGGGAGTTACTGGATTTTCGCAAGATGCTCGAGCCTCCGCTGGCTGCGCGTGCCGCGATGCACGCTTCCGCAGACGAAATAGCCGAGATGGAAGAGATTCTGCAGCGCCAAGACGAAAAGCAGGAAAAGGGCGAGATAACGATCACGGAAGACGCAGAGTTTCATTACAGCGTCGCCCTGGCTTCCGGCAATAGTGTCGTGCTGAAGGTGATCGACCTTCTGATGAATTTGCTGCGCGATACGCGCGAGCGATCGCTGCAGGTGAAGGGGCGTGCGCAGAAATCGCTTGCGGGCCACCGGCGAGTTCTGGCGGCGATCCAGCGGCGCGATGCCGAGGCGGCGAAAGCAGCGATGCGACGCCACATTGAGGACGTGGAAGAAATTGTAATGAACAAGCTTTGAGAAATGTGCCGGGATTCCAGGCAGCCTAACAGGTCATGGCGGAAATCACCCAACGATCGTCCGGTGTAACTCTCACGCTGAGAGTTGCGGAAGTAGAAGCGCCTGCACGTGCCTGCAGCTAGTCGCTTAATTCTCTTGCGAGTAGCTTGGGCGCAACTGCAACACGCCGGGCCAACATTGCCGCGTTCCGAGGTTCAAAAGCGGAGACGTGGCGTCAACGTCTGGCAGAAAAACGCACAGACTGACGTTCGGCACGAGAATAAGTCTTGCAGCGATTTTCAGGCTGGCTGTTGCATGGCTTTTGCCGGGACAATTGCCAGCAAAGGGCCTAAGCCCTCCGCAGCGGTCGGATGTGTGAAAATCGCGTCGCGCAGAACCGTGTACGGCAGGCCGCCTAGCATTGCCGTCTGAACGGCGGCCATCATTTCGCTCGCCTCAGCGCCAAACGCGGTGAACCCCAGGATGCGATCACTTTGCCCGTCGATGAGCATTTTCATGAAGCCACGTGTTTCTCCAAGGGTGACGGCTCGCAGCACCCCCGCCATGGGCATCTTCGCGAGGCGATATCCGATGCCACGCCTCTTCGCTTCCGATTCGTTCAAGCCGACTCGCGCGAGTTCGGGATCGGTGAACATGCAGAATGGTATGAGTCGGTCTCGCGTAGTGCGGCTGCCCCGATTCAGATTGTCGCGGACAACCCGGAAATCGTCGAAGGCTACGTGCGTGAACTGCGGGCTGCCTGCGCAATCGCCCATGGCCCAAACGGCCTCTGCGGTTGTCTCCAATCGCTCGTTGACCTTGATGTAGCCGCGCGCGTCCAGTTCGACTCTTGCTAGTTCCAGCCCGATCCCCTGGGTGTTCGGCTTTCGTCCGGTAGCGACCAGCAGATCAATTCCCTCGATCGTTTGTTCTCCCCGATTGTTTTCAGTAGCGATCCGGACCTTCTGGCCAGAAAGTCCTTCTATTTTGCGGACTCGTGTCTCGAGCAGCACTTCGATTCCCTCGTTCGCGCAATTCTCCAGAAGTGCTTGTGCAACGTCAGGATCTTCAGCACTGGCGATTTGCGGGCCCCGCTCGATCACAGTCACTGCAGAGCCGAATCGGCGTAGAGCCTGTGCGAGTTCGAGGCCCACGTATCCTCCACCAAGTATGATTACGTGTTCCGGCAGACGATCGAGATCGAGAGTTTCTACGTGAGTCATAGGTTTTGCAGCCACAAGGCCGGGGATATCCGGGATGTCGGTGCGCGATCCTAGGTCGAGAAACACCCGATCACCTGTGATCGTTCGTCGGCCTCCCTCGTTGAGGTACACTTCAACTGTTTTCTGAGCCACGAACCGGGCTTCGCCCCTGACGAGTTCCGCTCCCGTAGCCTTGAAGCGATCGAGATGAAACTGAACCTCACCCTCCACCATCTTTCGCTTGCGGTTCAGGACGCCCTTCATATCCGTAGACACCGGCCCTGTTCGGATGCCATATTCCGCGCCGCGCCGCGCGAACCAATTAGCTTTCGCGCTGCGAATCACGTTCTTGCTCGGCAAGCATGCAATGTTAGGGCATGATCCACCGATGTATTTTCGTTCTACTACCGCCGTGCGTTGGCCCGCTTGCGCCATCGTCCACGTCAGGTGTTTTCCCGCTTCTCCGCTTCCGATAACAAGGATCTCGTAGTGTTCTGCGTCAGACATCATCGCCTCCGTGCATGAGCTACCCGACTAATCAGGACCTCTCCAAATTTTATGATACTCATTCCGCGATGACAGCATCAACGCAATTGGAAACGAAAAGGGTCGTTTCTAAGCAAATGAAAGACTACAGCTCTGTATTCTTGCGGCGGTGCTCGTTTCGGGAGGCTGCTGTGACGCAGAGGACGCCTGGGCGAGCGCCGAGTTGTACGAACCGGCGTCCATTTACATGGCCATCGTGCAGCCGCCCATTCAAGTCAGCCGGAAACAGCGTCTTTAAGGCCACGACGGGAGTGGTTCCGATGAAGTTCACGCTCACAGCAAGCGGAGCGGTGCTGCTGACCCGACTCCCTAAGTAGCGGAGGTGAGACCATGCCGAAAGGGATCGCACGGAGGCGGTTCTCCTTCTCACGGCAACGTGCCTATGCGCCGGGGCTGCCTGACCAAATCCGATTCCTCTTACGGAGTAGCGACGGAATGAAGAACGTTACAGTGATGCTGTTGGCCGTGGCACCGTTGACCTATACGCCCGCACTTTCCGGTGGGCAGGTTCAAGCCCAAGCTCAGGTCACGGTGTCGCCCGGCGATCTATACAAGAGTGCGGACAGTTGTTTGTTTTTGGTTCACGCCGAGGTCACCGGCTAAAGATCCTGGTGTGGGACCGTAGAGTCGGCTACTCTCGTCAGATCGTCACCGCCAAGGGTGTTGACAGTGTTTCAAATCGGCCTTCAATAATTGACAACGATGGATCATCACATGAAGGAGTCTTTTTATGACTGAAACCACATCCGCAGAGGCGTCGGGTGAGGGTATGCGCGGATCTCAAGCGAGCACAGATAACAAATTGCAGGCGAAGAATGTTCTAACGAAGATTGCAGCGTTTGTTGCAGATCGAAATATCCCTTTCCTTGTTTGCAGCATGGGAATGATCGTGATGTTGCTGTGGGCAGGCAAGTTCAAAATGACAGCACCCGGAGCAGAGGGCATCATCCCGCTCGTCACTAACAGTCCACTTACCAGTTGGCAATTCAAAATCTTTGGACCATATATTCTCGGGGATATAATCGGGGCCACTGAATGGACAGCAGCAATCCTACTGATCATTGGCTACTTCAAACCTAAAGCAGGCATTCTGGGCGGGATCATTCTAGTCGGCATGTTCTTCACCACAAGCAGCATGTTGATCACGACTCCGGATGACACCGTCGTGGTTCACGGTATCCATTACATGAACAATCTCGGCCTGTTTCTCTTCAAGGACATTATCTCTTTCGGAGTTGCGTTCTATTTGATCAGCCATTATGGCCGAAAAGCGATCATGGCTGAAAATCTAAGATGATGTGACGTGCCCGGGTTGTCACCGCTAGGTTCCAGCGTTTAGTCCCCTTCGAGTTCTCGAGGGTTCGTAGGCGCGACCTCAATTGGCGCATGGCGATGCGGGCGAGGCGCTGAGATTGTTACGTGGAACGAAACATTTCCGTGCGATTCGTCGGCTGCTTCCACTCGCCCCCCAGGTCGGTAGGGCTTCTTCTTCGGCGTCTACTTACTTACTTTTTGGGTTCTCTTCCAGGTCTTTGTAAATGACGTGGCCTTGGCGACTGCACTCTCTCTGTTGTTCTATCGAAAGACCTGCGGCATCTAAACGGGGACCGACAGTGTCGTTCGCGTCATCTTCTGCGGTGAGAATCAAAACATCACCACGCTCACCGGCGCTGCCATTTGGAAAAGGCATTCCCTTGCTCACACGCGCAGCAACGTCGACAGTTGCGAGGCTCTTTCCCGTACCTGGATCACCTACGAAGAGAGTGAGTTTCCCGGCTGGGACGCGCCCCGGCCATAGCCATTTCATTTTTTCCCGTTCGATGCTGTGGTAATACTGCAATTCAACTTCGGCACTGGTTTCGATAGTCTGCGAACCGCTTGATTTGGCTGGCTTCCTATTCACGTAATCCGCGATTGCTTCGAGCTCTGACTCTGATTTAGGCGGTACGCATTGCTGATTCGTGATCCGCAATTGCGAAAGCACCATAGAGCAAGAGAATCCGCGAGCCCTTAGACTGCCGGCCAGCGCGAGCAAGGTTCTATGTCGCTGGCCTTCGGGAATGACATCGAGCCCCGCCGCGGAATGAGCGTTTCCGTTTGGGTTCTGCAGCAAAAAAGCTGGAGCTTGGGCCCAAGCAAGGTCCCTCACCACTCGGTACGGTTCACCCGTCTCGTGGTGAATTGATGGCGGCGCTATCACATAGCCGCCATCGCCGCGAACGTCCAGCTTGGTGCCCAGCTTCTCGACGCTGTTTTGGGTTTTTGTGCCTTCTGGCTGTTTAAACCATAACTGCCAGCGTCCGGGACGCGTTTGAACGGTGAGCGTGGGCGGAAGCTGCATCCTGGCCACCGCATCAGCTGCTTCTCGGGAATCCACGTCGAGAACGACAAGATGATTTACTTCACCTGTTGGCAAGCCGATTTGTGCCAATGGATTGTTTGTCCACCATTCGATAATCGTTGCTGCATCGAGGGTAGCGTTCTTGAAACCACCCTTTCCAGTGAGTGACACTTTTCTCTCGCAAGGAAAGACGGAAAGACCACGTAGAGCATAGGCGGTTGCAGCATCAAGCATCGACTGTTGTGAGTCGCTCACTCGACTCCTGTCCGATCAGTTCTCGATTCCGGCGCGGGTTTCCGTGCGCCCATTCTGAGGTTTCTCGATTTCTTGTAAGACCTGCCATCGGTCTTTCAAAAAGGAAACCACAAGCGCGTGCTCCGTGTAGTTCAACGGTTTGCGTCCATGCTCCGCTGCCGCAAGACTCGAAACAGAAACGCCAGTACAGAAAGAGACGTCAATCTGCCGGAGGCCGCACAGCAGTCGCATTCGCTTCAGGTCGCTCAACATCGAACGGATCTTATTCGAAGCAGGTGCTGTATTTCTGTACCAACTTAGGGCATTTCGGTACAAATCAGGTGAGTCACTATCGGTGCTTTTGGTTTCCTATGCGGGAGATAATCTGCCGGGATTTCCCGTTGGATGTGCCGCCCTGGTAGTCGAACCATCCATCAAGGATAGATGCTGGTGTAACTTGGCCCGTCACAAATCGCGCTGTTAACGGAGCGACAGTTTCGAAAGGAGAATCCTGCTTTTCGAGATAATTCATGAACGAGGTGAGGTTTGCTGTAAGGTAGCGGTACGAAAGTGGGTTTCCCGTAATCTCGGTACGAATCGCAACATAAGGGGCAAAAATCGACCGGGAAGTTCAAGCTCGTATTAACATCGTTCAGTAACGGCGAAATTAACCGATTTCTGACGCCGGACGAGTCACTTCGAGATCAGTGAGTTTCAACCTTGGGCTTTTCCGGTGTCGCTGCCTGAGA
>Ga0306920_100011036_pt1 | contig 12159 bp, 16 predicted proteins | sample flu12Cox44000170_FD_204666 | JGI IMG/M metagenome (GOLD analysis project Ga0306920, IMG submission 204666) | Lab enrichment of tropical soil microbial communities from Luquillo Experimental Forest, Puerto Rico - flux4day.12C.oxic.44.000.170 (v2)... | ecosystem: Environmental > Terrestrial >...
GATCGAGTTGTTCGGCCTGCAGGATCGGTGCGGGCGTGGACGAAGGCGTTGCCGGGAGCGCTTCAGCCGCCGGAGCTTCCGCTCCGGGCGCAGGCGCGGCTGCTGGAGGGGACGCCGCCGCCGGGGCTTCTGCCGCCGGAGTTTCAGCACCCGGTACCGGCGCGGTTGCTGCGGGGGACGTCGCCGCTGGAGCTCCAGCCGCCGGGGTTTGGGCTTCGGGCGCTGGCGCCGCGAGACCGGCCGCGGGAGCCGGGGTCGTCGCCGTTATAGGCGCCGGAGTGGTCTGCGCCCGAACCGACACTGAGGTGACGACGATTACGACGGCAAGGACCCCGGCTATAACCCCGATCGGACGCGCACCCATGTTTACCCAAGTCGATGTGGCGGCTTTGCCTGCGCCGCGCGGGCTGGCAACAAACGCCTGAATTATGCGCGAGCTGCCGTCTGTTTGGTTGCGCCGGCGGCATCAATTTTCAGTGATCGACGGCGTATCGAATTGGGTTAACGGGGTCTAAGGCCGGTCAGGAAGGTTCTTCCAGGGTGAAGCCGACTTTGAGAACAACCTGGTATTGGAGCTTCGATGCCTCGACCTGCCCCCGCGTCTGAAGCACCTCGAACCAGCTGATCCCGCGCAACGTGCGCGACGCCCGGCTGACAGCGCTTTGAATCGCATCCTCGATGCTTTTGTCCGATGAGCCGGCCACTTCGATGATTCTGTAGACGTGATCGGGCATCGATGTCCTCCCTTGCGCACTAGCAAGACGGTCGCGTTCAGAGCCACCGCCCGCAGTCAATCGACGGATCATTTCGTGCCGGCCCCGGGCGAATTAAAGGCCCGTGCCCCGGCCTTTTCGAGTGGACAAGGGCCGCGGCCGGTGTCGGTTGACGAGAGCGCGGCTCCGCCGTGACCACACGATCACCCGTTTCGAGGATTTTGACCGATATTGGCGAGCGGCATCGCCAGGTAATGGTCGGTGCCGTGGCGGTTGATCAGCATCACCACGCTTCTGCGTCCGCCCGCCGCGGCTTCCTGTAGTCTGCCGATAGCGTCCTCGGGCGAAGTGACCGGGTGCTGATTGATCTGCTCGATCACATCGCCGGGCAACAGGTCGACGTCGGCGAACGCACTGTCCTCGTCGATCGCCCTCACGACCACGCCGTTTGTCTTCTGGGGTACCCCGAGCCGCTGACGGCGCTGCGGGGTCAACGGCACGAGCTTTAAGCCGATGCCGCCCGGCCGCGCCGATCCCTGACCCTCGCGCTCGCCTTGTATCGTTTCCAGGGTTTCCGGGCTTTGCGGCATTTCACCGATGACCGGCCGCAAGGTCGTCTCGGCATTTTGCCGCCATACTTTGACCGTCGCGGGCTCGCCGATTGCGGTATCGGCGACGACCAGCGGCAGCTCCCGCATTCTCAGGATATCGTGCCCATCGACCGAGAGAATGATGTCGCCTTGCGCAAATCCCGCTCGGGCGGCGGGACCGTCGGCAGCGACTCCGGCGACAAGCGCCCCTTTCGCCTGCGGCAGCCCGAAACTCTCGGCAATCTCCGGGGTCACCTGCTGGATCTGCACACCGAGCCAGCCGCGTGCGACCCTGCCATGGGCCTGCAATTCCTCGACCACCCGCCTCGCGAGGTTCGCCGGTATGGCAAATCCAATGCCGACCGAACCGCCGTTGGGCGAGTAGATTGCCGTATTGATGCCGATCACATTGCCGTTGAGGTCGAAGGTTGGGCCGCCGGAATTGCCTCGGTTGATCGCCGCATCGATCTGCAAGAAATCATCGTAGGGGCCGGCGTGGATGTCCCGGCCGCGCCCCGAAATAATCCCGCTGCTCACCGTGCTGTCGAGGCCAAACGGATTGCCGATGGCGAGCACCCAATCGCCGACCCGGGCCGTGTCGCTGTCGCCCCATCGCACATGGGGCAGCGGTCGCTCGGTATCGATCTTGAGCAGCGCCAGATCGGTCAGCGCGTCGCGCCCGACGACGCGAGCCGGATACTGGCCGCCGTTTTGAAAGGTTATCATGATCTTATCGGCGTTCTCGACCACATGATCATCGGTGACGACATATCCATTGGGATCGACAATAAAACCTGACCCCAACGCCGTGCTGGGGAAAGGGACGCCTTTGCGGCCCCGCTCCTCAAAGAAGCGGCGCAGGAATTCGTCGAGCGTCGACGGCGGCAACCCGCGAAGCGTGTTTTGGTCCTTAGCGCGACCGGGACGGAGTTCGCTTTGGTCGGCGGCCGTTTTGGTCGCCCGCTGAATTGCCGAGACGTTGACTACGGTGGGCATCACGCTTTGCACCACGGGAGCAAAGCTCGGCAGTGCACGCCTCGTCATACTCGGCCCGAGAAATTGCAGATCCGCCGGCGCACAGCCGATCTCGATTATCGTGAGACCGAGCACGACGGCGCCAACAGATATCGCCGAGCGCGAGAGATGAAAAGCGGAGGCAAACATTGGAAGACCCTCATGCCGGGTCGGGCCGCACCGGGTCGAGCGCCGCGCAGATCCACCCGTCGCCGATGGTACCCTCGATGAGTCGGCAAAAGATACAGCGGTGCAAGGCGCCGGACGAGAGCCGCGGCACCCTCACTCGATTGTCCGAGCTTCTACCGGACGACGCAATGATGGCGACGGGATGTCACGAATTCAACAGCCGGGGGCTGCCGCGGGTGCGATGGCGATACCCGAGCAAACTCCTCCGGCACGCCGCTTGGTCTACTCTTCCATTATTTCCTGGTGTTACCGCTCGCCAAACCCGATCTGCTCGATTGAGCCGGTTTCGTCCGGTGCGGGCGCAGGAATGTTTGCCGCACTCATCAGCTGCTCGAATTGACCCGGTGACGACAGCCATCGCCGCAGCGAGTTGAATTCGAACCCCGGAACCGCACCCGCAAGTGCGCGCAGCAGCCGAGCAGTCATCGGATAATCATTTGGTCCGTAGTAAGCAATGTCGGATGCAAGATCGAGTTCGTGCTCAAGCGTGACGTCGAGCAGCGCGATGAAGTCTTCTGCGGTCGTCGCCGGCGCATCGCGCATTTCGGCGACGATGGAAGTGATTTCGAGGAGCAGCTCGATCTGGCGTTGGCGCATCGGCGCCAAGTCGGTTCCTTGGATCCGGGCCTCATTGATCCCTATCGCCAGCTGATGGTGCTCATCCTCGAGTTTCGCCCATTGCTTGTGCAGCGCGGAGATTGACAGATGCGGGCGTTCAGTCACAACTCTAGCTCCTTCAGCGGCTTTCGAGCCATCCTGCTCGAGAAAGCGCCATCCCCCATTATTTACTTTAGCCCCTGGTGCCCCGGAGCGGCTGTCCAAAAGGCGTCAAATCGACATCCGGGGGCCCCATTTTGAGGGCCACCTTCAGAGTCGTAAACCTGGCCCGTCGACAAGGGGCCGTGAGGCAATCGTCTGGGTAGCTCCCGCGTTCGGAGGAGGCGCGGACGGGGGGGTTTATCTAGCTGGCAGGCAAGCGCCCGGCACCGCTCATCGTAATAAGAGTGGGTTACGCAGAGCGGTTCGGGCAGCTCTGCTTACGCAGCATGGTGCGGGCGGGGAGACTTGAACTCCCACGTCCTCTCGGACAACAGATTTTGAGTAAACTCCGAGCCTCTCACCAGCCTTCACCGCACATCACGAATACCCGCTTGAAACCGAGGAATTCCGCGCTTAGCGTTCTCACCCGCCATCACGCTCCCTAACCCCGTTTCACCGAAAATCTAGGGACAGATTAGGGACAGCTCTCGCGGGCGCCGAGGAGAACAGAGCTATGACAACCAAATGGTTCACCGCGGCACCCGGCATCCGCTACTGCAAGCTCGCGACTCGCAAGCATGGCGCGCGTTCGATCGTTACTTCACACTGCGCTTCTCGATCGCCGGCAAGCAGGTCGAGGAACCTCTAGGATTGGCATCCGAAGGCTGGACGGTGGAGCTGCCAAGGAGTAGCTCGCCGAGCTGAGCAAGGCGTGGCGCACCGGCCAGGGACCCAAGACGCTGCACGAGGAGCGGGAGGCGGAGGCGCGGGCAAAGCAAGAGGCGGCGCAGGCCGAGGAGCGGACAAAGCGCGAAAAGGCCGAGGCCGAGGAGGCTCTGGCGCGTCGAGAGAAGACCGTCGCCTATCTGTGGGATCGCTACAGCAAGGAAGTCGTGGCCATCGAGAACAAACCGCGCACCATCGCCGAGAAGACCCGCTGGTGGAGGCGGTGCATCGAGCCAGCGATCGGCCATTTGAAGATCAACGACGTGACAGAGCAAGGCGCGGGCGCGGTGGTGCGCGCGCCATTGCGGCTCGACGGCAAGGGGCAGGTTGTCGGCGGCAAGGCCGAGGCCGGCAATCTCTATCGCCTGCTGCACCACATGTTCCACAAGGCGCTGCAATGAAACTTGCGCGCCAAGGACGCCCGCAACCCGCTGGAAAGCGTCAGCGAGCCCAAGGTCGCCCGTCGCGAGCGGCTGCTGGCTGGCGGCGAGGTCGGTGCCTTGATGCAGGCGCTCGCCGCGGCCGAGCGCGACTTGGCCGACCATCCCCAATGCGTGGCGGCGATCCGCGCCGCGATCCTTACCGGTGCCCGGATCTCGGAGTTGCTGACCTTGCGCTGGCAGGACATCCGGCGCGACGAGATGGAGCTGCATCTCCTCGACACGAAAACCGGCTTCTCGAGGCGGCCGATCTCGGCTGCGGCGCTGGCCGTGCTCGATGGCGTGGAGCGGATGCCGGGCGTCGAATTCGTCTTCCGTGCCATCAAGGCACCAACAGCGCCGCTCCCCTACAGCACGGCCGAGAAGGCGTTCCGCCGCATCGCGAAGAGCGCCGGGGTCGAGCGCTGCACGCTGCACACCATCCGCCACTGGTTCGCCACGATGACCGCCAACAGCGTCAGCAACGCCCGCGTCGGCATGGCGCTGACCGGTCACAAGTCGCACGCGACCTAAATGAACTATGTCCACGGCGACAAGGCACAGGCCCGCGCGTTGGCCGATCAATTAGCCGCTCTCGCCAACGGACTGGCAAAGGCTAACTCGAACATCGCCACTATGGCGCCGGCCGCTGCCGCAAAGTAGGCTTTCTCTTTGCGGCGGAAAGGCTGATCACCGACAGCCCGGCTCCGCACCGGGCTTCCGCCGCACCTCCAACTTGCGGAGCGCCCAGCGGAGGCCCCGTGCGCACAGGCCCTCGGAGCTGGCAGCAAGCCTGCGCCTGGTACATCTGGCGCGATCTGCGCGTGGTCTCTCTTGTCGCGCCGAAGGACGGCTACCACGATACGCTGACGGTAGAGAGTCTTCTTCAAGCCCAGAAAAATGCCCGACGGCCCTCTCGGTATAGATCGCCGCGGACCAGTCGGACCGTGCGCGGCCCCGGCTTCGTAATCTTCCCGTCACGAGCAGGTGAAGGCTACGGCCCCAGCTTCTTGGCAGAGATGCTTCCGTGGCCTGTCGGCTCGATCGCGGAATTCGAGCGCGCCGTCGCAAATGGCCAAGTGACGGAGAGCGAATTGCATACCGTCGATCCGGCCGAAATCATGCGCGTATTCCCGGCACCTGCAGGCCGGATCGCTGCAGAAACCGCCGAGTGGAGCGCCGAGACGCCCGTTGGCTGGGTTCCGCTCGGGATCGTTCACAACGAGAACTACTATTGCCGCGAAGTGCTCATGAGGCGAGTGGAAGAAGAAATGCGAAAACGCAGGCTGGAGTTAAGGGGATCTCACAAAGACGAGCGCTGGCGTGCAAGCAAGCCGATCCCTTACCCCTACTGCCTCGAATTGGGTTTCAATTGGGTCGCCGGACCGAGCAGAGAAGACGGCGGCAAGCCTCGCTTTCCTGGGCGTAAATATCATTGTGACGTCAGCGCCTTTCACCTGAACAACCGGCAGATCGCCCAAGCCGACTACGACCGGCTGCGCACAGAGATATGCGAAAGGCCCTCGCACTGATCCGCGCACCCTCGCCGTCGACGCCAAACTGCAGGCGCGAATCGAAGCCGAGCTGTTCGACCGGCTCGAAAGGCGGCAATCCGCTGCGGGGGAGACAGCTATCTTAAGCGGTGATCCTCCCGACTTCCGGCCGTTCGAACCGACGCCCGGCACGATCCTGGTTCCCGATGCGGAGGCCCTGTTCTTGCGTCGAGATGCCCGCCGCCGCTATGTCCAGTCGAGGCCCGAACTGCCGGGCGCGGCAAACCTCCTGCGGGACGAGGGGTTTCCTGAAACCCGTCGAAAGCGCCGCCCGGTGTTGCGTATCGGGTTGCCGAAGGCGAGCCAGTCGAAGAGCAGGAGCCACTACGCGGCAAGGCGCTCGACGACGCGCTGGATAAATGGGTTCTCGTTAAATGGGGGGAAGACCTAACAAAGTTGCCATCCCGCGAAGAACTGCTGTTGCTTGCTCGTAAGAAGCCAAAATTCAGCAGTGTTACACAACCGATATCCGCGCTCTGCGCCGCAGGCTCGCTCCCGAAGAGATCAAGCGAGGCGGCGGCGGGATGCATCGCCGCTCTTAGCTGGTGAACTTGCCAAGTCACCAGCTAATTACCAGCTAGACTTGCCAAGTAAAGCGTTAACATCTTCGTGGCGTACAGAGTGTCACGAAGTAACCGGAAAATGGAAGATGTGATCGCCGAGATGAAGCGGCTGCTCCGGGATGTCTTCCTCGCGTCCAGGCGTGTGAAAACGTGCGCGAGCCAAGAAAGCGTAGAACCGGTTTCTCTATTGCCTTCCTCTGATAGCCGTCGCCAGCACGTCTAGTTTTCAGATTGACCAAATTGAGAAGAACTTTCTACGAGCAAATTGAACGCGCGAGTTTTCGCACAGCCTGGGTCGAAAATCAACGAGCTGACCGCGGCGTTTTCAATTGGCGGACGATCCAAAATCGGCGCAGTCGCGGCGAATACGAGAACGAGGACGAGATATTCTTCCGGGTCGGGGATCTGTAGGGGTGCGTCGCGATCCCTTTTTGGCCTCGGTTGCAGGCACCTTGTCACCCGCCCGGCGCCCGCCGGTCGTGCCAACACGTCAACCACCTCGTCGACGGCCCCGAAACCGCGCGGACGAGCTCGCTCGCCCTGCCTCGTCGGGCTGATGTGCCATGCCGACGTACGATGGCCCCGCCGCGGATGGCGCCGCGGTCGAGGCCGGTAATCGGGATTACGTTGGACGGCAGCCCGATACCGCAACCGCGCCTCTGGCGCAACTAATTAGCAACGATCTCTGGCGCCGAGTCGGTGAACTAGTCGAGATCGTCATTTCTAGGCTCTCTCCCGGTGGCTGACCAGCAGCACGCACGCATCCCGGCGCGGGCAATCTCGTTTCGCCAGCTCTCGGCGCATGACTGACGCGTCTTGGCGTGCATCGCATTGCACGCCGACAGTGCAGGGCGTGCCTATCCGAGCATGGCGAGGATAGCGACGATGACCGGCATCGGCAGGGGCAATGTGCCGCGCACGATCGCTCGCCTCGAACGGCTTGGATTACTGATCCGGCAGAGCCGAGCCGCCGACGCGACCGTCAACCTCTACAAGGTGATCTTTGATTCCGACGAACTGTCGGCCTCGGTGCCGGTAGATGTCATCATCGGAGATGACAGGGGTGTCATCTCACGTGAGTACAGGGTGTCATCACTGGAGATGCAAAGTGTCATCTCAGTTGACGCACTGAACAGACGAGAACAGACCAATGAACAACACTCGATCAATATGCATCGACCGGTCGCTCGTTCAGCTCGCGCGCGCACGTGAACCACGGATCGAAGTCAAGGATGGCGCCAATAGTGATTTCGAGATTTTTTGGCGCATCTACCCTCACCGCGGCAGCTTTCCGGACCCAAAGAAGCCCGCGCGGCTGAAATTCGAGGCGGTGAAGCGCGACGTCGATCCGGCCGCCATTATCACGGGCGCCACGTTGAGCAACACGGCACCGAGGGGCGGTTCGTCGCGCAGGCGGTCACCTGGCTGAATCAGGAGCGCTGGACACAGCTTCACGATCCCGAGGCGTCGGGCTTCGTGTCGGGATGAACTGACATGGCCGGCCTCGCCGAACGGCTGCTCGAACATGGCATTCGCCCGCCGCGATACACGGGCGGCAATCAGAAGCTCGTCTGCCCCCAATGCTCGCATACTCGGAGGAAGCGCAGCGACGCCTGCCTGAGCCTTACGATCGACGGCGACCGTGCTCTCTGGAAGTGCCACCACTGCCAATGGAGCGGCGCGGTGAACAGGCGCGACGATTATAGGCGGCAGCGGTGCCGGCCGGCCCCGGTCAAGCCGACAGCCACGCCGGGCGGCTTTGGGCCATCGCCCGACCGGTCCAGTGCGCAGGGCACGGCTTGGGCGGCTTCAAACGCGGCGTCACGAATAAGCCGGCGGTATCGGCCGGCGCTTCTGCCCGTGCCCAATCCCAGACGCGCAATAGCAGTCGTGAACTTCGCGAGAGCTGACAGCACGCGAGGAGTTAGAGCCATTTTCATTTCGCGAAGCGTTCGCACGCGCACAACTTCTGCAAAGAGCCGCTGCTGCTCCGCCTCAGCTGAGACGCGTGCGTTGGAAAGCGAATGTAAACCCTCTCGATCACCAAGCGATCGAAGATAACCTTCGGCTCGAGTCCACTCCCACGCGGCACGCCAGTCCGGTGGGGTCCACCGGTCATCGTCGTCGGTCAGATCATTCCGAGCGCGATCAGCCCATTGAGGCGCCCCACATCCAGCGATTAGCGCGACGATCTCGTCTAGGCGAGTGAAGGTGTCGGTTAGCCCACGAAGACGCCGGGCCTCACCAACAATCTGCTGGTATGCCTCGATGATCGAGGCTTGGGTAATCTGCGGATTGCCCAGATGATCACAGAACTCTGCCAAGGCCGTATAAAACGGAAGATCGAACTCGCCGGCTATGTCGGAAAGCTTCCGCCGGAGTCCTGTGGCGGCGGTCAGATGGGCCTTTTCGAGATTTGCATTCAATGCATCTAACAGTTGTTGGCATTCCCATGAAAGAGGATCGGCTCCGGATCAACCCCATATAGGCCGCCTCGGAACATTGCAAGTATGCCGAAGGGCTTACGACCAGCTGCGAGTTCGCTATCGCCTTATCGAGTGCTGGGTCTGCGTCATGGTCGCACTCAAGCACCAACAGGTCGTATTCCTGACCCTCTCGATGAATCTCGATCCACGCCAGGAGTGCTTCTTTGAGCGCCTTCGAGGCGCCTAATGATTTCGACCCGCTCGTCGTTGAACGGAAGTGGGAAGAAAAATGTACCATTTGTTGCGTCTGCGTCCGTTTGAGCCCTGCCGCTCCGATGCCCAAGTCTCGATCCATCTGCTCCCGACTGTGGTTCAGGCAGAACCAACTCGGCGTTGGAAGGATCGAGGCTGTCGAAATCGCTCGGATATAAGACCTCGCCTGATGGCTCGACTACGAAGGAAACGGCAGGTGCCGGCAGTTCATCCGGCGTCCCAACTTTGTCGACCCGATCAATCAGCCGAGCGATGTCCTCGCGCCTAAAGTCTCCGCTACGCTGCCGGACATACACGACCCATGTGTCCGTCAGACGCAGGACGTCATCTGCGTCAGGAAGACTTCGATCATTGGGGTCAGTCAGCGTATCCGGATGATAGTCGCCGTTTGGGGACAAACACGCGGCGCATGCTCGCAGAATCTTCTCAAACGAACGCTTATCGAACGGAGAGAACCCAATGTCAGGGTCCTCAACGGTGTGTTCTAACTGTTGGCCGATGTCGTGCTGTACCGCCTTACTTCCCTCGATTTCCAGAACGTGGAAGGCTTTGAGAGCCAATTGAGGGGCGGTCCGCCGTGGTCGTATATGCAGCGATCCATCCTCTTGTAGCTCGATCTCAATGAGTTGCTCGATGACTGGGATGTTGAGCAGCGTGTTCTGGATCACCCACCGTGCAATGCCGACCCCGAAGACGAGTTCGATCGGTGTATCGTCTCCCAACGCGATCAAGCGCTGATAGATTTGGTAAATCTTGTTGTAAAACTCGATCGATCGACGGCGCGGTCTCTCGATCTCTGCCCATTTGTTCCACTGGTTCTCAACGTAATCACACCAGAGCTCGTGAAACTCGGGAAGGTTTTTTATCCGCAATATCACGTCCATTCGATCGGGAAACGCCTCATCGGACCCGATTGGACGCATGACGTCTCCCGCATCAGGAAGCAGACCCGCTTCGGCGAGATCCGAGATTTCCTCGATCGGCAGATGCAGGACGCGTTCTGCGAGAAACTGGGGAGGCTGATCGGCCGAAGGGTGCGGCCCAAAGTCAATCCAACCATCGAATATCGGATCGCACCCCGGGGTTGGGTCTCGCGAAGCCGGCGAACTCGCAGCCACGTGTCTTCTTCGACTGCGGTCTCGACGCCTTCTAGCGTGACAACCTGGAATTCGTGGAAATGCGGGTAGTGCTCTCGATCGTCGAACGCCACCTAATCGTTGAACGAGAGGAATTCGTCCGTGTACAGTAGTAGATTCCGCAGCCGATTCTTTGTCGACCCTAGCTCCTGTATCACGAGTTCCGTCCAATGAGTAGGAGCTGCAGCCTATGTCGGCTCGATATGGCCGCTTGGCTATTTCATGGCACCAGATAAGCCGAGAATAAATGAGAACGGTGTCGCGTGCCCAACCTGTTTGGCGAGCGGACTCTCCAATGGTTGTCGACAACTTCATGATCCTCAATCGCCTCCGGGCAAGCAAGACAGGGAATTAACGGTCACACGAAAGTCGGTGTCCGACAGCTCAGCCATCGAGCGTCGTCTCCCGTAGGCGGGCGCTCCTACTGCCGCTATGGGAGCGGTCGCCAACAAGATACTGCACATTTCGGTCCCACGCGCGTCGATAGCCGATCCTAGGAGCGGTCAACTCCTCGGCGTAGAAAGCAATCAAATTAGGGCGCTCCGCGATCGCCTGTTTGATAATTCCCGCCAAAAAATTGATATCCGCGCCATCGAGGGACGACCCACCAGACGCCCCGAATTCCCGCGCCTCTACTCGCGCACCTCGCGCGGATCTCGCCCTCCAAAGACCTCCGCGCGTTGAGGCGGCTTCAGTCGTAGTGGGCCCGACAATCTGTTAAAGGTCACCGATTGGCCCTATGCCCTGTCCCAGCGCGCGGCCATGGCCAGGCGGATAGTCAGTGGGGGCTCCTCCTCGCCGCGATCCTATGTCTCGACCCGGCGCTTGCCGTAATCGAGCATGGCGGCAGCGCGCGCTTGGGTTAGGCCGAGAGACGCGGTGGGCCAGGCGCGGAAAGCGGTCATTGCTGCTCGCAGTTCACGTCATCGGCCCTCGGCAGGGCGGAGATCATAAGTCATTGCCCCGGGCGATATCCGAAGCGGTTCCCTTGATTGTCGAAGAAGTTCATGCCGCCATCCGGGCGGTACACGCCGTACCCCACACGATCGCCATTATTGTTATATATACCGCGATTGCTCTGTAAATTATACGGGTTGTTGTTAAAGTTATACGCTGTTGTTGAAGTTGTAGGGGCTGTTGTTGAAGTTAGATGGGCTATTCGGCCATCCTTGAGCGTAACTGGCCTGACCGACCACCAGAGCGACAGCGAGGCCGCCAGAGACCAGAAGAGCCTTCATGGTGTTCATTGCAAAGTTCTCGCGGTTGGATGTTCTCGGGACTTTCCGCAGCCAGGCCGGGGGCCTGGTTTTGGCCCGCCTCACGAGTCCTGATACAAGCTGTTACGACCCCGGAGACGTAATCGCAGCTCTTGGGAGATTTTGCGTTTTCGCGCCAAAGAATTGATAACATCAGCCAGGTGAACGCGGCCATACGCGTTATCTCTCTCTGGAGAGTCCGTTGCTGTGGACCCGAGGCGTCGCCGCCCGTGAGACGTTGACCTACCTCGATCGGAGGGGGATCGATGCGGAGCCTGCCCTTATCGGGGCCGGGATCTCTCGACGTCAGTTCGCAAGATGACATCGGCCTGTCGGTCGCTTCCCAATATCGGTTCCTCGAGCTGGCCGCGGCAGAGGCGAACGATCAACTCCTCGGGTTGCATATCGCGGCAGAGATGGACATGCGAGCCATTGGCATTCTTTTCTACCTTACTGGATCGTCGCGAACGGTCGCCGAAGCACTCGTACACCTGGCCCGTTATAGCCGCACCACGAATGAGGCTCTCGTCTGAGATCTCGCG
>Ga0306920_100011037_pt1 | contig 12158 bp, 15 predicted proteins | sample flu12Cox44000170_FD_204666 | JGI IMG/M metagenome (GOLD analysis project Ga0306920, IMG submission 204666) | Lab enrichment of tropical soil microbial communities from Luquillo Experimental Forest, Puerto Rico - flux4day.12C.oxic.44.000.170 (v2)... | ecosystem: Environmental > Terrestrial >...
CCGGGCGAGCGCGAGCGCTGGACCATGCTGGTGCGCGACAACCGCAACGAGGAGGCACTCGATGTCCTCAAAGCTAGTTACCGCGCTGGCCAGCGCGACGCGGACGCGGTGTTGCAGCTCTACAAACTGCTAATGTCGCTTGCCGAGATCGCGCAAGCGACCCAGGTGATCGAGCAGTTCGTAGCCGACCGACCTGGCGACGTCGAGGCGATTACCCTGCTCGCGAAGCACCATGGCGACACCCAGAACGTGCATGGTGAGGAGCGGGCGCTCAGACGCCTATTCGAGCTATCACCGTCGCAGGGGACTGCCCAGAGGCTGCTTTCGATTTACCGTCTTGATGGCGCGTTCGACCAAGAAGAAGGTTTGCTCCGCTCATTGCTCGCCAGGCAGATCATTGCGGCAAACGACGCCGAGAGGCTTGGCTTGCTGCTGCTCGCGCGCGGCGACCTTGATGGCGCGCGCCAAGCGCTCACGTACTTCGATGAGATTGCCAACCCGGAACGAATGATCGGACGTCTCGCCTTGTTCGATCTTCTGGTGCAGCTTGGAGACACGCAGACAGCGCTCGTCAAGGTGGCAGCATGGATCTCGAATTGGCGCAAGGTGAGCATCCATCTACCCGGCGGGCCGGAAGTTTCGCTCGCTCGCCTTGTTCGTATGATGATGGCTGTGGACGCGGTCGTCGCCCGCCGCATTCTCTGCGCGACGCCGCAAGATGGCTTATCACTCGACGCCATCGAGCGGTTACAGGACCTCGCATGCTCTGCGCCCGCGGACGATGTCCCCGCAGGCGAGGTGGTCGCCGTCGCCGGCGGGCAGGCGAGGATTCTTTCTGGTGAGCCGCAACGATGAGCGACCGGGCGCTGAGGTACATCGACGCAGCACTTGGCGACGAGCGCCGATGGGCATGGCGCTCGCAGCTGCGCCTAGGCATCGAATTCCTGGTGCTGTTCGCCCTTTCATTATTGTTTGCGCATGCTGTGCTTTCAGTAGCGAGTGGGACTTATCCGAATCCGCTCTGGCTTCCTGTCATCGTACTCAGCCTGCAGCATGGAACTCTGGCGGGCATTACCGCGGCCGTTGCGGCCTCCGGCCTGTTCCTGTCGGAGGGGCTGCCACCTGCAGTTTTGTCAGAGGATCTCTATCAATACACCGGCCGGGTCTTCGTCGAGCCAATTGGCTGGACCTGCGCGGCACTATTGATTGGGCACGTGCGTAACCGCCAGATCCGCGAGAGATCGGAGCTGCAGGCCGAGCTTGCCGAACGGGACCAGCATTGCCGGGCCGTGGCCGAACTGTGTGATGACTTTCGCAGGCGCGCGGAAACGCTCGAACGTCATATTGCGGCGAACGCGATATCGTCGCATGCCGAGATGGTTGAAGCCGTCTGCGGCCTGCATGAATCCGATTCGACCAATTTTACCGATCGGCTGAGCCGGTTCATCCTATTGGTGACCGGCGCGTCGGAATTTGCCCTCTACCTGCTGCGAGACAACGAGCTCAGAATCGCGATCGATGTCCCGAATGAACACGCGAACTCCGTCGACATGGTTGTACCGGCGCACGACCCGCTGTTCGAGGCCGTAGTCAACTCGCGAAAGACTCTTCTGTTTCTTCCCCTGGACCCGACGATTCCCGCCGCTAGGCTGGCCCAAATCGTTCAGCACGGCCGCACACCGCTCGTCCTGGCGGCGCGTGAAGCCGACCGCGACTTGCTGGATCATCGCGGCATCGTCATCGGGCCGTTGCTGGATCGAAGTTCCCATCAGGTGATCGGAATGCTGCGGATCGGGGGCAGCAACATCGTCGACTTTCCGGAGGACATCGAGCGCAAATTCACGCTGGCGTGCTCGGAGATTTCTCGGTTGCTCGGCCGTACTATCCTCATCAAACCGCCCGACGCGATGCCGGCTTTCGCCGTCCGGCCGATTGAACGCCTGAAACAAGCCGCCTCGCTGGCGCGACGCCGATCTCTGACCAAAACCGACGCACGACAATTGGAGACGGGCTGATAAAGCATGCCCCCAACCATGAACCCCATCCGTGCTACGCTCCCGTCTCCGCGCCTCGATGATCCGCTCGAGGGAACGGAGATTCTGAAGGTCCGCATCATCGATGTCGCCATCGCGTTGATCACGTTCGTGGCAAGCCTCGGCGCGCTCTGGCTCTTCATAAACGGCGGCGTCGCTGTTTCGGTGGCGCTCCTGCTGCATTTCGGCGTTGTTTTCATACCTGCGGGCTTTTTAGCGCTGCGCCGGCGGCGCGACGGAGATCTGACGATCCTGGCCCTCCTCCTAATGGCGACCTTCGCGGGCGGCCCGATTGGCGCGGCAGGCTCTGCGTTCGCGGCGTTCGCGCTGTGGTACCATCGCCCCACCCCACTCCGGCTTCTGGATTGGTACGACTACATCGCGGGCATAGTTGGACGCAGTCATGTTGCGCGCATCTACGATGAATTGACATCCGGCCGGCTGCCACCCGACCGTGCCGCCAGCGTTCCCCGTTTCACGCCGATTCTGACCGGGACAGCGGTCAACGAGCAACAGCGCGTCCTCGGCGTCATCGGCCGTTGCTATCACGGCGACTTTCGCCACGTCATGCGCCTCGCGCTGCGCAACCCCAATGGACTCATCCGAACACAGGCCGCCGCCATCGCGAGCCGTCTCGATCTCGCGGAGAAGTCACACCTCTGGACAACAGATTTGGCCGGAGGCAGCGTGTCACGTGCCGATTATCCGGACAAAACCCGCGCGGCGCAGACCACCTGATAGGACGCCGCCATGCCGATCGCCTCTTGTGCGCAAGTTGCACGCCGAAAATCGCTCCCGCAATCGGAGTCACACGAGATCGCCGATGTCTGCCTGATCGTGGAAGGCGCCTATCCGTTCGTCGCCGGCGGCGTGTCGACCTGGATCGATGGGCAAATTCGCCGCCATCCATCCTTGCGCTTCTGCGTGGTTGCGATTCTGCCGGAGTCCCCGGCGCCCGCCCCAAAATACGGGCGACCACCAAATCTCGAAGCTTTATATCATCTTTACCTCGGCCAATATCAGCGTGGCCACCGCACGATCAACATCGGATCGCCCGAGCGCATGCGCCTGTTCGCGGCCGTTGATGTGTTTCTGCGAAGCGGGGGCCTCTCCGAACTCGCCCAAATAAACCGCCTGATTACGCTGCTACTGCATGCGCGGCGTCCTGCGGACCTGATCAATTCATCGCTCGCCTGGGACCTCGTTTGCGATCTCTACGAGCGCACCATGCCGCACGAGTCGTTCCTGCACTTCTTCTGGGCGTGGCGGGCGCTGTTCGGCGGTCTTGTGGCCACGCTCGGATTTCCTCTGCCGGCGGCGCGCATCTATCACACGGTCTCGACGGGCTATGCTGGCCTATTTGCGGCGCGCGCCGCGGTCGAAACGAGCCGTCCTGTTTTCATCACTGAGCATGGCATCTACACCAACGAGCGACGGATCGAGATCCTGCAGGCCGACTGGATCATCGACACGGTCGACAAGGGCTACTCGATCCACGATTCCCGGCGCGACCTCCGCGACTTCTGGACGACAGCGTTCGAGAGCTATGCACGAACCTGCTATGCAGCCTGCGCGGAAGTGATCACTTTGCACGAAGCCAACCAGATCGCGCAGATAACGCTTGGCGCCAGCCCGGAGCGGATGCGCATCATCCCGAACGGCGTCGACTATTTGACGTTGAGCCGCCTACCGCAGGCGACGTCCGATGAGCCGCCCACGGTGGCGCTGGTCGGGCGCGTGGTGCCGATCAAAGACGTCAAGACCTACCTACAGGCAGTCGATCTGCTGCGCCGGCAATTCCGCAACTTACACGCCTTGATTCTGGGACCGACCGACGAGCAGCCAGGCTACGTCGACGAATGCCGGACGATGGTCGCGGAGCTCGATCTTGCTCAGGTCGTCGAATTCACCGGCAAGGTTGACGTGACCACGTATTTCCCGCACATCCACGTAAATGTGCTGACAAGTCTCAGCGAATCGCAGCCGTTGTGCGTGCTCGAAGCCGGCGCTGCCGGCATTCCGACCGTGGCAACGGATGTCGGTGCGTGCCGTGAGATTATGTTCGGCCGCCGCCACGAGAAGGCTGCACTTGGCGAGGGCGGCATCCTCACCGACATGTCGTCGCCGGGAGAGACCGCACGTGCCATCGCCGCGCTGCTCGGCAATTCGGAGCAGAGAATGCGGCTGGGCCGTGTGATGCAGGAGCGCGTCAAGCGCTATTACGATCTCCGCATGGTCGACGAGGCCTATGCGACTATCTACCAGCGCTACCGTCACGCATTCACCGGGCTAACGGCTCAGGAGTGAGACGTGGCCGGTATCGGCTTCGCATTAGACCGAATCTATCGCTCCGGCTCAATCGCCGACCATATGGCGTCCTTCGCGCATGCTTCGGTCCTGGCAGCCGGGCCGTGCCTGCTTTCAGCGCTCTGCATTTGGTTGATCGGTTCCGTCAACAATGAGGTTGAGGGTCGCACGATAATTGCGGAGTTCCGTGCCCTCGTTATTTACAACTTTGCACTGTCGTTCGTAGTGACTTCGCCGATCGCGCTTGTAAGCACGCGCCTCATGTCCGACCGCCTGCATGACCGCAATGTCAGCGCCGTACCGGGCTTAATGCTGGCGGCGCTCGGATTCTCCGGTGCTGCCACCATCGTGTTCGCCATCCTGTTCTACGACGCGGCGCTCGACCTCGATGCCCGTGTTACAGCCGCCTCGGTTGTGAATTGCGCGCTGATAGCGTTCATCTGGGTCGGTTGCCTGTTCTGCAGCGTCACGCGAGATTACAACGCTGTAACGGCGTTCTTCGCGGCAGGGATGCTGGTGGCCTTCATGTCGGTGACGGTGAGCTACAATGTGGCGCCCGAGCTCGACAGCATGATGTGGGAATTCAGCGTCGGCCTCGCTGTCACTCTGTTCGGGCTGCTCGCTCGGATCATGGCCACCTTCCCGTTCGCGGTGCGCGACCTCGTGGCGCCGGTTTGCACGATGTGGCGTGGCATGATCGGCTACTGGCCGATTGCTCTCGGCGGTCTGTTCGGCGCGCTTGGTGCCTGGGTCGACAAGTGGGTCGTGTGGCTCTCGCCGCTCGGCCAGCAAATCGGCTCCGGCCTCAGGCATGCGCCGCTCTACGACAGTCCGATGTTCATTTCCTACCTCGTAGTGATACCGGCATATGCGGGCTTCATCATATACCTCGAAGTGAAGTTCTTTCGTAACTACCGGATGTTTTATTCCAGCATCCTGGATCATGCGACGCTCGGCCAGATCCGCCGCAACGGAAGGCGCTTGCGCGATGATACAATCGTCTCGTTATCTGGTATTTTGGTGCCGCAACTCGCGATCTGCGCACTTGTGGCGTTGTCCGCGCCGGCCGTGATCGATGCGCTCGACATGCAGTTCCGAGGGGTGGGAACGCTCCGCCTTGGCGTGATCGGGGCAGTCTTTCAATTCCTTTTCGTCACCTGCTCATCGCTGACGCTGTACTTCGATCGTCGCATTGTGTTTCTGACGTCGCAGGCGTGCTTTCTCGTGCTCAACGCTGCGCTGACGTTCGGGACGCTTGTGCTCGGACCACGATATCTCGGTCTCGGGTTTCTGGTGGCATCGGCGATATCCGCTGCCGTTGCCTACTTGGCTCTGGTCAGGACTCTCTACCGGCTAGACTATCTAACCTTCATCGCGAACAACCCGGCGGTGCGCATGCAGCCGTGGGCGTAGTGAGTAGGTTGAGCTCGTGCAAGCTGAAGCGGGCGGCCGTCGGAACCGCTACCATTTGAGGAAGCAGATCGTCGAGCCGGTGTTCGGGCATATCAGAGGAGCGGGGGATTTGCGATGCGACTACGCGAGCGACGGGAGACCAGTGAGCAGGATCTGTTCCGCTCACGGCTTGACCAGATCATCGGTATAAAACACGCGTTGGTGAAGCTGTCGCGGGCGATCGATGGGGGGTTTCTGGAGCAGACGTTTGGGGCGGTCTACACCGACAACCCGGGCCAGGCGCCGTTGCCGATCCTCAAGCACATCTACGACCCTTCCGACGAGGCTCTATGCGATCGCTGGGTGGAGAAATCCGAATTACTTGACTAAGGTTTAACCAAAATGAGATAAATCTCGCCCCAGCAAATGCTCTTGTTGGCCCTTGCGACCTGAGTCGTTCCCGCTTATGCAGTGTTGCGGCGAGGGTGCGTGTACGCAAACTAAAGTTCCAAGCCGAGGAATGGTTGGAAGCCTCAAACGATCGAGAGCCACGCGATTGGAGCGGACAAAACGGCCCCTTCGGCGATTGGTACCAGGGCGGGCTTTGAAATGGATGCTTCCGCACGCTACCTTTGCAGTCAAAAGCGTGACCGTCATCTTGACAGGGGCGACGGTGACGCTGCTGCTCTGGCGGAGTAGTGACCCCGCTGCGTTTCATTCGAGCGAGGCCGATCGCTTCAGCGCGGCGTTTGCGCCATTCACAACAAAGCAGCTTCTCCCGCAACGAGTTGCCATGGCCGCAACCGCCCCGCCGTTGACGGAGACTCTAATGCCACGAAGGATCGCTTCAGTGCGGCCTTTGCGCCATTCATCCAACGGGGGGTCAGGACCGTCATGTTCAGGCCGTCCGGGCGAGACACTCGGCCACAAGCCGCCAACGGCGGGCTCACCGGCAAGCCGCTGCGATATATGATCGGGGCGCCGTCAGCAGAGCCAGGACGCGATGACGCCGTGACTGTCGTGTCCTACGACGCCAAGCCAGTCAAACGCGGCGTCAGTATCGGGTACTGCAATCTTTTTTAGAGACAAATTCCGGGGGCTACGGGCCCTACTTGCAACCGTCTGACACAGCGGCGCAATACAATGAAGGCCAAATCGACCCGCTCGGGCCGGGCTGGACCAAAAATCTGCATGAGCAGTTCCACCGGCGCCGCAAGCAGGGCTTCGAGTATGTCGAGCTTGCCAACGCGGACGCCTACGCGATCAAGGACGTGATCGGCGCGATCGAGCTGGCCAGCAGCTGTGGCCTCAAGGTAATCGCCAAGAACCCCGGTCTGCTGGGTGACGCCACGTCTTATGTCGCGCACCCCAACGTTTATGGCATTATAGCCGAGCGCGGCGCCGGCAGTCCTGACGAAATGGATGCGCTGCGCCGCAAAGCAGGCAAACCGGAGATACCAGTATGGTTCTTTGCATTCGGCGCTGGGCGTGAATGGGCGGTCAGCACCGCGAACGCCGCAAAGAATTACCGGGGCATGGGGGTGACGTACTCAAGCGCCGGCGAATACGGCAATGTGATCGACATCCTCTCACCCGCGGATTCATTTCTCTCCGCGACGCTTTGAGCAACGGAATCAAATGTCTCGCGGCTTGTGCTCAAATTCAAGAGATCTGAGACCCTGATGAAGGGCGTGTGCATGCTCAATTTGTTCCTTCATTCGTAAAGAAGGTGTTTTGCTATGCCCTAAATACGGCCAATAGCCGGGAGCCGGACCTTTGACTGCGACAGGCATCCTGACGCCCACCGAGAACGCCGCGACGCCGCGTCGGTTACTCTGGATCGTCGCGTGTGATCTCGAGAACGCGGAAATCATTGTCGAGCTTAATGTCGAATAGACCGTCCTTGCACTTCGCGTCTCCAACTTTATAGGAAAGATGCTCGGTATCCCTTTCCATTTTGCCGCCCGAGCAACCCCACGCTTTCAAGGCGGCCTTGATCTTCTGAGCCTCTGCCCGTGACACGAGGTTATCGGCGAGCGCGAAGGTGCTACTGACAAGCACAGCAGACGTCATTAGAATGGACCTCATTTTCTATCTCCACCGTGGAGCGGCTCATCTTACGCGCATGACGCAATTGACACCACAGAGAAAGCACCCGCACACGCCGAGCTTTCGAGACCGTCCGGGGCAAAGCGCAGCCTTTCCAGGCTCGCTGTCGAGCGAACCGGCGTCGATTGCCGCGGCTCTCATCGTCGTCTACTCATCCTCGGGATACTCTACGACATGCTGCGGACGAGATCGAGCGTGACACCGGTCGCGTCGTCGAACCGCACGGTTTGCAGCGCTCCCCGGTTGTGGATTCGCCAAGTAGAAGCGCCGAGCGCGGTGATCTCATATCAGTCGTGAAGAACCCTTCCGCAATCGCCGCGTATTGCGAGGCCGCGTGGGCGTGAAAAAGGATTTTCGGGCCTCATTTAGGTGGTGCCGTACTGCAGCCAGCTGGGGCGGCGCGCTCGCCGGCATACATGTGATAGTAGACGTTGACCGGCTTGAGGCGTTGTGGCTCTTCGGTCGCCGCGATTGTATGGTCGCGGCCCGGGCGCGGTCGCCTTCGCGCTCGATTGCTGTAATCGCGAGGCCATGAGTTTCCTCGCTACCGCCAGCGGCGTCAGCGGCGAGGACGTTCGTGATTTGATGCTCGCTGCCGTCGAGCATCGCCTTCGGCCGTCAATCGCCTGCCGCGCGCCATCGGGGGTCACCGCAGGCGCAGGAGCGATGGCAGTCGATCCGAGTGGGCCTGCAGCATGACGGTCCTGATCACTGGCGGCGCCGGCTATATCGGCAGCCACATGGTTCATGCGCTCGTCAACGTCGGCGAGCGGCCGGTGGTGCTCGACAATCTCGCCACCGGCTTCGACTGGGCGGTGGCTCGGAATGCGTCGCTCGTAATTGGTGACTGCGGCGACCAGTCGCGCGTGGCCGCGCTGATTGCAGAACATGGAGTCGACTCCGTCGTCCATTTCGCCGCCTCAACCGTCGTGCCGGACTCGGTTCGTGACCCGCTGGGCTACTACCGTAACAACACCGTGAACTCTCATGCGCTGATCGAGACCGCGGTCAAGCGAGGAGCGCCATTTCATCTTCTCCTCGACGGCAGCAGTCTACGGCAACCCCGTGCGCATGTCGGTGCGCGAGGACGATCCTACTGTGCCGACCTCGCCTTACGGTTCCTCGAAGCTGATGACCGAGATCATGCTGCGTGATGCCGAGGCTGCCCACGGGCTGCGCTACATGATCCTGCGTTACTTCAACGTCGCGGGCGCCGACCCGCTCGGCCGCACTGGCCAGTCGACTAGGGGCGCTACTCACCTGATCAAGGTCGCGGTCGAAACCGCGCTCGGGTTGCGACCGAGGCTGAGTGTCTTCGGCACCGACTACCGGACGCCGGACGGCACCTGCATCCGGGATTACATTCACGTGTCTGATCTCATTGCCGTGCATTGCGATGCGCTCGCCTATCTGCGCGCCGGCGGCGCCTCGACGACGCTCAATTGCGGTTACGGTCACGGTTTTTCCGTGCTGGAAGTGATCGAGAGCGTAAAGCGTGTCTCCGGCGTCGATTTCAAGGTCGAGTTTGTTGGCCGGCGCGAGGGCGACCCGACACAGATCGTCGCTGCCTGCGATCGTGTCCGCGCTGCGCTCAACTGGCAGCCGCGTTTTGACGATCTGGAAACCATCGTCGCTCACGCTCTGGCATGGGAGCGCAAGCTTTCGAAACGCGCCAGCTGACCGCAAGCTCTCCCATTCTACTTGAAACCCTCTCCGGCGTCAGCGAGAGGGGCCCTTGCAGGGTAGTCGCGGATGACACGGCCGAGATAGGTCTTGAGCTTGCGTAAGCTACGGTTGGCGCGCTTGATTTGATGGGCATGGGCGTAGCGCTGATGCTTGATCAGAGCCAGCTTGCGGACCCGCGCATAGGATTGGCGCAGGCTCACTCCGAGCTGGGGTAACATCTATTATCCAGAAAGAAGAAAAAAGACAAAAGAAAAAGAAAAGAAATCATGCTTTAGACGGGAGAAGAATATCGATCGAGTTGCCATATTCGCCGGCGTTCGAATAAGTGACGGACATATTGTGGTAACCGCGCGACCTTATCTCTGCTGCCACGCTTGAGGCCCATGCACGGCCCTTGCCGAACGACACGAACCAAACGGGAAGTTCTGGTTTGCCCGCACGCTTGCGCAGCGCGTCCATTTCGGCCGGCGTGGCATCGCCTTCGCGGGTTTCGCCAGCATCTTTCTCAACGATGATGCCGTAAATATTCGGATGCGCGACGTAGGGAGTCGGATCCTCGTTCATGGCGCCAGGATTCTTGGCGACGACCTTGAAGCCGTAGGTTTGAGCAAGCGCGATGGCGCGCAAAACATCTGAAAGACGATAGGCGTCCGGGTTGTCGAGTTCGATATACGTGAAGCCCTGCTTCCGGCGCCGCTCGAACTGCTCGCGCAGGTTCTTCTCCCAGCCCGGCCCGCGCGGATGTATCTGGCCTTCGTGGTACTTTTTTGCCGTATTGGAGGTGTGAAGATAGGGACCGTAGCGCCCGGTATTGAGTTCGTCGAACAAATTGCAGTAGGCGATGCTGATGCCGCGTTTGGCGGGCGCGGCGGCGTAGGACACCTCGGTCACCTCGTCATCGCGTCCCGGACCCGACGCCTTGGTCCCGATCAGATATCGCAGTGGCTTGCCGGCGAGCGGGTTGGGAGCGGGTGGAGATCCGAGCAGATGTGCGGGGGGCGTGAACATCACAGTCCGGACCTTGCGCGGAAAATTCGACGGCACCAACCGATCCGGACCGTTCGTCTCCTCCGTCAGCGCGGCGGGCTCCTTTCGGAAGGAGGGATTATAGATCGACGAGCCGGACGCGTCCGGCCGAAAGCCCGTGATGCCCGGACGCTTTTCCAGGTTGTTCAAGACCGCAAGCGTAATCGCGGCGCCGACGCAGGCGCTGAGGCCGAGCTTGAGCGCGAAGATGCCGTCCTGATAGACGCTCGCGTTCGATACGTGCGCCTGGCCGTGCGGCGGCCGGCCGATCGGAGAGGTCGGCGGTGGCGTGACGATGTGCGGCAGGATGGTGCGCGGCGGGACGGCACGTGGCCTCGCAACGCGCGGGATCGCCACACGTCGCACCACTGCGCGGGTCGTTGTAACCACAGCCATCCCAACACTTGCGGGCGGAAGCATCCCGCTTGAGCCGGCTTGTGGTCACCCTCTCCACAAAGGCGACAACGTGCGCAGGCGCACGTTTCAAGCCAAAGGAAGAAAGATATTCCCCCGATCCCAGACGAAAGATGATCCCCCGAACGAATTAAAGTTTAGTATATTGAAAAATAAGGAAAAATATTGGCAACGCTGGCCGCGCTGAGTCGCGGCGCGCCGATCGCCGCTGCGCCCCCCGGGGCCGCGCTGGCTTAGTGGAGATGTGAACCATTTCATAGGCCCCCAGCGGGACCTTGAACAAGGTTCAAGTCATGCAGGTTACAGCCAGGATCATGAATATATCATCGTCGAGGACCGTGTCGGGACCGTTGGAATAACAAACCACGCTCAGGAAAAGCTCAGCGACGTGACCCTTGTTGAGCTCCCGCACGTCGGCGAGCAAGTGAAGAATGGCGGCGCGGTCGGCGTTGTCGAGTCTGTCAAGGCCGCAAGTGAGCTCTATTCTCCCGTAAGCGGCGAAATCCTTGGTGTAAACGAGGTGCTGATCGGGATCGAGGCAGATCCTATGTGGAGGCATCGCAAGACCTTGGCGTTCATACATCGCAGTTGCGCGACAAACCACGCGAGAAGGCCAACGTGCCACTTGGGCTAAGCCGCTATCTGTCAGCTACCTTTATGCTTAGAGCGAATATGTCAATGAAGCTCATTAGATGACCTATTCATGCGGAGTCGACAGAGTTGCCGCAGGCTCGTAAATCCAGGATTGGTGGCATCGCCCTTATTATCGCTGGACTAGTGATCGGCGCGTCGTTGCTTTATTTCATGGTCGGAGTAAAGCTGCAAAAACAGTACTGGGCAACCAGCTTAACCGAAACCGTCGATGATAATGTTTTAAATGGTCTCTATGAAGCGGTTCGTCGGGGTGAAGTAGGATGGCTCGACGTTGACCCTAAATTCCCCCTTCCGCGGCTCATACCTGGAATAAATCTGATCCTTTATCATGTCGGAGGAAACTGCTATATTGGATTGCAACCGTTTTCCTTCTTCTGAACCGACTAGAGATCGATGGGGGGATACGGAGCACACGATCGACCTCAATGATATTGCAGCTAGAGCATGTTCCGCCCCAATTGAATCAGGGGGGATTCTCGTGGGGCCGAGGATGGGAGAGGCTATCGGCATTGATTCGCTTTTGGGAGGCTGGGCGAT
>Ga0306920_100011038_pt1 | contig 12158 bp, 7 predicted proteins | sample flu12Cox44000170_FD_204666 | JGI IMG/M metagenome (GOLD analysis project Ga0306920, IMG submission 204666) | Lab enrichment of tropical soil microbial communities from Luquillo Experimental Forest, Puerto Rico - flux4day.12C.oxic.44.000.170 (v2)... | ecosystem: Environmental > Terrestrial >...
CCAACGACCCGCTCACGGGCTACACCTCGCGCAACCGCAGCGTGCTCAAGCCCTACGGCGCCTGGGTGGTGATCACCCCGTTCAATTTCCCGATTGCGCTGGCGGCGGGCCCGACGGCGGCGGCGCTCATCACTGGCAACACCGTGGTGCTGAAGGGTGCAACGGCGACCCCGTGGGCGGGGCGGCTGCTCGCCGACTGCCTGCGCGACGCGGGGCTCCCCGCCGGGGTATTCAACTACCTCAGCGGCTCGAGTGCCGAGATCGGCGCGGCGCTCGTCGATCATCCGCTCACCGCCGGGGTGACCTTCACCGGCTCCTACGAGGTTGGCCGGCAGATTTCACAGAAGCTCCAGTCCGGCCTCTACTCGCGCCCCTGCATCGCGGAGATGGGCGGCAAGAACGCCTGCATCGTCACCGCACGCGCGGATCTCACGCGCGCCGCCGCCGGTATCCTGCGCTCGGCCTTCGGCATGGGAGGCCAGAAGTGCTCGGCGCTCTCGCGGCTGTACGTGCACCGCGAGGTCGCCGACGCGCTCATCGACAAGCTCCTCGGGCAGATGGCGGCGTTGCGCATCGGTGACCCGGCGCGGCGTGAGAACTGGCTGGGTCCGGTCGCGACCCGATCCGGCTACGAGGACTACGCACGCTACGCCGCGCAGTTGCGCAGCTCCGGCGCGCGCATCCTCGCCGGCGGCGAGCAGCTGCGCGAGGGCCCATTCGGTCACGGCTTCTTCGTTAGCCCGACGCTCGCCGAGGCCCCGGCCGATCATCCGCTCTGGCAGCAGGAGATGTTCCTGCCCATCGTGATGTTGCAGCGGGTGTCTTCCAACGATGAGGCCATGGCGCTCGCGAATGCCTCACCGCTCGGGCTCACGGCCGGGTTCTACGGCGCCGCCGAGGAGATTCCCTGGTTCCAGGAGCACATCGAGGCGGGCGTCACGTACGCAAACCGGCCACAGGGCGCCACGACCGGCGCCTGGCCCGGCTACCAGGCTTTTGGCGGCTGGAAGGGCTCGGGCTCGACCGGCAAGGCGATGGGCTCTTTCTATTACCTGCCGCAGTACCTGCGCGAGCAGTCACAGACCATCGTCGAGTGAGTGCATGCCGCTTTTGTCACTGCGCGAGGCGATTGCTACCTACGTCAAGGATGGCGCGAGCGTTGCGCTCGAGGGCTTCACTCACCTGATTCCCTTTGCCGCCGGGCACGAGATCATCCGCCAGCAACGCCGCGGCCTGCACCTGATCCGCATGACGCCAGACCTGGTATACGACCAGCTGATCGGCATGGGTTGCGCGGCGCGGCTGACCTTCTCCTGGGGTGGAAATCCCGGCGTCGGCTCGCTCCATCGCCTGCGCGATGCGGTCGAGCGCGGCTGGCCGCAGCCGCTCGAGCTCGCAGAATTCACACACGCCGAGATGGCGGTGGCCTACCAGGCGGGCGCGAGCGGCCTGCCGTGTGGGCTCGTGCGCGGCGATGCCGCGACCGATCTCACACGCGTTCAGGGTTCTGCCGTGCAGGCACTGCCCTGCCCTTTCACGAACGCCGCGCTTGCACTCGTTCCGGCGCTCACTCCCGATGTCACGATCCTGCACGCGCAGCAGATCGATGCCCGCGGCAACGTGCTCATCTGCGGCATCGTCGGGGCGGCGAAAGAGGCGGCGCTGGCGGCGCGCCAGCTGCTCGTCACGGTGGAGGAACAGGTCGAGACACTGCAGGCCGACATGAATGCGCTCGTTCTCCCCTCGTGGGTGATCACCGCCGCGAGCATCGTGCCTGGCGGTGCCTATCCCTCCTACGCCCAGGGGTATTACCCGCGCGATAACGCCTTCTACCTCGCATGGGATGAGATCTCGCGTGACCGTGGCGCCTTCACGGCGTGGATGAAGCGCAACGTGCTCGGCGTCGCCGATCACGCCGCGCTCCTTCGGAGGCTGGGCGTGGCCGCCTGAGCCCTCATGAGCGCATCGATCTACAGCCGCGACGAGATGATGACGGTCACGGCCGCACGACAACTGCGTAATGGCGCAGTGTGCTTCGTCGGCATCGGCCTGCCGAGCGCGGCCTGCAATCTGGCGCGCCTCACGCATGCGCCGGACCTGGTGCTCATCTACGAGTCCGGCACCGTCGGCACGCGGCCCATCGTGCTGCCGCTCTCGATCGGCGACAACGAGCTCGCCGAGACCGCGACCTGCATCGTGCCGCTGCCGGAGATCTTCGCCTACTATCTGCAGCGCGGTCGTATCGATGTCGGGTTCCTGGGTGCGGCGCAGATCGATCGCTTCGGGAATCTCAACAGCACAGTCATCGGCAACTACACGCACCCCAAGGTGCGGCTGCCGGGCGCGGGCGGTGCCCCTGAGATCGCCAGCTACGCGCATGAGGTGCTCATCGTGATGAAGCAGTCGACGCGCAGCTTCGTCGCACAACTGGACTTTCGCACCTCTTGCGGCTACCTCGGGGGCGGGAGAACGCGTGCGGGGAGCCGCTCGCCCGGTGCGGGTCCGAAGGCCGTGATCACCGACTTCGGCGTACTGCGTCCCAACCCGAGGACGCTCGAGCTCGAACTCGCCGCGCTGTATCCGAGTGTTAGCGTCGAGTCGGCGCGGGCCGCCACCGGCTGGCCGCTCGAGGTGGCGCAGACGCTCGAGGTCGTGCCGGCGCCGGAGGCGCGCGAGCTCGAGGTGCTGCGTGACCTGCATGCCCGCACCGAGGCAGCGCACGCCGCTTCCGTTCGTATCAAGCTACCGTCGTAGGATCGCTGCGACGGCGAGGACACTGACATGAGTTCGACCATGAAAACTGACAGGCGCTCAGCGCATATCTCCATGCCGCTTCCCGGCCCCAAGGCGCAGGCGCTGATCGCGCGCGACCGCGCGGTCACGACGCCTTCTTACCCGCGCGACTACCCCTTCGTCATCGCCAGGGGCCGCGGCGCCGAGGTCTGGGACGTCGATGGCAATCGCTTCCTCGACTTCATGGGCGGCATCGGTGTCGTCAGCACAGGTCACGCCCATCCGCAGGTGGTGCAGGCGATCCGGGAGGCGACGGAGGATTTCCTGCATATCTCCTCCGACTACTGGCACGAGCGCATGACGCGCCTCGCCGAGCGGCTGAATGGGCTCAATCCCGTCGGCGAGCCGGCGCAGGTGTTCCTCTGCCAGAGCGGCACGGAGTCCGTCGAAGCCGCCCTCAAGCTCGCCCGCTACGTCACCGGGCGGGGGCGCTTCATCGGCTTCCTCGGCGGTTTCCACGGCCGCACGATGGGCTCGCTCGCCTTCACCTCGAGCAAGTACACGCAGCAGGCCGGATTCTTCCCCACCATGCCGGGCGTCACGCATGTCCCCTATCCCAACCCGTACCGGCCGCTCCTTGCCGGTGCCGACCAGGCCAAGGCCGTCATCGACTACATCGAGAACGTGCTGTTCCAGAACAACCTGCCGCCGTCCGAGGTCGCAGCCGTGATGGTCGAGCCGATACAGGGTGAGGGCGGCTACGTCGTGCCGCCCGAGGGTTTCCTCGCGGGGCTCCGTGCGCTCTGCGACCGGCACGGTATGCTGCTGATATTCGATGAGGTGCAGTCAGGCATCGGCCGCACCGGGCGGATGTTCGCGAGCCAGCACTGGGGCGTGACGCCCGACATCATGACACTCGCCAAGGGCCTGGGCTCAGGACTCCCGATCGGGGCGACGGTGGGGCGACGCCGGTACATGCAGCAGTGGAAACCCGGTGCGCAGGGCAACACCTTCGGTGGCAATCCGCTCTGCTGCGCGGCGGCGCTCGCAACGCTCGATCTCGTCGAGCGCGAATACGCGGCGAACGCCGCCTCGGTCGGCGAGTTCTTCCTCGCACGGCTGCGCGAGCTGCAGCAGGGCTACCCGTGCATCGGCGATGTCCGCGGCAAGGGACTCATGATCGGGATGGAGCTCGTGACCGATCCCGCGACGCGTGCCCCGGCGCGCGCCCTGTGCGGGGCGGTGCTGACGCGCGCCTATCACCAGGGGCTGCTGCTGTTATCCTGTGGCCAGAGTACCGTGCGATTCATTCCGCCGCTGATGATCAACCGCGCCCATGTCGATGAGGCCATGGCAATGCTCGAAGCCGCGCTCAAAGAAGCGCTGGCGATGAGCTGAAGGAGCGGCACGACTTGCGCGTCTCTACCGACTCCGTCCGCGCCCTGGGCCTGACGATGACCACCGCCCTGGTGGTCGGCAACACCATTGGCGTCGGCATCTTCATGTTGCCGGCATCGCTCGCGCCGTACGGCATGAACGCCGTGCCCGCGTGGCTGATCACCTCGGTCGGCGCCACTTTTATCGCCTGGGTTTTCGCAGGCCTCTCGCGCGCGTTCCCCGACGACGATGGACCGTATGCCTACACGACCCGCGCATTCGGTGGGGCAGTCGCATTCGTGCTGATGTGGTGCTACTGGGTTTCTACCTGCGTGACCCTTCCGGTCCTTGCGACCGGCGCGGTCGGCTACCTGTCGAGTTTTTTCCCGGTGCTGGCTGTCAATCACGGGCTTGCCGCGGTCACGGCCCTCGCGCTTCTCTGGCTGTTCGTGTTGGTCAATCTGCGCGGCGCGCGCACCGCGGGTTGGGTGCAGGTGCTCACCACCGTGTTGAAGCTCGTGCCGCAGCTCGGAATCATCCTGCTCGGTGTCTGGGCGCTCTTTACGCCACATGCAGAGGTGCTCGTGCACGTCCCCCCGACGCCACTATCGCTCAGCGGAGTGATCGCTGCCTCGACGCTCGCGCTTTATGCCATGCTCGGCGTTGAGAGCGCCGCCATGCCGGCCGGCCGTGTCAGGGATCCCGGGCGCACGATTCCGCGCGCGACGTTCATCGGGACGCTCCTGGTCGCGCTGATTTATATTTGCGTGTCGCTCGTGCCGATGCTGCTCATCCCACAGGGCGAGCTCGCGGACTCGAATGCACCTTTCGCCGACCTCTTTGCCCGCTATCTCGGCCCCGCCTCCGGCAAGCTGCTCGCCGCTTTCGTCATCGTGGGCGCACTCGGCTGCCTCAACGGTTGGACGCTGATCGTCGGCGAGCTCACCGTGAGTTTCGCGAAGCATGGTGGCTTTCCGCGAGTGCTGGGCAAGGTCAATGCGCAGGGTGCGCCGCTCTGGGGACTGGTGTTCCCCGGCGCTCTCGCGAGTCTCATGCTGATCATGAACTACAACGATTCGATGGCGGGTGCATTCACGCTGCTCAGCGTCGTCGTAACCGCCACCAACCTGCCCATCTACATTGGAAGCGCCCTCGCGGTGCTGGTGCTGTGGCGACGCGGGCAGATCCCGAAGCCGGGTCCGCGCGAGATACGCTGGATTGGGGCCGCGTTCCTCGCCGCGATCTACTGCGTATGGGCCTCGATCGGCATCGGCCGCAAGCCGCTACTGCAAGCGCTCTATGTGTGCGCCCCCGGTGTGCTCGTGTACGCGGTGTACTGGTGGCACTCCGGGCGTCGCGTGGTGATGGCCGCACGGGCCTGATCCCGCCTGCAACGATCTTTCACCGGAGTAACCAGAGATGACTCGCTCATCGGTCGCTCTTCCTGTGCTTGTGCTCCTCGCGTCGCTCACCGGAGGTGTTGCGAGCGGCGCCGACGCTGCGCACAAGGTGCGTGCGCGCGACCTCGGGGTGCCCTTCGACGGCACTCCCGCGCCCTTGAATGCCATCACTGACGTGGAGGGCGTCCTCGTTGGACATACGACGCTCATCGAAGGCAGCGGCAAGCTGGTCGTCGGCAAGGGTCCGATCCGCACCGGTGTCACTGCCGTGCTGCCGCGCGGCACCGCGTCGATGGACCGCTTCTCGTTTGCCGGCTGGTACTCGCAGAACGGCAACGGCGAGATGACGGGCACCCACTGGGTCGAGGAGTCGGGCTTTCTCGAAGGTCCGGTCATGATCACCAACACGCACAGCGTCGGGGTGGTGCGCGATGCGGTGATCGCGTGGCGCGTGGCACATGGACCGGCAGGGCCGGACGATGACTGGTGGTCGCTGCCGGTGGTGGCCGAAACCTGGGACGGGTGGCTTAACGACATCAACGGTTTTCACGTCAAGCCCGAGCACGCCCTGCACGCCATCGACAGCGCGCACGCAGGCGAGGTCGAGGAAGGCTCGGTGGGCGGCGGCACCGGTATGGTGTGCAACGGCTTCAAGGGCGGCATCGGCACCTCATCGCGAAAGCTCGCCGACAAGGACGGTGGCTACACGGTAGGTGTACTTGTCCAGTGCAACTTCGGCCGGCGGCAGAACCTGCGCATCGCCGGAATTCCGGTCGGCCGCGAGATCGAAAGCGAGGATCCCTATGCCTGGCTGCCATCCGATGCGGCCGAGCTCGGCTCGATCATCGTGGTCGTGGCGACCAACGCCCCGCTGCTCCCGCACCAGTTGAAGCGCATCGCGCGCCGCGTACCCCTCGGCATCGGCCGCATCGGCAGCATCGCCAGCAACGGCTCGGGCGACATCTTCATCGCCTTCTCGACCGCCAACGCCGGCGCCAGCGACGTCGGCCACCTCGTCGATCTGAAAATGGTGCCGAATCTCTCGCTCGACCCACTGTTCGCGGCAACCGTCCAGGCCACCGAGGAGGCGATCGTCAACGCCATGGTCGCGGCGACCGACATGACCGGGATCAACGGTCATCATGTGCGCGCGCTGCCGCACGATGAGCTGCGCGCCGTGCTGGCGAAGTACAACCGCCTCACGCGCTGAAGGATCCTGGGATCCTGGGAGCCGGACGCCAGTGAGGCACCGACATCTTCAATGCACGTTTAGCGAATAGTTAAGTGAATACCTAACTATCCGCGGAAGGACCCTGCAAACCTGCCCGCCAGCGGCCATCATGGCGCGCCGACGATCGAGCGCCAGTTGATGATGGCGTTCCACAGCATGCGCTGATCGCCGCGGTTCAGATCGCGGTGCAGCGGGTTGAAGTTGAAGGTGACCACGTGGCCCTTGCCGACCGGCATGTCGAGGATCGCGGCACGGCCGATGAGGTTCTCCTCACCCCAGGCCTGGCCACTCACGACGAACGGCGCCCCTTCCCGGTCCCCCCACTCGAGCACGATGCCGCGCCGGTCGATCGGCCCATCGAGGCAGACCGTGCAATACGCCATGCGCAGCCAGCGTCGCGGGATCGAGTAGAGCGCGAAGTTCTGCCGGAACACCCAGGTGCGGGGCGCGTAGCCGTAGGCGATCGGGTGCTCGGGCCGCGCGAAGGAGACGCGTACGTGAGAGCCCGGGGTGCGGGTCACTGCGATCTGTGACGCCGCGGCCGCGGCCGCCCCACCGCCTTGTGTGCTGCGCGGCACCCCGCCCGCCTCGCGCCGTACACCCCGCACGAGCCCGCCCTCGAGCGGCAGCATCGAGCCGTTGCCGAGGGTGATGAGGAGTCCGCCCGCGTCGATGAATTTCTGCAGCTGGGCAAGCCCGGCATAACCGATGCCGCCGGTGATGTCATCGGATGCGGCTGGATTCCCGAAGCTCGGCGTGCTCACCGTTTTCTTGAAGGGCATCGGGCCCCACGACTTGTAGAGGCCCTCGATCTGCTCGGCGAGCTCGAGATCGACGTGCGGGTAGAGGAGCACGTCGTACTTGTCGCGAAGCTTTCCGGCACGGATATCCTCATCACGCACGTAGACGTAGGGGATGTGGCGTTGGTCGAGCGAGTAGCGCGTCCAGCCGGCTGTGTCGGTGTCCGCCCACGGTATCCAGACTCCGAGCCGCGGCACCGGGGCCTCGTGCCGCGCCACCTGCGGCACGGTGGCGGTGCTCGCAAAATCCAGGCCGAGCCGTGTCGCCGTGTCGCGTACCGCCGGCGCGAGCCCGGACTGCGGCTCGAGGATCCAGGAACCTGCCGGGTACTCGATGCGGTCGACGCTGAAGGCGTGCTCGGCGATCGCCACGCGGAAGCCGCGCAGCGCCCAGCGCGCTTCGAGAAGCCCTTCCTGTCCGCTGTCCTTCAGCAGAAACACGCGCCCTGTGCCCGCGACCGCGCCCGCGACATGCGGCGCTTCAGTCAGCGGGGCGAGCGCGGCGGCACGCACCTGCGGATCGGCGGTCGCGATCACCGCGAGGTGGTAGTGCGCGGGGAAGGACCAGGAGATGTCGTCGTAGGCTTCGGGTGCGTCCTTGGGAAAGTTCTGCGGAGTCAGCAGGTCAACGGCGTAGTCGCGGTAGGGCTGATCGAGCCGGACGACGTAGGTCCCCGCAGGCCAGGTGCCTTCCTTCAAGGTGAGTGCGGAGGTCGCCCGTTGCACTTCGATCCCGAGCGAGAGGAGCCGGGCGACGAGCTGCGAGACGCGGGTGGGATCGCCCTGCCCTGTGGGGATCACGAACCCGAATGGCGCCTCGTCGAGTCCCTTCTGGTAGGAATGGAGGCCCTTCAGGTAGTAGTTGCGCAGCAGCGTCTGCGCCTGTTGCGCGGTGCTATCGAGCGCCGCCAGCATGGCGGTCTCGTTGTAGTTGACGTTGTCGCGCGCCGACCAGAGGAAGGACGCCACCGGCGGCGAGGGCAGCGGCCGGTACCACTCGACGCTCGTGTTGGCGTCGGGCTGCTCGGAGCGCATGGTCTCGGCGCTGCCGTTGCCGAAGGTCTCGTAGCCGCGACCATCGGCGTTGTGGTTGGTGCCGATGGCATCGAGATAGAGGTGCGCCCAGTCATCGCCGAAGTTCCAGGTCCACACCCCCGGCATGCCAAAGCCGGTGAGCGTCTGCACCTCGTGGAAGGAGAACGCGAGCCGCTCGGCGTAGGTGAGCGGATCGACGTGCTCGTTTATGGGGTTGGTGCCATTCCAGGTGAGGAGCATGGCGATGCTCTCGTGCAGGTCGTGGATCACCTGCGGGTGCCACTCGAACATCATGCGGAACACGGCCTTGGTGGTCCCGTGGACCATCTGATGCGCATCGCGGTTGATGTCGACGAAGGCGTAGTGAGACCAGTAAGGCGGCGCCTGGCGCGGCAGTGTCGCCTGGTCGGTCTTGCCCTTGAGGTACCTGTAGAACCACTCGACCTGCTTATCGCGGCCGTCGGGATTGGAGGCCGGATTGATGAGCACCACGAGGTTCTCGCGGATGCGCCGGATCATCGGCTGCTCGGACGTCGCGAGCCGATAGGCGAGCTCTAGCACCGACTCGGTCGAGCCGCTCTCATCCGAGTGGAGCCCGGCGTTGAAGTAGTAGATCGGACGCGCGGTGGCCACGAGCTGCTCGGCGGCCGCTGCATCGGTGCGGCGCGGGTCGGCGAGCGCCGCGGTCGCGGCCTTGAGGCGAGCGAGGTCGCGAATGCCGGCCTCATCCGCAATCGCGAGCAGCACGATGTCGCGGCCCTCCTCCGAGCGCCCGATGGTGAAGAGGCGCACGCGGGGCGAAGAGGCGGCGAGCGCGCGGCAGTAGGCATAGGCAGTGGTGGTATTCACGAGCTCGCCCGGGGCGCCTGGGATGCGGTGCAGGAAGCTGCGCGGCGAGACCGCGCCGTTCGAGGCGGGCAGATACGCGACCCACGGCGAGAGAAACCGTGTCTCGGTCGTCGCCTTCGCGATCTCCTCCACCGAGCCGGCTTCAGGGGTGTCCGGCGCGAAGGACTGCGCGCACGCGAGGTGGGGCAGCGAGCTGAGGAGGGCGAGCAGACCGAGCAGTGCGTAACGCATGAGCGATGTCCCCGTGAGGCTGCGGCGTTCTTCATCTGACAGCAGCCGCGATCGTACGCTATTGAGCATCTGCTCAACACCGGGCAGACTCGGCGCCATGGCGCGCAATTCCCGCTACGACGTGCTGTTCGAGCCGGTGCGTATCGGGCCGGTCATCGCCCGCAACCGCTTCTACGCCGTGCCGCACGCGGCCGGCATGACCAACGCCATGCCGCACATGCGGGCCGCGTTCCGCGGCATGAAGGCCGAGGGCGGCTGGGGGGTCGTCTGCACCGGCTATGTGTCGATCGACCCGGGCTCGGACGACTCTCCGCTGCCTTTCGCCACGCTCTGGGACGATGACGATGTGCGCTCCCATGCGCTCATGACCGAAGCCGTCCACCGCCACGGCGCGCTCGCCGGGATCGAGCTCTGGCACGGCGGCGGGTCGGTCATGAACCGCACGAGCCGCCTGCCGACGATGTCGCCGTCCGGCACCTCGTGGATGGCGACGCACGTCAACTTCATGGGCCACCAGCGGCCGCGCGTCATGGACGCGCACGACATCCGGGCGCTCCTCGAAGCCCAGGCGGCCGCGGCACGGCGCGCGCGTCAGGCGGGCTTCGACATCGTCTACGTCTACGCCGGCATGGGCTACCTGCCGTATGAGTTTCTGCTGCCGGAGTGGAATTTCCGCACCGACGCCTACGGCGGCAGCGTCGAGAACCGCGCGCGCATCGTGCGCGAGCTCCTCGAGGTGACGCACGAGGCGGTCGGCGGCAAGTGCGCGGTGGCACTGCGCATCAGTCTCGAGGAGCTGCGCGCGCGACCGAGCGAGAATGCGCCCTCCGAGGCGCACGAGGTGGTGGCACTGCTCGCCGACTTCACGGATCTCTGGGACGTGAAGATGGATTCCTCGCCCACCGACTGCCCGCCCTCGCGGTTTGCGCCCGAGGGGAGCCACGAGACGACCATCGACTTCGTAAAGAAAGTGACGCGCAAGCCCGTGGTCGGCGTCGGCCGCTTCACATCGCCTGACACCATGGTCGGCCAGATCCGCCGTGGCGTGCTCGATCTCATCGGCGCAGCGCGCCCCTCGATCGCGGATCCCTTTCTGCCGAACAAGATCAACAGTGGGCGCGAGCAGGATATCCGCGAGTGCATCGGCTGCAACATCTGCATCTCGAGCTGGCATGATGGCGTGCCGGTCCGCTGTACGCAGAATCCAACCGCCGGGGAGGAATGGCGCCGCGGCTGGCATCCCGAGCACATCGCCCCCGCCGCGAGCGCGTCGTCCGTGCTCATCGTCGGGGGCGGACCGGCGGGCCTGGAATGTGCGCTGTCGCTCGGCCGGCGCGGCTACGAGGTGACCGTCGCCGAGGCGGCCGATGAGATCGGCGGTCGCCTGCGCTTCGAGACACGTCTGCCGGGCCTCACCGCCTGGGGACGGGTGCTCGACTGGCGGCGCGGGCAGCTCGAGCGGCTCACGAACGTGAATCTCTATCGGGGCAACCAGCTCACAGCCGCGGACATCCTCGAGCTCCAGCCGGCCCACGTCGTCATCGCCACCGGTGCGCGCTGGGCGCGCCTGCTCTACTCGCCGCTCGAGATCCCGTTGGGCGAGATGTCGGGGCCCGGCGTATTCACACCCGATGACATTGCCGCCGGGACACAGGTGACGAGCCCGGTCGTCGTCTATGACTTCGACAACTACTACATGGGCAGCGCACTTGCCGAGCACCTCGCGAAAAGCGGACACGCGGTGAGTTACGTCACACCTGCCGGTCACGCCTCGGCGTGGGGCATCATGAGCAACGAGCAGCCGCAGGTTCACCGGGCACTCGCCGCTTCAGGCATCCCGCTGCACACCCTTTCGCGCGTGACGGCCTTCGCGAATGGCACGGTTACCCTCGCCAACCAGTTCACCAATGCCGAGACGCGGCTTCCTTGCGCCTCACTCGTGATCATCGGCACCCGCTTCGCGAACGAAACGCTCTACGCGGAGCTGATGGCGGAGGAATCCGCCTTCAACGACGTGGGTATCCGCTCGCTCACGCGTATCGGCGATGCGCTCGCCCCGGGGGCCATCGTGCACGCGGTCTACAGCGGCCATCGCTACGCCGAGGAGCTCGACGCCGAGCCGGCGGCTGTGCGCTACCGGCGCGACGCTCCGCTCGCGAGGCGAGCGTGAGCGAGCCGCGACTGCCCTCCTCGGGAATCAGCCGCGATCTATCACCGCCGCGCGTACGCGTGCGCTGGTGGATCTTTCTCTATCTCTTCGGCTTCGGCTTCGTCGCGTATTTCCAGCAGCGGGGCATCACGGTCGCGAGCTACCAGATGATGCCGGAGCTGCACCTCACGCAGGAGCAGATCGGCTGGCTGTTGTGGTGGATGCTTCTCGGCTACACGGCACTGCAGTTCCCCGGTGGTGTCATCGGTCAGCGTGTCGGCGCACGCCGTATGCTCGTGATCATCAGCCTTCTGGCGTTTGCCGCCACACTCGGCACGCCGCTGCTACCGTCG
>Ga0306920_100011039_pt1 | contig 12158 bp, 10 predicted proteins | sample flu12Cox44000170_FD_204666 | JGI IMG/M metagenome (GOLD analysis project Ga0306920, IMG submission 204666) | Lab enrichment of tropical soil microbial communities from Luquillo Experimental Forest, Puerto Rico - flux4day.12C.oxic.44.000.170 (v2)... | ecosystem: Environmental > Terrestrial >...
CGACCCGACGCCCATATAACTGTGTCCGTGGGTACGCGCGTAGAAAACGTGACCCGTCGACGTATTGACGATGCGTACCAGCGGGTAGTTTGTCGCCATCTGTACGTCGTCACCGTACATGTTCGCTTGGGAAACGCCGTTGAATCGAGTACCCTTGATCGAGTAGGTGCTTCCGGGCGTAAGTGAGGTCGGCACCGACGTGATGGTTGGCACCGTCCCGGGTGCCGGGTGGTGACCTGCCGTATAGACCTCGACGTCCGTCGAGTCGTCGGATTGCAGTATTTGTCCTGTCGGCAGCATCAGCAACCGAACCTGATAGCTCGGATCATTCGGGGCGTTGGGTGGCGCTGCAATTTGATTGAGCGTCGAACCCGTGTAGACGAAGAACGACGAAGGCGCCGTATAGAGACCCGGACTCGCCACGACCATCACTCTGCCGTTCGTCAGCAGCGTTCCGGGAGCGTCCGCGCAGTCGACCTGCTGACCGTTGACCAACGGAAACGTTGGACCTGCAGACCAGGTCGACGTAGTTGCGTTATAGATCGCCGTCGCTCCAGTCGCTCCAGCGACGAATACCGTATTGTTCGGGCGCAGCACTTGCGGGCCGATCTCATCGCCGCTGGTGAGGGTATTCGGAGTCCTTCCAGCTGTGGACCACATATTCGTTGAAGGATTGAAGAGCTCGGTGTTTGGCGCGCCAAACACGTCTGCGGTGAGCAGGTCGCCGTTGCGCAACAGCGTCCAGCCTTCCTCGCTGTTGGTGTCGCTCTTACCGGTTCCAACGATTGTCCAGGTCATCGAGGCTTCGTTCAGCTGGGCCTGGTTATTGGCACAGCAGTTCCCTAGCATATAGGTTCCATTGCTGAGCACCGCGCTTTGCGCGTCGCCGATCTGGCTCCAACCACTTGGCGGAGTCACGGCCGTCCAGGCGTTTGCAACAGGGTCATAAATGGCACCCAAGGTCGTCTCGGACGGCGAACAACCGGTTCCGTTGTATTCACCACCTTGAACGATGACCTTGCCATCGGCGAGAACCGCAGAAGCGTGATACAGCGGCGCATAGCTTGACGGCATCGACGCCGTCTTCGTCCAGGTTCCGTTAATGTAGTTGCCGGCATTATTAGGCGTCAACTTGAACCAGTTGCTGGTGCAGTAGTCGTGCACTATTACGCTGCCGTCAGTCATCAAGAGCTCGGTATCGGCACCGTTCGTCCACGGCGCCTTTGCCGCAACCGGCATCCATCCGCCGGCCATTGCGCGCGCACGATCGGCCGCGGTTACTCTGTGCCGTATACGCTTCACCGGTAACGGCGTATGGTGTAGGTGAAGCGCCCGTTGCAAAGCGGGAATCGATGAAGAATTTGACCTGCCGACGATCGGCGTGCCGACGTTGCCGCTGCATCCGGCAACTAACGCCGCTGCGACCAGCGTTGACAGAGAGAAGTAGAGACGACGCATAAGGACTCCTCGTACGGGAAAGCAGCGCCGGGTCATAGGCCGTTCGCCATGAGCGCCGCACAGAGTGGTATGAAAACGAAAACGCAGACTTGCGCCCAAAGGAAACTGCGAATTCGTCCGAATTCGGCATCTTGCAAGACGATCGTTCCGTCGGCCGATGGGCGATCGCTCCACCTAACGTAGGCCACGGTGGGAACGATTGAGAGCAGCGCGACGATCACGAAGAGCGCCATCTTCGTCCAAAACATGGGATTATGAGTGTAGAACGCCGGCCCCTTAAGATCGAAGAACAGGAGCGACAGACCGGTTACGATGACCAGGCCGGCAGCGATGCCATACCAGCGATCGACGATCCGAAGTCGTCGGAACGTAACCGCTGACAACGTTTGTTGAAAGAGCAACAGCTCGCCCGTTAGAAGGCTGGCTAGCAGAAAGATGCAGAGAAAGTGCGCGAAATGCAGTAGTGCGTCGCGCGCGATCACGCTGCCGCTAGCGCTTCTTGCGGCTGCCGCTCTTGCGAGCTGCAGGCGCCCTGCGCGCAATCGCTTTCGCTCGGACCTTCTTGCGCGCTCCCCGCTTTGCCATCACGGCTTCTTTGAGCGCCTTCGCCGGCAAGAATTTGAAGACGCGCTTCGCCGGTACTTTTACTTGCTCGCCGGTCGCGGGATTGCGCGCCATGCGCGCAGCGCGATCACGCACCTTGAACTGGCCGAAGCCCGGAATCTTCACCGCTTCACCGGCTATACATGCCGCTTCAATGTCGCCAAACACGCCGTCGATCAAAGCGACGGCATCCTTTCGCGAAAGCTCGAGGCGTTCAACGGCCAAGCGCACTAAATCTACTTTGTTCATCGGTTCCTTTCGTCTGAAAAAAGCAGCCTCCGACGTACCAAATCGCTTCGCGCTGCTTGCTACGAAATGATGATAGACTCCTTTCCTCCAAAAAGGTCGCTGATGGCGGGCACGGTCGTTACTTTTCTTCCAGGTCCGCTGCGTGGGCGCGTTGACGTTCCGGGCGACAAGTCGATTTCACACCGGGCGCTTATCGCGGGGGCATGCGGCACCGAGCCGCTGCGCATTGCGCGGCTCAACCCAGGCCGAGACGTGCGAGCAACGCGCGAGGCATTAGCCGCGATGGGCGCTCGTATCGAGACCGAGGGCGACGTCGTCTCGATGCTCGCGCGGGGGCTGCATCCTCCGCGAGGAGTGCTCGACTGTATGAACTCCGGTTCAACGGCCCGCATGCTCCTGGGTGTGTGTGCGGGGGCGAACCTGCCCGCGCAGTTCGATGGCGATGCGTCGCTTCGGCGCCGGCCAATGGACCCCGTCGCGGCACAGTTGCGGGCGTTTGGCGCCAGGATCGAGAGCACCGACGGCCATTTGCCGCTGCAGTTGCTCGGGAGGCCCGAAATTGAGACGCGCCGCTTCATTCTGCTCGCGCCGTCGGCCCAAGTAAAATCTGCGCTTCTCTTCGCAGGCCTCTTCGCCGGCGTGGAAGTGCAAGTTGATGGCGACCACGGCTCGCGCGATCATACGGAACGACTGCTGCGCTACCTCGGCGCCGATATCGAGTGGAACGCCCGTTCGGTTCGCCTGGCCGCACCGAGGCCGTTACGCGGCGGGAGCGTGGAAGTCGCGGGTGATTTTTCAGCGGCGGCGTTCTTTATCGCCGCCGCTGCGATCACACCTGGAAGCGCGATCACGATTGCGGACGTCGGCGTCAATCCGACGCGCACGGGCCTGCTCGACGCGCTCCGCGCCATGGGCACCCTGATCGACGTTCGCGATGCTCGGCTGCGTTCAGGGGAGCCCGTGGCAGATCTGGCGGTTGAATACCGACCGTTGACGGCAACGAAAATCGGCGCGGATCTTGCCTTGCGCGCGATCGACGAGATTCCATTGCTGGCGATTGCCGCCGCATTCGCGAAAGGCACGACGACGATCACCGGAATCGCACAACTGCGCTCGAAGGAATCGGACCGGATCGCCGCCATCGCGCGGTTGCTGGATCTGGTCAGCATTCGGGCCATCGCCGAGCCCCGGGCATTGGCGGTCTTAGGCGGGGACCCGAAAGCGCGGCCTGGCGTGGTTGAGACTCATGACGATCACCGGATTGCTATGGCCGCGGCAGTGCTTGGCTGCGTTGCGGGGCCGTTGAGCATCGACAGCGATGCCAGCCTGGATGTCAGCTTCCCGGGCTTCGCTGCGGTGCTGCGGGGTCTGCGAGCGATCTAGGCGGCCGATTCGGCGGCTTTGTCGCCCTTAGCGTCCGTTTTTGGGGTCCCTTCAGTCTTTGGGGCTCCTTCAGCTTTTGGGGCGCCTGAGTCGCCGGCCGCCCCTGCCTTAGGCTTCTCTTCCTTCCGCGCCGCCGGGCGGCGTGAATCGGTCACGTAGAAACCCGAACCCTTGAAGAGAACCGGCGCGGCGCTAAAGACGCGCCGCACTGGGCCTCCGCAAACTTCGCACGGGGCGTCGTGTGTCTCGTCGAAGCCATGGCGTACTTCCTTGACGCGGCCACAGTCCGTGCAGGCGTACTCATAGAGCGGCATGGTCAGAGTATACCGGCCCTTAGCACTCCTGGTCAACGATTGCTAGAAATCCGCCAGAACGGGGGCGTCGCGCTGGAACTCCACAAGCCCTTTGAAATGCACGAGCGAGTCATCCAGCGCGCTGGCAAGGCGTCGACCGTGCTGCCAGCGGTCGAGCAATCGCCCAAGGCGCCCATGGTACGCCGGGTAGGTCAGTCGCACGTGCAGTCGCGATGTCGACGTCCGCCGTTCGATGCGAAAGTCGAGCCGTCGGCGGACCGAGTAAGCTCCGACAAGGGAGAGCCGGTAGTTTACGATGAGTGCATCGACTTCATATAGCTCTTCCGCATCGCCTGGGAGCCAGGATCGAATCACGACTTCGCTGCCTACCTGCAGTGCCGGTTCGGAGCCGACATTTCGAGCGCTCCGCAGTAGCGACAGCCACACCGGCCATTTTTCGACCGCGCAAAGCAACGCGAATGCGTCTTCCGCCGAGCACTCCAAATCAAGACTGGAGCTGTGCGTAGCGAGCCCAGCCGCAACTACGTCATCGGCAATAGCCATGAGTTCTTTACATTCTGACGTTGTGCCTAACGAATCCTTCACCAAACTATCCACAACGCTTGTGGATGCTTATCAACTCATTCCACCGCCGGTCACTGCTGTCGCGAAAAGCACCAAGGTCGTTATTCCTAAAGGCAGCGCGGCTTCGTCGATACGAAAAAAAGCGCTGTGACCGGGGCGCGTCGCGCCCGCAGATTCGCTTCGTACTCCCAGACGAATCAATAGGCCGGGTACCCTTTGCGCAAAGTACGCGAAGTCTTCACCGCCCATAGTCGGCGCGGCTCGCTCGACGCGCAACGTACTGTGGTCTTCAACGTACCGCGAAAAGCGCTGTGCAAGCGTAACGTCGTTAATGACCGGCGGATATCCGCGCACGATTCGCACTTCAGCGTGCGCATTGTACGCAACTGCGATCCCCGAGACGATACGTGTGACGCGCTCGTTGAGCTCCTCGCGTATCACGGGATCGTGCGCACGCAGGGTACCGCTCAAGGTGACTTCGTCAGCTATCACGTTGTTGCGGTAGCCGCCGTTGATCGTCCCGATCGTTACGACGGCACTTGCCAGAGGATCCGTCTCTCGCGCGACCACGTTCTGCAATGCGAGCACGATCGCGGCAGTCGCGGGAACAGCATCGACCGCGGTATGCGGGTGCCCACCGTGGCCGCCGCTGCCACGCACCGTGATGTAGAGTTCGTCGGTAGATGAGCTGACCGATCCAGGAGTAATTCCGATCGTTCCGACGTCGAGGCGCGAATCGACGTGCAACATTCCGATTGCCTCGACGCCCGGTGAGTCAAGCGCGCCCTCTTCGATCATCGGAAGCGCGCCGCCGGGTCCCTCTTCCGCCGGCTGAAAGATCAGCACAACCGCTCCCTCGAGTTCCGGCCGCATCGCCGCGAGCACGTGCGCTGCGCCCAGCAGCATCGCCGTGTGCGCGTCGTGACCGCATGCGTGCATCTTGCCGGGGATCTTCGATGCGAACGGCAATCCGGTGCGCTCGTCAATTGGGAGCGCATCCATGTCCGCGCGCAAAGCGACGGCGCGCCCCGGCTTGCTTCCTTCTATACGAGCAATCAGCCCGGTTTTCGCTACGCGCCGGTGCTCGATGTGTAATAAGTCGAGCTCGCGCTCGACGAGTGCGGCGGTTTCGTACTCCTCAAAGCCAAGCTCGGGACGGCGGTGGATCGCACGTCGCAACTCCACCACGCGCGCGGCCAACGCTTCGGTTACTCCGATGGCCATTCTAAGCGATGTTAACGGACCGGTACTTTCCTTCCCGCCGCCGAAGGGATTTTGTTGCGATGGTGCTGATGACTCCCGATCTCGCATTTGCGCTCCTCATCAACCGCACGAGTGAGTACTACCAAACGAACCCGCCGGCGTACATGACCTACGTGGAGCGTACACACGTCAGCGCACCGACTCTTGGCCGATCGCAGGATATCGACCGCACGATTGCGGTTAGAGTCCTCGACAATTTGGCGGTGATGCAAGATTTGCCGCATGGCACGGAGCGAGCCGGTCAGGCTTTTCCGGTCGTTGCCTACTTCGATCCCCTCGCGGCGTTTCAGTTCAGCTACTTCGCGAATCTCAAACGCGTGGACATCACGCTCCAGCGCGGCGCTCCGCTCATGCTCGCGATCCCGCCCCCCGATCCGAGCGTGAACGCCGTCGTTCCCTACAACAGCTACTGGGCGGCGCGCTACGCGCCGGATTCAACGGCCGAGGCGCTGCATCTCTTGATCGACCCGACGCCGCGAGTGACCCAAGGATTCTACCCGTCGGAGATCGTCGAGGATGGCGCGTCGCGCTTGCCGTCTCGCATCGAGATGCGCGTCGTGGGCGGCGATGAGACGATCACGCTAGAGTACGCCGTGATCGAAGGGCATTGGGTGATCGTACGGGGTAGGTTTAGCGCGACTCAACACGCCGCGTTTCTCACGTTCAAAGTAATCGCCGACGTCACGTTCAGCGATATCGCGTTTCCGTCGGAGCCGCCGGATCCGCGACTGGCCGGCACTCCTACGCCGGGCGCCTCTCCGACGCCGCAGGCGTCAGCGTCAGCTGCTCCGGCGCTGCACGCGCGAGGCCGTTAGGCGACGGCTGCTCCTGCGGTGCAACCCACATGTAGACGTTCGGAATCAGCAGCAGTGTCAGCACCAGTGAACTGAGGACTCCGCCGATCACGACGATTCCCAAGCTCGACCGCGACGCCGAGCCCGGATCGAGCGCGAGCGCGAGCGGAATGTTACCGGCAACTACCGAGAAACTCGTCATGATGATCGGCCGGAATCGGGTGTGAGCGCTCTCCTTAATCGCCGAGAGCTTATCGAGCCCGCGGGTCCGCAACGTATTGGCGTAGTCCACCAGCAGAATGCCGTTCTTCGTTGCGATGCCGATCAACAGAATCGTTCCGATCAGCGAGAAGAGATTCAGCGTACGGTGGGTGAGCACGAGCGCGCCGATCGCGCCGATTGCAGCCACCGGCACCGAGAATATGATGATGAACGGCGAGAGGTAGCTGTTATAGAGCGCGACCATCAACAGGTAGGCTAAGACCACCGAAACGATCATCGCAAGGCCCATGCCGACGAGGGTTTGGTGCATGAAGTCTTGCTGTCCCAGTGGCGCGGGGCGGACGACGATGTTGGGCGGCAGATGCAACGATGGGAGCCGCTTGAAAAAGCTGTTCTCAACGGCTGAAAGCGAGGAGTTGGGAACGTAGTTCGCGTTTACATGGATGACGTTGCGCCGGTCGGTACGCGTGATCAACGGTGCCGTCGGAGTCGATTCGAAGCGAGCGATGTCGCTGAGATAGACGAGCCCGCCGGTCGAGGAGCGAATGGCGACCGACTTCAGTTGGTCGATGCTCGTCTGATCCGACTGCGGGTAAATTGCCTGGACCTGCTCGAGCCCCGACGTCGTCTCGAACTGCGTGGCTAGATTTCCGCCGAACGCGGCGCCGGCGGCTTGCGCGGCTTGCCCGAGATCGACGCCGAGCGCCTGGGCCTTTTCGCGGTCGAACTGAATCGAAATCTCCGGCGCAAGCTGCGTCCCGGTACTGTTAACGCTGGTCGCGCCGCGAATCGTCTGGAGTAGGTGAAAGACCTGCTGCGCGTACGGCGTGGGATCGCCTCCGGTTAGATCGGTAACGAGCAGATCGATCGGCTGCGAGTTGCCGCCGGAGGTCGAAGTCGCCGGAACCACGGCAAGCTGGACGCCCGGCGGCATCGTCCGGCTCGCCACATTTCGAAACTGCTCGACCCAATAATCCGTCGAGTGAACTCGACCGTCTTTCAACCAGATATGAACCTGCCCGACGTTACTCTGCGTAACGAAACCGCCGAACGAAGCCGCGTATGCCCCCGCAACCGCGGTATTCGCAAAAGTATCGGGAGTGTCGAGCAGTTTGCGTTCGAGTCCAAACGTGCCTTGCTGAACCGTGTTAATGGGCGTGCCGATCGGGTAGATCAACTGGATGTAGACCTCACCGCGGTCGACCCGTGGAATGAATTCCTCGCCGACAGCTCCGAAACCCACCAGCGCTAACGCGAGAACGAAGGTGCCCGCACAAAAGAGCGCCACGAGGCGCCCATGCGCGAAGCTCCACGGCAACGCTCGCTGCGTGTACCAGGTCCGCGTATCGTCGAACTTCTTGCCAAACCAGTCGATGACGCCCCACGGTTTCCAGTGCGAACGCAGAGCCCATAATCCCGCCAGCGTCGGCGTGATCGTGAACGAAACGAAGAGCGACGTAAGCGTCGAGATCACGACGACGATCGCAAACTCTCCAATCTGCCGCCCAACCTGTCCCTGAATGAACGCAATCGGAAAGAAGACGACGACGTCCACCAGCGTGATCACGACGGCGGCGGCACCGATCTCTTCGCGGCCCTGAACGGCGGCATCTTCCGGCGACTCCCCTAATTGGGTGAAGTGACGCTCGATGTTCTCCAGCACGACGGTAGAATCGTCGACCAAGATGCCGATCACTAATGACATTCCGAGCAACGAGATCGTATCGATCGTCAAATTCATCAGCTTCATTGCCGTCACGGCGATCGCCAGCGAAGTCGGAATGGAGATGCAGACGACGATTGCGTTGCGCCAAGACCGCAGGAAAAAGAGCATCGCGATGCAGGTAAAGAGAATCGCGAGTGCCAGCGTACGCGTCACGATGACGATCTGCTGTTGCGTAAACTTCGACTGAACGTTGATTACGCGGAAGCTGATCTCCGGGAATTGGCGCTCGATCAGCGGCAGCGCCCGCAGCACGTTGTTCGACGCGTCGACTTCGCTGCCGTCCGAGGCTTTCTGCACCTGCAGAAAGAGGCCGGCTTGTCCGCTGATGTGCGAGTATTGGAGCCGCGGTTCGTAGCCCTCGGTAACCGTCGCAACGTCGCCGATTCGAACTACCGCGTTGCTCGCGGTCCACGGATTCACCACGCCGGGCAGCGTCGACATCCCCCCGTTGTAGTTACGAACTTGCCCCCCGGTCGAGTTCGCCGCGGCCGCACCGCCACTAGCGGCGGCTGGAACGATTGCCAGGTTCCGAACGGTGTCTAGATCCTGAATGTCACCACGAATGTCGATGGTGGTCTGACGATTCGCTTCGTAGGCGAAGCCGCCCGGCACGCGTTGATTGTTTGCCTGTAGCGTATTAATCACGTCGTTGAGCGTCAAGTTCGAGGCGGCCAAGCGCGCCGGATCGACCACAACCTCGTATGCAGGAGTAACTATGCCGCCGACGTTGACGAACGAAATGCCCGGGACTTGTTCGATCTGCGGGGCGATCACGTTTACCGCGTAGAGAGCAAGCCGCGACAACGAGAGTTTTCTTGAGTAGAGCGCAAGCGTCACGACATCCGATTGCGTCGGATCCTGCAGATTCACCGTCGGCGGTGTAATATTCGTCGGAAGAAACTTTTCTGCCGCCTGAATGTCCTTGTTGACGAGCGCGAGATCCGTCGCGGTGGCGGAGTTGATGTCGAAGATCGCGGTAATTCGCGCTTGGCCTTGTTGCACTACCGAATTAAACGTTTGGAGGTCGGGCGTGCCGGCTAAATTCTGCTCGATGGGCTGAACGATGTTGTCGCGCATTTCCGTGACCGATGCACCGTTGTACTGTACGGAAATGCTCACAGTCGGCTGGCTGACGTTGGGATAGAGCTCCTTGACGATCGTTTTGGTAGATAAGATACCCGCAAACGACATGAGCGCGATGATGACGAAGACGAGCGTCGGGCGCTTGATGAAGAGCCGCGTGAGGCTGAACTTCATGGTTGGAACGAAACCTTCTCGCCGTCCCCGAGGCTCGATTGGCCGTTGCTGACAACGCGCGTTCCCGGCGCGATGCCCGAGACGACTGAGGTGGTACCGTCGCTCCCTACTTCGGCCACGCGAAGGGTCTTGACGCTGTTGTCAGGCTGAACGGTCATTAGCGCGTTATGGTTATCATCGGTGAAGGCCGTTACCGGCACGCGCACGCCCCGAATCGGTACGGTTGCGATCATGCCCTCGACGACCATTCCCGGCCGCAAACGCTGCGACGGGTTTGGAAGCTGCACTTTGACTTGAAAATCGGTCGATCCGGGATTGATTTCGTTAAGGACGCCGACGACGCGACCGGAGAAAGGTCGCGTTCTGCCCACATCCGGCACCGTAATGGTCGCCACGGCACCGCTCATAACGCGCGCGACTTGTTCGCTCGACGCGTGAAGCACGGCGTAAATCGGATTCACTTGCTGGAGCGTAAAGAGCTCGCGATTTCCTGGATACTCGCCGGGATTGAGATTTCGGTTCACCACGACGCCGTCGATGGGCGATGCGATTGTAGCTTTTCCGATTTGCACTCGCACTTGCTGCGCCTGCGCCATCGCGACTGCTTCCTGAGCGCGCGATTGCGCTACCGCCGAGGCCTGCAAACCTTGTCCGGAGAGGCTGCCGTTGGCCTGTACGTTGGCTCGCGCAGCGGCAAGGTTTCCATTGGCTTGATTCAACGCTTGCTCGTCGTTGCGGACGAGGGTCATCTGTGCGTCAACGGCTTGCTGCGAGATGTAGCCTTGAGTCAAGAGATTCTGATCGCGCGTCAGGTTCGCACGATCGTTTGCGAGCGTCTGCTTCGCTTGGAGCACCGCCGCCTCGTCGTTACGCAGCGCGTCCACGCCTTGAGCGATTGCGAGGGACCCTTGGTAGGCGGCGTGTGACGTATTCGCGGCGTTGCTGTTCGCCGTCGCAAGATCGGACTGGAGTTGCGCCTCCAAATCGGACGTGTCAAGCTGCGCGAGCAACTGTCCGGCGCGGATCCGGTCGCCTTCCCGAACGTACACCGCGTCGGCCGGCTCGGCCAGGGTGCTTTGGATTGCGACATTTTGATACGGCGCGATGATCCCCGCGAGATGCTGCGCGGGCTCAATGAGCCCAAAGCCTGCAATGCTAGTCTGGACGTAGGGCGGCGGAGCTTCAGCGGCCTGATGCCGTCCGCATGCGCTCGCGGCTAGGATTGCGAGAGTCGCACAGAAGAATCGCGAAATGCCGTGTCTTAGGTACATTAATTGGCATGATTGTACCGAAAGGGGCGGCTTCGAATCCTGGAGTGAGTCTGAGAATGGGTTTGGCGGCCGAACGGCCCCGCGTGCTGGTGATAGACGACGAACGAGGCCTGCGAGAACTCCTCGAATACGGTCTCGAGCGGGCGGGCTTTGCGGTCCGGTCCGTTACCGAGGGCTCGGCGGCATGGCCCCTGCTGGAGACCTGGCCGCCGGACGTGATCGTCCTCGATGTGATGCTGCCGGGGAGCGACGGTTTTACGCTGCTCCCCGAAATCCGGCGCCTCACGACGGCTCCGGTCGTCATGCTGACGGCGCGCACGGAAATAGCTGAAAAAGTCGCTGGTTTCGAGGCGGGCGCGGATGATTACATGGGCAAGCCGTTCGACCTGGAAGAGCTCGTCGCGCGCCTCCGTACGCTGCTGCGCCGGCCGAAGATCGAGGCCCGGGAAACGTTTACTTACGCCGACCTCAGTATCGACGCATCAAGCCGCACGGTCTATCGCGGAAACCGGCGAATCGAACTCTCGGCGCGAGAGTTCGACTTGCTACGCGTCTTAGCCGAGCACGCCGAAGCGGTGTTGACGCGCTCGGAGCTGCTCGATTTGGTCTGGGGCATCGACTGCGACGTCGTGCCCAACACTGTCGAAACCTACGTTTCCTTCCTGCGCGCAAAGCTCGACAGCGGCGAAGCGGTGAAGCTGATCCACACGCTGCGCGGCGCCGGCTACTCCCTGCGAGCAGCAGCATCGTGAATACGCGACTTGCGCGCCGCCTGCAAACGCTCGCGGCAGTCGAAATCTCCCTGGTTCTCGCGATAGTAATTCTTACGGGGGCGTTAGTCGCATTCGGCGCTTACATTCGAACGGTATCGAATGAGCTTACCGGTACGCTCACGCAACTTCAGACCGCACTTGCGCGCAAGTCGCTATCTAATGCGCGGGCCGGTGGCGTTTTTGCGGCCTCGCTGCTGCTCGGCGCGGGGAGCGAGATCGTCTTTCTCGATGCCACGACGCGCGTGACGGTCTATCGACGCCATCGCGCCGACTCTCAGCCA
>Ga0306920_100011042_pt1 | contig 12156 bp, 10 predicted proteins | sample flu12Cox44000170_FD_204666 | JGI IMG/M metagenome (GOLD analysis project Ga0306920, IMG submission 204666) | Lab enrichment of tropical soil microbial communities from Luquillo Experimental Forest, Puerto Rico - flux4day.12C.oxic.44.000.170 (v2)... | ecosystem: Environmental > Terrestrial >...
GGGTTCAGCCAGGGCCGTCGATCATTGTCGGGGGTTGCGCGGCGCTGACCCGGCGGCGGCGAGGCGGCGCTTGGCCTCGGCGTAGAGATCGGGCGGCAACGGCCCCTTCCCCAGGGCGTCGATATTGGCCTGCAGATGCGACGGGCTCACCGTGCCGACGATTGTCGTATCGAGATCGGGATTGGTGAACGTGAAGCGGAGAATGAACTCCATCGGGCTTATGCCCGCGAGCACGTCGTCGAGTTGCGCCTGCCGCCAGCGGTCCCATTGCAATCCCCGCCGCTTGCCTTCGGATGGCGCGCCTTTTGCCGCACCACCGCGGACGACGATCCCAGCGCCCGCCTCCGAGGCGGCGCCGATCGCGGCTTCGTGCTCGCGCTCGACCGCCGAATAAGGGATCTGAAAGACGTCGAACACACCGGTCGCGATGTGATCCAACAGGTGAGGCAAGGTGGCCGAGATGCCGACGAACCGCACTTTGCCCGCCTCCTTGAGCTCCAGCAGTGCTTCAAGCGCGCCGTGCTCCTCCAGGGTCTCTTTGGACGGCGAGGCGTGGAACTGGACCACGTCGAGATAGTCGGTCTTCATCCGCGTGAGGCTCTGCTCGACGCCCTTGACGATATTGTCCCGGGTGAAGACATGGGCGTTACGCTGCCCAGGTGGGGCTGGGGTCGCGCCAACCAGACAGCCGCATTTGCTGGCGAGGTAATATTGCGAGCGCCGATGCTCGATGTAACGGCCGATCCGCTCTTCGCTCAGCCCATAGTCGATCGAGGTGTCAATGTAGTTGATCCCGGCGTCGAGCACCGCGTTGAGGATGGTTTCCGCCTGAGCTTCAGTGACATCGCGGCCGCGCGGCACCCCGCGCAATTCCATTGCTCCATAGCCGAGCACCGTGACCGCCAGCCCGGTGCGTCCGAGTTCCCGCTTTGGGATCGCCATGCGCGTCCTCCATGCCCAAATCCGCGCTGGATCTTAACCCGACCCTCGGCATCGGGTAAAACCCGCCGGATCACCGCCAGGATGGAGGGGCTTGGAGCTTTACGGCGAGCACCTCGTCGGCAGTGCCGGGCTCCGTGCGCAGCTGCTGGTTGAGCCGGTGGCGCAGGATCGAGGAGTGGCGGTATACCTCCTTCCTCACCCGCATGATGTTGCCGAGAGGCGCATGGTCGGCGGTCACCCGCCATGGCGTAAATGAGAGCGCGTCCATCTTTTCGAGATTGACGTCGTCCGAGATGTCCTGTTGCGGGAACCGCAGCTTGGCCACCGTGACAAACGGCGACAATTGCTTGGGCCATTCAACGGTGACGTCCTCAACCGGCATCTGGGCCAGATCGGCGCAGAGTTGGACCTGGATGTCGAATTCGTACGGGCGCTCACGCAATTCGGCGATCAAAGCCGGGCGATACACCTCTGCCGCCGACGCCAGGTCGAGGTCACGCTGGACAACCCTGTCGGCAAAGGCGGGGACCGGAGCAAAACGCACCTTGGCGATGTAGTCGCCGTGCCGGACGGCGCCCATCGTCCAATAGCTCGACAACAATAGGTTCACCGGGCGGGACTGCAGCACCTTGAGGAACGCCAACAGCTCGTCCCAGGCCCAATGGTCCTGGTCGAGCGTTCCCTTTCCGGTCAAGAAGTCCGTGTAGAAACGGTGAAGGCCTGCCGCGCCTTGGGCGAAATAGGCCGGCGCCTCGACAAACAGCTGCTGGACAAACAGGTAGTGCTCGACGGTGTTGCAGAAGAAGACCGGCGCGTTGATGTTGGCGTAGTCGAAGGTGCGCGTATCGGGCTCGTCCTCGAGCAAAGTCGGCCCGTCGATGCCAAAGATCTTCAACGCCAAGCCGGTCGCACCGCCGAGCCGTGCATCGGCGCCGGCGTGCGGCGAGCCGTTCGAAAAACGGATCAGCGCGTCGTGCTTTCCGGGTGTAGCGTAGATCCCCTGCGCGTATTCGGCGGGGAGTTGATCGAAGATCTCGACCTCGCCCCTGACCAGCCCGTAGCCCTTGGCGTGTGCGTCGCGGACGGCGCGCCCGGTGCCTTCGGTCGCGGCGGATTGCGCGATGTACTGCTCCGTCCTACCGATCACGATCCGCAGGTTTTCCTCGAACCGAGGATCTGCGGTCTCGATGTCCGGTGTATATTTGACGAACGATGGTGACATGAGTTTCACCCTCATCGGCATCTTCATGGAGTGCGCCGCCAGTTTACACGCCGGTTCCGGCAGGACCATTCCGCCGGGGCGCTCACTTGCGCCGGCCTGCATTTCGTGAGCGAGTACCCGGTAACAGCGGGTCCAGGCTTCCCGTAGCGCGGGGGTGAAGTCGGTGCCGAGGCCTTGCTCGAGCGTGCCGATCAGGGCGTGGGCGACGGTCTCATAATCGGCACCCGCAACACCGTAGTCGGCGTGGCGGCGGCCGAGATCGCGCACTGCCGGCGCGATAACCTCCAGCCGATCGAGATTGCCGATTGCAGTGCCGAGCAGGCTCATCAGCTTTTGGCCCTGCTGAGCGAGGTCACCCTTGAAGAGCCTGCGGAGGCCGGGATCGAGCGCGAACAGCTCGCGATAGAACATCTCCGCCACGGCCTCCGCGGAGGGCACCAGTCTAGCAAAGCTCTGCTGCACCCGCCGAGTTTGATCAGGAGTCATGCCTCGACCAGCGTCCGCTAATCGATCCGGAAACGGTTCGAGCGGGCGTGCGGTCTGAGATCCTGGGGTTTGCATCACGGTGTGCTCCGGGCCGCTTCGCTCATGAGGATCGCGAGCGAGAAGCGCAAAGCTTGCCGGAACCGCCGGTGGAAGACTTTCCCGTGCGCTTGATTTATCCTTGAAATAGACTGGATAATTCCTTGAGATCCACCTCCGGACCGACGATCCCAATCGGCATAGTTTGTTGTTTTGCCTGATCGAATCGTCTGGCTCGGGGCCAAAACCCTCTCGCAGGAGGAGCGGCGAAAGAGCGCGGAGATCGGGACATGGCACAACAGCAGGGCCCGTCGCCGGGCGCCAGGCTACGCGAGCTGATCCACCGCAAGGACCGCGTGCTCGCGGTGTTGCACACGCCGAGTGCTGCCTTGGCGCGGATCATGGAGCTCGGCGGGTGCGAGGCCGGGTTTGTCGGGACCTCGGGGGTCGTCGGCGCCTATACGGGCCTCGCCGATGTCGGCACCGCGAGTTTAACCGAATGCGTGACGATCGCCGGCTGGATCGCCCAGACCGTCAAATTCCCGGTGATCATGGACGGCGACACCGGCCACGGCGGGATCATGGCAGTGAGGCGGATGGTGCGCGAGTGCATCCGCGCCGGCATTGCGGGGGTGCGCATCGACGACCAGCCAATCGAAGGCAAGCGGCGGACGCAGAGCGCCGGCGTCGAGGTCGTGCCGCTCGAACAGGCGGTCGCGCGCTACCGCGCCGCCGTCGACATGAAAAACGAGCTCGACCCCGATTTTGTCGTGATGGCGCAATGCTATGCCCGTGACGCGGCGGGCGGAGGGCTGGTCGATTGCCTGCGGCGGCTGCGCGCTTATGAGAGCGAGGCGGTGGTCGACTGGGTGCAGTTCGAATCGCCGCATTCGGAGGACGAGATCCGGCGCGCCCGCTCCGTTGTCAAGGGCCCATTCTCGTTCATGAAGGGCCGCTTGCCGCGCTATCTCGGCCTCGACGAGCACCTCGCCCTTGACGTGACGATCGCGTGGTATCCGGGGTTTACACATCAGGTGATCTGGGCGGCATTATGGGACTTCATGCAGCAATTTCGCGAAAAGGGCATCGCTGCCTGGGAGGAGTTCGAGCAGGCGCGGCAGGACCGCCCCTACCCTCGTCCCGAGCCGGGGCCGGATGAAGAGGGTCTCGAAAAGCAGCGCCAGCTCGAAGAGCGCTATTTTTCCGCCGAAGCTCTGGCAAAGTACCGCAGCGGGTGAAGTACCTCGTCATCCCGGCGAAGGAGGATGTAATCCAATTGGCTCGGAGAAAAACGGTGGCGAATTTCTGTTCGACCGCGGCAGTGATGGATGACTTTGCACAACCTTTGGTACGCAGGTTCCAGACGTATCCCGGCGATCTTTCGACCAAATTCGGAAAATCCTTTGATTTGCTGCAACCGTTTTGTGGGAAGGCCAATTGGATTACATCCTCGAAGGCCGGGATCTATGTCCACTATGGGCATCGGCCTTCGCCGGTGTGACGAAAAGAGAAGGCGCTTTGTTAGGAGAAAGGACGGAGATGGCGCGCGACGGCTACAGGATCTTCGACTCCGACACCCATGTCGGACCATCGATGAACGTCCTCGACCCCTACCTCGGGGCCTCCGAAAGGGCGCGGCTCACCGGTTGGGAGCAATGGAAGGATACCAATCCGCGGACCGGCCGCATCACGTATACCAAAGGCGGACGCAGCTACCAGCGCCGCCTCGGCAATGCCACCGCCGACACGGGGCCGGCCCGCTACATGGCCGCATTCACCGGCGCCAACCGGGCGCGGCCGTCGCCGCGCGTCGACGACGACCCGGCCGCGCGCATCGCCGACATGGATCGCGAAGGGGTCGACGTCAACCTGACCCTGCCCTCCGGCTGGTTCGGCACCTGGACCGCTGGTGACGACGTCGAGCTCGAGATGGCGATGTACCGCGCCTATCACCGCTGGATGGCGGATTACTGCGGCGCCTTTCCCGAGCGGCTCGGCGGCATCATTCTGGTTTCGGCGCGCGACATTGCGGGCAGCCTCGCCGAGATCCGCCATTGGGCGCGCTCGCGCTGGGCCTGGGCGGTGATGGCCTATGCGCCGGCCGGCATGCCGCTCGACCACCCCGATCTCGAGCCGGTCTGGACCGAGGCCGCCGAGCACGATCTCGCCGTGGTGTTGCACACCTTTACGGTCATGCCGCCCTACGCGCCGGGTGGTGGCGACACCTGGGAGAATCTGTTTCTGCAGCGCTCGGCCGCGCACCCCTGGTGCGGCATGCGCAACATGGCGGCATTGCTCGGCAGCGGTGTGATGGACCGCTATCCGAGCCTGCGCATCGGCACGCTCGAGGCCGGGCACGGCTGGCTACCGTTCTGGATGGCGCGCATCGACGAACATGCCGAGACCGTCCGGGCGGCATTGCCGGAGCTCGCGCACAAGCCCAGTGAGTATGTCCTGGGCGGCCGCTATTTCCAGAGCATCGAGATCCCGGAGGGTGAACGGCTCACCAATTCGGTGATCGATCTGCTCGGCGAGGACGTGCTGATGTACGCCTCGGACTACCCGCATGGCGAGAGCTGGTTTCCCGAGTCGGCGACGACCGTGCTCGGCTGGAATATGCCGCGCGACCGGAAGCGCAAGCTCTTCTGGGACAATGCCGTGCGGTTTTACGCGCGCTGCGGCTTGGCCTGAAACGGCCGGGTTCCTATGATCAGCCCTAGAGAAGCCGAACACGGAGGACGGAAATGGACCAGGACGCCAAGAAGACCGCACTCAGGATGATCCCGTACGGGATCTATGTGCTGACCGCCGATGACGGCAAGGGCAATGTAGCAGCTGCGACGGTCAATTGGGTCACCCAGACCGCCTTTGCCCCGCCGCTCGTCGTGGTCGGCGTCAAGACCGACTCGGGCGCCTACGGCATCGTCAAGCAAACCAAAACCTTTGCATTGAACATGCTGGGCAAGGACGGCAAGGGGGTCGCCTTCACCTTCTTCAAGCCGACCAAGCTCGAAGACGGCAAGCTCTCGGGTCAGGCCATTCACAAGGGCTCGACCGGGGTACCGATCCTCGATGCAGCGCCGGCGGCGGTTGAGTGCAAGGTTACCAGCATCGTCGAGCAGGGCGACCACCACATCATCGTCGGCGAGGTCGTCGAGGCGCATGTCGCTAAGCCGATCACCGGGCGCCCGGACGCCGCGATCCTCGAAATGAAGGAGCTCGGCGACAACGTCTTTTACGGCGGCTGACACCAACTCTGTTCTTGGCTCGGTACAAAGCAGCTCTGCGGTTGGCGCACCCGTTTGCGGTGCTCCTGCTCATTGGCGTCGCATACTCCACCCCCGCGGCCGCGGAATTGCGCGAGGGTCATTTCAGGATCGGCATCCTGGTCGCCGTCTCTCCATCGACGACGCCGTCGATGGCTGCCTTTGTGCAAGAACTGCAAAAGCTCGGCTATGTCGAAGGCCGAAATACCGTCATCGATACGCGGTCGGCCGAAGGGGACCCGGAACGGCTGCCGGCTCTGGCGCAGGAACTGGCGGCCCTCCGGCCTGACGTAATCTTCGCCGCCGGCACCCCGCCGGTCATCGCGCTCAGATCGCTGGGCACCTCGATCCCGGTTGTCTTTGCCGGGGTGGGCGGCGATCCGGTGCGCAGCGGGTGGGTAGAAAGCTTCCCCCATCCCGGCACAAACTTTACCGGGATGCTGAACCTCGGAATCGACATCGCCGCGAAAAGGTTGCAGCTGCTCAAGGAGCTCCTCCCCGACATCGGGCGCGCGGCGGTGCTCCGAAACGTGAGCAACGCGACCAGCATCGCGATCGTCGACGAGATCATCGGAAGCTCGTCCACTGTCGGAATCGAGGTTGTGCCCATTGACGTCAGACGCGCCGAAGATCTGCCCCCCGCAGTCGAGCAGGCGGGGCGACGAGGGATGCAAGCATTGATGTTGACCGCCGACGCCATGCTGGTGGCTAATCGAAGGACGATAATCAATTTGGTGGATCAGAAGAAGCTGCCGGCGATGTACAGTTATCCGTTCGAGGCTGCCGAGGGCGGTCTCATTTCCTATGGTCCCAACATAGTCAGCAATTACCGTGACGCAGCGACTTACGTAGACAAGATCCTACGCGGCGCAAAGCCGGCGGATTTGCCGGTCCAGCAACCCACGAGGCTGTCCCTGGTTATCAACCTGAAAACTGCCGAGGCCCTCGGCATCAAAGTCCCGCCAGTGCTGTTAGCGCGGGCCGACGAAGTAATCGAATGATCGCTGTTATCAGTATGCGGCGCGGCTAACCTGAAGGAAGAAGATTCCGATGGCTCAAACGATGGCAACCATTCAGCGCAAGAGCGGTGACCACGCAATGGAAGCGCTGCACGAGAGCGAGCGCGAGTGGGAAACGCTGCGTTTCCCCGGCCAATGGAGCAAGATGCTGTTCCATCCCCGCCCGGAGCGGCCGACCGAGCCCAATGCGGGGTTGTTCGCTACGAGCCTGGCGCGCACCATCCGATGCACCGGCACGATTTCGCGCAGGTCTGGTACATTCTCGAAGGCACGTTTACGATCGGCGGAAAGACTTATGAACCGGGCACGATGATCTATCACGCCGACCCCCATTACGAGGAGGACCTCTCGACCGAGACAGGCGGGGTCATGCTGTTTGTGCAGTATCAGGGCCCGACCACTAGCGGGCGGCCGATTTATGATGGTCGTTTCAATGTCGCGGTCCGCAAGCCGGTATCGGAGGAGCGGCTCGACATTTGACCGGGGTTCGGCTCACGCAAACCGGGGACGCTTTAGATCGCCGGAAGGAGGTTCCCTATGCAGCAAGAGATCAAATGGCCGGCCGAGGGCAACGCGCGGGTGCCGTACCGGATGTTCTGCGATCCCGACATCTACCAGGCCGAGCTCGATCGCATCTTTCTCGGGCCGACCTGGCAGTATCTGGCGCTCGCCGGCGAATTGCCGCAGCCGGGCGACTACCTGACGACCTTTGTCGGCGAGACGCCGGTCATCGTCACTCGCGCCCATGACGGCGAGATCCACGCGATGGTCAACCGCTGCGCCCATCGCGGCAACCTCGTTTGTCTCAAGCGGCACGGTCACGCCGACAACCTGACCTGCGTCTATCACGCCTGGCGCTACGATCTCGCAGGCAACCTCGACAGCGTTGCCTTCCGCCGGGGGATCGCCGGCAAGGGCGGCATGCCTGCGAGCTTCCGCCTCGAAGAGCACGGGCTCAAGAAACTGCGCGTCGACACATTTGGCGACCTCGTCTTTGGCACGCTCTCACCCGACGTGCCGCCACTGGCGAATTACATCGGCAATCTGATCGGCTCGCGCATCCACCGGGTATTGCACGGCAGGCCCAAGATCCTCGGCACGACCTCACAGATCCTGCACAACAACTGGAAGCTCTATTTCGAAAATGTGCGCGACACCTATCACGCCACGTTGCTGCATTCCTTCTTTACGACCTTTCGCATTTCGCGGCTGACCTCGGAGGGCGGCGTCGATATTGCCGACAGCGGGGCGCATCACGCGAGCTACACGCGCAACAAGGTCGACCGCGTCGATCAAGCGACCTCCGACCTGCTCTACTCTGGCATCCCGTCATTGCGCGAGAATTTCCGGCTGGCCGATCCGCGGTTTCTCGCCATGGCCGAGGAGTTCGGCGACGACACGACAACGCAGATCCTCTCCCTGTTCCCGAATTTCGTATTGCAGCAGATCCAGAACTGCATCGCACTGCGGCTGGTACTGCCGAAAGGGCCGGATAAGACCGAATTGCAATGGACCTATATCGGCTTCGAGGAAGACGATTCCGAGATGACCGGGCTGCGCTTGGCGCAAGCCAATCTCGTCGGTCCTGCGGGTTATGTGTCGATGGAGGATGGTGCGGTCGGCAATTTTATCCAGCGCGCGATCCCCGGCTCCGAGGAGGAATGCTCGGTGCTCGAGATGGGTGGCTTTGGCCACGTTTCCGAAGCCAACCGAACGACCGAGGCCTCGGTCCGCAGCTTCTGGCACGCCTATCGGCCATTGATGGGGTTGTGAGCCGATGCAGCTCGAGGTGGTGGTGCGGCGGTTGGAGCTCGAGCAGCTCTACACCGACTATGTCCACTGCCTCGACACTGACCAGCTCGAGCGTTGGCCCGAGTTCTTCACCGAGGACTGCTTCTATCGGATTACCTCGGCCGAAAACTACGAAGCCGGCATGCCGTTGGGACTGATCCACGCGACGTCGCGCAACATGCTCAAGGACCGCGTTAGCGCATTGCGCGAGGCCAACATCTACGAGCCGCAGCGCTACCGCCATCTGGTCTCGTCGATCAAGATCGTCGAAGAGCGTGAGTCGGCGGTGGATATGATGGCGAATTTCCTGGTCGTGCGGACGATGCAAGAAGGCGACATGATCCTCTTTGCCGCCGGGCGCTATCTCGACCAGGTCACGTTCGCCGACGGCGCCTGGAAATTCGCGCGTAAGGACGTCGTCCTCGACAGCTGCCAGATCGACACGCTACTGGCGATCCCGATCTGATATAATCAACTCTTCCGCCGCAGCCGCCGCGCGTTCGCGGTCGCCCGTCTATGCCACGGTCGGAGCGCGGCCTTTTTCCCGCGCCCGGTCATGACGGCCATTGCTGATTGCTGCAATGCTGCAGCTTTCTCGATCATCATCCGCTGGTATTCTGCAGGCGTACAGACACCCCGGGCGATCAGCGCGGTTCGGCGCGCAATCGTCTCCCACGAAGCCATTGCCAGCTCTGCCATCATCAGCGGGAGTGATCGCGCGCGGCGACGTCTCTTCATCATCTTACCTGTACCTCAAACTGAGGGAGCCGTCGGCTCCTCGGCCGTAATCCGGCCGACTTTGATCGCATCCAGAAGAGCGCGCCAGTCGCGCTCGGTCTGGTCGGAGTACGCCATCGCGAACTCCGCAATAGCCTTATCGAATTCGCTGTCGTCGCCCATGTAAGCAGACAGCATTACGGCGTCGCCGGCGCGGGCATGGGCTCGCGCCAGGGTATGGCCGCACAGCTTGGCATAATACGGGAGTGCCTCTTCCATCAGTGCGCCGAGGTCAGCCAGACGCGAATCCTTCAGCCGCCGGACGTAGAAGTAACGCCCGTTCAGTTGGTTCTGCGTCCAGCCCAAAAAGATGTCGGGCGTGGCCTGCATCATGCGCTCACCGACAACCACGCGCTGCCCATGATTGGCATAGTCGGACGCCCCGGCGAACGGGGCGAGCACCGATGCCTGCGCCTCCTTGATTTGCAGCAGCAAAGGCGCACCGTCATCCGACACGAAGAGCCCGATCGCGCAGAACGTGCCGACACTGCCGACCCCGACGGTCTTAAATGCGACGTCGTGGCGGTGGTAGCGCTGCAGCAGGATGCGGCGGTCTTCCTGCAACGTCTCGGCGTAAGACTCGAACGCTTGATGCGCGGGGAGCGCGTGGTGGCTCAAATGGTGCACCAGCGGCGGCTTGTCCTTGATCTTCCAATCGCCGTTTTTCCGTTCGACAAGACCGAAATGGTCTGCAGCACCCTGCACTGCGGTGTCACGCCGCTTCTCGATCTGACGGCGGATTTTGTTGGAGTCGACCTCGGCTATCGCCGCGTCGAGATCGATGTGCGAGCTCCAGGCGTCGAGCGGGGACAGCAGCGCCAGCTCCCCCAGTCGCTGGCGATAGCTCTTGGCCGCCGCGCGGGCAAGGCGCCGGCATTCGCGCCCCGGCAGCTTTGCCACTTGTCCGGCCACCGCCAGGCTCGCCGCAAGCCTCTTCACATCCCACTCGAACGGCGCCGGCAGTGTCTCGTCAAAATCGTTGACATCAAAGACCGGTGTCCCCTCGGGGCTCGCATAGCCGCCAAAATTGGCCAAATGACAGTCACCGCAAGCCTGAACGCGCAGACCGGTGGTCGGGCCGGAAGCGAGGTCGGCAGCCATGATCGCCGCCGCACCGCGCAGAAAGGCGAACGGGTCGCGCATCATTCGCGCATACCGCACCGGAAGCAGATCTGTGATCCGCGTCTTGCCCTGCTCGATCAGAATTTCGACCGGATCGGCGCGATTTGCCGGTGGTTTCCATTCGGCGTGCGCAGCGAGCGGCACTTGACCCCGCCATTCGGCGCCCTTGGCGCGCCGTTCGTCGAGCTTGTCGTTGGCACGTTCGGGAACCGCGGATCTGCTCATGACCGTCCTCGGATTAGGAACCCTTACGATAGTATTGCCGGTAGACCGGTTCCCACATTTTTCGCGCGATAAGCTGATCGAGCTCGTCGTCTTCAAAGGCCGCGCACAGCCCCTCGGCGCGGGCTTGGCGGGCGACGGCGGCGGCGATGGTGACTGCGACAGAACGCAGATCGTGCACCGGCGGGAGGAGATTCGCGTTCGGCTCGCGGGCGGCGGGCGAGATATCGGCCAGTGCTTTTGCCGCCGCGGTAAACATGCCCTCGCTGACCCGCCGGGCGCGCACGGCGAGAACCCCGAGACCGACACCCGGAAAGACATAGGCGTTGTTGGTCTGATCGACGGTGAACGGTTTGCCGTCGATCTCGACCGGAGGGTACGGGCTGCCTGTGCCGACGAGCGCGCGGCCTTGGGTCCAGCGCCACAGATCGGCCGGTGTCGCCTCACTGCGCGAAACCGGGTTGGAGAGCGGGAAAATCACGGGCCGCTCGACCTCGCGCGCCATAGCGCGCACGACCTCTTCGGTGAACATGCCCGGTTGACCCGACACTCCGATCAGCACCGTCGGCCGCGCGTTGCGAATCACGTCGACGAGCCCGATGCGGTCGGGGTGCGACAAGGTCCAGCCCTCGATGTCGGCGCGCCGCTGGACAAAGGGTGCCTGGAAAGGCTGCAGATCCGCCATGCCCTCGACCAGCAATCCGTCGCGGTCGACCGCGAAAAATCGCCGCCGCGCCGTGGCCTCGGGAACGCTATCCTCGATCATCAGCTTTAAGAGCAGGTGGCCAATACCGCAGCCCGCGGTCCCCGCGCCGAACAGCACAAAAATCTGGTCACGCAATGCCACTCCTGTGACGCGGGTGGCGGCGAGCAATGCGCCGACCGCCACTGCCGCAGTGCCTTGGATGTCGTCGTTGAACGTGCACAATCGGTCGCGATAGCGTTCGAGGATGCGCCGGGCATTGGCGCGCGCGAAATCCTCCCATTGCAGCAAGACATGCGGCCAGCGCTTTTCCACCGCCGTGACAAACTGCTCGATAAAGAGGTCATAGTCGGCGCCGCGCAGGCGCTCGTGCCGCCAGCCGATGTAGATCGGATCGGCCAGCCGTTCGCGATTGTTGGTGCCGGTGTCGAGCAGGATCGGCAAGGTCGTCGCCGGGTGGAGACCAGCGCAGGCGGTGTAGAGTGCCAACTTGCCGATCGGGATCCCCATACCGCCCGCACCCTGATCGCCGAGACCCAATATGCGCTCACCGTCGCTGACCACGATCGC
>Ga0306920_100011043_pt1 | contig 12156 bp, 5 predicted proteins | sample flu12Cox44000170_FD_204666 | JGI IMG/M metagenome (GOLD analysis project Ga0306920, IMG submission 204666) | Lab enrichment of tropical soil microbial communities from Luquillo Experimental Forest, Puerto Rico - flux4day.12C.oxic.44.000.170 (v2)... | ecosystem: Environmental > Terrestrial >...
GACCGAGTAACTCGCGGATTGATCGGCGACAGAAGCTCGATACGTGTAAGGACCCCACCGATATTCGAGGCTATGCGCCCGTAGGATGACTGAGTCTGCCGCGAGGGTTGCGGTCCTGGCCATGGCCGAGTCTTTCTGGCTAGCAACGATGTCCGCATGGCAGCGTGAACACGCCTCCGTCCCGACGAAGTCCTTCCGTGCGAACGAGCCTTTGGTCGGCCACCAGCCGGGTTTGCGAACGTACTCGCTGGTGCTGAGTTGATCGGCGATGGTGGCCGGGGATTTCTGGGATTGAGCTGGTCCAATGGAACTTACGAGGAGATCCAGGATGAGCAACAGAACGCGACCGCCGTCCAGCCAGTATTTTTGGAGTTCCATCGATTAGGGAGATACGCCCCCTGCGGAGGGCGCCTGCATCACCACGCTGCCACCTGAGCCCGTACGATGGGAGGGCTCAGTAAATACCGCTTTTTCTTCCGCCATGCTTAGGCCAGCGTTCTTGCCTTGAACTTCGCCAGCCCGCGTGCGCCAGAAAACATAACGGGTCTGGGCCTCAGTGATTTCCTCGATGGTCACATCAAAGTCGGCTTTGACCCCGTCTCGCAACGGATCGTAATGGTCGGCAGCGTCGCGCTCGTCATCTGCATCGGTATTTCTTTTGTTGAGGAAGTGGCGGTAAACGTAGTCTTCGACTTTGGTGTTCAGTTTGTGAGCAGCGGAGGCAATCTGTTTCCAATTCGCGTGGCGCTCGTCGCCGATCTGCCAGATGCTCGTGCCGCTTTTCCACTCAGCGCTGATGTCGTTGAAGCTTGAGCCATCGGATACTAGGCGATGCGCTACGAAGAGAGACCCATAGTCCATACCGCTTTGCCCTCGCTCAGCAACCAATTCGGAGCGCGGGATTTTAAGCGTATCAGACATGGTCATGCTCACCAGACGACGACCGGTCTTATCGGTGGCCATTGCCGTAACTTTGCGGGCCTGCTTTTCTGCGTTCTTGTATTCCTGACTAAAGGCGGACACAGAAGCTGTAAGCAACAGAGCGAATGCGCAAGAACGGACGGGAACACGCATACTCGCACCCCAAAAACCGGACCACCCCGGGACTCCGGTTGCCATTATTGTACCCAACCTCGGATGGCTCGGGACTGGCTTTTGGGTGAAAAATTCGCAACTTTCACGAGGGGAAACGGGGCTGCATGGACATCCTACTTGGCAAGTTTTCCCGACGTTGCCGGGGATACCGAGGCCTCGGAAACCTTGGCATCGCCGCTGCCCTCTTTGATCTTGTAGAAACGGTCGGCGGCCAAATCGTGAAGTGTCTCGACTTTGCCGAAGGGCCAGCGGATCTCGACGCGTTCAACCTTGGTGGCGTCGCCTAACCCGAAATGTAAGCGCACGTCGTTCTGCGAGAGATAGCTGCCTCCGCTGTGAACCTCCTCCACTTGCGAGAGGGTGCCCGCGATTATTTTCACGCGAGCACCGATCGCCATGCGATTGCTGGCCGTCCCCACGAGTTGAAACGATACCCAATGGTTTGGGGATTGCGAGACGTTACGCAGGATCATCGGACTGCCGTCAATGTTTTCGACTACGACATCGATGCGGCCGTCGTTATTGAGATCGCCAAAGGCCGCTCCCCGGCTGGGCTGAGGGATTTGTAGTGCAGGGCCAGCTCCGGAGCTCACATCGCGAAACTTGCCCTCGTGCTGGTTCCAGAAGACGAGTTTGCGCTCGCGGTATTTAGCACCAGCTTCCAGGCGGTCCACCTGCGGGTAAACGTGACCGTTTACTGCGAAGAGGTCGGGCCAGCCATCGTTGTCGAAGTCGACACAACCAGTGCCCCAGCCGAGATAAGGAACGGTGGTCGCGCCAATACCAGCAGCATACGAAACATCGGTAAACATGAGGTTGCTGTCGTTGCGATACAGAGAGTTGTTCTGATCTTCGAAGTTGGTGACGTGGATGGAGAAACGACCGGTATGGTTGAAATCACAGGTTGCGATTCCCATGCCGGAGAATTCGCCGCCGTCGGCACCGACTGCCGTGCCGGAAACGAAACTCACATCGGTGAAGTGGCCGTTGCCGTCATTGCGATAAAGATAGTTGGGCGTGGAGTCATTAGCGACAAAGAGATCGGGCCGTCCGTCGTCGTTGAAATCACTCCAGACCACGCCCAGTCCGTAGTAGCCGTTGGGATCGTCGACGCCGGCGACCTTGGAGACGTCGGTAAAGGTGCCGTCACCGTTATTGTGATACAGGCCGTCGCCGAGACCTTTCATGCCCCGCGGGCCGCACTGCACGGGAATTCCGCGGAAGTGGCAATTCTTGCCTGAACCAAATTCAGGCAGGTTCTTCAGGTCGAACTCGACGTAACGGGAGACGAAGAGATCGGCGAAGCCGTCGCCATCGTAATCAGCGAAGGCCGCACCTGTGGTCCAGCGAGGGTCGGTGAGGTGAGCTGCCTTCGTCACGTCGGTAAAGGTGCCGTCACGATTGTTGCGATAGAGGACCATGCCTTCTTCACAGGTGACGAGAATGTCGGGCCACCCGTCGTTGTCGAAGTCGGCGACGGCGCCACCCATTGCCCAACACGGGAAGGCGACACCGGCCTTGTCGGTGACGTCGGTGAACGTGCCATCGTGATTGTTGTGGTAGAGAGCGCTGCGGGCCTTCTCGCCACGGCGAGCCATTTCGACGGCCGGGGCGTTGGTGAAGTAGATATCGAGCCAACCGTCCTGATCGTAGTCTAGGAGCAACACTCCGCCGCTCATGGACTCGATCAGATATTTCTTTTCTGGGGAGACGCTGTGTTCGAAGTGAATACCAGAGGCCGCAGTAACGTCTACAAATTGGAGGGATGGGGCGGAAGGCGGAGGCGTCGAGGGCGCGCTTTTTTGAGCCTGCAGGAGGCTGCCTACAGTCAGCAAGCAGAGCACGAAAGCGCGTCGCACCCGCATAAACACTCTGCTAGAATACACGAATCGCATGGGCCGAATCTGCGCTGCCGTGGTGCTTTTCGGTATCACTCTGCGCGTTCTTGCCCAGGCTCCTGCCGCTCCGCCGGTGCCGCGATTTGAAGATGTCGCGCAACAAGCCGGCCTGAAAGTTCCTCACCTCTCGACTCCCGAAAAACGCTATATCGTCGAATCCATGAGTGGCGGTGTCGGCTTTATCGACTGTGATAACGACGGCAAACTCGACATCATCACGGTCAATGGTTCGTCAGTCGACACTTACCGCAAGGGCGGCGATTTGATGGTGACGCTCTACCACCAGGAGGGCGATCTCAAGTTCCGGAATATTACGCAAGAAGCGGGGCTTGCGACCAAGGGCTGGGGAATGGGTGTCGCCGTAGCCGACTTCGACAACGATGGCTGGGACGATCTCTACGTGACTGGTTATGGCGGGAATGTGCTGTATCGCAACCTTGGGAATTGCAAGTTTCAGGACGTCACTGAGAAGGCTGGACTGAAAGTTGGAGGATTCAGCAGCGGAGCGGCCTGGGGTGATTTCGATCGCGATGGACACGTCGATCTGTTTGTGCCGCGTTACGTGTTCGTAGACATGGATAAACTGCCGGAGTTTGGCAGCAACGATAAGACGTGCCATTTCCGCGGGATTCCGGTGCAATGTGGACCTTGGGGTCTGCCGGGCGAGTCGGATTTTCTCTTTCGCAACCGTGGCGACGGTACGTTCGAAGACGTTTCGAAAAAGGCAGGCGTGGACGATCCCGGACACCGATACGGGATGCAGGGTGTGTGGGCCGATTATGACAACGATGGATGGCCCGATCTCTATGTCGCCAACGATGGTGGCGGGAACTATCTTTATCACAACAAGCACGATGGAAGTTTCGACGAGATCGGTCTGATTTCCGGGGCAGCGCTGAGTGCGGACGGTCAGGAAGAAGGCGCCATGGGCGTGGACTTCGCTGACATCGACCACGACGGCAAGCTCGACATCATCGTCACTGAGTTCACTGAGCAACCGGATTTGCTGTTTTGGAACCAGGGGACGCAGGGCTTCACCGACATCAGCTGGAACTCGCACATCGGGAAGCCGACATATTTGTATGTCGGCTGGGGGACGAAATTCCTCGACTACGACAATGATGGCTGGTCGGATCTAATGATTGTGAATGGGCATGTGTACCCTCAGATGGATCTGGTCAAGGGAGGAGCACCGTATCGTGAACCGATTCAGCTCTTCCGAAATAATCGGGATCGCACGTTTGAAGATGTGAGCACACTGGCAGGACTGGACAAGCTGCCTGCGCAGTCACGCCGAGGTGCCGCGTTTGGGGACGTGAACAACGATGGAAAAGTCGATGTTCTGATTCTCGACGTGGGCGAAGCGCCGACTTTGCTGATCAATCGCACCGAGAGTTCGAACCATGCAGTGCTTTTCAAGCTGATCGGCACAACGAGCAACAAGGCGGCGATCGGTGCGCGGGTTACAGTGACCGCAGGCGACCTCGTGCAGTTTAACGAGGTGCGCGGCGGATCAAGCTACATGTCGCAGAACGATCTTCGGCTGCACTTCGGGCTCGGGCAGAAGACCGTGATGAACACCGTTGAAGTTCTGTGGCCAACGGGAAAAAAGGAAGTCTTCAAGGATCTGCCGGCGGATTTGATCTATACGATTGTGGAAGGCGAGGGGATTCGGCAGAAGGTGCCGTTTACAACTGCAGCTACGCCTGTGGCTGCGAGCGTTCCGTTGCCGGCAAGTGCCGCCAAAAAGTAGTGCCGTGCAGTTTCACTTCGACGGTGGCAACATTCCGCCAGAACCGCTGCGTTCTGCCTTCAATAGCTCCTGGTAGCGAGCCATGTGCTTCGATGCTTCCTCCTGGCGACCGAGCTTGCTCAATATGAGCCCAAGGTTATACTCGACCGTGGGATTGCTGGGATCGAGGTTTGCGGCGCGCTCCAAAGCCGTCTCGGCCTTATCTAGGTTCCCCGCATCGATGTACTGACTGCCCAACTGGAACCACGCATCGGCATTCTGTGGCTTGGCTCGCACAACGCGCTCGAGGTGCGGAATCGCCTCGGCGCCCTGGCCCTCTTTGATGGCAGTTAGAGCTAAATAGTACTCTGCGTCGCCGAGATTGGGATCGAGTTCGAGGGCGTGATCGAGGGCCTTGCGGGCATCGGAATAGCGCAACTCATTGTAGTAAACCATGCCCAACCCCAGTTGGGCTTTTGCATTTTGTGGATGCTGCTCAGCGTAGGGTTCAAGCAGTTTGCCGGCGTCCTCGTAATCCTGATGTTCCAACAGCACGCTGGCAATCAGAAATTGGTCATCGGGATCAGTGCTCTTTTGTTGCAGGTCTCGGGCAGCTTCCACAGCCACGGGCTCGCGGCCGGCACGCATCGCTTCCATGATTAGGTGGCGTAACACCAGAAGCGCGTCGGGATCGAGCTTGCGAGCCTGCTGCAAGTCTTCCATCGACTGGACGTGCTTACCGAGGGCTGCGTTGGTTTCTGCCATGGCGAGGAGAGCAGGCAGGAATCTCGGATCTTTTGCGACCGCTTGCTGGAAGCTTTGCAATGCCCCTGCAAAGTCGCCGTTTGCGCGTTGCGCGCTTCCCTTCAGAAAGTAAAAGTCGGGCGGAGGCTTTAGAGCTGGGCTGACGGTTGCAAGGGCCTTCAGAGCGTCATCTGGGAGGTTGGCTGCCAGAAAAACCTCTGCCAAGTCCATTGCGATGCGTGGGGAGGGCCTTGCCTGCGCGATCTGCGCCTCAGCTTCCGCGCGCTTGTTCAGGCCCAAGAGTGCGGCGGCCTTTAGCGCTGCGACTTGCGGTTGTTGGGCGGCTGGAATGGAATTGAGAGTGGAAAGTGCGTTCTGAAAATCGCCCCGGCTGACATAGAGTTGCGCCAGGCCTGCCAGGATGTCCGGATCCTGAGGTGCTAAAGCGAGAGCAGCCTTGTATTGATCGAGAGCTTCATCATACTTTTCGCCAGCCGCGAGTACGCCGGCAAGGTCGCGATGAGCGGCTACCGATTTTGGATCGACGTGGATGGCGCGTCGGAAGAGGCTTTCTGCTTCTGGAGCGCGTTTCTGCTGAACCCGTAGTGTTCCCAGTAGCAGGAGCGCCGTCTCGTTGTTCGGATCGGATGAGAGCAGCGCGAGTAGAGTGTGGTCGGCACCGGCGAAGTCGCCTTTTGCCAATTGTGCCTTCGCAGTCGCGAGCGGCGACGCGGGTGCGGCTGCTCCGGCCTTGCCGGTTTGAGCCGCAGAGGTCGCTGCGATCCAGACGAAGAATGCTAGTGTTAGAGCCATAGTTCGGGCAAACCATCGCGCGACAAACTTGCCCGCTGGGTTATTGGGAGACATCGCGTCCCCGGTGGCGGTCTTTCAGATCCTGGTAGAGCTTCAGTTCGCGGTCGGCGTCGGAGGTGCGAGAGTCGCGACGATAAGCCATGGCGAGCTGGTAGTGAATGTAATCGCTCTCAGGGCTCAACTTGGTGCCAACTTCGAGGCTCGAGATCGCCGATTTGGTGTCTCCGTGTTCCAACTGCAATTTCCCGAGTTCGTAATAGGCATCGGCGTATTTCGGATCCTGGGCAATCACTTCGTTCAGCAGAGTCAGAGCCTCATCTTTATGCTGAGCCTCAACCAGAGCGAAGGCAAGGTGATACTTTGTAGGGGTATCATCGGGCCGGAGTTTGAGGGATGCGCGAAATTCATCGGCGGCTTCGGAGGCGCGTCCTGCTTGCAGAAGGGCTTCGCCCGCGGCCGCATGAACGCGCGGCTGAGCCGGGTCGGCTGCCAGCGATTTGCGGTATTCCTCGATGGCCTTATTGTGGTCGTTTTCACCTTCGTAGGCTTCTGCCAGCAGCATGTGAACTTCAGCTGATTTGGCGCCGCCCGCAGTTTCCAGCGCCTTTAGGCGGCGCAGCCCTTCCGCGTAGTCCCCCGACTTAAGCGTAGACACAGCGTATGCATAGGACAGCCCGGGATCGTCTTCGATTTGTGGAACGAGGGGACGCAAGGTCTGAAGGGTTTGGGAATAATTCTGCGTCATGAAAAAGCTCAACCCCAGAGCAGCACGGACGCGCGCGTCGTCGGCATTCTTTGCCAACTGACGGGACAAGGGAGGAACGGCCTGCTGGTACTCTTCGGCGTAAAAGGCAGCCATACCCCAGTTGCGGTCGACGGTCTCCAGCGACGGATTCCACTCGGCGGCTTTTTGGAAGCTGGCGGCAGCGGCGGCGAAATCTTTCTTGCCGGCGGCGATCACACCGAGATTGTTGTAGGCGTCGGAAATCGGCGCCTTCAACTGATCTTGAAACTCCTGAATCTTCTGAGCGTCGCTCGCCGAAACCGTTCGAGCGGAAGGAGCGTTCGCCTGGACGCTGGGTGCAAAGCTCGCCGCCTCGGCGAACTTGTGGCCTTTGGCGGTTTGCGGGTCGTCCGGGTGATTCAGACGGTTGCGGAGGTCTTTGGAGATCTCCAGTTCTTTCTGGCCCTCTTCCCGGTCCCCCTTCTTCAGTAGGAGACGCCCGAGGACATAGTGGGCGCGGTTGATGAGGTAATCGTTCGGTGTCGCGTTCTGCGACTGCGCAATGGCTTTGCGCATGGCGGCCTCGGCTTCCTGATCGCGGCCGGCGTCGGAGTAGATTTGCCCAAGATAGATGAGTGGATCGGGATTTTTCGGGTCCAACTGCGATGCTCGCAACAAGTCCGCTTCTGCGGTTTTGTTGTCGTGTTGCTTCATGGCAATGTAGCCCAGCAGGTAAAAGCTCTGAGCATCGTCCGGGTTGACTTTCAGTTCAGCCTGCAGCTCTTCGGCGGCTGCCGGAAAGCCCGCTTCGCCGTCACGATCGAGGTAAGCGAGCGCGATCAGGAAATGAGTGTGTGGGGCACGACTATTCTTGGCAAGGGCCTTCTTCAGTTCCTGAATCGCAAGGTCAAGCGCTTCCCATTCGCCCTCTCGATAAGCACGACCGAACATGATGTGAATCTGAGCGGTATCCCCGAACGAAGTGCTCATGTCGTCGAAGATCAGGCGGGCACGGGCGAAATCGTTGAGTTTGATGTACGTGATACCGAGCAGGTAGGCGGTATCAAAATTTGGAGCAGACACCACCGCGGACTCGAGGTGTTCGCGAGCGGCTTTGTAGTCTGCTTGGGCAAAGAGAATCTGGCCTAGCAGAGATTGGGCCCTGGTGTCGTTCGGAGATGAGACCAGTACCTTTTCCACCAAGGCTCGCGCTTCGGGTAGCTTATCTTGCTGAAGCCGGACTTGGCCATAGTCAAGCTGTGTTTCCAGGTCAGTAGGCACAATACGCAGAATCTCTTCCTGCTCGCTGGCAGCCCGATCCAACTGCCCCAGGCTGAGGCAAGCTCTCGACATGAGGCGCAGCGATCCCGCAAGGAAGGCCCGGTATTCGGATACGGCGCGGTCCTGGTCGCCGCTCACTTGAAACGTTCGCGCAGCGTCGTAATGCTGCTGCAGAATGTCCTGCTCGGAGAGCTTCTTCTGGGTTGCTCGGGGAGGGGATTGCGCCAAACACAAGGAGGCCACGAGAAAGAGAACTGTTAGCAGCAGGCTAACGCGAGCGGAGCGGCGGTGCGGCACCCCGGATCGATGTGGACTCCGGAAGAAAGTCGTACAGCCCTTGGAAGACATGGAGAAGAAAAGAATACAGGGCAGAGCCTGACCTGCGTCAAGCCCCGCCCTGTAGGGTGATGGAAGCTCAGAAGGTCAGCTTCAGAGCATATTGGATTTCTCGGGGTCCACGGTCGCCCGGAACGCCGCTACTGCCCGCCTGACCGAAGTTGGCTTGACCATTCTGGGCAAAGTTCCACGAAACGGTGTTCGTCGAGTGACCCGCGCAAGGGTTCGCTGCGGTGCACGCCGTTGCGCCGCTGGCCAGTTGAAGGTTGATCTGATCCGCACGGAACTGCGGGGTGTTGAAGAAGTTGAAGAACTCCATGCGGAACTGCATAGTGAAGCGCTCAGTGAGCTTGAAGTTCTTGTACATGGAGAAATCGGTATTGGCAATTCCTGGGCCGGAGCATGACCCAACACTGGAGTTGCCGAATGTTCCGAGTTGATAGTTATCCAAAGTGAAGGCGGCAGGGTTATACCACTGGAACTTGGGAGCGCCATGCGCCCTGCAATCTTGGAGCACGCGGTTCGGTTTCTGATTTGGGTTATAACCAGTTCCCTGGATACCGCCAGGCGCATTGGTCGCGCCTCCGTTCAAGCCAAATATGCTCTGACTTGGACCACTTCCATATCCAAGAATTCCCGCCAACTCCCATCCTCCCAAGGCCAGACGAACCGGAGCCGAATGTCCCGTGAATCCGGGCAAGTCGTACACGATGTTCGAGACGAACACATGTGTACGATTGATCTGAGTCGGACCGTAGTCGAGGTTGGGGTTTGTCGAATCGGTCTGGGTCGCGTAGTTACTCGTGTTGCCGCTATTGGTAATGTCGGTGTTCGCCAGCGATTTCGACCAGGTGTAGGCGAACTGCATATCCAGCGCCTTCATGCGTGTTCTAAAGAGCGCCTGCAGGGCGTTGTAATTCGAAGACGCGTCCCACAAGCCGTAATTGATCGTGCCAAAATTAGCCCCACCGGTGAAACGGTCGCTATTGCCGTTGTTGAGCGCGAAATCAAGACGATTTTGAGCAAGGACTGCGTTCGAGTCCTTATATCTCAAAATGTGCAGACCGCGGTTGCCCACATACGCGAGTTCCAGTTTGCTGTCGCGATAAACTTCCTTCTCGAACGTCAGGTTGTATTGCCAGGTATTCGGCATGCTGGTCCCTGGATCGATACCCCAACTTGGCGAGGCACTCGATGTGAGAGAGCCAGCCGGCACCGAGCCACTCAAGGGACGAGTCCCCCCGGCACTGACTGAGAATGGGGAGTTGGTCGCGATGTACAGATAGTTTGAGATACGATCGCGCTGGAAGAACTGACCGAGCCCTGCCCGGAACACCATCTTGCCATCAGACTTGGGATCCCATGCAATACCCAAGCGCGGTGCAATCATGTGGTCGTTGTTTTCCCTGAGCGAACGATTCGGTCCGGGTACGCCACCCAGGAAACCCGCCGCCTGGCAAGGGTTGGTACCAGGCACTAGGTACAGGCCGTTACAACCAGCGCCGCCCAGGACCGGATTAAACAGCTTCGGCTGCCAACTGGAGATCTTGTTCACCGCGCTGAAGGGATTGCGCAGGAAGGACCACCGAGCGCCATACTCCACCGTGATGTTCCGGCGAACCTTCCAGCTGTCGCCGAAATAGAACTCGTAATCATGCCAACGTGTTTCTGCGAAAGGATTGGTCGCACTCTCCGAAAACCCCCAACCAACTGAATCCCAGAGCGCATTAAACGCTCCGTTGTTCGTGTTGTTGGCGTTCGCACCCCAGTAGTTGGGTGCTTCGCCCGAGGACCCGCCGGACAACTCATTCTTTTTATTGTTGCTGGCCAAGAACCCGACTTTGAAAGTGTGGGCGCCGGAGACCTTAGACAAGTCATCCCTAATGATGTAGAGATCTTCGTTGTTGTGCCACGGCCCCATGTTCCAGAGGTTGTCGGCATTGGCGCCGTTTCCTAGCCCTCCCCAAAAGACGGGGTAGCCTACATCCTTACCTAGAAACTTATCGGAGGTCGGGAAGTAGGTCTGGTAGGAAGCATTGATAGCCTCAACGGCGGCGGGATTGTTGTTGCTGACTGTAATCTTATTGGCCGAGTAGGAGACCTGGAAGTCGTTTACGGCCGTTGCTCCAATCAGTTTGGTGAGTTTAATAGTTGCCTGATATCCAGGCTGAACCCAATTCGGGTCGACCGACGGATAGCGATCGTCGCCCCAGTAGCCCAAGGTGCTCGGGGATGGTTGATTCCAGTGGTCTTGCGTGTAGCGACCGAACAAGCTCCAGGTCTTGCCGATCTTGTAGTCAGCTCGGACACTCTCTTCCCGCCACTTAATCGGCGAGGTGAGGGACTCCGCCCAGTTGATGCAATTCACGGGATTCGCAACATTGGGGTCGGGGAAGAGGTTGAGGATAAGCTGGCCGGTCGGAGAAACGCCGCTGCCAGGTATTGCTGCGCCTACCTGATTGATGTTGGTGAACTTGAACGTCGTCGTCGTCTTATCAGGGTTCGTTCGAACGTAGGTTGGCACAGGGTCGTTGCAACCTGCACCAGTCCGCAGATTTGAAAAGTCTCCGGCCTTTTCCGCAACCGTGGGGACAGACGCGCTGCGCAGCTTACCGCGGAGTTCGTGGTTCCACTCCTGCGACCAGAAGAAAAACAGCTTGTCCTTCACAATTGGGCCGCCAACGTCGTATCCCCAGTCGTTGCGTCGCAGCTTGTCCTTAGGGGCGTGGTTCAGGTTATTGAAGTAGTCGGTGGCGTTGAGCGCATCGTTGCGACCAAAGTAGTAGGCACCCCCATGAAACTGGTTGGTGCCGCTCTTGGTCACGATACTAACCACGGCTCCCATGGCCTGGCCATATTCGGGGCCATAGCTGTTGCGCAGGATTTTGAATTCCTGGATGGCGTCGATCGACGGGTAAATCACAATCGTACGATTGGAGCCGACGTCGTTGTTGTTGACGCCGTCAACCAGGAACAGGTTACCCGTAGTGTTGTTGCCATTGACGGAAAAGTCGACGCCCGCCTCCAGGCCCTTGTGCTTCGAGTCGAAGTTCGCCGCGGGCGACACGCCGGGCATCAACTGTGTGAGCTGGGCGAAACTTCGGCCGTTGAGCGGCAGTTCGCGGACCTCGCGGCCTTCGACGACGTTGCCGACCGCTCCGGTGCTGGTTTCCACCTGGACCGTGTTGGCTTCTACCGTCATGACTTCCGTCGTACTGCCGACGTTCAGCATGGCGTTCGCTGTGGCAGTACTGGAGACGAAGAGTTGCACACCCTTGGCCACGTACTCCTTGAAGTTGGGCGCTTTGACGGTGACGGTGTAGGTGCCCGGATTGAGATCGGTAACGGCGTACTCACCGTGGTCGTTGGTCTTAGCGGTTCTCTGCTCGCCCGTCGCTCCATTCGTGACGGTGACGTCCGCTCCTGAGATGACTGCCCCCGCGGGGTCGGAGACGACGCCTGAGATTGTGCCAGTAATCTTCTGCGCGAACAGCGGCAGAGCAACACCTAGACAGCCGACCAACAACCACAGC
>Ga0306920_100011045_pt1 | contig 12156 bp, 12 predicted proteins | sample flu12Cox44000170_FD_204666 | JGI IMG/M metagenome (GOLD analysis project Ga0306920, IMG submission 204666) | Lab enrichment of tropical soil microbial communities from Luquillo Experimental Forest, Puerto Rico - flux4day.12C.oxic.44.000.170 (v2)... | ecosystem: Environmental > Terrestrial >...
GCAGCGCCCCTGGGTTGCGGTGATCGAGCCCGGGCGGAAGTCGGCTAACTGGGAGATCTGAGCCAGGAGTTGAGCGCGGCGCTTCTCCAGTTCGGGCAAGGAATGAGTCATGGGTGGGCCTCCTCTACCTAGCGTATTATATACGCTAGGTTTGATAAGCCAAAAAAAGAAACCGACCAGATCCTCACTTCTATGTCGCGCACCCGTTTGATCGGTGCTGATTGCGGCGAGCGCGGCCTGAGTTTACTATTCTCCCTGACCATCCGTGCTCCTGATCGAGTCGTGGTTAGCGTCCATCATCCTTGACACCTCGAGCTGATGGACGCTTTATTACTGCTCTGCGGGCGTAGCCCCCCGCTGGCGATTAAGCTCCACCAATTCGAGGAACCGCTCCTGCACTTCGCCCCTCTTCAGGAAGCTGCGCAGCCGAGCCGAAGCTGCAGGCGGCATAGTCTCCATCTGGGCCGTAATTCTCCGCGCCATGGGCAGGTTCTTCCAGAAGTCCCTTACGGCCAGGCCAAATATCGTGCCCGAATCGACCTTTTCATCTTCCTTTATCGCCTGGGCCGCCCCTATGCGAAACGCCAATAGGATGGCCTGGTCCTCGGGATGGCTCGCGGGAAATTCCCAGACCGGAGTCACGTGACCGTGGCCGAACTTTATCCCGGTTCCGGTTAGAGTAAGACGCCGACAATCAAACTCACGGCAACTATGCGGCCGATACTCATAAACCGTGCAACCGTTCTCGCCTAAGTGTATGCAAGCACCGTCTGCACGCTTGCGCAGGAAGTAACCCTCGGCGTCATGCTCCAGATCCAACTTCGCTAAGCGTTCGGGAGACTCTTGGTTCGGATCCACGTCGACTCGCGGGAACCAGCAACACTCGCGACACCCTCCGCACGGCACTTGGGCTTCATGGTGCTCTTTGCCGTACCCCGACTTCACCATCAAGTCCGCAATCTGCACCAGATACTGCCTCGGCGTTACCTCCGACTGCCGCACTACCGGAACAGGTGCCTGCCCCGCAGCTAGCGCAGCTTGCTGCGCCATCCGCTCCCGCCGCCGCCTCGCTTCACCCATTGCGCTGCCTTCTCGGTTTCTGCTTCTGGTTCCTCCACCGGGCTAGCCCACCCTTGCGCCCTAGCTCGCGAAAACCTTCAACTCCAATCTCTCTGACTCGCGCCGCGCCACCACGCTTGCCCATGGCTACTGCCGCCGGAAATTTCTGCCGCTGGCGTGCTTTTTTCATGATTCCCACTATTAGCAAACGCTCGCTTAAACAATCAAGACCCTAAAGGAATGTCCTGCTGGGCAAGGTTGAAGACCCACTGCTTTGCTTCAAGTAGTAGGGGTGGCGAGCAGTCCTGCTGGAATATGGAGACACTCTCTCGGAGAGTCACAGCACCGATGCGCAGGACGCCGCCAAGCGTTGCCGCTCGTCGCTGTAACTCTGTCGCCAAGATTTTTTCAGCAGCTGCACTTTGACTGGTCAACAGAATTCTCCCCTCTCAGACAGCGCCATGGTTGGACTTACAGCCGACAAATCTCAGTGTCGCACTGCATTTTGACAGCAAAAAGGTCTCGCGTTACAAAGTGCCAACCATGACGACCGACCAAGTTGTTCTTAGCAGCCTGCTGGCCGAGCTTATCGTTCGACAGCTTCCGTGTGGGGGCTGGGCTGCACTGGCCTCGTCTTCGCAACCGGCGCTTGAGCCAACCTGTTTCACTGCGCCTGCGCTTGGCTCATTTCCTGGAGGCGCTCTTGAACGTGCACAAGAATTTCTTCTGCGCACGCAGAACCCAAACGGCAGCTGGCCCGCTTTCTCTGGGAATGACAACGATGGCGCCTGGGTCACTTCGCTGGCCGTAATAGCTCTTCGTGATCTTATCCTGGCGATTCCGGCCAGGTTGCAGGGTGTTCGCTGGCTCATGAGCTGTGCCGGGAAGGAATCCAATTGGTTTTGGAAATGGAAGTTCCGAACCACTGATCGCCATGTTCGCTTCGATCCCGAGAAGTTCGGCTGGCCGTGGTTTCCGGAGACTGTCAGCTGGGTCGTTCCTACCGCGTTCGCAGTTCTTGCGCTGAACCAACTGCCTTGCTCCTGCGGCGGTTTGGATCAAGTACCCTTCCGCGTTGAGCGTGGCGTCGAGATGCTGCTGGATCGCGTCTGCCCTGGCGTTGGCTGGAATGCCGGCAATGGCGTCGTATGTATGGGGTACCGGTTGCACCTCATCCGGACGATACTACAATCGCGCTTCTGGCCCTAAGAGAACATGGACGAAACTCGGCGGTCCAAAGCAGCGTTCAATACTTGGAACGTGTCCCCCCAGCCTTAAAGCGCCGTGGAGTCTCGCTTGGACAATCCTCGCACTTGCCGCATACGGTCGCACCATCGATTTGATCTCCAGCTCTTTGATAGCGATTCCTGATCTCCACAGTGTCACCGACACGCGCACACTGGCGCTGCTCTGTCTTGCGCTTGACTATCAGCGCGCCTTGTCAGCCCTGGGAGTGACATCGTGAGCCTTACTCGTCGGGACTTTCTCGTTGGAAGCGCGGCCTTAGCTGCTGGCGCTTCTGTTTCCGCTCCGTCCCTTTTGCCCAAATACCACTCGGATCAGCGACCGCGGCGTTCACGCGTTGCGATTCTGCGCGCAGAAAAGTACTCCCAGAAACTTGATCAAATCCTCGCGGCCAGTCTACGGCTCTTCCGATCGACGTCCGAGGCAAGACGGTAGTCTTAAAGCCCAATTTGGTGGACTACGCTCCTGGCGATGCAATCAACACGCACCCGTCGTTGGTAAGTGCCGCGGCCGAATCGTTTCGGCGCCTAGGCGCTAAGTCCGTGCTTGTGGCCGAGGGACCAGGACATCAGCGGGACACGCAGTTGGTTTGTCACAGAGCGCATATCAACAATCACTCCGTGATGAGAAGATCCGTTTCGTCGATCTCAATCGCGACCAACTCATTCGCACACCGCTGCGCTCGCACTACATGGGGATGAGAAGCCTCTGGCTCCCTCGCACTGTGCTGGAGGCCGACTTCTTGGTTTCCATGCCCAAAATCAAGACTCACCACTGGGCGGGCGTCACGCTCAGCATGAAGAACATGTTCGGACTTGTGCCTGGTGCAAGATACGGATGGGCGAAAAATATTCTTCATTGGAAGGGCATCCAGGAGAGCATCCTCGATCTGTGCGCCGCCGTTGCGGTTCACTTTGTCATCGCGGACGGCATCGTAGCCATGGAAGGCAACGGCCCACTGAACGGTACTCCTCGTCTTCTGAGAAAGATTGTGCTCGCGGATGACCCGGTCGCTGCGGACGCAACCTGCGCGCGTTTGATGGGATTTGAACCTGAGCGAATCGTGCACATTCGCGAAGGGTCGCGATTCCTGGGCAACGCTTCTCCCGTACTCATAGACCAGATTGGGGAAACCCTTGAAACTCCGGCGAGTCCTTTTCACTCGGTTCCGGAGTTTCGCTATCTTCAATCAACTGGGGTGTGGTTGTAACTGTGGCTGTACATTGCTACACATCGGCAACGTTTCAAGCATTTACGAGTGATCCTCTGTGCGCGCAAGACTTCTGTAAGTTATTGGTTAAATGTGAGTTCCCAAAGGATGTGCACCCTGGGCATGGCTGACTCTTAATCCGTAGGTTGGAGGTTCGAGTCCTCCCGCGCCCACCATCCTCATAATCAATGACTTAAACCAATCATCTCTTACGCGAGGGCTCCAACGCGGCTGCGCACGCGAGCGGATTTCTGCGGCGATGAAGGCTCGATGGGTAGCAAGAAAGAAGGGCTCACAGGCAACCAGGCCGACTAAACCAAAGAAGGCTGGCGGGCGCCCCCAGATGAGCTTGGCCGCACGAAAGAAGTTATCGGCTTTGATGAAAGCCCGTTGGGCAGCGCGGAAACAGCCAACCGGAGTTAAATAGAAATCCGGCCCGCAGCAATTCCTACCCGGACCGCATAGGAGCGGCTGACGCCCGTCACTCGTCAACGGGAGTGGGGGTAGTGTCCTAAATTTAGGACACTACCGAGTGGGGTGGAAAATTCCGCTCAAGAGCAAAAAGCAGTACACTTATAGAAATGAACCGAGCAAGCGCGTTTGCGATGGCTTTAGTCATGGTGTTGTGGGCCGTGACTCCTGCGCTTGCCTGCCTGTTGCCTGGGCAAGAGATGACGACAGCAGAACAAGAATGCTGTCAAAAGATGGCCGGCCAATGTGGGTCAGCCATGATGCCATCGAGCCACACGTGCTGCCAGCATCCTGATGAGGGCGAGACTTCTGTCAGCCCGGTGGCGAAGTATTCTGCACCGCGTCACTTCACTGTGGCAGTTCTTTCGCAAGCGGTCCTCATGCCGATTTGCCCCGCCTCGATTTCAGGGCATTCACTAGACTTGAGTGCTCCGCAACCGGAGGCATCTCCGGGCTGCAGTTCTATCCTCCGAATCTAGATCTCCTTCACTGCTCCGATTTGGTGCCTGTCGGTCGGCGTGCGCTCGTGCGTGCCGGACTGACCTGCATCTGACCATTCCTTTGAACTCAGTACGGAGGAGTGATGAAGGCCCTAGGAGTTGCATTCTGTGTGCTAGTCGTTCTTGGTTCGGTTCGTTTCTCTGCGGCGGAATTGCAGGCCGATGACGCTGATGTGTTGTCTGGACCCGCTGCTCTTCTACCGCAACATCATGCTTCGGGCAGCACTGGGCCCACCTACACGCTGGACGAACTCGAACAGATGGCGCTGGTGGGCAATCCGGAGATTCGGGTTGCCGCCGAACATTTGTCGTTCGTTGAAGCGCATGTTCCCTCAGCAGGCGCATTGGACGATCCCATGTTCATGTATCGAGGCTGGCAGGTGCCTCTGAGCCAGCCATGGAATTACAACGCAGCTCAGAACATGTTTATGGTCAGCCAGACGCTGCCGGGTCGCGGAAAGCGAGGCCTGCGCACGAACGTTGCAGAGTCGGGAGTCGCGGAAGCGAAAGCCGCTTTGGATGCTACGCGGCTCGATGTTCGGATTCGGGTTCGGAAGGCCTTCTATGACCTGTTACGTGCCGAAGATGGACTGCGAGTTCATGACCAGCACATCGACATCGCGCGGCAAGCTGTCGAGGCAGCGAAGATCAAGTATGTGGTGGGTAAGGTGCCTCAGCAGGACATCCTGAAGGCGGAGGTCTCCCTCACCCGGTTAGCCGAACACCTTGTCCGCTTCGAGCAGGACACCGAACTGGCGCGAGCGCGACTCAATACGCTGCTGGGCCGCAATCCTGCCGAGGCGATCAGCGTCAGCGGTCAGCACGGCGCCTTGTCTACCTTGCCGTCGCTCGAAGTACTAGAAACGATTGCGGCAAGGTCGAGACCTGATCTGCTTCAGGCACAGGCCTCGGTGGATAAGAGCCGGCAGGAGCAGGCCCTGGCGCAGAAGGCCTATACACCGGATTTCACGCTGTCGGCTGGGTACATGCTAATGCCCACCGGATCTGAGTTCCGCAACAACTACATGGTTGAGGGCGCGATTAACCTGCCCTGGCTTAACCACCGAAAACACGATGCGGAGATCGCCGAGTCCAGAGCGATGGTCGCAGAGAAGGACGCAGAGGTCTCTGCCATGCGCAATGCGGCCTTCGGACAAATTCAGGAGGCGCTGGTGCAGGCGAAAGCCGCACAGAGATTGGCGACCATTTATCGGCAATCCTTGCGGCCGCAAGCTGAAGCAACCTTGCATTCAACAGTTTTCGCCTATGAAAACGACCGCACCGAGTTCCTGGACTTGCTCGACAGCCAAATGACGGTGATCGACCTCGACCTCGCTTACTTCCAGGCGCTGGCCGATTTTGAAACGCGGGTGGCCGACTTGGAGCTGGCTGTAGGAGCACCTATCGATCAAGTCCAAGAGGAATCGCCGGAGGTGACACATGAGTGAGCAAGGTTATCGCCGCGCTTTCAGTGTCAGCGTTGTCGTCTGCATCTTGCTGGCCGCCGCGCTTGGCTTCGTCGTTCTCCGGAAAGTTCGCGACAAGGCCACTTCAGAGGAGGCAAATCCCGTAGTGGCAAGGGGACCTGCCGCAGGCAATCAAGCGGCAGCGGGCGAGGATGGCGCAGCAGAAGGTCTACGTTCGACCCTCACGCCAGTTCAACTGTCGCCGCAAAGATTGCAAGCCATCGGCGTAAAGACTGCAGTGGTGGAGTGGAAAGTCGTGGATGACGAGCTGCGAGTGCCAGGCAATGTTGACATCAACGAGCAACAACTGGCGTACGTGCAGACCCGTTTCCCCGGATGGATTCAAAAGGTATTTGCCAACGCAGCGTACCAGTATGTTCTTAAGGGCCAGCCGTTGTTCACCATCTACAGTCCCGAACTGGTGAGCACCCAACAGGAGTACCTGCTGGCCAAGCAAAACCAGAAGTCTTTCTCCGGGGACATGCATGGAACCGGCGCCAAGGAAGGCGAGTGGCTGGTGCAGGCTGCGGCAGACCGCATGAGGCAGTTCGGTGTTCCGTCTCGAGAGGTCGCCGATTTGGAACGTAGCGGAGAGGTCCAGCGCGACATCGAGATTGATTCGCCTGTCTCCGGCTTCATTACCGAACGCAATGCCCTTCCGAATCAGTACGTCCAGTCGGATACAAAGCTCTACACGATTGCCGACCTTTCAACGGTATGGGTATACGCCAATGTGGCGCAGACCGACGTTGGGCGACTGAAACCCGGCAACTCCGCCACCGTGACCGTGGATGCTTATCCCGGACGTTCTTTCGCGGGTCGCATCGATCAGATTCTTCCCCAAGTCGATCCGATGACTCGTACCGTGCGCGTGCGACTTGTGTTTAGCAATCCGGGCGTTGTGCTGAAACCGGGAATGTACGTGAATGTCAACGTTGCAGCGCCGCTGGGACGACAGCTGGTTATACCGAGTTCCGGAGTCTTGCAGGCCGGCAATCGGCAGATCGCGTTTATCGATCATGGACAAGGCTACCTTGAACCTCGCGAGGTTGAAACAGGTCCCAGAATCGATGATCGCATGGTGGTCATTAAAGGTCTGCGGGCGGGAGATCGCATTGTTAGCTCGGCTAATTTCCTCGTAGATTCGGAGGCCCAACTGCAGGCGGCAATCGGCTCCTTCGCACCTCCTCCGCCCGGCGCAGGCGCGGCGGCAGCGATGAATGCAGCGGGGCCGCAAGTTGTAATCGACTTGAACACAGAGCCTTCGCCACCGCGCAGAGGTGCCAACACCGCTCGCGTGAAACTGACAGACACCGAAGGAAAACCAGTTGAAGGAGTCCAGGTCACAGCAACCTTCTCAATGCCAGCGATGCCCGCTATGGGCATGGCGGCGATGCGAGTGGCCGTTACACTGAGCGACAAAGGAAGTGGGATTTACGAGGGGCCGCTTCAATTGGAATCGGGCGGTACATGGCAGGTTACGGTTACCGCTCAGAAGAACGGGCAGACAATTGCCACGAAGCAGCTAAGCGTCAATGCTACGGGAGGCATGTGATGATCTCCCGAATCATTGATTGGTGCGAAGGAAACCGCTTTCTTGTCTTCACCGGGACGCTGCTAATCGCGCTCGCGGGCGTTTGGTGCCTGCGCCGAGTTCCGCTCGATGCGCTACCCGACATCAGCGACGTCCAGGTAATCATTCATACCGAATGGGCGGGTGAGCCTCCCAATGTCATTGAAGACCAAGTCACATACCCAATCGTTTCTTCCTTGCTCGCCGCACCGCGCGTCAAAGGGGTTCGGGCGCAGACGATGTTCGGGGACTCCTACGTGTTCGTCGTGTTCGAAGACGGCACGGATTTGTATTGGGCGCGTTCGCGAGTCACAGAGTATCTCCAACAAATCGCTGGCCGGCTGCCACCCGACGTCCATCCTGCGATCGGCCCGGATGCGACCGGGGCCGGATGGGTTTACGAGTACGCGATCGTTGATCGCGGTCACACCAAGAGTCTCGCCGATTTACGCGCGTTACAAGATTGGTTCCTGCGCTATCAACTGGAAACGGTTCCAGGAGTGGCGGAAGTTGCAAGCATCGGCGGATTCGTGCGCCAGTATCAGGTGAAACTTGACCCCAACAAGTTGTTTTCCTACGGCATCCCAGCCTCGACGGTGATCGATCGCGTGCGCCAGGGCACGAACGAAGTCGGCGGGGACGTGCTGGAAATGAGCGGGGCGGAGTATATGGTTCGTGGATTGGGCTACCTGCGCTCATTGGAGGACCTGGAAAACGTTCCCGTTGCGACGAAGAACGGTACACCCGTTCTTGTACGCGACCTCGGCACCGTCGCCTTCGGGCCGGACGTGCGGCGCGGTGCAGTCGACTGGCAAGGAGAAGGGGAGACGGTCGGCGGCATCGTTGTCATGCGGTACGGCATGAATGCCTTGAATGTGATCGATGGCGTGAAGGCAAAATTCCAGGAAATTGCGCCTTCGCTTCCTCCAGGGGTCGAGATCGTTTCCGGATATGACCGGTCCTGGCTGATCAATGAGTCCATAAAGACATTGAAACGCGACCTGATTGCGGAAGCGATCATCGTCAGCTTCGTGTGCATCGCGTTTCTCTTTCATTTCCGCTCTGCATTGGTGCCTATCATCACGCTGCCAATCGCCGTTCTGGCTGCGTTCATCCCGATGTATTACCTCAACGTCAGCTCCAACGTGATGTCGCTCGGCGGCCTGGCATTGGCCATCGGCGTCTTGATTGACGCCGCAATTGTCATGGTGGAAAACGGCTACAAACACGTCGCTGAGCGCAGCGGTCTCCAGGACGGCGAGCATACCAATGCACTTGCGGACTCAGAGCGACGAGCAATTCTGGTCAGCTCGGCTAAACAAGTTGGGCCGGCCCTCTTTTACTCGCTCATCATTATTGTGGTCTCGTTTCTCCCGGTTTTTCTGCTGGAGGCCCAGGAAGGCCGCATGTTCCGGCCACTGGCATGGACAAAGACTCTCGCTCTGGTCTTTTCCTCGTTGTTATCGATTACGCTGGTGCCCGCACTCATGCCGTTGTTCGTCCGGGGAAGGCTGAGACCGGAGTCGCGTAACCCAGCGGCCCGGATTACCCATGCTCTGTATCTACCGGCTCTGCGGTGGTGCCTGAAGCACTGGAAGTTGGTGATCGCCATCAATCTCATCTTTCTCGCGGTCACGATTCCGTTGTACTACCGACTGGGCAGCCAATTCATGCCGGCACTGTATGAAGGCTCGTCTCTCTATATGCCCAGCGCGTTACCGGGCATATCCATCACCCAGGCAATTGCGTTGATGCAGGAACAGGATCGGATTATCCGTTCCTTTCCAGAAGTCGAAACCGTGTTTGGTACGGTCGGTCGCTCAGACAGCGCTACTGACAACGCTCCGCTGGACATGTATGACACAACAATCATGCTAAAACCACGGGAGAAGTGGCGAGCAGGAATGACGTATGAAAAGCTAATTCGCGAGATGGATGGGGAGCTGCAATTCCCCGGCCTTACCAATACCTGGACCATGCCGGTGGAGAACCGGCTCGACATGGAACTGACCGGCATCAAGACTGCGGTCGGCTTGAAGATTCAGGGCGCCGATCTCGGTCGAATCCAGGAGATTGGAGAGCAGATGCAACAGCTCTTGTCTAGCATCCCAGACACGAGCTCCGTGTTCGCTGAACGCGTTTCCCAGGGCTTTTATGTGAATGTCGAAGTGAATCGGCCTCAAGCTGCGCGTTATGGGCTAACGGTGGCCGACGTGCAGCGCGTCATCACGTCCGACATCGGGGGAGCGAACATCGCACAAAATGTCGAAGGGCGCGAACGCTTCCCCATCGCGGTTCGATACGAACGAGACTTTCGGGACAATCCGCAGGCGTTAAGCCGCGCTTTGATTCCCACGCCGACCGGTGCGCAAATTCCGATCACCGAAGTGGCGAGAGTCTATTTTTCGCGAGGACCGGCGATGATTCGTGACGAGGATGGCACGCTGACCGGCTACGTGTATCTCGATCTCAAGACCAAAGACTATGGCGGCTTCGTGAACCGTGCGGACAAGCTCTTGAAACAGAAATTGGTCCTGCCCGCGGGATATACCTACCGCTGGGCAGGAGAATATGAGTTCGAGTTGCGTGCCAAGGAACGGCTGAAAATGATCTTGCCCATTGTTTTCTTCGTCATTTTCCTTTTGCTCTACATGGTCTTCAAATCAGCCATGGAAGCCGCAGTGCTGATTTTCCCAACGCTCTACGCTATGTCTGGTGGGCTGATGCTTCAATGGGCTCTGGGCTACAACTTCAGTGTTGCTGTCTGGGTCGGATACATCGCGCTGTTTGGGATCGCTGTCGAGACGGGAGTCGTCATGGTGGTCTACCTGCACGAGGCCTTTCAACATCGGCTTGCACAGGGAGCCTCGCTGACGCAAGCAGATATTGAGCAAGCCACGATCGACGGGGCGGTTCAGCGCTTGCGCCCAAAACTAATGACCGTAACCGCTGTTATTCTCAGTCTTGCTCCAATCCTGTGGGAGTCCGGCATCGGCTCGGACGTCATGAAACCGATCGCCGCGCCCATCGTGGGTGGCATGATTACGTCAACGATCCACGTCTTAATCCTTGTGCCCGTCTTTTTCTTGCTAATAAAACGACGGGCACTTCGCAGGGGCCTGGGTTTGCCGCAATGATGCTGAAGGGGCCTCTCAGCGGACGGCTCTTTCGTAAGGGGGGCTTGACCCCGTAGCATGCTACGGGGTTTACACTTTATCCTAGTAGATTGCGATGAACGGAAAGTCATTCACAATTGGACAACTCGCACGCGAAGCTGGAATTCATTTGGAGACAGTGCGCTACTACGAGCGTCGAGGTTTGCTGCCGAAACCACCGCGCACACGTTCAGGCTATCGGTTATTTCCAATCTATACCGCGAAAAGGCTGCGCTTTATTAAGCGTGCTCAGGACCTCGGCTTCTCGCTCGCAGAAATCCGTGAATTACTCGCATTGCGAGTTTCCCGCAAGACAAGCAGTGCAGTGGTTCGTAGTCGTGCGGAAGCAAAAATCACCGACATCGAACGGAAGATAAGAACTCTTCAATCCATGCACAGGTCACTCCGCAAGTTGACGAACGCCTGTGCAGGGTGCGGAACGATTTCCGAATGCATTATCGGAAGTCTCGAAGGGGAGGATGGATGAATCAAACGTGGAAGCAAACTTTGATTGCGATTCCAGGCGTTGGGGTCTCTTTGCTCCCAAAGCTGGCGTGTCCATTGTGCTGGCCGGCGTATGCAGGTTTGTTGAGCTCTCTTGGAGTTGGATTCCTTATTTCCACCAAGTACCTCTTGCCACTTACAGTCGGTTTCTTGTCACTTGCGCTTGCTGCCTTAGCGTTTCGCGCAGGAAGGCGTCATGGATACGGACCATTTGTCATTGGGCTGATTGCATCTTTGTTTGTCGTTCTCGCCAAGTTTGAGTGGGAGTCTAATCCAGCACTGTATGGCGCGATCGGGCCGTTGATCGCCGCGTCCTTGTGGAACGCCTGGCCGATCCGCCAGATAGAGAACGTGACCTGCTCCGGCTGCGAACGCGTGGAGCACGAAAACATTTAGGAGGAATGAATGGCTACAAGGAAGAAAGTCGAAATCTTCAGTGCAGGTTGTTCCGCCTGCAAGGAAACCATTGAAATAGTCAGACGGATCGCCAGCTCACATGAGGTCGTAGTTCACGACATGAACAAATCCGAGATTGCTGCACGGGCCAAAGAATATGGGATTCACCGCGTGCCTGCCGTAGTGATCGATGGCGAATTGGCATCCTGTTGCATGAACCGTGGCCCCGAAGAGAAAGTCCTAGAAGCCGCACTCGCCTAACCCGTTTCAGGAGGGGCCGCTTTCGATGAAGGCAGTCCTTGCTGGAGGTGTCGTGGTTGGGCTCGTTGCGAGCGCGATCTTGCTTTCGTTTGTCTCTTCGACAGTAGCCCGCGTAATGCCGATGTAGAGGTAATCCGGCTCGATGGCAAATGCCACGGCAGAAAAGGCCACAAGCGCGATCGGCGTCGCAAGCCAGCAGCAGCCCTAATTGGACCATGGCGCGGCCGCTGAAAATCACTCTCGCTCACGCAACTCCAACCACTTGTGAAGTCTCCAGTTTGGCTTCCGCTTCAGTAACTGTGGCACGACAGCCGAA
>Ga0306920_100011046_pt1 | contig 12155 bp, 3 predicted proteins | sample flu12Cox44000170_FD_204666 | JGI IMG/M metagenome (GOLD analysis project Ga0306920, IMG submission 204666) | Lab enrichment of tropical soil microbial communities from Luquillo Experimental Forest, Puerto Rico - flux4day.12C.oxic.44.000.170 (v2)... | ecosystem: Environmental > Terrestrial >...
TCGGATTTCCTGCGCCGGTAGCGATTTGCAGTGCACCGACCGGAACCAACCCAGCCGCATCAGCTGGGCGATGCCACGCGCGTCCTTCCGATCGGTCTTGACCGGCATCGCCTTGAATGCATCCCGAACGTGCCGGGTCTCGAGCAATTCCACCGGCAATCCCGCTGCCCGCATGCCCGCATACAGCCATTGCGACAGCGGTCCGGCCTCCAGCCCGATCCGCGTCACCGCAAACTCCAGACCGCCGAACCACCCGATCAGGACGTCGGGCTCGCTGGCCACCTTGGCCTCGCGCACGATCTGGCCTGTTGCGTCGACAACACACGGGCTCGCACTTTCCATTGACACGTCGATACCAGCATAGTGCTCCATGGTCGTCCCTCGATGATGCTTGGAGCCGGCTGAGCCTGACTCCGTGTTTGCCAAACTCCATCACTCTGAGGGACGGCCACCGCCGCAACCAAGTCGGTTGCCGGCCCGTGACCCCCTCTATATGGCGCTTACAAAGTCGCGCCGGATAACCGGCATTCCGGAAAAGTCACGTCGTCTGGAGTGGAGCGCCGCACTATTCAACCGTGCATTTCTCCACCGAAGATAGATGTCACCGGTTTGCGAGCTTCGTGGGCGGGGCGCCTTTATCGCAAAGCTGCGTGCCCTCTACGGTGCCGACGTGAAGATCAACGAATGGGAGACCCGGGAGACGGAGGGCGGTCCCCAATCAGCTCTAACAGAATTTTTTCCCCAGTGTGTGAAGTACCTCACACGCCTGAAGCTCGCTCGTATTTAACGATGGCTGCGTTCGGTTTTACCAAACGGTCCTGCTGGGGAAGGGATCGTCATGCTATGGGCGATCTGTCCGCGAGGCAAGGCGACGAAGCAACGGTGCACCAGCACACCCGCGCCGACACCGCACAGTGATTTTTAGCATCAATCGTGACGCCATTTTTGAGGGGGGTGTGGCCGGGTGAGCACGTCAGAGGCGGCGACCAAGCTCGGCGAACTGACAGGATCATGGAGACCCGCCCAAGGGGCGAGCCTGAAGGATCTGCGTGATGCCCGCTTAGCGCTGGCGGATACCCTGGCGGCCGGTACCTTCAGCCAAACGCCGTTCTTCCGCGCCCAGCTGCGATACGCCGAACCTGTGGATATCACGGCGTCGTCGGAACTGGCGCTGCCCGCGGACACGCAGCTGGTGAATTTGCGGAGCTCGACCGATTCCGGCGCGCTGGCATCGGCCTTGACCCCGACGCCGGTGAGCAAGACGCTCGGGCCGTTTGTGGACAGCCTGGGCGTTACCCATTGGGTAGACCTCTTACCCCAGCAACAAAAGCTGCCCATAGCAACAGCAGCAGGGCAGGTACTTGGGTACCTGGCCGTCAACGGCGCCCCGGCGAAGCTCGGCGCCGGGAGCCTGTGGTTGGAGGTTGACGCTTTCCAGCCGCCGCTAGGTACCACCGGATTTGCGGGATTGTCCTTCTCTGGCGGCTCGGCGACCCGCTCGGGCAACGTGACCTTCACAAGCTCGCAGGTAACGATCGGCGCTGGCGGATCGCTAGAGCTTGAGCTGGATCTGTCACCGCCGTTGCCGCCCGCCGGGCTGCCCGGAGTGGGCTTGGACGCCGAGGCGATGCAGCTCGCCCTGCCGGCTTCGGTCACCGTGGTGTTCAACGATTCCGCAGTCGCTCTTACGGAGGTCGGCGATTCGACGGCGACGGTCTACGGGACAAGCTTCTCCCTAACGCGCAATCAATCCCCGGTGCGCCTGCTCACCGCCCAGCTCGACTACCTGGTCTTCCCCTGCGACGCTTCGATACAGACGTTCGCGTTCGGATCGGTTCTGTCAGCCGAGGTCGTACCCTCGGGACAGGGGCAGGTTAAGGGCGCGGGCTGGGCCGTGCCCGTTGCCAAGGCTCTGGCCGGGCCGCTTGGCCAGGCCCCGAGCGCCGGGGCCGTCATGCTGACGGTTGGCAGCGGGGTGTCGCTCAAGTTCGGGTCCTTCCCTGCCGCCGCGCTCCCATCGGCGACCCTGACGCTGGCACCAGGCGTGATCGCGATCGCCGGCGTGAACGGTGCCCGCGACGTCCCCGCGCAGGTGACACTGTGGAACCCGGTGCCGCCGGCCAGCCTGGTGCAGCCGGTACCGGACCGGCATGTCTCGGGAGTGGACCTGACCATGCCGCGCGGCGCGGCGGTGTTCGCTGTGTCATCGGGGCAGATCGAGGGAGGCCTTACGGCGGGCCGGGCCATGTGCAACGTGGACCGGCCCCTCGCCTCCGACGGCAGTCGTCTTGCGCTCGCTTTCGACGCGGCTCTCATCGTGTTCCTGCGCGGGAGCGAGGCGGCGCTGATCGTGTCCATGTCCGGCCCTGCCACCGGGGGCAACCTGGCAGGGCCGTCGGTGATCGCACTGGAGAACGCCCTGCTCCGGGTCAATCCGGCGGTATCTGCCGCGCTTTACGCGACCTCCGGCCCGGATGGCCTGAGCGGAACTATCGAGTTCACCTTCGATAACGCGGAGGTCCTGCCGATCTTGCCGGATCCCTACGCCAGCGGTAACGACGGCTTCCTGCCGGTGAGCGCGACCATTGCCGCGAGCACCGACTGGACACCGGCGGGCGGTCCACTCCTGCGCTTCGGCCTGCTGGCCGAGAAGGCGAGCGCAACGGGTATGGGCACCACCGCCGCGACGGTGGTCACGGACGACATCACAACGTTGCTCGATGTCTCAGGGAATGCCGACCAGTTCGGCGTTTCGTTTGAGCCGGGCCGCCTGGTCCGCGCCATGTCGCTGGAAGCGCTCGCGCTGGCCGGACAGCAGGAGTTCGTGGCGCTGTACGCGCTTCCGGGAATCTCCTGGGAACCGGTCGTCGACGATAGCCATGACAATTGGCTGTACGCGCCGTCGCCCGACGACGGGCCGCCGGTGATCCTCCGCGGCAACACGGTTGACCTGGTCCGGGTCGAGCCCACAGTGGTGCTTCCGGCATTCGCGCGGGCGGGCTCTGTGGCGGCCGCGTCGGCTACCCTCACGCTACCGTTCGGGCTGCTGGCCAGCATGACCGTCGATGAGAGCATGCCCGTCGCGACTAGGCCGTCCTATTCGCTCATCAACGCGAACTACGCTAGCGGCCTCAGCGCCACGCGCCAGCTCTCGATCCGCGCCGAATCCGTTGTCAATGTCGGCGATCCTGCCCTGCCTGGCTACACGACAGCGAAATGGGGGACCCCCGGCCCGAGCGGATCGTTCTACGGCCAGCTGACGCTCGGAAACGACCCGCCTGGGTTCGGCGTATCCGATTTTTTTGAAAACGAGTTCTCGGCGTCAGGCGCAGCGCCGCAGATTCCGGTGACCCGCATCGACATCTCCGGCTACGGCACGAGCATGTTCTCGGACTGGCAGGACACCGACCTCAATACCGTGGGCGTGCGCAGAGCGCGGTTCGAGGTGCTACGCGGCCGTACCGGGTTCGAGCTCGTGCAGATCGTGAGCTTGATCATCCCCTGGTGCATCCGCATCACCCGGACGGTTGTCTTCGACCGCTTCGACACGGGTTTAGTGGTTCGCCACGACACCGGCTGGAAGGCTGTGGGCATAGGCCGGTTCGAGATCCTGCACCCAGGCGAGCTGCTGCCTGGCCCGGTGCAACAGCTGCAGAACGTCCACAACATCGCCGCACCCGGCGGCGCGGACCTGATACTGCAGCCGCCCGAAATCCAGCGGACGCTGGAGTTCGTCCCCGTAACCTTCGACGCCGACGTCGTGCCCAGCCCGTCCGTCACAGCGGTCGCCAACGGCGACGTCACCACCGCGATCGCGGGAACGCAAATTCAGGGCTACGCGCAGATCACCATCGGTCGCGCCGCCTCCGATCTCGAGATCCTCGCGGCGATGCAGCAGCTACCCGGCGGGGTCACGGGCGCCATCGGCTGCGTCCTCAACGTCGGCTCGGCACCTACCGCGGACACGCCCAGATTCAGCCTGAACGTGACGGGACTGGCAGCGAAGGCAACAGGTGTCAACGTGGCCGGCAGCAGCAGTCCTGCTCTGGCAGTCGCCGTATACGGGACACCCCGATTGCCCAGGGACGGGGCCTGGAGCGTTACCCGGCGCCAGCAGGGTCAGGCTGTCCCGTCGCCAGTCGACCCGACCCTGCCGCTGCCGCTGGTGTTCGCGTCCAACAATGACCGGCGTTATCAATGGCGGCTGCTGGAGCCCGAGGACGCGCTGTCGGCCACGAACCCGGGCACCGTCTTCGGCCTGCTACAGGGTACCGGCACTTCCAAGAGCCTGTTCGAGAACACGGTCATTGACCCGTCGGGACGGTCGCTACTGCTCGATCCCGGCCGTGGCGTGCCGCCGCCGCAGCTAGCCGATGTCGGGGCATTGCTCGGCGCGACGGGCATCTTCCCCAACCTGGGATCGGTCCTGCAGATGCCGGCCACCGCGTCGGATTCCATCGCCCTGATACAGGATGGATTCCGTAAGACGTTCACATGGACCCTGTCCAAGAACAACGATGGCACTACGCCGCTGGATGACCAGAGCCTGCTTGACATCGGCATCGTGAGCCTCGTGCTGCAATACCAGAACACGAAGACTTCCCGACTGGCATCGGCGAGGTTCGTGGTCGACGCCGACCCCGGCGCCGGGGCACCGAGATGGTCACTGGAGATCGACGGCCTAGCCGCCGCTGTGTTCGTCAGCGGCTTCGGCGCCGACCCCCTGCTCGCGATCCGCGGCAATTTCATGGCCAGCGACCTGCAGAAAGCCGGCCTCACCGGCATAGAGGTGGACTACGGCAGCGCGCTTGCCGCGATCACCAACGTGCTGCAGGGGATCCAGGGCCTGGTGGACGCCATCGGCGGCAGCGTTGACCTCGATATAGGTTTCTCGGACAACAAGCTCACCGTGCGCGACGGGTTCGCGTTGCCAACCCTCCCGCTCGGGCTGGGCGAACTCGAACATATCGCGGTGGATCTCGGACTTTCCATCGAGCTGCCCGGCAACGCCGAATTCAGTGTCGGCCTGGCCAGCCAGGACGACCCGTTCACCTGGATCGTCGACCCCCTCGCTGGCAACGGCGCCATAGTGCTGGGTACCTCGGGCGGGGAAATGGGCGTGTTCATGGAGGCCGGCATCGGGTTGGCCCTGGCCATCGATGTCGCGGTGGCCTCCGGCAGTGCCTCGATCGTCCTGGACTTCAGCGTCGAGCTGCAGCAGCCCGACGTCACGCTGGGTGTCGCGCTCACCGGCAACGCTACCGTGGACGTGCTCGACGGAGTGGCCAGCGCTTCGCTCACGCTGTCGGCGACGATTCAGGTCAGCCTGCAGGGCGGCCTTCCGCCCACCGAAGCGGACTTCGCCGCAGCGGTCGCTGTCGGCATCCACATCAGCGTGGCCTGGGTCATCAACGTGGACTTTGACGGCTCCTGGGGCTTCAGCCAGAGCCTTCCATTGCACCTTCCCTGAACGAAAGCGGCGCGGGCATGACAGACAATCTGCGGCTTGTGGCGATGACCTTCCCGCAGCGATGGACCCCGGGCACGGCGACGCTCGAGGTCAATGCAGTCCTGATACCCTCGGTCAGCCCGGTGGACGACCCGGTGCTGTCCGGCGGGACCGAGATCTTCGCCGATCATGTCCCCGCCCTGCAGGCGGTGGTCATTCCCAGCCTGGCCACCGTGCCGACGCGCGGCGACCCCACGGCCATCCGCATCGTCCCGACGATCGTCGAGCCGCAGCCGCCGGTAACGACGCGTCCCAGCTACCAGAAGATCGCAGCGCGGGCCGGGGCCCGGGGCGTCACCGTCACCGGAACCGGGGCGATGACCTCGCCCTCGCTGTCGAGCATCCGCAAAGCGCTGCCCCAGTCGTATCTCAACGCCGCCGGAGCCACGCCAGGCCAGGGCGACAGTGTTCACGACTTCGGCTGCGCGATCGGCGCCCAGCCGACGTATCCGCCCGGGCGCAGGCCACCGAGCATCGGATGGGGTCCGGTCATCTCCTACGCCCTACGGCAGCCAACGCTGGCGACCGCGTTGGGCCTGCGATACGCGATGACGATACAGCTTCCGGATGCCAGCCTCCTGAACGGCGGCGGGTGGCTGTTCCTCGAGTTAGTCGCCGCCGACCCGTGGGCCGCGGGCCAGACGCCGGGAGGCCAGGTCCGCTTGTTCGCCGGCCGGCTGCCGGCCCTGACCTCGAAGCGGCAGCTGTTCGCCTCGGTGATCTTTCCGGTCGACGCAACCGGCGCGATCGACGACAGTTCATTCAGTGTCGCGGAGGCCTACGACGACGGGTTCGCCCAGGTCGTCCACGTCAACCAGCCTCAGGGCAACGACGCGGTCACCGGCGAGAGCAGCATCACCGCCGCGACCGACATAGGCGTCCAGATCGGCTGGGACGATGAGCAGGTACTGGCCTGGCAGGTAGGGCAAATCCAGATCATGAACGACCGGCTGTCTGGCACCGGCCTGGTCGCGCAGACGCCCCTGGGAGTCGGCGGCTACCGGGTCGACGTGGCCGACGTCACATCGGGGCCCGCTCAGCCGGACTGGCACTCGCTCGTCCGCGCCAGCTTAACCCTGCCGGACGGTTTCGGGAGCTTCGACGGCGAGCTCGCCATCGAGCCGACCGCAGTCAGACCGCAGAACCCAACCGGAAACCCGGACATTGCCTGGCTGCCGTTGTACTTCGCCAACTGGCGCGGCGGCTCGCTGGTAGCGCCCGATACCGTGCTGCCGGCCATGCTGGGCGGGTACCCAGCTACCGCGACGCCGGATCCAGTGGGCGTGCTGCTGTCATACGGGCGGAGCTACGCATTCCGCGTCCGGCTGGCCGACCTGTCCAGCGGCGGGGCGGCCGGCACAGACCAGCCGGTCAACACTCATCCGGCCGACGTGGCCAGCATCGACTTCCAGCGCGCCGTGCCGCCGAAAAAACCAGGTCTCCAGCTCAACTTCTCGCCGGTGAGGCCCGCCGGCGGGTACGGCTTGTGGCCACCGGCCGCCTACCTCACGCCCGAACCGGAGTCGGTGACGGTCACCCGCCCGCTGCTGGGATATCCGGAAGTGCTCTATACGGGGCTGGGGGATACCGACGCTCACCGCGGCCAGATCACCGAGTACCTCACGTCGATCGCTAACCCGGGCAGCGGAGTCGTCGCGGGCCTGCCCGACCCCGACGTCGAGACCCTGGAGATCGTCGTGGAGGTCAGGACCCCGGCACACGACATTGCCGGCGACGACGTCCTTTCGCCTCCGTTCCGCCAACTCTACACGACCACGCGCACGTTCCCGGCCCTGCCGGCCGGCCCGATCCCCGCAGACCCGGGCCTGACGCTCGACGTTGCCTACGTCAACGCGCCTTCGATCGTTGACTGGAGTCCCACTCAGCCGGCGACCGGCCCCCTGGTCATCCCCCGGGCCCGCGACGTCCGGATAACGGCACGCGCACTCACCCGCGACGATCGTGTCTACTTCAGCCCGGCAGCCGCTCGTGGGCTCCCGGCGACAATCGTGATCCGTGCCGAACTGCGCGAGGAACCGTCCCTGCTCATCGCGCCGATCGACGGCGGCCCGCCGCTACAAGCCTTCCTGTTCCAGCGACCCTCCGGGATACCGGCGCCGCCCGCAGCAGGCCAGCTAGGACAGCAGCTCAACCTGGCCGTCAACGGCCTCACGCTGTCGGCACCGCCCGGAGAGCGCGTCGTGTTCGGCGCGTCGAAAGCCGTGCGCTGCAGCCTGCCGGGGGACAACTCAGCCATCACGTTCGGGTCAGACGGCGAGCTGCTCCGGCAATGGCTGGTTGCCCTGGTCTTCGACCTCGAGCGCGACTGGACCTGGGACGGCCTGGCCGACGCGGACTCGATCACCGTGCAACGTGACGGCGTCACCGTCGGCACGGTCACCGTCAAGGCGACGCTAGGGGCGGCCGCCGTGGCCGATACCGCCAACTGGGATCGCAGGCGCACGCGGATCGTGTTCTTCGACGGCGTGGACCCGCATGAGACAACCGCAAGCGGGTTTCCCGAGGCACAGTCCCACACATGGACGGCGCAGGCATCGCTGAACACCGAGACCGGGACGACGGTGGGCAGCACGGGGCAGCCCACACTTAGCCCCGGCGCGCCGACACCGCCGTCAGAACCAGACCTCAATGGCGTCCCTCAGTCCCTGACGTTGCCGATCGCGATCGCGCCCTCGCAAGTCCCCGATATCGCCTCTGTGGGCCTGGCCCTGTCGCCGTTTTCCCCCGGCCCCGGCTATGCCAGTACCGGACCACGGCAGCAAGCGCTCTGGATCGAGCTCAGCGCACCGATCGACAACCAGGCCGGCGACGCCCTATTTGGTAGAGTCCTAGGTCACGGCGCCGATCCGCTGCTGTACAACGCGACGCCGAGCACGGACCAGCCAGATGAACCCGGCCTGGTGCTCGACCCAGAGCTCATGCGCGTCATCACACCCGGCGAGAGCGACGACCGGGCCGGCCTGACCGCGATGACCCAGCTGGAGCAGGCCGTCGATTCCAAACTCCACTTCCTGCTGCCGCTGCCCCCGGGACTCGACCCCTCCGATCCCGAGCTGTTTGGCTTCTACGCCTATGAGCTGCGCATCGGCCACGCGGGTGACCCTCACGACCAGCGCTGGTGGTCGACGGCACAGGCACGATTCGGCCGGCCCCTGCGCGTCAACGGCGTTCAGCACCCGGCGCCAGCGCTCTCGTGCAGCGCAGCCCGTGTCGTCGGGCCGCCGACGCCGATCATCGTTGAGCTCAACTGGGTCGTCGCCACGGCCACCTACGCGACACCCGTTCTCAACGGCCAGCCACTCGCGGCGCCGGCTGATCAGCCCAAGACTGACTTGTGGTTCCTGCTGTACGCCCAGGTCGTCCAGGCCGACGCCGCCTCGAACCGCAATGTCCTGCTGCTACAGCAACGGGGCCGCTTCGCTAGTCCTGAGGACGTTGGGGGCGGGCCGACGGGACTCCCGCCATCTGCGTCCCGGCTCTCATCACAACGCGACCGCCTCGGGTACGCGATCTTCTTGCAGTCGGCTATCAACAACCAGCTTGAGCTGCTCGGCCTCCCGTTCAACCTGCCGCTGAGCGTCCTGGCCGTCGAACTACTGCCAGCGGGTGTCGGTAGCGACCTACCGCCAGGCGCCGACGAAGCAGCCGCAGGCATCGCGCCGCTCGCCGCTGTTCAAAACACTGATCCGCTCCAGCTAAGCAGCCGCCCCCGCCGGATCCTGCGAACCTCGCCCCTGGTTCCCGTCACCCCGAGGTGCTGACAGATGAGCAAAGTACCGTTGCCCGGCAGTGAGCATGCGGAACCCGCCGACGCCCGGCGCGTCGGTCTACCCGCAGCCGACCAGCGCCTCACCATTTCCATCGTCCTGCGCCGACGCCACCCGGAAGGGGAGGCCGCTTCAGCGCACCGCGAACAGGGCGGTGTTCCTCGCGTGCTTGGCGCCGATCCGCAGGACATCGCCGCGGTGGAGGAATTCGCCCGCCAGGAGAACCTGATCATCGAGGCGATATTGCCCGAGCAGCGCATGGTCAAGCTGTCCGGGACCGCCGCCCAGCTCGAACAGGCCTTCAATGTCGAGCTCGCTCAGTTCGAACACCGCGGCATGCAGTACGTCAGCCACTCCGGGCCGGTCCATTTGTCGGCCCAGCTCGTGCCGGCAGTTATGGGTGTCTTCGGGCTCAGCAACACTCCGCTTTTTCCTCGCTCCGGCCCGCAGACAGCCACTCAGGCAATACCGGGCGCACTGGGACCCAGTCAGATAGTGAATGACCTCGGTGCAACGCTCGCGGCATACAATTTCCCCCCCACGCTTGACGGCACCGGGCAGACCGCCGGGATCATGGCATTTGGCGGTGGTTACCTGTTGCAGGATCTGACAACGTTCTTCATCAACAACCAGGGGCTGGCTGTGCCAAAGATAGTGGAGGTGTCGACGGACGGCACGGTAAACGACCCAGGACGTATAGGGTGGGAACTTTTTGATCAGGAGATCACGCAGGACATTTGCATTCTGGGTACCATTGCACCGGGTGCCACTATCGTGCTTTACTGGGGGCAGCCGACTACCCAAGGATGGGTCTCCGCATTTTCCTATGCGGTCAATGACAGCACCAACCAGCCGTCAGTGCTCTCCCACTCCTATGGAGGCCCAGAGCTTGTTGGATTCTCCGGATTCTCCGGCTCGGAAATGAATTCACTCGACTCGTATTTTGCCGACGCCCGGCTGCAGGCCATCTCCGTTTTCGTGGCATCCGGCGACGACGGGTCGACCGACGGATACCTTCCGGACCACCAGCAGCATGTCGACTTCCCGGCGGCGAGCCCCAATGTGACCGGGTGCGGGGGGACCACGCTGACCATTGCCGGCAACGGGACCATCGAGGCTGAAGTGGCCTGGAATGATCCACCACGACCGAATACAACAAAGGGTGTTACTGGAGGGGGTGTCAGCGACTGGTTCTCGCTTCCCGATTACCAGGCTGGGGTCGGAGTTCCGATCAATCCGACCAGCAATCCGCCTGCCGGACCTTTTGGCCGAGGCGTCCCCGACGTTGCCGGTCATGCGGACGGCTACAACGGAATATGGCAGGGCGCGCTCATGTATATGAATGGCACGAGCGCTGTGGCACCCTTGTGGGCCGGTCTCATCACGCTGATCAACCAGCTCAAAGGCGTCGCAACCGGATTTCTCAATGACGTCCTCTACGCGCGCCTCGCGGCCTTCGCCGCGCTAAACGACATAACCACCGGGACCAACGGGTTCTGGGACGCAGGGCCGGACTGGGATCCATGCACGGGATGGGGCAGCCCCGACGGCGCGTTCATTGCCAGCCTGATCGGGCCACCCGGGATAGGCAACCTTGTGCCGTCCACCGGACCGGTTGGCGGCGGGATGCCCGTCACGATCCAGGGGACGCGGTTCACCGGAGCGATTTTCCCCTCGGTGACCTTCGGTTGTGTACAGGCGACGAACATTACGGTCGTCAGTGACACGGAAATCAATGTCATCAGCCCGCCGGCGGCCGCAGCGGGCACTGTGGACGTGGTCGTAACACTCATGCAGGGCTCGTCGGGAGCGTCGTCGGTGAGCAAATTCACCTATTTCGTCCCGATACCGGTGGTGTCCCAGATCTCCCCCAGCACCGGTCCTGCTGGCACTGATGTTGTCGTCAGCGGGAACTTCTTCACGGGTGTCACCGAGGTCGATTTCGGCGGAGTGTTCTCTCCGCAAGTGACATCTGACCCCAACAGCCCCGACACTGTCCTGACAGCGTCGGCTCCTTCAGGTGTCAGCGGCCGGGTGCACGTGACCCTCACGACCACGGCCACCTCGGCCTCCACCGACCTGGACTTCTTCACTTACCAGTAGGCTCGGGCGAAGCCTCCATTTCCCCAACCATCGGACATTGTGCTTACGAAATTGTGGCCCATAATGATGCATTAAACCCTCTCCAGAGGAACAGGCTGGTTGCAACTGACCAGATGAGGACTGGGTTTATGCCGAAGCGAGACCCTGCGAAGTTGACGAGCGTTCGGATAATGAATTCCCTGGGTGGGAGAGGCGGAATGGAACGCTGATCCCAAAGAGCGCGACGCGGCGCGCTGCTCGCGATCGGCGGCGCAGTCGCGAGCTCAGCCGGCCTGCTTGCACCTTATCATGGGCAGTGTTATTGAGAGCGCCACGACACCGCTTGATGGGTTCAACACCGGCTTCTTTATGTGCGGGGTCATTATGCTCGTGGGCGGCGCCATCGTCATGGCGTTCGTAAATCCTGAGCGCGAGGCAAAACGGCCGTCGAGGCGGCTGCAGCCGCTCACCGCTTCTGCTTCAGGGGGCGACCAAAGATTTAGTTAGGTTGAAAGACAACGTTCGCGACCGCTCTCGGCACGTCACCGGATGGGTGCGGCGAACGTCCGTTTACCACCGAGGCTGTGTGCGGTCGAGGTCTTAATGCTCCGCTGTCTGAACAGAGAAGGCTGAGCCCTACCTTATCCTCGGAGCGCGGCCATCAGTGCGGAAGTGCCGAGGACAGCGACTGCCCGTTTCAGGTTGTAGGCGAGGACGTGGAGGCTCATCTCGGTTGCAACGTTGGCCAGCTTTCGTATTAGGAAGTGATCCCGGCC
>Ga0306920_100011047_pt1 | contig 12155 bp, 9 predicted proteins | sample flu12Cox44000170_FD_204666 | JGI IMG/M metagenome (GOLD analysis project Ga0306920, IMG submission 204666) | Lab enrichment of tropical soil microbial communities from Luquillo Experimental Forest, Puerto Rico - flux4day.12C.oxic.44.000.170 (v2)... | ecosystem: Environmental > Terrestrial >...
CGACGACTTCCCGCGCGTGGGGGCGGAAGGCCCGGATGACGGTGTGGTCGCCGTACTCGTGGGCGCCTAGGATGCCGTGCGGGTTGTGGTGTGCGCCGGCGAGCAGACGCGCCAAGTCCGAAGGGTCTGGCGCCAGGTCTACTCCGGTGAGTTGGTCGGCTCTGCTCACAGCGACTCATCTCCTACGTAGCAGCGTGGTTCGGGATTCGTACGGTATGAGTGGCATGTTGATGATGTGAGCGACCGCGCGCCCGGGGTCGATGCGAACGTAATTTGACTGCCCCCACTGGTATTCCTGGCCGGTTATCTCGTCGCGCACCCAGAACCGTTCATAGGACTCCATACCCAATGCCGCCATGTCTAACCACAGCGTCGCTTCCTCGGGCCCCAACGCGTTGAGCGTCACCACCACCAACACGCAGTCCCCGGTGGCCGGGTCGAACTTGCTGTAGGCGAGCAACGCGTCATTGTCCACGCCATGGAAATGAATCGTGCGCAACTGTTGCAGAGCGGGATGCAGGCGCCGGATTGCGTTGAGCTGTTTGATGAACGGCTCGAGTGATCTGCCTTCGGCCAGCTCGCCCGCGAAGTCGCGGGGACGCAATTCGTACTTCTCGGAATTCAGGTACTCCTCGCTGCCCTCCCGCACCGCGCGATGCTCGAACAGCTCGTAGCCCGAATACACGCCCCAGGCCGGACTCATCGTGGCCGCGAGCACCGCGCGGATGGCAAACATTCCGGGTCCGTTGTGCTGCAGTACCGCGTGCAGGATGTCGGGGGTGTTGACGAACAGGTTGGGCCGGCGGAAGTCGGCGAGTGCCGCGATGTCGTTGCCGAATTCGGTGAGCTCCCACTTGGCCGTGCGCCAGGTGAAGTAGCTGTAGGACTGCGTGAAACCCAGCTTGGCCAAGCCGTACTGGCGCGCCGGCGGGGTGAAGGCCTCGGACAGGAAGAGCACGTCGGGGTCGCTGTCTTTGACCTGACCGATCAGCCAGGCCCAGAAGTCGGGCGGCTTGGTGTGCGGATTGTCGACCCGAAAGAACTTGATGCCGTGGTCGACCCAGTGGCGGACCACGCGCAGCACTTCGTCGTAGAGACCCGCAGGGTCGTTATCGAAGTTGATCGGATAGATGTCCTGATACTTCTTGGGTGGGTTCTCCGCGTAGGCGAAGGTTCCGTCCGGCAATTCGGTGAACCATTGGCGATGTTCGCGTGCCCACGGGTGGTCCGGTGCGCATTGCAGCGCAAGATCCAGGGCCACCTCCATGCCCAGATCACTTGCCGCGGCTACGAAGTCGTCGAAGTCGTCGATCGTGCCCAGCTCCGGGTGAACGGCGTCGTGGCCACCCTCGTCGCTGCCAATGGCCCACGGCGATCCCACATCCCCCGGAGCGGCGGTGGGGGAGTTGTTGCGGCCCTTGCGATGTACCTTCCCGATCGGGTGGATCGGCGGCACGTAGACGACGTCGAACCCCATGTCGGCTATTCGTGGAAGCTGCGCGGCCGCCGTCGCGAGGGTGCCGTGCACCGGCTTGCCGTCGGCGTCACACCCGCCGGTCGAGCGGGGAAACATTTCGTACCACGCGCCGAAGCGGGCCAGCGACCGGTCCACCCACACCCCGAACTGCTCGCCCCGGGTGACCAGATCGCGCAATGGATAGGTCGCGAGAATTTCTTCGGTGTCGGGACCCAGAGCCAGCGCGGTGCGAGTGACCGGATCTCCGGGGGTCCGCAACGCCGACGCGGCCGCCAGCAGCGGGTCGCGCCGCGCCCGCGGCACACCGGTGGCAGCACGTTCAAACAGTTTGGCGCCGACCAGTAGATCGTTGGACAGTTCCGTCTCACCCTGGCCGGCGTCGAGCTTGGCGACCAGCCCATGTCGCCAGGAGTGGATGGGGTCACCCCAGCCGTCGACCCGGAAGGTCCATAGCCCGACGCGGTCCGGGGTGAACTGGCCGTGGAAGACGTAGGGCTCCTGGCCCTCCGTCATGGGAAGCAGAAGGGGCTTGACCCGTTGCTGCTCGGCGGCCTTGGCGGCAACTGTCGATGCCGGCCGTTCCGGAGCCTCGACCGCTTTGATCTGGCGGATTTCCGTCACCTGCGGATAGCGCGGCCCCAGGTAGCGCACGACCAGAGTTGCAGCGACGGCCTCGTGGCCTTCTCGCCATACCGCTGCGCTGACCGGGACGATCTCACCCACCACGGCCTTGGCGGGGTACGCGCCGCAGGAGACGACGGGCTGGACGTTATCGATCTCGACGCGACCGGGCACAACCACTCCGTTCCGACTGTGTGCGGCCAAACCGCGGTGCGCTCTGTCGCGGAATGCCTCTCGTCTGGCGAAACTTTCTGTCGTCGGGGGGCTTCGTCTCATGGGGTGTACTGGGGAAGCGTCGTTGCGGCCCCAATAAGTACCCGATACCCACCCTAGTGTCCGGTCACACCCCTGGAGGCAAACGGTCAGTTCGTCGCCCTGCGAGCGCCGAAATCCTCAGTAAGGTAGTCATGTGTGAAAGCTCTTCGTCGCTTTACCGTGCGCGCTCATTTGCCCGAGCGTCTGGCCGCGCTGGACCAGCTGTCGACGAATCTGCGGTGGTCATGGGACAGGCCGACACAGGACTTGTTTGCGACCATCGACCCGACGCTGTGGACGCGGTGCGGGTGCGATCCGTTCGCGTTGCTCGGCGCGGTAAACCCGGCGCGGCTCGATGAGTTAGCGCTCGACGAAGGATTTCTGGGCCGGCTCGACGAGTTGGCGGCCGACCTGAACGATTACCTGAGCCGTCCGCTCTGGTATCAGCAGCGGCAGCACGAAGGCGACGACACCCAGGCACTGCCGACGGCCATCGCGTACTTCTCGATGGAGTTCGGCGTCGCCGAGGTGCTGCCCAATTACTCGGGCGGCTTGGGGATTCTCGCCGGTGACCACCTGAAGTCCGCGTCCGATCTGGGGGTTCCACTGGTCGCGGTGGGGCTCTACTACCGCTCCGGGTACTTCCGGCAGTCGCTGACCGCGGAGGGCTGGCAGAACGAAACCTACCCGTCGCTGGACCCCCAAGGGCTGCCGTTGCGGCTGCTTGCCGATGCCAACGGCGATCCCGCGCTGGTCGAGCTCACGCTTCCCGACTCCGCCCAGCTGCGCGCCCGGATCTGGGTCGCGCAGGTGGGTCGTGTGCCGCTGCTCCTGCTGGACTCCGATGTCCCGGAAAACGAGCACGAGCTGCGCGGCGTCACGGACCGCCTGTACGGCGGCGATCAGGAGCACCGGATGCGGCAGGAGATCCTGGCCGGCATTGGCGGGGTCCGTGCGATCCGCGCGTTCACCGCCAGCGAAGGGCTGCCCGCGCCCGAGGTATTCCACATGAACGAGGGGCACGCCGGGTTCCTCGGATTGGAACGCATTCGCGAGCTGATCACCGATGCGGGATTGGACTTCGACACCGCGCTGACGGTCGTGCGGTCCAGCACCGTGTTCACCACCCACACTCCGGTCGCCGCCGGCATTGACCGGTTCCCGGTCGACATGATTCGGCTCTACTTCGATGACCATCAAGACGGCGATTCCGACGAGGATGGCAAGGCTGGCAAGGATGGCAAGGATGTGCCCGCCTTGCTGCCGGGCGTACCGACCGCCCGGATCGTCGCGCTGGGTGCCGAGGATGATCCGGAAAAGTTCAACATGGCACACATGGGTCTGCGGCTGGCCCAACGCGCCAACGGTGTCTCGTTGCTGCACGGCCGGGTGAGTCGGGCCATGTTCAACGAGCTCTGGGCCGGATTCGACCCCGGCGAGGTGCCGATCGGGTCGATCACCAACGGCGTTCACGCGCGAACCTGGGCGGCCCCGCAGTGGTTGCAGCTGGGCCGCGAGCTGGCCGGATCGGGCTCGTTCAGCGACCCGGGCGTGTGGCTGCGACTGCAGGAGGTCGACCGGGGTCACCTGTGGTGGATCCGCTCGCAACTGCGGTCATTGCTGGTCGAGGATGTTCGGCTGCGGTTGCGCCGTTCGTGGTTGGAACGCGGTGCTTCGGACGCCGAACTGAGTTGGATATCAACGGCCTTCGACCCGAACGTACTAACCATCGGGTTTGCCCGACGAGTGCCGACGTACAAGCGGCTGACACTGATGCTGCGTGATCCGGACCGGCTTGAACAGCTGCTGCTCGATGAAGAAAGGCCCATCCAGTTGATCGTTGCCGGAAAATCGCACCCGGCCGACGACGGCGGCAAAGCGCTGATCCAGCAGGTGGTGCGTTTTGCCGACCGGCCGGAGGTGCGCCACCGCATCGCCTTCTTGCCCGACTACGACATGTCAATGGCCCGGCTGCTGTATTGGGGCTGCGACGTCTGGCTGAACAACCCGCTGCGGCCCCTGGAGGCCTGCGGCACCTCGGGGATGAAGAGCGCGCTCAACGGTGGGCTGAACCTGTCCATCCGCGACGGCTGGTGGGACGAATGGTACGACGGCGAAAACGGTTGGGAGATACCGTCTGCCGACGGCGTGGCCGACGAAGCCCGTCGCGACGACCTCGAGTCCAGCGCGCTCTACAACCTGCTGGAAACGGCGGTGGCACCCAAGTTTTACGAGCGCGACGAAGACGGGGTCCCGCCCCGGTGGATCGAAATGGTGCGCCACACCTTGCAGACCCTCGGCCCGAAGGTCCTGGCTTCCCGCATGGTGCGTGACTACGTCGAGCAGTACTACGCGCCGGCCGCGCAATCGCTGCGCAGGACCATCACGCCCCCGGAGGACGACGAGGAGGCCGGCGAGTTCGGCGCTGCCCGTGAGCTCGCCGCCTACCGTCGGCGCGTCGAGGAAGCGTGGCCGAAGATCGAGATCACCGACGTCGACAGCACCGGCCTCCCGGATACTCCGGTGCTCGGCTCGAAGCTGACGTTGACCGCGACCGTCCAGCTGGCAGGTCTCGGCCCCGAGGAGGTAACGGTGCAAGCCGTGGTCGGCAGGGTCGACGCCGGCGATGAGCTGTTGGACCCGGTCACCGTCGAGATGTCGTATACCGGTACCGCCGAAGGCGGCAACCAGGTGTTCTCGACGACACTGTCGCTACCGCTGGCGGGGGCGGTCGGTTACACGGTGCGCGTGCTGCCCGACAATCCCATGCTCGCCGCCGGCAACGAGCTCGGTCTCGTCACTCTGGCTTGATCTCTGGGGCGGTGCGCAGACGTTCCAACGCCCCGCGGACCTGCGCCGCGTTGGTGGTCTGCCAAAACGGCGGGAGCGAGGCCTGCAGGTAACGGCCATAGCCGGCGGTGACCATTCTGGAGTCGAGCACCGCGACGACCCCGCGGTCGGTGACGCGGCGCAACAGCCGGCCCGACCCCTGGGCCAACAGCAGTGCTGCATGGCTGGCGGCGACCGCCATGAAGCCGTTTCCGCCGCGTGCGGCCACAGCGCGCTGCCGCGCGCCCAGCAATGGGTCGTCGGGCCGGGGGAACGGGATGCGGTCGATCAGCACCAGTGACAGTGACGGCCCCGGGACGTCGACGCCCTGCCACAGCGACAACGTGCCGAACAGCGAGGTTTCCGGGTCGGCGCTGAATTGCTCGACCAGCGCGGAGGTGCTGTCGTCGCCCTGACACAACACCGGTGTTGACAGCCGTTCTCGCATGGCGTCGGCGGCAGCCCGCGCGGCCCGCATCGATGAAAACAGTCCCAGGGTGCGCCCTCCGGCAGCGGTGATGAGCTCGGCGATTTCGGACAGCTGCTCGGCCGAGCCGGTGCCGTCGCGGCCCGGCGGAGGCAGATGGGCGGCCACGTAGAGGATGCCCGCCTTGGCGTGCTTAAACGGCGACCCGACGTCGACACCGCGCCACGGCGGATCGTCACCCGCCTCCGATCCGGTCAGGCCCCACGCCGCGGCCATCGCGTCGAAGGACCCGCCGATCGCCAGCGTCGCCGACGTCAACACCGTGGTCGAACGCGCGAACACCTGATGGCGCAGCAAGCCGGCGACCGATAGCGGCGCGACCCGCAACACGGGGCGCGGCGAACCCCGGTTGTCCTCGTGTTCGAGCCAGACCACGTCGGTGCGATCGGGGATCGCGGGGGTGAACGACGTCAGGATCCGCGACGCCGTCTCGGATATCTCGCTCAGTGCCGCAACCGCTTCGGCGCGTGCCGACGCGGCTTTGGCGTCGCTCGTGGTGTCGATCGCCGACCGTGCCGCGGTGGCCACGTCGCGCAGCGCCGTCAGGTATGTCGCCAACTCGTCGTCGAGGTGATCGATGCGGCCCGGCGTGCCGTCGTGGATCGCCGCGGCGAAGTTGGCTGTCGTCGCCTCCAGCCGTTGGGTCAGTTCCGGATCCACCAATCGGGTGATCCGCCGCGACACAACCCCGAGGGCGGCCGACGTCAGCTCCGCGGTGGCCACCGACGTCACCCGGTCAACCAACTCGTGCGCCTCGTCGACCACCAGCAGCGCGTGTTCTGGCAGCACCGCCGATTCGGACACGGCGTCGATGGCCAGCAGCGCGTGATTGGTGACGACGATATCGGCCTGGCCGGCCCGGCTGCGCGCCCGTTCGGAAAAGCACTCGGAGCCGAACGGGCAGCGCGCCACACCGAGGCATTCCCGCGCGGAAACGCTGACCTGCGACCAGGATCGGTCTGCCACACCAGGCTTCAGGTCGTCGCGGTCACCGGAATCGGTCGTCGACGCCCAGGTGGTGAGCCGTTGCACGTCGCGGCCCAAGGCGGTAACCGCCATGGCGTCGAAGAGTTCTTCCTGCGGCGCTTCGCCGTCTTCGTCATCGGCATCGGCGGCACCGCCGTTGTGGATCTTGTTCAGACACAGATAGTTTCGTCGCCCCTTCAGCAGCGCGAACTGCGGGGAGCGGGGCAGCGCCTCGGCGAGCGAATCGGCCAGCCGCGGCAGATCGCGATCGACGAGTTGGCGCTGCAGTGCGATCGTGGCGGTCGACACGACGACAGGCGAGTCGTCGTCGAGCGCGCGGACAACCGCCGGAACCAGGTACGCGAGCGACTTGCCGGTGCCGGTGCCGGCCTGCACGATGAGGTGCTCACCGGTTTCGAAGGCCTGCGCGACCGCGTCGGCCATCTCCTGCTGGCCGCCGCGCTCGTGGCCGCCAATCGCGGCCACGGCGAGCGCCAGGAGCTCACGCACGGACACATCGGGCATTGCTCAGGTCCGGATGTGCTGGGTCGGGATCGCGGGCTCCCCGTGCGACAGGTTCAGACCCTCCCACGGCAGGCTGCGCAGCCCGGACGCGACCAGCTTCCGCGCTGCCGCCAGGTCGCAGTGACCGGCCACGGCTCGGCCGTCGCGCACCAGCGGGACGGTCAACACCCGCGACGGTTCTGTGGTTGCGGGGGGACGGCCCGCCGGGTGCACCACCTCCTCGGTGATGGTGCCGGTCGCTCGGGACAGCCGCAGCGCCTCTTTATGGCCGCCGTTCGATTCTTTGTGGCTGCTGCGCTTCTGTACCGGTATGCCGTCCACTTCGACCAGTTTGTAGACCATGTTCGCGGTCGGGGCACCCGAGCCGGTCACCAGCGAGGTGCCAAGGCCGTAAACATCCACCGGCTCGGCGCGCAGCGCCGCAATGAAGAACTCATCGAGATCGCCGGACACCACGATGCGGGTCTGGGTGGCCCCAAGCCGGTCAAGCTGCTCGCGCACCTGGCGGGCCAGCACTGCAAGCTCGCCGGAGTCGATGCGGACCCCGCCAAGCGCTGTCCCCGCGGCGGCCACCGCGTTGGCTACGCCGGTCCTCACGTCATAGGTGTCCACCAGCAGCGTGGTGCCGACACCCAGCGCGTCGACCTGGGAACGAAACGCCGCGAGCTCGGTCATTTCGCTTGGACTGTCTCGCTGGGTGTGCAGCATGGTGAAGGCGTGTGCGGCGGTGCCTTCCGCTGGTATTCCGTATCGCCGCTGGGCCTCCAGGTTGGAGGACGCGGCGAAGCCGGCGATATAGGCGGCGCGAGCCGCTGCGACCGCCGCACGTTCGTGGGTTCGGCGCGAGCCCATCTCGATCAGTGGGCGTTCCCCGGCGGCGCTGACCATTCGTGCGGCCGCCGACGCGACAGCGGTGTCGTGATTGAAGATGGACAACGCCAGGGTTTCCAGCAGCACGCATTCGGCGAAGCTGCCACTGACGGACAGTATGGGCGACCCGGGAAAGTACAGCTCGCCCTCCGCGTAGCCGTCGATATCGCCGGCAAACCGAAAATCGCGCAAGTAACCCAACGTGTCCGGGTCGAGGAATTGCTCCAATGATTGGCAGGCGTCTTCGTCGAACCTGAACTGCGGCAACGCTTCCAATAGCCGTCCGGTTCCGCCGACCACTCCGTAACGGCGGCCGTCGGGGAGTCGGCGCGCGAACAGTTCGAACGTGGTCCGGCGATCCGCGGTGCCGTCGCGCAGCGCCGCCGCCAACATAGTCAACTCGTATTTGTCGGTCAGCAGCCCAGCCGAGGCCGGTTCGTTCATCCCGCAACGGTAACGGCTGACGGCAGCAAGGTAACGGCTGATGGCGGCCGCCCCGTGTCTGGCTATCCTGTAGGTCATGTCCGTTGCGTCGGCACCCACCCGGCCGGGTACTACTTGGCAACGCGAATCCGCGCCGGTAGAGGTCGCGGCGAGTCCATGGGTGACCATCGTGTGGGACGACCCCGTCAACCTGATGACCTACGTGACGTATGTCTTCCAGAAGTTGTTCGGTTACAGCGAGCCGCACGCCACCAAGCTGATGCTGCAGGTGCACAACGAGGGTAAGGCGGTGGTGTCGGCGGGCAGCCGGGAATCCATGGAAGTCGACGTGTCCAAGCTGCACGCCGCAGGTTTGTGGGCGACCATGCAGCAGGACCGGTGAGATTCGGGGCGCCCGGGACTCCTTGTGCGCAAGTGGAAGCGCGTCGACACCGCTAACGGGCCGCATTTTCGGTCTGCCTTGGCCTCCCATGAGGCTGCTCTGCTCAAGAACCTGGTCAGCGCGATGATCGGTTTGCTCGACGAGCGCGAATCTTCTGCGCCGCCAGACGAACTGGAGGAGATCACCGGCATAAAGACCGGGAACGCAGAACCCCCGCGGGATGCAACGCTGCGCCGACTGTTGCCGGATTTCCACAAGCCGGATGGCGAGGATCCGTCGGCCAACGACACCCCCGACAGCCTCAACGCCGCGCTGCGCAGCCTGCACGAGCCCGAGATCATCAACGCCAAACGCGTTGCGGCACAACATTTATTGGATACGATTCCGGAAGACGGCGGCCGCTTCGAGCTGACCGAACAAGAAGCGAACGCCTGGATCGCGGCCGTCAACGACGTCCGGTTGACACTGGGAGTGATGCTCGAAATCGGTCCGGAGGGGCCGGAGCGCCTGCCGGCAGACGACCCGCTGGCCGTGCACTTTGACGTTTACCAGTGGCTGACTGTGTTACAGGAATACCTGGTCCTCGCGTTGATGGGTCGGTGACCGATCTTGATGGCGGGCGGATGAACTCCATCACCGACGTCGGGGGTATCCGCGTCGGCCACCATCACCGACTGGACCCCGACGCGTCGTTAGGCGCCGGTTGGGCCTGCGGCGTGACGGTGGTGCTGAGCCCGCCCGGCACCGTCTGCGGCGTCGATTGCCGCGGTGGCGCGCCTGGCACCCGGGAGACCGATCTGCTGGACCCGGCCAACACCGTGCGGTTCGTCGACGCGGTGCTGCTCGCCGGCGGCAGCGCCTATGGTCTGGCGGCCGCGGACGGCGTCATGCGCTGGCTGGAGGAGCACGAGCGTGGCGTGGGCATGGATGGCGGCGTGGTGCCCATCGTGCCGGGCGCGGTGATCTTCGACTTGCCGGTCGGTGGCTGGAGCTGCCGGCCGACTGCTGAATTCGGCCGTGCGGCCTGCGAAGCCGGCGTCGACGGCGGAGGCGGAGTCATGGCCGTTGGGACCGTCGGCGCGGGAGTGGGGGCCCGGGCCGGGGTGCTCAAGGGCGGCGTCGGCACGGCGTCGACAGCGCTGCCGTCGGGCGTCACCGTCGGCGCGATCGTCGTGGTGAACTCCGTGGGTGACGTCGTTGACCGGGCCACCGGTCTGCCCTGGGCGGCGGACTTGACCAAAGAGTTCGCGCTGACGCCGCCGCCGGCCGAGCAGATCGACGCGTTCGCGCAACTACGGTCCCCGCTGAGCCCCCTGAATACGACGATCGCGGTGGTGGCGACCGACGCCGCGCTGAGCCCGGCCGCGTGCCGCCGTATCGCGATCGCCGCCCACGACGGCCTGGCCCGCACCATCCGGCCCGCACACACCCCGCTGGACGGCGACACAGTCTTCGCGCTGGCCACCGGGGCGGTCGAGGTGGCCCCGGGCGCCGGTTCCAACACGGTGCCCGCCGCGTTCTCGCCCGAGACGGGGCTGGTCACCGAGGTGGGTGTAGCCGCGGCCGATTGCCTGGCCCGTGCGGTGCTGGTTGGGGTGCTCGCGGCTGAATCGGTCGCCGGAATCCCGACCTACCGCGACATGTTGCCCGGAGCATTCGGCTCCTAGATAGCGCCGCGCTGCGCGCCGCCCCGGGAGCCGGCTGGACGTATCTGTCGACCGGCGCCTATGCCGGTAGCCTGGAGGATGCGGAAAACGCTTTAGAAGGGCAGCTATGGGCATGACCAGGCCGATGAGATATCAGGGCCAGCAGCCGACAAAACAAACGAAAAAGCGGCCGACGTGGATGGTGGGCGGGGCCACGATCCTCACCTTCGTGGCGCTGCTTTACCTCGTCGAGCTCATTGATCAGCTGATGGGCGGCAAGCTGGACGCCAACGGGATCAGGCCGGACACAACCGACGGCCTGTGGGGGATCATCTTTGCGCCGGTTCTGCATGCCAACTGGCAGCACCTGATGGCCAACACGATCCCGCTGCTGGTGCTGGGGTTTCTGATGACTTTGTCCGGATTGTCCCGGTTCGTCTGGGCCACCGCGATCGTGTGGATCCTGGGCGGCTTCGGCACCTGGCTCATCGGCAACGTGGGCAGCAGCTGCGGCCCTACCGACCACATCGGGGCCTCCGGCCTGATCTTCGGCTGGCTGGCCTTTCTACTGGTGTTCGGGATATTCGTGCGCAAGTTTTGGGACATCGTGATCGGGCTGGTCGTGTTGGTCGTTTACGGCGGAGTCCTGCTCGAAGCCATGCCGGTGCTCCACCAATGCGGTGGCGTGTCCTGGCAGGGCCATCTGTGTGGCGCGATTGCCGGCGTCGTGGCGGCGTACATGTTGTCCGCGCCGGAACGCAAGGCCCGCGCGGCGGGGAAAGCCGGCCCACGGCGCGCCAAGACATGAGCTCGCCACTAGCGCCCGTCGGGGTCTTCGACTCCGGCGTCGGGGGCCTGACCGTCGCGCGGGCAATCATCGACCAACTGCCGGACGAGGACATCATCTACGTCGGCGACACCGCCAACGGTCCCTACGGTCCGCTCACCATTTCCGAGGTCCGCGCGCACGCGCTGGCGCTCGGTGACGACCTGGTCGACCGCGGCGTCAAGGCGCTGGTGATCGCATGCAACACGGCGTCCGCGGCGTGCCTGCGGGATGCCCGCGAGCGCTACGACGTGCCCGTTGTCGAGGTGATCTTGCCGGCCGTGCGCCGCGCGGTCGCCACCACGCGCAATGGCCGCATCGGTGTCATCGGCACGCGGGCGACCATCAGCTCGCATGCCTATCAGGACGCGTTCGCCGCCGCCCGGGACACGGAAATCACCGCGGTGGCCTGCCCGCGGTTCGTCGACTTCGTCGAGCGGGGCGTGACGAGCGGGCGTCAGGTGCTCGGACTGGCGGAGGGCTATCTGGAGCCGCTGCAGCGCGCGCAGGTCGATACGCTCGTGCTGGGGTGCACGCACTATCCACTGCTGTCCGGGCTGATTCAGCTGGCGATGGGCGACAACGTGGCGCTGGTTTCAAGCGCTGAGGAAACCGCCAAGGAAGTGCTTCGGGTGCTCACCGAGCAGGATCTGCTGCGGCCGCATGACGCGCCGCCCGCCACCAGGGTGTTCGAAGCCACCGGCGATCCGGAAGTGTTCACCAAACTGGCGGCGCGGTTCCTCGGCCCCGCGGTGACTGGCGTTCAGCCAGTCCAACGTTCCCGCGTCCACTAGCCCAAGAGATTCTGATCACATCAAAAGCGGCGA
>Ga0306920_100011048_pt1 | contig 12154 bp, 11 predicted proteins | sample flu12Cox44000170_FD_204666 | JGI IMG/M metagenome (GOLD analysis project Ga0306920, IMG submission 204666) | Lab enrichment of tropical soil microbial communities from Luquillo Experimental Forest, Puerto Rico - flux4day.12C.oxic.44.000.170 (v2)... | ecosystem: Environmental > Terrestrial >...
CAGCTCGTCAGCCTCGAGGAAACCCTCGAACAGCAGGTAACCCCGCTCCCGCAGGTCCGCCAAGCAACCGTCGGGCACCCTCATCCCCGCACGCTAAGCGCCCTCGCAGTTCGACCGCAACGGCATTTCGACAGCGCAGCTGCTCAGGGTCACCGCCGAACTCGCCGATTGGGCAGACACCTTCCCCACGAGCTGCCGACGCCCCCGCCCTCGCTAACCCCGGTTGTCCAACCCGACCCGGGCACCCTGAGCCCACGAGATCGTCTAGCCGGAGGCGTTACGGATCATCTGACATCGATCCGTAACGCGTCTACTGGAGCTCGACAGAACGAGGGGCTGCGAGATCGCGTTAGAAGCAGCTTCGCCCGGACTGATGTGCGCCCGATGTGCGCCACGAGCCGATCATGACCGCTCAGGCGCAGGCCAGGGCCAGGGTGAGGGGCGAGCCGGCCTGTAGGCCGGGTTCTGTGCACCCGCGCGAACGCGGGCCGGCGGCCATCCATCTGGGACTGCCGTTGCCGGCAGCCTCGTGCGGTCTACCCGCGAGCATCGGGCGGGCCGCCCTCAAGCGCTCGCGCAGGCCCCGCGCCCCGGAAGGCGCATGGGCCCTTGTGACCTTGCTCCGGGTGGGGTTTACCGAGCCGCCCGGATCACTCCGGGCGCTGGTGGTCTCTTACACCACCGTTTCACCCTTACCCCGGGCCCGGCCGAAACCTGGCCCGGGGCGGTCTGTTCTCTGTGGCACTGTCCCGCGGGTCACCCCGGGTCGGTGTTACCGACCACCCTGCCCTGTGGAGCCCGGACCTTCCTCGCCGAGTCATGCACGCACGACCCGGCGCGACCGCCCGGCCGGCTCGCCCTTCCCACCAAGGATAGGCGCTTGCGCCCCACGGGTAACGCGCTCAGGACGCTCCGGGCCAGGAAACCGCCGCGGGTGTCACCAAAGGCCGGCCGTGCCGGAAGGCCGACGCCCGCCGCTCCCGCCGCCAGGCCCACGGGCGGCGCCGCCCGGCGCCTTGGCCCGCCCGCTGACCGAAGGCCGCCCGCTGACCGCGTCCATGGCCTGGTTGGCCAGGCGGTCGGCATGGGTGTTTCGCTCGCGCGGCACCCATATGTACGTCACCCGGCCGAGAGCCCGGGCCGCCTGCCTGGCCTGCGCCGCGAGCGGCCGCAGGTCGGGGTGCTTGATCTGCCACCGGCCGGACATCTGCTCGACGACGAGCTTGGAATCCATCCGGACCTCGGCCGGTGCGCCCGGCGCGAGCTTGCCAGCCGCGCGCAGCCCCGCCACCAGCCCGGAGTACTCGGCCACGTTGTTGGTGGCGTGGCCGATCGCTTCGCTCACCTCGGCGAGCACCTCACCGGTGACGGCGTCTAGCACGACGGCGCCGTATCCGGCCGTGCCCGGGTTTCCCCGGGAGCCGCCGTCGGCCTGGATGATGAGCCTGCGGGCGGTCATGCGCCCAGCTCGGCGCGGATCAGGATGCGGCGGCATTCCTCGCACCTGAGTACCTCGTCGGGCGGCGCGGCGCGGATGCGCCCCAGGTCAACCGTGTTGAGAGACAGATGGCAGCCCTCGCACCGGCCGTTGCGAAGTACGGCGGCGCCCACCGTGTGCTGGGCACGCAGCCGGTCGTACAGGGCGAGCAGGTCATCGGGCACCTCGGCGGCGATGCTGGCGCGGCGGTCACGGGACTTGCTGGCCTGCTCGTCGATCTCGGCGAACGCCGCGTCGCGCCGGGCCGCGATCTCCGCCAGCCGGCCCGCGAGAGCCGTCTGCTCGGCGCTGAGCGCGTCGCGGCGGCGGGTGACGTCCTCCAGCTTCTCCATCACCTCGAGCACGACCTCTTCCAGGTCGCCCTGCCGCCGTTCCAGCGAAACGATCTCGGACTGGAGGTTCTCCAGCTCCTTGGGGGAGGAGACTTGGCCGGCGTCCAGCCTGGCCCTGTCCCTTTCGATCCTGGTCCGGACCTGGTCCACATCACGCTCGGCCTTGGCCTGGTCCCTGTTCAGGTCGCTGCCGGTCGCCTCCAGCGTGGCGAGTTCGTCACGTAGCTCGGAGTCCCGCTGCTGTGCCGCCTCGAACTCGGCATTCTCCGGCAGGGTACGGCGATGGTGATTCAGGCGGCTCAGTTCGGTGTCCAGCTCGGCCAGTTCGAGGAGCTTCAGCTGCGCCTGCGGAGATGCTTTCACGAGTCCACACGTTAGTGCACCGGCCGCGTTGGGCTGTCGTTCACCGGCCGGCCTGCGGGCCCCCCGGGGGCACAGGAAGGGCACAGGAAGGGCGCAGGCCCGCCTCAGGCGGAGGGCAGGGCCAGCATCAGCACCGGCGTTGTGGTCGGGTGCGGGGAGCCACTGGCCGGCTCGACGGTGACCCCCATCCGGTCCCCGGGCGCGATCCCGGCGACGATCATCGGGGCGGTCATGCCCTGTTTCGGCGACGGCAGCCGCCCCGCGGAGCGCATCTTGTGCGTGCCCATCACCCATACCTGGTAGCACTCGTTCGTGGGCAGCAGCGGGAGCCGTGCCGTGGTCAGCACCAGGGCGTCTGCCGCGTGCGACATGACCACGGTGGCCGAGCCGTGTGGATGCGCGGGAACCGTCATGATGTCCGCATCCGGCGCGTTCAGAATGGCCGCGATCTGGCCGCGCTCTGTGGCGTCCATGTGCAGCCGGTTCTGGTCGTTGATCAGCAGCGTGCCCAGTGCCAGGGCTACCAGGATGCCGACCCCGGCGATCGCGACCGCCATCCGTGGCGCGGCAGGCCAGCCCACCCCGTGCCAGGACCTGCGGACCCGCTCGGCGACCCGGACCGGCGGCGGCTGCTGCCTGGTCCGGGCGGCCTCGGCAAGCACCTGCCCGCGCAGCCGTGGCGGCGGCACCTCGGCGGTGGCCTCGGCCAGCCGGCCGGCCGCATCGCGCAGGCTGGCGGCCTCGGCCCGGCACGCCTCGCAGACGCCGAGGTGGCGTTCGAACTTCTCCCGGTCGACGTCGCCGAGCGCGTCCAGGGCGTAGGCACCGGCCAGTGTGTGCGGGTCGGTCCGGCGCAGCCTCATGACTCCGCCCCCAGGCAGTCCCGCAGCCGGATCAGCCCGTCCCGCATTCGGGTCTTCACCGTCCCGACGGCCACACCGAGCAGGGCCGCCACCTCGCGGTAGGTGTATCCGCCGTAGTAGGCAAGGGTGACCGACTCGCGCTGCAGTTCGGTGAGCGAATCCAGGCAGCGCCGCACCCGCTGCGCGTCCAGGCGGGTCTCCACCTCCTCGGCCACGACGTCGTAATCCGTCGCGGCCACGGCCGCGCGGGCCTCCCGCTGCGCTGAGGCTTGTGCCGAGCGCACGCGGTCGACCGCGCGGCGGTGGGCGAGTGTCATCAGCCAGCTGCGCGCGCTGCCCTCACCAGGGTCGAACCGGGACGCGGTGCGCCAGACGTCAAGCAGCACCTCTTGCGTGACCTCTTCGGACTGCGCCGGGTCCCTGACGATGCGGCGGACGAGGCCGTAGACGACCGTCCCGAACCGGTCGTACACCCCCGCGAAGGCCGCTTCGTCGCCGCGCGCGACCTTGGCGAGCAGCCCGGCCAGCTCGCTGGCGGGCGCCGCACTTGGGCGCTCGCCCGGCAGCTCCGCGGTCATCGTCGCGTCCTCATCCTCACATCAGGCACATCACGTACATATCCGCTAGACGGCTCGGCGAGCCCTCCCAAGGCCCCCTCGCCGCGGGCCGTTCTTCCTTATGATTCGTGGCCGGTGGCGGATCGGATTGGCCTTCTGCCGCTTGCGGCCAATCCTTGCCGGTGACTACAACGAATAGAAGATGTGACAGTGTCCTCCGATCCGCAACTTGCCACGCCAGGCCGGCCCCGAACCGGGCCGGGCGTCGTTACCGGCGTGTTCACGGGCCTGATTACCGCCGCCGTCGCGCTGGGCGTGGGCCAGCTCGTGGCGGGCCTCACGGGCTCGGTGGGTTCTCCGGTGGTCGCCGTCGGCGGCGCCAGCATCGACCTGACCCCGCCGCCGTTGAAGGACTTCGCGATCTCGACGTTCGGCTCCAACGACAAGACCGCGCTGGTCACCGGGATCCTGGTGCTGCTCGCCGTGTTCGCCGCGGTGATCGGCGTCGCGGCGGTGCGGCGATTTTCGTACGGCGTGGCGGGCCTGGCCGTGTTCACCGCGATCGGCCTGGCTGCCGCGCTCTCGCGCCCCACCGCGGGCGCGGCCGACGTCCTGCCCTCCCTGGTCGGCGGTGCCGCCGGGCTGTTCGTCATGTGGCGGCTCGTCCAGGCGGCACACGAGGATGCCGACGGCCGCGTCGCCCTGGACGAGGCCGGAGAGCCACCGGCCCGGGGACGGTCGGGCGCGGGTGAGCTAGGCGACCCCGGTACGTCCTGGGTGCCCCGGAGCCCCGTCGCACCCGGCATGCCGCCTGGTGACCCGCTTCCGGCATCGCGGCCCGCAGCTGTGCCGGGGTCAGCCCGGCGGCAGTTCCTGGTCACCGGCGGGGTGGCGGTGGTGGCGGCCGGGGCAAGCGGCCTCGTTGGCCGCGTCCTTGCAGAGCGCGGCAACGTGTCCAAGGCCCGGGCGGCGATCAAGCTGCCGGCCCTGGTCCAGCGCGCCCCGGCCCTGCCCTCCGGAGCCGACCTGCACATCCGCGGCCTCAGCCCGTTCGTGACGTCCAGCAACTCGTTCTACCGGGTGGACACCGCGCTGGTGGTGCCGCAGGTCGCGCCGTCTAGCTGGCAACTGCGGATCCACGGCATGGTCGCCCACGAGATGACGCTCACGTTCGACGACCTGCTCAAGCTCCCGCTGCTCGAGGACTGGATCACGCTGTGCTGCGTATCCAACCCCGTGGGCGGCCCGTACATCGGCAACGCGCGGTGGCTGGGCACGAGCCTGTCCAAGCTGCTGCGCGCCGCCGGGATCCGCGCCGGGGCCGAGCAGTTGCTCTGCACGTCGGTGGACGGTTTCACCTCGGGCACCCCGGTGCAGACGGTCATGGACGGGCGCGACGCCCTGCTCGCCATCGCGATGAACGGCACGCCGCTGCCGGTCGCGCACGGGTTCCCGGCCCGCCTGGTGGTACCCGGCCTGTACGGCTATGTGTCGGCCTGCAAGTGGATCACCGACATCAAGGTGACCACGTGGGCCGGCGAGGCCGGCTACTGGATAACGCGCGGCTGGTCGCAGCAGGCGCCGATCAAGACCGAGTCGCGGATCGACGTGCCGAACGGCTCCGCCACGGTGCGCGCGGGCCGCACGCCCGTCGCGGGCGTCGCCTGGGCCCAGCACAAGGGCATCGAGGCGGTCGAGGTGCGGGTGGATGGCGGCGCATGGCACGAGGCGACGCTGGCCGCGGTGCCGGGCGTCGACACCTGGCGGCAGTGGGTGTGGGAGTGGGACGCGACCCGCGGCAACCATGTCATCGAGGCCCGCGCCACGGACAAAACCGGCTACACCCAGACCTCGGCCCTGGCGCCGCCCCCGCCCAACGGGGCCACCGGGTACCCCACCATCAACGTGACGGTCCAATAGCCATGCCCGCGCTCCCCATCGCGGAGCGCGGGCAGGTCATAGCAGCCGTTTGCTGGCCACGCCGTAGGGTCGCAGGTATGAGCGCCCCCGACAGCTCCCTTGAGATCGAGCGCAAGTACGCGGTCGAGGCCGGGTTCGTGGTGCCTGACCTGTCCGCGGTGCCCGGCGTGGCGGCGGTCACCGGCCCCGACACCTACCACCTGACCGCCGTCTACCTGGACACTCCCGGGCTGGACCTGGCGGCGGCGCGCATTACGCTGCGGCGGCGCACCGGCGGGACCGACGCGGGCTGGCACCTGAAGCTGCCCGCGGGGGCCGGGGCCAGGCGTGAGGTGCACGCCCCGCTCGGCCCGGGCGGCGAGCCGGTGCCCGAGGAGCTGGCCGGCCTGGTGGCCGAGTGGATCCGCGGCCGGCCGCTGCGCCCGATCGCCCGGCTGCAGACCACTCGCACGGTGCGCCGGCTCACCGATGCCGCCGGGCAGGTGCTGGCTGAGGTCGCCGACGACGAGGTGACCGGCTCGCTCCCTGATCAGGATGCATGCGCTACGGACGGCCCATCAGACCCGGCTGCCTGGCGCACCGCCACGGCGTGGCGGGAGGTGGAGGTCGAACTGGGCAGCGGGCCGGCCGGGCTCCTCGACGAAGCCGGGCAGCTCTTGCTTGACGCCGGTGCCCGGCCCTCTCCCAGCGCCTCCAAGCTCCGCCAGCTGCTTGATTCCGTGCGGCCGCAGTCCTGAGTGCGCGTGACTATCGGGCAGGCAGCGATCGCGGCAGCCCGAACCACGGGAGCGCGCTGCTTTCGAAACGGGTCATGGCGCTGATCCGCTCGCCGGAAAGGGTGAGGACGATGAGGCCGGTGCCGTGGCGAATGCCGGTAGCGGCGCGCAGGTAGGCCCCGAACGCTGGCTGGCCGTTGGCCCGCGTCGGCACGAGGTCGAACCTCCGGCCCGCGCCGAACAGGCTGGTGCAGAAGCGGGCCGCGATCTCGCGGCCCTCGTATTCGAAGGGCATCGGCGGCATCGAGACGAAGACGTCGTCGGTCAGCAGTGCCACCAGCGCGTCGAGATCGGCCGACTCGTACGCGCGGACGAACCTCGCCACGATCGCATCCTCCGCCGCTGAACCGGAGGCGGGAGGCCGGTCGTGGCCAGCGGCCGCGGGCTGCTGGCGCTGCAGGCTGGCACGCGCCCGCTTGAGCGCGCTGTTGACCGATTCGACGGTCGAGTCCAGCATGCCGGCCACCTCGCTGGCGTGGAATCCGAGTACGTCACGCAGGATGAGCACGGCGAGCTGGCGGGGCGGCAGCACCTGAAGTGCGGTCACGAAAGCCAGGGAGATCGATTCGGTCTGCTCGTAGCGGGCCTCCGGGCCGGGCGGTACGTCGGCCACACCCTCGAGCAGGGCGTCGGGATACGGCTCGAGCCACACGACCTCGCCGAGCCGGGTCGGCTCGGGCGGTTCAACCTTGGGAATGTTCCACCCCTTCGCGGATCGCCGGCTGGCCGACCGGCGCGCGTTGAGGCATCGCGTGGTGGCGATCCGGTAGAGCCAGGTGCGCAGCGAGGCGCGTCCCTCGAACCCGCCGAAGCCCTGCCAGGCGGCCAGCAGCGTGTCCTGCAAGGCGTCCTCGGCGTCCTGGAAAGATCCGAGCATCCGGTAGCAGTGCACCTGCAGTTCCCTGCGGTGCGGCTCGGTCAGCTCACGGAACGCGTCGCCGTCCCCGGCCCGCGCCCTTGAGATCAGCTCGTCTGCCGCCAGTTCCACGCCTTGCCTCGCCTTCGTCCGCACAATGCCGCACTTCCATCGTGTACAGACACCGGCCAGGGGGCGAACTGGGCGGTTGGCGGGGGCCCAGTTTGGCGGCGCCGCGGTGTCTGAATCCCCGATGGATCTCACCACACAGCACAGAGGGGAACAGCGATGCTGCTACCGGGAAAGGTTGCGGTGATCTACGGCGCCGGCGGCGCGATCGGCGGCGCGGTCGCGCGCGCCTTCGCGGGTGAGGGTGCCAGGGTGTACCTCACCGGGCGCCTCCAGGCACCCGTGGAGATTGTCGCCAAGGACATCGTTTCCGCTGGCGGAGCCGCCGAGGCGGCCGAGGTCGACGCGCTCGACGAACCGGCCGTGGACCGGCACCTGCTCGAGGTGCTCGACAAGGAAGGGCGCGTCGACATCTCGTTCAACGCGATCGGCCTCCCGGACCCGGAGACCGGGGGCATCCCGCTGGCCGAAATGGACACCGAGAGGTTCTCCCTGCCGATCACGACCTACACGAGGTCGTACTTCCTCACTGCGCACCTGGCCGCGGCGCACATGATCCCGAAGAAGTCGGGAGTGATCATGACCGTCACGGCGCTCCCCGCGCGGATGGGTACCCAGAACAACGGCGGATACGGCCCGGCGATGGCCGCCAAGGAGGCACTCACCCGGGACCTGTCCGCCGAGCTGGCACCGCACGGCATCCGCGTGGTCGGACTGCGGCCGCACGGCATGCCCGAGACGCCCACGATGCGGGAACTCGCCGAGATTTACGCCAAGTCATCGGGCCTGACCTGGGAACAGTTCACCGGGTTCTTGGCGAGCACCGCGCACACGCGACGGGTCATGGCGCTCGACGAGATGGCGAATATGGCGGTCTTCATCGCGTCGGACAAGGCGAGCGGGATGACGGGAACCACCGTCAACCTGACCATGGGCGCGGTGGCCGACTAGCGCCGGTTGCGGCGCGCACTCAGAGCACAGTCAGAGGTTATTTCGAGGATTCCCCGACTCCGGGCCCGCAGACTGCGGGGGTAACGACGAAGGGAAGCCCATGAACTCGCAACAGCCGAACCCGGTGGCCGCGGCAGCCGCCCGGAGCCGGGGTCGCGCACGGGTGCGCGCCGTCACAGCTGGAATCGGTGCCGCGGGCCTGGCCGTCGCGGGTGTCGTCGCCTACACCCTGCCCGGGTCGGCGCACGCGAGCACGACCGGCTCCTCCGGGAGCGCGGCGTCCAGTGGCTCCGGCACCTCCTCCGGCTCGTCCAGTGGCTCTGGCACCTCCTCCGGCTCGTCCAGTTCCCTGGGATCTGATGACGGGTTGGGGTCTGGCGACGGGTCGGGCTCCTCGGCCAGTTCAGGGTCGTCGGCCAACTCGGGATTCTCCGGTGGCTCCGGGATCTCCTCCGCGCAGGGTTCTGGCGGCCAGACCACGTCCGGGGGGTCCTGATGCCGGCCGCGGCCGCCGCCGGGCCAAGCGGCCATGAGGGCGCCGCGGCCTGGCAGGCGATCGGCACCAGCGTGCACCTGCTCGTCACCAGACCGCGGGCACTGGCACCGGCGCGGCGCATGCTCACCGAGGACCTCGCCGCCCTGGACGCGGCGTGCAGCAGGTTCCGCACGGACTCCGAGATCGTGGCGCTGGACGGCGCGCCGTCCGATAAGCACGGCCGCATCGGGCCGGTGCGGATCAGCCCGCTGCTGGCCGGGGCGCTGGCCGGGGCGCTGCGCGCGGCCCGGCTCACCGACGGGGATGTGGACCCGACCGTGGGCGGGGCGATGAGCGCGGCCGGCTATGACCGCGACTTCGCGCTGGTACGCCGGGAAGGGCCGCCGGTACGGCTGACCGTCCACAGCGTTCCCGGCTGGCGAGAGGTCGAACTCGACGAGGCGGCCGGGCTGGTGTCCCTGCCCAGCGGCACGCGGCTGGACCTGGGCGCCACCGCGAAGGCCTGGGCGGCGGATCGGGCCGCGGCACGAATCGCCGGCGAACTCGGCTGCGGCGTCCTGGTCAACCTGGGTGGGGACATCGCGGTGGCCGGAGCGGCACCGCCCGGCGGGTGGCGGGTCCGGGTCCAGGACGTCACCGGGCGGCCCGAGGACCCGCCGGCCGGCCCGTCCGCGGTGATCGCGATAAGTTCTGGTGGCCTGGCCACCTCGAGCACGACCGCGCGGCGGTGGCGCCGCGGCGGCGACGTGCTTCATCACATCCTTGACCCCCGCTCCGGGCTGCCCGCCGCGCCGGTGTGGCGGACCGTATCCGTCGCGGCTGCCACCTGCGCCGACGCGAACGCCGCGAGCACCGCGGCGATCATCCGCGGTGAGGCCGCGCTGCCCTGGCTTGACGGCCTGCGGCTCCCGGCCAGGCTGGTGGCCGAGTCGGGCGCCGTGGTTACCCTCGGCGGCTGGCCGCCGGAACAGCACTCCGCCGCCTGATCACGGAACCGTCCGCTGGACTGGCGGCACTGCTAGCCCGGGGGGCGACCCCCGGAACCCCCGATGCCTGACGGCCCGGTTCCTCCGTCACCGGGCCGTGCGGCACTGCTAGCCCGGGGGGCGACCCCCGGAACCCCCGATGCCTGACGGCCCGGTTCCTCCGTCACCGAGCCGTGGCGCGTCAGCTGGCCGGGCCCGGTTCCGGCCCGGCCTCTCCGGGGCCTGTGGCCCGGCCGGCTGGCTCTCCGGCCGGGGCTGCGCCGGCAGTCCCGGCCGGTCCCTCCCCCGTGCCGTGCGCCCCGCCGGTCCCAGTGCGGTACCGCCAGAACTCCGGAATCGCCCAGCAGGTTACCGCGGCGGCAATCACGCTGAGCAGGCCACCGGTCCAGGCGGCGAATTGCGAGCCGCCCAAGGCCGCCACGGCACCCGCCTCCGCGTCGCCGAGCCGCGGGCCGCCCTGAAGACCGGCGAACATCAGGCTGTTGACCCGGCCCTGGAAGTCGTCCGGGGTGACGTGCTGCACAATCATCATCCGGAACACCGAAGAGATCACGTCGGCCGCACCCGCCAGCACCAGCAGGGCCAGCGCCGCGGGCAGCCACGGCACGAACCCGAACGCCATGATGGCCAGGCCCCAGATCGCTACGCAGATCGCCACCGCCCGCCCGGCCCGCTGCACCCGCCCGACATGACCGGTCAGCAGCGATCCCGCCAGCGCGCCGAACCCGGCCGCGGCATTCAGGTAACCCACCGTGACCGCTCCCCCGCCGTACACGGTCGTCGCCAGCGCCGGGAACAGCGCCCTGGGCATACCGAAGACCATCGCGCCCAGGTCGATGAGGAAGGCCCCGGCGAGCGGCGGGCTCGACTTCAGGTACCGGACCCCGCCGATCAGCGAGGCGGCGCTGGCGGGCTGCCCCCCGCCTGCGGGCCGCAGCGACGGCAGCCGCGCCACGGTGAGGAACGCCAGTGCGAACGCGACCACGTTGAGCCAGTACACGAGGCTGAACCCGGCGTAGGCGATGAGCAGGCCCGCCGCGGCCGGCCCCACCACCAGGGTCATCTGGAATGCCGCGGACTGCACCGCCAGCGCGGCGGCCAGATCGGCCAGGGGCACCAGCCGCCGCAGCGACGCGCGGCGGGCCGCCCAGTCCACCCCCTGGAACGCCGCCAACTCCGCGGTGCAGGCGAACATCGGCCACAGCAGCGGGTGCGGCAGCATCGAGTTGACCGCCAGCCCGGTCACCCCGACGGCCAGCAGCAACTGGGTGCCCAGCATGACCTTGCGCCGGTCCCATGCGTCCACGAGCGGGCCGCCGAACAGCGAGCCCGCCAGCAACGGGACCAGTTGTCCCAGGCTGACCAGGCCCACCATCACGGTGGATCCGGTGAGCCGGTAGGTCTGGTAGCCCACGGCCACCACGGTGAGCTGGCTGCCCATCGACGCGATGAGCTGGCCGGTCCACAGCCGCCGGAAGCCGGCATGGCGGCGCAGCGGTGAGACATCCACGAACGCCCTGCCCACAGCGCGCCGCACGCGCCCGGTGTGGGCAGACATGCAAACCTCCGTCCTGATGGCCCCGACGCGCGCATTCTGCCAGGCCCTGCTGGCCCGGGGGGACGACCCCCCGGAACCCCCCGAGGGCGCCGGTGGCGTCTGGCCGGCAAGCCGGCAGCCCCCACCGCGCGTGCTTGCCCAGTGGGCGACCCCCGGAACCCCCGCTGGCCTACGTCCGCGTTCAGAGGTAACTCAGAGGCGGCGAAGAGGAAGCGCTGTGCCCCGCCGGTGATGCTGAGGGCATGAACTTCCAGCGACCGGATCGCCGGCCATGACCGGGATCACAGGCAGCACCGCGCTGTGGTACGCCAGCCGGGCGACCGGGGTGGTGACGCTGCTGCTGCTGACCGCCGTGGTGGTGCTCGGCATCCTGGTCAACCGGCAGGGCCGGCTGCCCGGCCTGCCCGGCTTCGCCGTCACGGGCCTGCACAGGAACGTCTCGCTGCTGGCGGTGGCGTTCCTGGCGATCCACGTGGTGACCGCGATCGCCGACCCGTACGTCACGATCGGCATTGCCGCGACCGTGCTCCCATTCGCCTCCCCCTACAAGCCGCTCTGGCTGGGCCTGGGGGCGATCTCGCTGGACCTGGTCGCCGCGCTGATCCTGACCAGCCTGGCCCGCGGCAGGATGAGCCGCCGCGCCTGGCGGGCCATCCACTGGCTCGGCTACGCCGCCTGGCCGCTCGCGGTCGTGCACAGCATCGGTAGCAGCGCCGACGCCCGAAACGGCCTGGTGCTCGGGGTGCTCGTCGGCTGCGTGCTGGCCACCGCGGCCGCGCTGGCCTGGCGGCTGTCGCATGCCGCACGGGAGGTCCCCCGGGCCGGGCGCGCCGCCGCCGCCCTCAGCCGCATGTCCGCCAGAAAGGCCG
>Ga0306920_100011051_pt1 | contig 12152 bp, 12 predicted proteins | sample flu12Cox44000170_FD_204666 | JGI IMG/M metagenome (GOLD analysis project Ga0306920, IMG submission 204666) | Lab enrichment of tropical soil microbial communities from Luquillo Experimental Forest, Puerto Rico - flux4day.12C.oxic.44.000.170 (v2)... | ecosystem: Environmental > Terrestrial >...
CCCTACGCGCACTTCCAGAAGGGCGTCACCCTCGACCAGGTCCTCTGCTCGCGGATGATTGCCACGCCGTTCCGGCTCTTCATGTGCTCGCCCATCACCGACGGCGCCGCCGCGGTGATCGTCGCCAGCGAGGAGCGGGCCCGTGACCTCACGGATCGGCCGGTGTGGATCCGCGGAACGGGGCAAGCGCTGGACGGCTTCACGCTGTCGTCGGTGCCCCCCGACTACTCCCATTGGCCGGCCCTCCAGCGCGCGGGGGAGGCCGCCTACCGGATGGCCGGCGTCGGGCCCGACGACGTCGACCTCGCCGAGGTCCACGACTGCTTCGCCATTGCCGAGATCCTGGCCTACGAGGAGCTGGGGTTCTGCCCGAAGGGCGAGGGCGGACGCTTCGTGGAGAAGGGTCTCTCGGACTACGGCGGCGAGGTCGTCGTCAACCCGCGGGGTGGGCTGATCGGCTGCGGCCACCCGCTGGGAGCGACCGGTGTGGCCCAGGCGTGCGAGGCGTTCTGGCAGCTCCGCGAGGAGGCGGGGGCGCGTCAGGTGCCCGAGGCCCGGGTCGCCCTCACCCACAACAACTCGGGGATGGGCGAGCACGTCGTGATGATCTACGGCCGGGCGCCGGCGTGACGACGATCGGACGCTGGCTCCTCGAGGAGTGGCGGCGCGAGGCCTCGGCGGAAGGCCGGCGCGGCGGTGGCGGGGAACCCTCGGCGGCTCACGAGCCTCCCGTCGGGCAGCCGCTCCCGGTGATCCACCAGGTGCTGCCCCTGGCCGGGCGACTGTGGGGCGCCGGGCGACCCGGGTACCCGGACGAACCGCCGTCGGCCGCGGCCATGGAGGCCGGCGTGCACGGCTGGCAGGAGCTGGGCGTCGAGCGTGTGGTCAGCCTCATCCAGGACTGGGAGCTGCCGTCCCGGGCCCCCGGTCTCTTCGAGGCCCTGGGCGCCCGCAAGATCGCGGTGGCCCGGCTCCCGATCCGGGACTTCGGCGTGCCGACGGACACGACGGTCTTCGCCCGCCTGCTCGCCGATATCCGGCAGCGGCTGGCCACCGGCGACGGCGTCCTGATCCACTGCAACGCCGGACTCGGACGCACCGCGGTCGTCCTGGCCGCGCTCCTCCGAATCCACGGCTTCGACGGCGACCCCGTGGTCGAGATCCGCCGGATCTACCGACGGGGCGCGATGGAGGACCCGGTGCAGGAGGCGTTCGTCCGCGGCCTCGATCCGGCCTTCGCCGATGGCGCGGACCGGATGGACCGGTGACGACGCCGAGCCGACCGGGAGCGTCGCTGATCGGCCAGCCGGCGCCGGTGGGGCAGGGGCCGCGGGTGAGCGGCAGCGCGTACCTCCGGGTCGTCGATCCCTTGCCCCTCGAGTCGCCGGAGTTCAACAAGCTCCACGGCGTCTACGAGCGCCTGGCCCTCGGCCGGCTCGCCACCACGCGCTGTGGCGGCTGCGGCCGGCTGGACTGGCCGCCGCGCGGCTTCTGCCCCGCCTGCGCGAGCGACGCCTGGGAGTGGGTGGACCTGCCGTCCGAGGGGCGCATTCACGGCTTCACCGTGCAGGAGGCGGGCGTGCCCGCGGGCTACCCGCGGCCTCTCGTCTTCGCCATCGTGGAGGTGGCGGGGCTGCGAGTCTTCGCCCCGCTCGTCGAGGTGGGGGAGGTGTCGCGGGTCCGCATCGGGATGGCCGTGCGCCTCAAGCCGCTTCGGGTGGCCGACGACCCCCAGGGCCAGCCCCGCTTCCTGCCCGCGTTCGCGTTGGCCGAGGCCGGCGCCGATCTTCCGCAGCCGGCGGCTCGGCCGCCGTCGCCACCTCGGTAGTCGCGCGGGTCAGTCGACCGGTCCTCGACGGCGGCTTCCTTGCGCTCGATCAGGGGCTCGCCTATGATGTCCACTCGAATCGACCTGGTCACGAATCGCATGACGTCCGCGGGGGAGCCTCGCGAGTTCCACGGCGTTCCACGGGACCCGCGCCGTGCGGGACGCGCGCCGGTGCCCATCGACGCGTGGTCGGCGCTCCCGTCCCGGGGGCTCGCGAGCTCCCCGTGACCAGCGCCCGCGGAGAGGCCGCCGTCGCGCCGGGTCGGCGCCCGATTCGAGTCCTCGTGGCCAAGCCAGGGCTCGACGGTCACGACCGGGGCGCCAAGGTGGTGGCCCACGCCCTCCGCGACGCCGGGCTCGAAGTGATCTACTCCGGGCTCAAGAAGGGAGCGGACGAGATCGTCGCCGAGGCGGTCCAGGAAGACGTGGATCTCATCGGTTTGTCCGTGCTCTCCGGCGCCCACCTCACCCTGACGAGGAAGCTCCTGGACCGCCTGGAGGCCGCGGGCGCCGATGACGTGGCCGTCGTGGTGGGCGGCACCATCCCCGCGCGCGACGCCGACGCCCTGCGGGCCATGGGCGTCCGCGAGGTGTTCCCGATGGGGACACCCCTGCCCGAGATCGTGACGTTCTTCCGCGGCTTCCGGCGAGGAGACGAGCGATGAGCGACGCGGGCCAACCTGACTCCTCGGGCACCCCGGCAGGCTCCCCGAACACGCTTCGGGCGGCGACGTACCTGGACGGCATCGCCATCAAGCCGGTCTACGGTCCGGAGGACCTGGGCCACTTCGATCCGGCCCGCGAGCTCGGGCGGGCGGGCGAGTACCCCTTCACGCGCGGCATCCATCCCCACATGTACCGCGCCCGGGTCTGGACGATGCGCCAGTACATCGGCTTCGGCACGCCGGCCGAGACCAACGCGCGCTTCAAGTACCTGATGGCCCGCGGCCAGGACGCCCTGAACGTCGCGTTCGACCTGCCGACCCAGCTCGGTCTGGACTCCGACGACGCCCGCGCCGAGGGGGAGGTGGGGCGCGTGGGCATGGCGGTCGACTCCCTGCTCGACATGGAGGAGGCCTTCGCCGGCATCCCCGCGGACCGGGTCTCCATCTCCTTCACCATCAACTCGATGGCGGCCTTCATCCAGGCAATGTTCCTGGTCGTCGCGGACAAGCAGGGCGTGCCCTGGGCCCGGGTCGTGACCACGCCGCAGAACGACATCCTGAAGGAGTTCATCGCCCGGGGCACCTGGGTGTACCCGGTCGAGCCCTCGCTCCGGCTCGTGTGCGACATCGCCGAGTTCTGCGCCCGCCATGCCCCCAAGGTCAACCCGATCTCGGTCTGCGGCTACCACATCCGGGAGGCCGGCTGCACGCCGGCCCAGGAGATGGCCTATGGCCTGCTCATCGTGGCGGCCTACGCCGACCTCCTCGTCCGGCGCGGGCTCGACGTCGACGACTTCGCCCCTCGCCTGTCCTTCAACTTCACGGCGTGGGGGCGGCTGTTCGAAGAAGTCGCCAAGTTCCGGGCGGGCCGGCGACTCTACGCGCGGCTCATGAAGGAGCGCTTCGGCGCCCGGAACCCCAAGTCGATGATGTTCCGGACGCTCATCGGCGGCGGGGGCTCCGGCTTCACCGTCCAGGAGCCCGAGAACAACATCGTCCGGGGGGCCTACTACGCCCTGGCCGCGGCCCTGTCCGGCGCCCAGACGATGGCCCTCCCCACGTACGACGAGGCATACACCATCCCGTCGTCCAAGGCCCAGCTGGTCGCCCTCCGCACCATGCAGATCTGCGCCGAGGAGACCGGGGTCGCCGACACGGTGGACCCCCTGGCCGGCTCCTACTTCGTCGAGAGCCTCACGAACGAGATGGAAGCCCGGATCCGCGAGGAGATGGACCGGGTGGACCGGATGGGAGGCGTGATCGAAGGGGTGAAGTCGGGGGCCATCCAGGCCGAGGTCGCGCGGCAGGCGTACCGCTTCGAGCAGATGATGCTCTCCGGGGAGTACCCGAAGGTCGGCGTGAACCGCCACCTCGCGCCCGACGCCGAGCGGGATTCGTCCGGCCAGCTCGAGCTGTACGCCTTCGACGCCACGGTCGCCGAGGCGCAGGTGGCGAAGCTCGCCCGTCTCCGCCGCGACCGGGACGCCGCCACGGTCGGCCGGGCGCTCGGGCGCCTGCAGGACGAGGCGCGGGGAACGGCCAACCTGATGCCGGCCATCGTGGAGGCGGTGCGCGCCTACGCGACCCTCGGCGAGATGGCCGGCGCCCTCCGCGAGGTGTGGGGCGAGCACAAGGAGCCCCTGGTCTTCTGACCGGGCGTGGCGAGTACCGTGACGAGTCCCGCCGAGGCCTGGCGCGGCTACAAGCCGGGCAGCTTCGCCCTCTTGGCGCTCCAGCCGGGGGACGCGGTGCTCGACGTCGGGTGCGGCACCGGGGACGACGCTCGCGAGCTGGCCCGTCTCCACCCGGGCGTCTCCGTCGTCGGGGTGGACGCGGACGCGAGCCGGGTCGCCGAGGCCGAGCGGCACACCCTCGGCATCCCGCGACCGGTCGAGTTCCGCGTAGCCGACGCCTACCACCTCGATCTCGGAGAAGAGACCTTCGACGCCTGCCGGGCTGACAAGCTCTTCCACCACCTCGACGACCCGCCGAAGGCCCTTACCCAGATGGTGCGGGTCGTCCGCGCGGGCGGGCGCGTGGTCGTGAGCGACGCCGACTACGACACGCTCCTCGTGGACCCGTCGGACGAGACGGCGACCCGCCGGATCCTCGACGCCTTCCGCGCCGACTTGCCACACCCGCGGATCGGCCGACGGCTCCTGGCCCTTCTCGCCGACACCGGCCTCACCGGGCTGACCGTGACGCCTTACACCGCCGTGGTGACCACCTTCGAGGACGCGGTCCTTCATCTCCGGGAGAAGGCTGGCACCGCCGTGGCCGCCGGCTCGGTGACGGCGCGCGAAGCGGAGGCCTGGGTCGCCGGGCTCGAGGCGGCCGACCAGGACAGGCGGTTCTTCTGCGCGGTGACGATCTTCACCGTGGGGGGACGGAAGCCGTGACCGCGCCGCCGGACGCGGGGGCCGAGCGCCCCTACGCGACCCTGGCCCCGTACTTCGCCCAGCTCTTCGTGCCTCGGGGGATTCGGGGGTGGTTCGCGGCCTCCCGCGCCCTGGCCGCCCAGGCCGGGGTGCATGGCGGCTGGCACCTCGACGTCGGCGCGGGAACGTGTCGCTACAGCCGGTACTGGGCCCGGGCCGGCTTCCAGACCGTGTGCCTCGACCTCCTCCACTCGATGCTCCGGATGGCGCGCCTCGGCGGCACCGGCGGGCGGCTCCACCGCGTGTGCGGCACCATCGACTGCCTTCGCGCCGGGGCCGCCTTCGACGTCGTCACCGCCATCGACGACGTGGTCGCCTACGTGGGCGCCCAGCCCGAGGGTCTGGGGGGGTTTCTCGACCGCCTCGCCCCCCGGATCCGGCGGAGAGGCCTGTTCCTGTTCGACTTCATCACGCCGCACGGGCGGCGGCGCTATACCTTCCGCAACTCGCGCCAGGTCGCGGGCGGGCGGATCACCGCGGACAGCCGGGGTCATTTCGACGCCGCCGCCCAGCTTCTGGCCGTCGACCTGAGCCTGGTCACGCCCGATCACGTGGCGCGCGAGCGTCACCTCCTGCGGCTCTACTCGGTCGACGAGATGGAGGCACTCCTGTCGCGCCACGGCTTCCAGGTGCTCGCGGTGACAGACCTCTACGACGGCGGCGGGTACCGAGCCCGTCAGCCGTCGTACGATGTGCTGGCTCGGCGGGTCTGACCCAAGGGCAACGAAGGACGGAGGCCACGATGGAGCGATACCGACTGATCCCCGCCGGCACCGGCTCGCGCGGGACTCACCCCGGCGACGTCCCGGTGGCGGTGAAGGTCCTGGTCGGCGAGGACCTGACCCAAAACGTGCGGATGAAGCTGACGAGCACGCCGGTGGGGGTGCCGAAGGGGGGCGGGCACAAGCACGTGCGCCAGGAGCACGTGGCCTACATCGTGTCGGGCCAGGCGCGGATCTACCTCGATGACGATCCGCCGTTCCTCCTCCACGCCGGCGACACGCTCTACATCGCGCCCGGGGTCTTCCACGACGTGGAGCCGGTCGGGACGGCGCCCCTCGTCACCCTGATGGTCGACGTGCCACCCGAGGACTGACGCGCCCGTGGAACGCCCCGGCCGCGCCGGGAGGGCCCGCCGTCCGTGACGCTCTTCGAGGGGGTGCGTGTCCTCGACCTCTCGCGGATGCTGGCGGGACCGTACGGCTCCATGCTCCTCGCCGACCTGGGGGCCGAGGTGATCAAAATCGAGGACCCGGCCGGGGGCGACCCCATGCGGGCGATGGGCCCGCCGTTCCTCGGCGGCGCCGACGCCAGCCCGACCGCGCCTCGCGAGAGCGCGTACTTCCTCTCGATCAACCGGAACAAGCGCAGCGTAGCGGTCGATCTCGAGCGGCCGGAGGGCCAGGCCGTCTTCCATGGCCTCTGCCGGGTGGCTGACGTGGTCTGGGAGAACTTCCGCCCCGGCGTGATGGCGCGTCTCGGGTGCGCGCCGGAGACGCTCCGGGCGCTCAACCCGCGTCTCGTCGTCTGCTCGATCTCGGCCTTCGGCCAGGAGGGGCCGTACCGAGACTGGCCGGCGTTCGACCTGGCGCTCCAAGCCATGGGCGGCGGCATGAGCATCACGGGCGAAGAGGGGCGGCCGCCCGTCCGCATGGGGTTGCCGATGGGCGACCTCGCCGGCGGGATGTTCGGCGCCCTGGCCGTCGCCGGGGCGCTCCTCCGTCGCGCCCGGACGGGCGAAGGCGCCCTGATCGACCTCTCTCTCCTCGATTGCCAGGTCTCGCTCCTGACCTATGTCGCTCAGTACTTCTGGGCCGATGGCCGGGTTCCGGGCCGCATGGGGTCGGGCCACACCTCCGTCGTGCCCTACCAGGCGTTTCCGACGCAGGACGGCTTCCTCGTGGTCGCGGTCTTCGCCGAGAAGTTCTGGAGCGGCTTCTGCCGAGCCATCGAGCGCCCGGACCTTGCCGCGGATCCGCGGTTCGACACCAACGGCAAACGCGTCCAGCGTCGGGCCGAGCTCGTCGCCCAGCTGGCCGCGACGTTTCCCGGCCACGCCACCAGCGAGTGGCTGTCCCGGCTCCAGAAGGAGGGCGTGCCGGCCGCGCCCATCAATCGCGTCGACGAGGTCCTCGCCGATCCCCAGGTGCGGCTCCGGGACATGGTCGTCGAGATCGAGCACCCGCACCTCGGCGCCGTTCCGACCCTGGGCACGCCGATCAAGGCCAGCGGGATGCCACCGTTCCGGCCCGCGCCGCCGCCCGATCTCGGCGACGACACCGCGCGCGTGCTGGGGGACCTCCTGGGCTACTCGCCCAGGCGGATCGACGCCTTGCGGCGCGCGGGCGTCATCGGGTGAGCGCGCGCGCCGCGGGCGGCCAGGCGGGTTCAGGCCACCTCGTCCGAGGGGGGTCGTCGGCCCCCGTCCGGGGGGAGGCGATGAGTGGGGACACGCGGTCCGACCTGCTGCGACGGGTCCGCCTGCGCCGCGCGCTCTTCGACTACGGCGAGGGCTCGTCTCCCGGCGTCGTCGAAGCGCCGCCCGCCCGCGAGCTCATCCCGACCATCATGCCGGGCGCGGAGCCCAGGATCGAGTTGCCCGGGGGTCGCCCGAGGCTCCTGGTGGGCGGCGATCCTGGGTGAATCGGCGATCCGGCTAGAGGCCGGCGTCGTCATGCTCTTTCCCAGGGCGAGGCCCACGTGATGTCGAGCACCCCCGACACGCGCGCCAGAGTCGCACACGGGGTTCTTCTCCGCGCCACGCCCCCCTTCAGGTGCCGTGCGTTCTCGGCGTGGCGCCCGGCGCGGGGCGACGAGCGAGGGGGGGTGAGCGAATGAGCGGCGGCCGCGTCCTCGCACGTCCTCCGACGGACTGGCGTGATCGAGTAGACTCGACGCGAGGAGTCCGATGACGCTCCCAATCTGCCGGGCCCGTGTTGCGGAGGCCGGTCCGTGAGGCCGCCCTTCGCCTACCACCGCCCGGCGACGCTGGCGGAGGCGTGTGGCCTCCTCGCCGCTGACCCCCGGGCGGTCGCCATGGCCGGCGGCACAGACCTGATGGTCCACTTGCGCCAGCCCTGGCGCGGCCGCGGGCCGTCGGCGGTGGTGAGCCTCCGTCGCCTCGACGATCTCCAGCGGATTGACGCGACCGACGACGCGCTTCGTCTGGGCGCCTGCGTCAACCTCAGCACCGTCATCGACCATCCGCTCATCCAGCGAGCGTATCCGGTCCTCCCCCGAGCGGCCCGCTACATGGGCTCGCCGGCGATCCGGAACCTCGCCACCGTGGGCGGGAACCTCTGCAACGCCTCGCCCGCGGCCGACCTCCCCCCGGTCCTCCTGGTCCTCGACGCGGAGGTCGGGATCGCCGGGGGCGGCGCCCCCCGCCGGCTGGCGCTCGCCGAGTTCTTCCGTGGGCCGGGCCGGAGCGCACTCATGCCCGGCGAGCTGCTGGCCTGGATCGAGATCCCGCGCCGGGCCGCCGACTGGGTCGTCCGCTACGAGCGGCTCGACGTTCGACGAGCCATGGACATCGCCATCGCCGGGGCCGCGCTCGCGCTGAGGCTCGAAGGGTCCCGGGTCGTCGATGCCCGCATCGCGCTTTGCGCGGTCGCGCCCACGCCGTGCCGCGTGCCGGAGGCGGAGCGCGCCCTGATCGACGGGAGGCTGGACGAGGCGGGGATCGGGCGAGCGGCGCGCCTCGCGCGCCAGGCAGCTCGACCCATCGACGACGTGCGCGCATCGGCCCCCTACCGGATGGCGATGGTCGAGACGCTGGTCCGGCGGGGTCTCGACGAGATCGCCCACGGGCGACGGCGGGCGGCCTGAGGCGAGATATGCCCGACCAGAGCCGACCGGCGCTCGATCAGTATCCGCTGACCCTGACGGTCAACGGGCGATCCGTGCGCCGGGATGTCCCGGGAGAGCGGACGCTCCTCGAGCTCCTCCGCGAGGATCTCCGTCTCATCGGCACCAACCTCGCATGCGACAGCGGCGACTGCGGGGCCTGCACCGTCCTCGTCGATGGCCGGCCGCAGACCGCGTGTCTCGTGCTGGCTCTGGACCTCGAGGGCTGCGAGGTGACCACGGTCGAGGGTCTCGCGGCCCGCTGGCGGCGGCAGCTCGATCGAGACGCGGCCGGCGATCCGGCCCCGCCGCGCGGCGCGCCGGCGGCCGGGCCCGCATCGCTTCACCCGGTCCAGCAGGGCTTCCTCGAGGAAGGGGGCGCCCAGTGCGGGTTCTGCACGGCTGGCATGGTCGTGGCGGCCGTGGGCCTGCTCGAGGAGTGCCTCGGGGCCGGGCGGCCGCCAACGGAGGCGGACATCCGCGCGGGGCTCGAGGGCAACCTCTGCCGCTGCACCGGCTACGTGAAGATCGTCCGGGCCGTCCAGGTGGCCGCCGAGCGGATGCGCGCCGCGCGAGGTCCGACGCCATGAGCGGGTCGGCGGCGCGGCCCTTCCGCGTCATCGGCACCCGGGTCGCCAAGCTCGACGCCGTCGAGAAGGTGACCGGGACGGTCCAGTACCTGCCCGATCTCGCGATGCCGGGCATGGTGTGCGGAAAGATCCTCCGGACATCGGTGCCCCACGCGCGCATCCGGAGGATCGACACACGGCGGGCCGAGGCCCTGCCCGGCGTTCTCGGGGTCGTCACGGGATCGAACGTCGAGCAGCGGCCCTTCGGGTACGCGAAGGACCACCTGGCGCTGAAGCCGGACGTCGTCCGCTGCATCCGGGACGAGGTGGCGGCCGTCGCCGCCGAGACGGACGCGATCGCCGACGAAGCGTGTCGCCTCATCGAGGTCGACTACGAGGCGCTGCCGGCGGTCTTCGATCCGGTGGACGCGATGCGGCCGGAGGCGCCGCAGATTCACGCCCAGTTCCCCGGGAACCTCGTCAACTTCTCGTACAAGTTCAACGCCGGCGACGTCGATCGGGCCTTCCGCGAGGCCGACGTCGTGGTCGAGGGGACGTACACCCTGCCGTACGTCACCACCGCCTGCCTGGGGACGATGGCGGCCATCGCGGCCTGGGATCCGCGCGGCACCCTCACCATGTGGTCCACCACTCAGATCCCGTTCCTCTACCAGCGGGACCTGGCGGAGGCCCTGGGTATCTCGGGGGATCGGATCCGCGTCCTGCAGCCGCCCGTCGGCGGCAACTTCGGGCGGGGGCTCGACCTCTACCCGATCGACATCATCGCGGCCCTCCTGGCGCGGCACGTGGGCCGCCCGGTGAAGATCGTCTTCGATCGGGACGAGGAGTTCCTGGCCAGTCCGACCCGTGAGCCCTGCGTGTTCACGCTGCGGACGGCGGCCCGGGCCGACGGGACCCTCCTGGCGCGGGACGCCCGCGTGGTCATCGACAACGGGGCCTACGTCTCCTGGGGGTCGACCACACCCTACGTCATGATGACGACCCTGGCCGGGTTCTACCGCTGCCCGGCCATCCGCTTCGACACGGCCATCGTCTACACGAACAACCCCTACTCCGGCTCGATGCGCGGGTACGGGAACCTCGAGTCGACCTTCGCGGTCGAGGCCCAGATGGACGACCTGGCCGAGCGGCTCGGCCTCGACCGGCTCCAGATCCGTCGGCTGAACGCCAACCGGCCGGGCGACCGGACGCCCCAGGGGCTCCGCATCACCACGTGCGCCCTCACCGAGTGCTTCGACGCCGTGGCCCGCGACGTGGCCCGGCCGATCGACTACGGGCCCCGGCCGGGCTGGATGCGGGGAGTCGGCTATGCCGGCATGTTCCACGTCGGCGGGGGCGCCCGCGTTTACCGCTCCGACGGCTGCGGCGCCATCGTCAAGCTTGACGACTTCGGCAAGGTCACGCTCGTCACCGGGGCCAGCGAGATCGGCCAGGGGTCGGAGACGGTCCTGGCCATGATCGTGGCCGAGGAGCTGGGCATCCCGTTCGGCCGTGTGGACGTGGTCAACTCCGACACCGCCGTCAAGCCCTGGGACGTCGGCGTCCACGCCAGCCGCACGACCTTCATCGCCGGAAACGCGGCCCTGCTCGCCGCCCGAGACGTGAAGCGTCAGCTCCTCGACTTGGGGGCTCTCCAGCTCGACGAGCCGGTGGAGGCGCTCGAGGTCGACGACGGCTTCGTGGTCGTGCGGGCGGCGCCCCAGCGACGCATCGCCTACGATCGGGTTGTTCGCGCCGGCCACTTCCGGGAGGGAGGTCGCATCCTGATCGGCCAGGCCTTCTACGACCCGCCGACCCAGATGCTCGACAAGGATTTCCGGGGGAACGTGTCGGTGACCTACGGCTTCGCCGCCCAGGCCGCCCTCGTCGAGGTCGAGGAGGCGACGGGGAAGATCGAGGTCCTCCGGGTCGCGTCGGCCCACGACGTCGGCCGGGCCCTCAACCCCGTGGGGTGCGAGGGCCAGATCGAGGGGGGGATCCACATGGGGCTCGGCTACTGCCTCACCGAGGAGCTGAAGCTCCGCGAAGGACGCGTGCTGAACCCTGGCTTCCTCGACTACAAGCTCCTGACCGCTCCCGACATGCCGGAGATTCTCATCACGCTGATCGAGACGGTCGACGAGGCTGGCCCCTTCGGCGCCAAGGGGCTCGGGGAGGCCGGGACGATCCCGATCTCGGCGGCGGTGGCGAACGCGGTGAAGGACGCGGTCGGTGTGCGCTTGACTGCCCTGCCGATGACACCCGAGCGCGTCTACCAGGCGCTGCGCGAGCGCGATTCAGGGAGCCCCCCCCGCCGTCCGCATCGCGCGCCCCGACGACGAGCCAGCAGCTGAATATTGTCGCGGGTATGGGGCTATTGGTGCTCGCGCCCTATCCGCGGGCTCGAGTCGCGCGCGTGATCGCGCCGCCTGTACGTCCCGACCTGGCCCCCAGGTCGTCGTCGTGGCCCTGTTCTTCGCGAATGGCGATCGCGCCCGTCGTGCTCGGCAGCGGGGAGCATCTGCTGACGGGTATCGATCGGGCTGCTCTGGGCTACGAGTGTGTGGAGCATGTCGCCGGCGCGTTCGAGTCGTCTCCGGCGGTTCGACGAGGGCTCCCGCGTACGGCCTGAGGTGGCCACGGCAAGGCGACGCGCGGTCAGTGAGCCCGGCGTGACCCAGCCGCTTGCCCACGGCCGGTATCTCGGACTCCCGGGCCTGAGGACAGGAGGCGTGGTCCCGGGTGACATGACCGGCGGGCGCCAGCAAGGACGCCACCCTAATCAGCGTGACGCTCGCCGCTGGAC